>Ga0157369_10003557_pt1 | contig 18510 bp, 16 predicted proteins | sample C25metaG_FD_113461 | JGI IMG/M metagenome (GOLD analysis project Ga0157369, IMG submission 113461) | Corn rhizosphere microbial communities from Kellogg Biological Station, Michigan, USA - C2-5 metaG | ecosystem: Host-associated > Plants > Roots > Rhizosphere > Soil | place: USA: Michigan... | reverse complement strand
TTCGGCAAGAACAGTTGCGGGTGGTTCTACGGGTTCAAGCTCCACCTCGTCGTCAACGATCGCGCCGAGTTGCTGGCCTTCTGCCTCACTCCTGGCAACACCGACGACCGTCGTCCTGTGCATCGCTTGGTTCACCGGCTTTTCGGTCGCCTCTTCGGCGATAAAGGCTACATCTCGCAGCCCCTCGCCGAGCAGCTCCTGGTCACCCAGGGACTGCGCCTCATCACCAAACTGCGCAAGAACATGCGCCATATTCTTCTGCCCTTGGCAGATCGCCTGCTTCTGCGCAAACGTGCCCTCATCGAGACTATCATCGACCAACTCAAGAATGTCTGCCAGATTGAGCACTCACGTCACCGCAGTCCGTTCAATTTCCTCGTCCACCTGCTCGCTGGCCTCGTCGCCTACTGTCATCAGCCCAAAAAGCCCTCGCTCGATCTTGATCTCCACCGCAGCCTCGCGGCTTCCGTTATCCCGAACTGACGTTATCTTAGGGAGACGAATAATTGGCATCACATTTGGCATCATTTGCCTGAAACACGTGAAAGCGGCTTCTCAGCTCATCCGCTGGAAGCCGCTTCATTTCGGGGTTTATTGGGGCAGGTGGGACAGGAATCGAACCTGCAACCTGCGGTTTTGGAGACCGCTGCTCTGCCAATTGAGCTACCCACCTAGGGCAAATGGTGAGCAATCATCAGATGATTGCCGCCACTCCAGAATACCCCACTCGCCCCGGAGAGTCAAGATGTATGGGATGCGGTGCGTTACTCGTCGTCCGTTACGGCTGGTGTCATCGTTGGCCCGACGATCACAGGTTCGAGCGAGGCGCGCTCACCGCTCGTGGCATCGACGAGCGTGATCTTGTTTGTAATGGTCGCCGTCTTTTGGAGCATACCGCCAACGCTGCAATAACGAGTCGCCGAAAGCTCGACCGCCCGTCGCACCGCGGTTGCAGACAGCGCAGGGCCGGTGACGACATGCTCAACCTCTATCGCGACGAAGACTTTGGGATGCGATTCCGCGCGGACTCCATGAGCGCTCATCTCGTAGGCCGTCACATGCTGGCACATCTTGCGCAGGACGGAGACGACATCCATGCCAGTGCAGCCGAGGAGCGCTACCAGCGGAATCTCCATGGGGCTGAAACCAGCGTTCTCGCCGCCATCATCCAGACCGGTATCCATCGTCAGCTTGTGACCTGAACCCGATTGCGCCGTAAACTTCATACCGCCCACAAACTGTGCGGTCGCGAACTTCTCACTCGTCATGACCTGTGCTCCTGACCATCTCCGCCTGCCAGATGTTGAAAGTGCATCGTACACTTGCATTGTATCGTGTGAATGGCTCGATGGGCCTGACGTCGGATAGGGTCATGGTAGAATGGTGATACGTAAGGCTTTATCCCCAGGAAAGTGGAAGAATAGGCACAATCTATGGCTGACGTACGGAATGGGCCGATTGGCGTCTTCGATTCGGGAGTTGGTGGACTGACCATCTTGAAAGAACTGCTACGCGAACTGCCTGACGAACGATTTATCTACTATGGTGACACGGGTAACTGTCCTTATGGTGTTCGCCCCGTGGCAGAAATTCAGGAGCTGTCACGAAACGCCGCCCGTTTCCTCCTTGATCGCGGCGCCAAAATCATCGTCGTCGCCTGCAATACCGCATCGGTGTCCGCGCTCGCCAACCTTCGCGAGACATTTGCTACCCCATTTGTTGGCGTGGTGCCTGCGATCAAGCCGGCCGCCGCTCTCACGCATTCGGGCCACGTGGGCATTGCCGCCACCGAAGCCTCTGCGCATGGCGACTACCTTCGCCAGCTGATCGCTGACCATGCGAGCGGCGTTGCGGTCCATGCCGTTGGGTGTCCACGTCTCGTCTTATTGGCAGAGATGGGTATCCTCGACGGCCCAGAAGCCGAGACGGCTATCCGCGACTATGTCGATCCCATGCTGGCTGTTGGGATTGATGTGCTGGTGCTTGGCTGCACGCACTTCCCGGCGATGCGCGATGCCTTTGTGCGAGTGGTTGGCCCTGAGGTCTCGGTGATCGATTCGGGCGCCGCGATTGCCCGGCAGACACGACGTGTGCTCGCCCAGCGCGGATGGCTCAGTGGCGAGGGCAGCGTTGCCAGCGAGCCGCGAGTCCTTACCCGTGCCGATAGCCTATGGTGCAGTGGTGATACGGACCAGTTTGCACGTGTAGCCGAGGCAATTCTCGGCATGCCCGTAGCGGTTCGCGGCGCTCCCGAGATGGTTTCGCCGACGTCGCGTGCGTAACAAAAAAGCTCCCTCGCTTTCCACGCATTGTAGTGTGATGCAGTGCCGCGTAATTTGCCTTGTCTATTCAAGAGGGCTTGGCTATACTGGCCGCATTCGCGTTCTGTACCAACTGTGGATCATGAGATTGCGATGGATGACGGGGGAAGAGGGAAATGTGCAGATCCAGTCGGCGTCGCCTGATGGCACTGTCACGCGTTGCCTTGCCGATGACGCTTGTGTTGGCGTGTCTTATGACGCTGGCTTTATCTCAATCGCCGCGTGTGCGAGCCGCGGGGCTTGACCCTGTTATTCACTGGGATAGCAACATGATCTATCCTGGCCAGAACAATGGGAATCCCTGGGGGCCGGTTGGCGAGTTGACCACAGTACACGGTGAAAAATTCACGGCGTCATCCGTGCTTGGGCAGACAATCAAGCTGGCGCTGATTCAAGGGGATGTCAATAACCCACCAGGCGGTGGCTCGTCGTACGAGTTCTGCAAGCTGGCGGGTCCAAAGATTGCGGTTGGGCAAGCGAATGTCGATGGCTCGGGCAAATTTGACTTCAATTTCTCCTGGCCTGCCGCCGCTGCGTCTGGGATGTACAGCATTTGCGCCTACAATACGCTCGACGGATTCCCAGCGGGCAATATCGACGATGGTCCGTTCTCTGTGCTTTCGGGCGGTGTCCCAAGTGTCGCCGTCTCACGTGCTACAGTTGGTCAGGGCGAGAAGATTACGGTGACAGGGAAGAACTGGACGCCGCCGCAAGTTGTGAACGTATATATCGCGGCATGCGTCGATTGTGACGGTCCCGTCGTCGTTGCTGGAACGGCGCACTCCGGCGGACTCCATGCCGGCACGTTCAGTATGACATTCACCATTCCCAGCGGCGCCACACCGGGCGAATACGTCGCAGGCGCAAATGCCCATGGAGGCGTGCTCGATGTCGGACCAACCGGCGGCAAGCAGGTCACAATTACCGCGGCGGCCCCAACAGCGACCACCCAACCCTCTCCGACGGTGGCGCAAGCAACAGCTGCGGCTGGCGCGGGCGGCGGAGCTGGCAACGGCAACACTACGAACGTTCTCGGCGTCTCTCCGCTCATATTTGTTCTTCTCATCGCGGGGATTGGCCTGTTACTGCTGGCCCTCATCGTCTTTCTCGCTGTAATGCTGTCGCGGCGTGGTGGGAAAAAGCCCCCAGCGGGCGCTATAGGTGGCGCGGCTCCAGGATGGGGAGGACCATATTCGAGTTACGGCGCGGACGCACCACCGCCCTCTGGTGGGACGGTTCAACAGAATTGGCGCACATTGCCGCCTGGTTGGGGCGACCAGACGCCGCCAACGGCCTCATCGAGCATGCCTCTAGGAGACGACTCTCCGACGCGCGCGAACGTCTCGTATATTCCGAATCCGGCGTATCCGCCCGCACCGCCGCCTAACTATCCTGCGCCGGGAGGCGAGACGCCGACGCAGCCTGGTACGAATAACGATGGTCTGCCGGAACAGCACAATCCGTACGGCAATTAGCGCTCTACACCGGCATCATCACCGGCATCATCTGGGGTGGTCAGCAACACCTTGTGCGGCTGCCATCCCGCTACATCCCGACGCAGGATACCCAGAAAACGCCCATCCGCTGAGTAGGCCCGCAGAAGTGGAAGCTGGTTTGTTGGCGTCGTTGACGACAACGACAGCGACTGGCCGTAGCGCATGCGTGTTTCGTTCTCGGCACTGAGAATCGCGGCCCGCCAGTCGAGCAGCGCTTCATCCGCGGCAAAGCAGTGATCGCGCCATGTGTTTTCACTAAATGCCTGCGCGAGCGCATCCAGTGTGATGCTGGATGTTAGAGTAAAGGGGCCGCTTCTTGTCCGTACCAGTGCTGCCAGATGGGCGCCTGGGCCAAGTCGCTCGCCAAGATCAAAAGCGAGCGAACGGATATATGTCCCTTTGCCGCATACGACATCGAGCGTTAGGATAGGAGATATCCAATTCACAATGTCCAGGGTATCGATATGGATTGGTCTGGGCGGCACCTCAGGCGTCTTGCCCGCGCGCGCAAGTGCATAGAGACGCTGTCCGCCCTGCTTGAGCGCGGAAAACAATGGTGGTCGCTGGAGCTGGTCGCCGAGAAAGTCGGGGAGTGCCGCGGCAATGTCGTCGCGAGTGAGCGTGACCTCGGATTCGCGCACGATCTGCCCCTCGGTGTCGTACGAGTCAGTCACAATGCCGAAACGAATGGTTGCGCGGTAGGCTTTGCCACTCTCGCTGAGATACTCGGCAAGCCGAGTCGCCTGCCCAAGCAGGATAGGTAGCACGCCGCTGGCCGTCGGGTCGAGCGTGCCCGCGTGCCCGACTCGCTTTTGGCCAGCTAGCCGACGAACACGCGCGACGACATCATGCGAGGTCATGCCAACAGGCTTGTCGATATTGAAGATGCCATCTATCGCCACGCTGGCCTCTTTTCGTCGCGGCGTTGGGGAGACGTTGTGAGCGTCAATTATTGGTCACCTGCCATGGTTATGGTTTTTGCTTGCACTGCGCGAATACTCGCAGATATGATAGCATGGGAGGAGAGCGTGTCGAGCAGGTGCGCGCCCTCAGCAAGAGGAGTTCAATTTCGTGCTTCGCTTCGAACTTGGAGACCCACAGGCGCCACGTGGACATGCGTTGCTCTATGCTCGCATGTCAGGAACCGAGCGCATCGTTGCGACCTATTGTGTGGTACTCCCGATATCATTCTCGATAGGGAAATATCTCCCACCGATGTTCGCGGGCCAAATACCTCTGGACGCGCTGAATGAAGGAGTATCCGCCGTCAGCGCAATGCCGATCCCGCCCATGTTCGAGGATGTCGAGTCGTTCGAAGTTGTGCGTCAGTTGGCCGAAAAGCGCGCCGATGACCTCTGTGACATGGGTACGTTGGTCGTGTCGGATGACAATGCGCGCCTCCAGTTTGCTGCCGAGGGAAGCGCCGAGTACGGTGAACTGTATGGCTCGTATCAGTCGCGCTGGCCCACAGTTGCGCCCTCCTCGCATGATGCCCCACTTGATGATCTGGATGTGAGCGATGTACTCGCCTCGATGTTGCCCGAACGCGACCGCCTGGGCGAGCTCGCCAAGCTCATTAGTCAGGCGCGTTATGCGCTGGAGTTGGGCGACCGGCATGCGCTGGAAAAAGTTGCGACTGAAATGCGGCGGCTCGCCCACCCGCTGCCGGACAAATATCGCGCCGAGCAGTTAATCGAGGCCGCGCTACGCCCGGATGCCGCGGGGCCGAAGCTGGCGGGGCTTTACCTTCAGCGCGCCTATAAGATTCTCGACGAAGATTACATGAGCATCCCGCCGATTGATGCCGAGATTCGAGCTATCGGTGATGGCGCGACACAAGGAACCGCCGACGACGATACGTTCCCTGGCACATCGGATTCACCGCCTGAAGACCCAGACGTGGACTAATCATCCGCACGCAAAAGGAGCGACGCAACGGCTATGGCGACGACGATCTACGCAGATACGACTCCCCTGCTTGAGGCCATCGCTGCCTCTGAAACTGACCGTATTCTCCAGGAGACGATTGCTCTGTTGGGCAAGCAGAACGTACCCGCCGCGAAAATCGCTGGGCGGGTCGGCCTGGCAGCTCTCTGGGGAAACGCGGATCCCCATGCACTGACGGTACTGGCCACGGTAGGGCGCGTCTCTACATGGATGCGCACGATTCCAGCGGGGCCGGAGCCGGGGGATGATGTTCGCCGCAAGCTTGCGCCTGCCTATCCCTTGATGCAGTCGTTCCACGCAGTGGTGGACGCCGTGCACAAGGGGCTGCCAGAGCCGCATCCGAGTCTTCCTGAGCCGATCTTACCCGGTGAGCTGAAAGAAGGGCAGACGGTCTACGGCGCGATCCAGGACGCCTATGGCCATCGCGATCTCAAGATGATTCGCGCCTTGCTGATGGGTTATCACGCCACTGGCGCCGATTATCGCTCTTTCCAGACAGCCATCTATGGGGCGCTGGCGCATCGATATCCTGAGGGCGGCCATCCATTGATTTTTGCGCTCAGCGGTTGCCACGTCCTGGATATGGCCGAGTGGGGCGATAACGAGCCTCCTATGGTGTACTGGTATCCGCCGCTCATGCTCGACAACTCGCCTGATGTGTCAGCAGCTCAGGCCGCCAGCGATTATGCCGCGAAGACAGAGCACGACCTGTCCTGGCTGCGCACGCGGCTTTCTATCCCGAAGGAGGAGCCGGCCGGGGCGTCATTCCAGCAGGCGCTGCTCGCCGGTGACGGTGCGGCGGCCTGTGACGCGGTACTGGGCGCACTGCGTAATGGCGCAACGCCGCGCGGTGTCGCTTCGGGCATGTCACTCGCCGTGGCCGCCCATATCAATGCAGTCCCCCAGGGCGATAGCGCCCAATTAATGCTGTTAGGCCATGTTCTGCAGTATGTCCATTCGGTGCAACTTGCTATGCGACATACCCAGGAGACGCTGGTGTTCCCGTTGCTCTATACGGCTGCCTGTGCAGTCAATAGCCTTGGCCCTGTTGGCGCTCCGGTCGTACAGGGCGTTGGAGCGGCTGGTGCGCTTGTCGTCGGCGGTCTGATTCCGGGTGTCGTGCTGCGCTCCTTGGAGCAGCAAGTAGCTGGCGGGGAGACTGGCGGTGCGCTTGCTACCGCCCGGCGTTACATTCAGATGGGCCATCCACCGAGCGGTCTTGCGGGGATCCTGGCGACCGTAGCCGCCAAGCGGGATGTTGCTGGTGACGAGGCTGCCCAGCACGTGCTTCCGTCAGTGACGGCGGCCTGCGAGGCGTATCTCATGCTCCCCGGCGCTATTGCCGAGAAGGGGCAGAACGTGCTCCTTACAGCGGCGATTCGCCTGGCAACTGAGGCGCGCGGGGGAACGAGCCTTGCCAGCCGGGTCAGCGCGGCCATCGAGGAAGCGCTATAATCTCCATGGCGGCTGTGCGCAATGGAGCTGACTCGTAGTGTATGAGCCGTACGCGATGTGCGGCTCATACGTTTACTGTGGCCGCTCCGAATTGAAAAAGGAGCACGTGGTGCGGTTGGTAGTCGTCCGTCACGGAGCAACGGCGAATAACCTTGCGGCGCAGTTTACTGGGCAATCGGATGTTCCTCTCAGCGCGCTGGGTGAACAGCAGGCGCTGGCGTTGGCGGCCTCGCTAGCCAATGAGCGTTTCGATGCGCTTATATCGTCCGATTTGCAGCGCGCCCGCGCGACGTTGGCGCCATTGGCTGAATTGTTAGAGCAGCCGGTGCGGCTCGATGCCGCACTCCGTGAGATTGGCGTCGGTGTCTGGGAGGGACAATCTGGAGCAGCGGTACGAGCGCAGTATCCAGGGGCAATCGAACGCTGGGAATCATCCGAGACATATGCCCCTGAGGGCGGTGAGACGGTGGTTGCGTTTCGCGCACGTATCGTTGACGCACTCGAGCGCACTTGTCGTGAGTTCTCGGGTGGATCAGTTCTCTGGATGACCCATGGTGGCGTGCTGGGTGTGCTCCTCTGCCATATGCTGGGGATGGACATTCAGCGTCGTTGGCAGTTTCGGCGCGACAATACAGCGATCTTTGAGTTTGATGTAGGAGCCGACTACTGCATCGTCATGCGCGCGAATGACATCACGCACTTGCGCGACCTGAATTTGGCTGCCGAACAGGCTCAAGTTCTGTAAATTTAGAGACACTGTGGTGAGTGAATCGACGACGCAGGTCACCTTCCTATAGTCAGTGGCTACACAAATACGGACAAAGAGGGATATGAAACGCCTGATGCGCCTCTTTAGCAGCAGGAAGCGCCCTGAAGCGAGTCATGACCAGGTCGCGGAAACGGCATCCTGGTGGACGTCGGGTGATATGCCCGCTCGTGCGGGATGTCGTGTACATCCACTGGTCGATGGGCGCGAAGCGATGCACGCAATGTGTGTCGCCTTTCTGCGCGCCGAACGGTATATTCTGCTGGCGGGATGGGATATTCAGGCCAACCTGCTGATGGTGCGCGGTGAGGATGCGCGCGCGGGCGCCGATGGCTCACCAGCGCAGCAGCAACTGATCCAGCAACTCCAGGCGGTTGGGCTGAGCGAAGACGCTATCGCGCTATGGACGAGCGGTCAGCTCCGTGTTGTAGACGTGCTGGGTTTCGCGGCGCGGCGTGGTGTGCGTGTGGGTGTTCTACTCTGGGACGCCTACCACATGGGTAGCCATCTGACCAATAATCCTGAGGCCGAGCGCAAGGAATTATCGGCGGTCGGGGTGGATTGCCTACTCGATGACAGCAGTCGTGCTATCACACATCTCACACAGGCGCTTCATCAGAAATGCGCCGTCGTGGATGGCCGGACTGCATTTCTGGGTGGTGTTGATCTGACGGCGCAGTACACCGGCGACTACGACCGCTGGGACACCATTCACCATCCCGCCATTTCGTCCGAGCGTTTGGCCGAGTGGTCGGTTCCCGCGCACCCATGGCATGATGTGCACACGCTCGTCGAGGGACCAGCAGTGGCAGATGTCCAGCATAACATCGTGCAACGGTGGCGGGAAGTGGCTGCCCGACATCACCGTGACGACTGGCCAGCCCACCTGTCAGCAGCGACGCATGCCCCGTTAAGCGGCGGCGTAACGGCCCAGGTGACCCGCACCATCCCGCCGCATTCCTATCGCTTCGCGCCCGAGGGAATATCAACGATCCGTGATATGTACGTACGTTCGATTGGGCTGGCGCGTTCATTCATCTACTGTGAGAATCAGTACCTCTGGCCTGAGGTATTTCTTGGACTGGACTCATTGCGTTGGGGTGAGCGAAGTCCTGAGGTGATGGCAGTCCTGGAGGCGATGGGCGCGGCGCTCGATCGGGGTGTCGCGCTGGCGATGGTCCTGCCAGACCACCCCAACTGTGGGCGGCGCTTCTCTGATGGCGGCATTGCCTGGCTCACGCAGCGCAGCCCAGCTGCGGTTGCGGCAGGACGCCTGTCTGTCTTCACTCTGGGCGCTCACGAACGCGATTCCGCTGGGCATGTCGCCTACCGCCCCGTTTATGTACACGCCAAAGTGGCCATTGTCGATGACCAATGGTGGACGGCAGGCTCTGCTAATCTGAATAGTCGCGGCTTGCATTCTGACGCAGAGATCAACATCTCGGTGCTGGATACAGTCACGGCCCGTGACTTGCGGCTACGCCTGTGGAGCGAGCATTTGCAGCCAACGACGACAGAGGCACGGCGGGCGCTTGACGACCCAGGGGAGGGAATGAAGGTGATGCGGACGTCTGCACAGGCGAATCTCGAACGTGTACGTCGAGGCGAGCCGCTTGTTGGCCATATGTTGCCCTATGTCGCCGCCGAGAATGCTGAGATGCTTGGCCTGCCGTTCTCACCGGAGCATGGCTGGCTCGATAATCTCGAAGGTGGCGCTGGCGCTTTGCCTGCACACTTTGCCAATCGTTACCTGTGACGCGATATTGACACGTCGCATAGGCTCAACGTGACATACTGATGCCGCCGCTATTCACATCCCGGTGGCCATCAATTCGAGCAGGCGGGCAGATGCATGGAAGGAGTCTTTGGGGTGGCGCAAGCAGGGGTGGCGCGTCAGCTGGCCGATGATCTGTGGCTCATTGACACGCAGTTTCAGGGCGAGTGCCAGATCATCGCCTCCTATTTGATTGTCGGCGAGCGTGAGCTGGCGCTGGTGGACGTTGGCGCAGCGGCGACTCTTGGCGCATTGCTGGCTGGTGTGCGTGCGGCGGGCTTCGATCCGGAAGACATTACGCACCTTCTGCTTACACACGTTCATCTCGATCACGCCGGGGCCGCGGGAGCGCTTGTCCAGCGACTGCCACGCGCGCGGGTTTACGTCCATCGGATTGGCGCGCCTCACCTGATCGACCCTACACGGCTGATGAGCAGCGCGGCGCGCATCTATGGTGACCGAATGGAGCAGCTCTGGGGCACAATGGCGCCAGTGCCTGAAGATCGCCTCGAAATCGTCGACGATGGGGACGAGATTCGGGTTGGCACCAGAACATTGCAGGCTCTTTACACACCCGGCCACGCGATTCACCACATTGCACTCTATGACGCGGCGCGCGGTATAGCATTTCCAGGCGATGTCGCTGGAGTGAGTATCGAAGGAATCGACTTTGTGCGGCCGCCGACCCCGCCGCCAGACCTCTCGCTCGAAGACTGGGATAGCAGCATTGACAGGCTAGATGCGCTCAGACTCGAACGCCTCTACTTACCGCACTTTGGCGCGGTAGGTGTGCCAGCGCAGCATTTTGCCGTTCTACGCGGCAGACTGCACGAGTGGGGCGAGATCGCGCTGGCGGGCATGCATGCTGGGAAGGATGATGCTACTATTGCCGCCGATTTTGCTCGCGCAGCCGATCCTGTCATTGCCGAACAGGCGCAACGGGGTACAGAGGCGGCGGAGGCGGTGCGCCGCTATGAACTGGCCACGAACTATTTGATGAGCGCCCAGGGGTACATCCGCTATTATCAGAAGCGCCACCCTGAATTGCTTCACTGAGTGTTTACAAGTTGAGAGGTTGCGACATATGGGCAGCACGCCCGACAAAGCGACAGCCGAGTATGCTGATCCTCTGGACCAGGGCAATCTCGATGCGCTGATTGCGGGGCGTCACGGCGCTCCATTTGATGTGCTCGGATCGCACGTCGTGGCAGTCGGGAAGAACAGACTTTGGGTCGTGCGCGTCTTTCGCCCATATGCCGAGGCTATTTCGGTTATCCCTGAGCCAATAGCCTTGGGTGGCGGCGATGAGGTGTCTCGTTGGCCGGAATCGCTGCCGATGACTCTACGACACGATACCGGATTGTTCAGCCTGGTGCAGCCCCTTGTCGGCCAGGAACGGCCGCCTGCCTATCGTCTTCGCATCCATTTCACAAGTGGGGTCACGCTGGAAACCAGCGATCCTTACTCATTCCTTCCGGTCCTCTCGGAATATGATCTTTATCTGCTTGGCGAAGGCACCGACCTGAAGCTCTATGACAAACTAGGCGCGCATCCCTGCACTCATCAGGGAGTGGAGGGCGTGCTGTTCGCGGTCTGGGCGCCATCAGCGCGACGGGTGAGCGTGGTTGGGAGCTTCAATGGCTGGGATGATCGTGTCTCGCCCATGCGCATGCGGCCGAATGGGGTGTGGGAGCTGTTCTGGCCCGGGCTACGGGATGGTGAGTACTACAAGTACGCGATTCTCTCCTGGGTGAAAGACTACCGCGTCCTCAAGACTGACCCAGTCGGCTTTTCCGGCGAGGAACGACCTGGCACAGCGTCGATTGTCGTTGATCTCGAATCCTATGGTTGGGGCGACGAGGCGTGGATGGAGCAGCGCGCTCGCCGCAACGGACTGGACCAGCCGATTGCTGTCTATGAGGTACATCCAGGCTCGTGGCGTGCGCCATCGGACGGCGAACGGGTAACCTATCGCGATCTGGCCCATCAACTCGTGCCATATGTGCAGGACTTGGGTTATACCCATATCGAGCTAATGGGCATCGCCGAGTATCCTTATGACGGCTCGTGGGGCTATCAGGTGACAGGCTACTATGCTCCTACCAGCCGTTATGGCGCGCCGCAGGATTTTATGTACTTCGTAGACTTCTGCCATCAACACGATATTGGCGTACTCCTCGATTGGGTGCCAGCTCACTTTCCTCGCGACGAGCATGGCTTGAGCTTCTTCGATGGCACGCATCTCTACGAACATGCTGACCCGCGCCAGGGCGCTCATCCCGACTGGGGGACACTGGTCTTCAACTATGGCCGGAATGAGGTGCGCAATTTCTTTGTCGCCAATGCGCTCTATTGGTGCGACAAGTATCATGTCGATGGCCTGCGAGTAGATGCCGTGGCCTCGATGCTCTATCTCGATTACTCGCGCAAGGCGGGCGAATGGGTTGCCAACCGCTTTGGAGGCCATGAGAACCTTGAGGCGATTGAGTTTCTGCGCACCTGCAATGCGACGGTCGCGGAGCAATATCCCCATGTGCTGATGATTGCCGAAGAATCCACCGCATGGTCTGGCGTGACCCATCCGGTCACCCAGGGCGGTCTGGGCTTCTCGCTGAAATGGAACATGGGCTGGATGCATGACACGCTTGAGTATATGAAGCTCGAACCGATTCACCGCCGCTACCACCACGGCGAGCTGACCTTTTCGATGGTCTATGCCTACTCGGAGAAGTTCATCCTGCCGTTTTCCCATGACGAAGTCGTCCATATCAAAGGCTCGATGCTGAACAAGATGGCGGGCGATGTCTGGCAGAAGTTCGCCAATCTACGCGCGCTGTATGCCTATATGTACGGGCATCCTGGGAAGAAATTGCTGTTCATGGGCGGCGAGTTCGGCCAGTGGGCGGAGTGGAACTTTGCCGGGTATCTCGATTGGCATCTGCTGGACGAAGACTCTCCAGATGGTCCGCTGCACCATCAGCTACAAAGTCTGGTGCGGGATTTGAACGGGTTGATGCGTGAGCATCCCTGCCTGTATGAGCATGATTTCACACCCGATGGATTCCGCTGGATCGACTTTGCGGACGCCAGCAGCAGTGTCATCTCGTTCCTACGTATCCGTGAGGACGGACGGGAGCCACTGCTGTTTGTCTGCAACTTTACGCCAGTGGTGCGCTATAACTACCGCATCGGGGTTCCACTGGCAGTCAGTTACGAGCCAGTGCTCAACACCGACGACGAGCGATACGGTGGTAGTGGCGTTGGGGATGCGAGCGTTCCGTGTGAGGACATACCAATGCATGGCTACGAGCAGTCTGTCACACTGACTCTGCCGCCACTGGCGACTGTCGTATTCCAATCCAAGCGCTAATGCCGTCAAACGCGGGTATCTGGCGGTGGTCGTATTCCTATAGTCACTGACTACGCACAAACACACAAAAGGGACGCACAATGACCACAACCGAACAACCACAGATCATGCCAAGAACCGATCAGGCCTCTATTGAGCATACGCCGATGGTAGGCGCCATGCCTGATACACGTTGCGTCAATTTCTATGATGCCGCGCCGTATTTCCGCTTCATCGTGCGCAAGCACCTGGATCCCAGGGAACTGGCTGTCGCTGAACCATTGCTACGCGAACTGGGGGGCCGGGTTGGTAATGAGATCGAAGACCTGGCCGCCGAAGCCGACCGCTTGTCGCCCCCGCTCGTGGTGCGTGACAAACGTGGCGAACCGATCAACGACGTGTTGCCGTCGCGCGCGTACCGTGAGCTAGAGCGCATCCTCTACGGCGAATATGGCATGGCGGCAATGGCGATGCGGCCAGGGGTCATCGAGGCTGATCGCGCTAGCTCGCTTGTGCTCAATGATGCCTTCATCTTCGTGGCGGGTCAGGCAGAGTCTGGGTTGTTCTGCCCACTGAGCATGACACGGGCGATGGCGCGCACGCTGCGGATGTTCGCGCCCGAGGCAATTCTGCAGGAATATCTGCCGGGCTTACTCTCGACCGAGATGAAGACACTCCAGACCGGCGCGATGTTTATGACCGAGAAACAGGCAGGCTCTGACCTGGGGTTGGTTGCGACAACTGCCAAACCATTGTCAGACTCTCCAGATTGGTGGGAGCTCTACGGCGAAAAGTGGTTTTGCAGCAACGTCGGCGCTGATTTGATATTGGCGCTGGCTCGGCCCGACGGCGCAGGATCTGGCACACGCGGTCTAGGGCTCTTCCTCGTACCGAAGCGGTTACCCGATGGTGCGCGCAATCACTACCGCATCGAGCGTGTCAAGGACAAGCTGGGCATGCGGTCATTTGCCAGCGGGGAAGTGACCTTCGCAGGGGCACGCGCATTGATGATTGGTGGGCCGGGTCAAGGCTGGCTACAGATGACCGAGATGCTCAATATCACGCGCCTCGGCTGCGCGCTGGCCGCCTCGGCGCTGGCGCAACGCTCGCTCGTGGAGGCGCTCACGCATGCGCGGGGCCGCATCGCGTTTGGGAGGCCGCTTGCGGACCTACCGCTCATGCGCGAGCAACTCCTTGACATGGCGATGGATACGGAGGCGCTCACCGCGCTGACTTTCGAGGGGTCGGCCCAGCTTGCCCGCGCCGATGCTGGCGACCAGGAGGCGCATGTGTTGGCCCGTGTGCTGATGCCACTGGCAAAGTATCACGCCTCAGATGAGGCCCGGCGACTGGTAGCAGAAGGCATGGAGGTCCGTGGCGGCAACAGCTACATCGAGGACTGGCCGAACGCACGGATCATGCGAGATGTGCAGGTGCAGTCAATCTGGGAAGGCACAGGGAACATCTCGGCGCTCGATGTAGGCCGCGCGTTGCTGCGCGAGAACGCGGGCGCCACGCTGCTGGCAAATCTTAGCGGACGTCTGGCGGAGCAGCGCGATCCCACTGTGGTGCGGGCCGCCGTCTTTGCCCAGCAGGCGCTTGATAGCCTGGCGGTGACCATCACCGGATGGTCGAGGCTCGAGTCAGCGCAGCGCGATGTCCGCATGCGGCGTCTCACACGAGAGCTTGCCTATGGGGTGACGGCGGCGCTGCTGGTTGAGGATGCAGGCATTCAGGCGTCCAGAGAAGGGAGTTATCGTTGCCTCGCAATAGCAGCGCGCTACCTGCGACGCTACATCTATCCTTCGCGTCGCGGGCTGGCAATGGAGGACAGCTATACACCACTCGAAGCGTTCGATGCGCTGGTTGACTGGACGCCTGAGGTGCCTGCCGAGGTCGCCGAGTCATTGCTGTCATCATTAGAACGCGAGTAGGTAGCTCTCCTGGCTATTCGCATGGGCACGATGGTTTCAGTCGGCATCCATTCTTGACAATGGGTTCGATTGTCCAGTAACAAGATAGCGCGTCTGACCGCGCAAAATGATGTCGCCGCTGGACGCATCGAACACCGTCTGCCCGGCGCGCAGCCGTCGGGAGCCATCGGGGTGGATGGATGTCACGATGCGCACCTGATCGCCGGGACGCACCTGGCGTAAATATTCCAGCGTGAGGAAGCGCGGGCGTATCCCACCGGCCGACTGATTGGCGGTGCGCAGCGTTGCATGGACTCCCTCATAGAGCCAGTCACCGTAGACACAGTTGTTGATGTGCTGATGGACGTCGGCCTCGTATTCCCTCGCAACAATGGTCTGCTCGTCATGCAAGATTACGCGCTCTGACGGGCTGGTTCGCAGTGACGGGAGACGTGTGGTGCTTTGGGCCGAGCTGAACAGAGCGACCATGCTATCTGGCACGCGAAGTGGCTGTCCAGTATGCCGCTGAACATATGCCCACCGGGCACGGGCGCGCGCGATCATTCGTCCGCTGGCAGGATGCCACATGGCATACTCGCGAAACGCCTGCACGCGCCGGAACTCCGCGACCCAGGTTGCCATCACTAACTCGCAATCCATCGGTGGGAGCCATCCAAGCAGAAGGGACATTTCGCGCACGAGCCAGGCGCTTCCCTGCTCCTCGTACCAGGTGTTGGTGTATCCGTGGAAACCAGACGCTCGTGTGGCGAGATATTCGAGGTAGCGCAGGATAGCGCCTGGTTGGGGGTAGCCTGCGCGTGTGACTTCGTAGCTGCGGATAGTGAGCGGCTCAATATAGGCATCCGGTGGCGCGAAATGGTTAAGGTCAGGCGTATGCACAAAAAAAGCTCCATCAATTGTTGGTCGAGTGGCACGCGTGAATTGGCCTTGGCCTACTTGTCCGCGGGGGTGGCCACTGTGCTGCCACCCTGTTTGGCCTCCAGATAGCGGGCCAGGATGAATACGACGTCAGACAGGCGGTTAAGATAACGAATGGTTTCAGCATTGGCGATGACGCCATCGTGGAGTAATCGCACGGTCATGCGCTCCGCACGGCGAATAATGGTGCGTGCCAGATCAAGCGCCGCGCCGTCCGGAGAGTCGCCAGGGATGACGAATTTGTTAGGAATGTCCACTGCCGCTTTGAGCTGCTCCTCTGTCTCTTCGAGCCACCGCACGTGCTCAGCGGTGATCGCCATACCAATGGCGGCCTGATTCTCAGGCAGAGTGGCCAACTCTGCCATCAGGACATAGAGATCGCGCTGCATGTGCAATATCACGTCACGCGCGGTTTCGTCCTGCGTAGTTGCGCGCGCCAGTCCCAGCGCCGAAGTGGCCTCGTCAACTGTACCGAAGGTGTCAGGTCGTGGATCGTATTTCGGCACACGCTGGTTGCCCAGCAGGCCCGTATAGCCTGTGTCACCTGTGCCTGTAGTTACCTTTGCCATTGAGTGCCTATCCTATCCGTTGAAATGCGCCTCATGTATTTGAGTATAGCGCACGGCTTGGGATCGATGAATCTTGCTTTTGCTGCGATAATGGCTAAGCCGCTACCTCGCTTTAATCCTTGACATCCCAATGACCTGTTCAGGCCTGAAGGTTTGACAATGCGGCGCAAAAGCGTACAATGCGCGCGATGAGTCCATCGTGGAACCCGGGTTGATGAGCAAGGATGCAACATCGCTAGTGTAGAGGGGGTAGGGATGGCGGTGCCAATTCTGGCGGTCGATGACAGCGCTTCTATCCGCGAGATGATTGTGTCGGTGCTTGCGCCACGTGGCTATCACGTCCTAACCGCACGCGATGGGGATGACGCACTCGAGAAATTGCGCTTGCTGGAGGAGCCGCACATCATTCTGCTTGATGTTGTGATGCCGGGCCTCGACGGGCCGACTGTTGTCCGTGAAATAGACGAGGACGATGCTCTGCGGAGCGCTGGGCATCGTGTGATCCTGATGTCATCACAGTTGCGGCTCGCGGCACGCGATATTCCTCCGACCGCCGGGCAACTGCCCAAGCCGTTTACCCGCCAGCAACTCGTCGAGATTGTCGCACAGTTTGGCGGCTAATTCTCGCCGCCATTCGTCCGGCACTGCGTATATGATCAGGGCTCGCCTGGTTCGTCGCCTCGCTCATCAAGTCTTTCGGCGAGTTCGCCATCGCTGTCGATATCATGAGCATTTCTAGAAGATGCAAGCGCTTGCGTAGCCCCCGCCCGGTTGGCGTTATCGCGCATGTGCGCAGCATGTAAGACGCCGATGACAATGATCTGCTGCGGCTCAGCAAGCGCAAGAAATTCAGGGGTCGCCTGAACTTCAGTCAGCACATGAGCCCAGGATTCCTCACCGTCGAACAAGGGATCATCCTTCGAGGCGTAGCCAGCGGCAATAAACAGCTCGCTGACAGGATGCCCCATCCCTCGTGCGAGATGCACAAGTACCGGCGCTGGAGGAGTTGCATCGCTGTTCAACCAGACTGATATCTGTTGCTTGCGTATGCCCATGCGTTGGGCGAACTGGTTGGGCAGGAGTGGTGGACGTTGCTCCCACATATACTCGACGAGCAGTCGGGCAAACGGACTATAGTCGTCCAGAGATCGCCACTTCGCCATTGCCATCGCCCCTCATATATTCAGTGACATATAATAGAATGACACAATAGTAGCACGTTTGTAGCGATTAATACAATATATTGCAGACTTTTGTCCAATATTTCGACCATATCATCAGATTCAAACATTGATAATGACTGGCATCGGATCGACTGCTACAGGACAAATGGCCACATGCATGTGCTTAGTATAGCTATGCTCTTCGCCGACTCTCCACGCTACTACGTCTTCATTTGCGATATGGTTCACAAATGAAGACGTATAGAGAGATATAGTCAAGAAGGTCAGGGTATGCGATTCTCGACAATAGTGCAACTAAGAGGCATTAGTTGAAGTTAAACAGGGGACACATTTTTGACCCACGAGAAGTGGTGTGGTTACTCATTTTCGTCGCAACTGCGGACTGTTGTCGCTATTAGAACAGCTTAGTCATGGATAGGATAGATAATCTGGAAGCACGTCCAACAATATTGGACAAGTAGCAATAGCTAACAACTCACCTGTTGACAGTAGGCGTGACAATTTGTATCTTAAACCGACTATCGCGTTAAGACTAACTATTGCACGAGTAAAACAGACATTGGTTGCGAAAATTTGAACTTCGATTAGTGATTGACGGATGCACTTTTTATATATAGATGGTCTGATATCTATAATTGCGTATTACAAGATGATGCGTGATTGGCGACCAAAGGTGCGGTAAGAAATTCAGCCACACATCGAAGTCCAGGCGATTTGAATCGAACGCGACGCGGCCATGGTCGAACTACGGCACGATTGCACTAGTTCACCCATGGCCGGTCGGACTACATATTGAC
>Ga0157369_10003556_pt1 | contig 18511 bp, 21 predicted proteins | sample C25metaG_FD_113461 | JGI IMG/M metagenome (GOLD analysis project Ga0157369, IMG submission 113461) | Corn rhizosphere microbial communities from Kellogg Biological Station, Michigan, USA - C2-5 metaG | ecosystem: Host-associated > Plants > Roots > Rhizosphere > Soil | place: USA: Michigan... | reverse complement strand
TGGGTCGAGCAGCGCGGATCCGCCGATGTCGCCGAAAACGTCCGAAGCTCTCTCGCCGCGATCGATCGAAATGAAGAATTCATCAAAATGACGTTGGCTGTTTTGATGGCGCCGGACTGACAGCTCGTCGCCGCAGCCTCGCCTACGTTCCGCCCCTCGTTTACTGTATATGCAACCAGCATTCAGTAAGGCATGATCGTGGACCCCCTCTATATAGAAGACACCGACGATTGGCTCGGCAACCCGACCCCGCTCGAAACCTGCCGACACCAGCTCAGGATGTACGAGAACGAATTCGAAGCGATCACTCTCAGGCTCGATCGAGCGTTGGTGAATATCGAAGGCCTGGTCAGAGACAATGACGCGCTCAGGCTGGAGAGGGACTCTCTCAAGACCAAGCTTCAGCACGCCGAAGGGGCTTTGCTGAGCGAGAGGCGAAGATTCGCCGACGTCGAGCACAACAGAAGTCATCTGTTCAATGAAAACCAGCGCCTGCTCAGGGAGCTCCGCGATAGAGAGGAGGAAGAGTGAGCGCGATCCGGGCTACGGCACATCCTTGAAGAAGACGTGGTGACCGAGCTTCAGCGTCTGCTTGGCCTTCGCTGCCCAGGCCGGCGCCTTGATGCTGGTGGCGTAATAGTGGGTTGCACCACCGGTTGGGTCTGGCACCTTGCCATCGACCACCTGGTCTGCAGCGATTCGACATTGCGCCAGCTCGCGGAACGGGATCTGCTTCACGCCGATCAGGAACTGATAGTTCGGGTCGGTCTTGTTCCAGCAGCTGAACTGCCATGGCTTTTGGCAGACGCCGGCGTAGCCTTCACCCCACCACGACTTCTCCTTGCCGTCGAACACGCGGTTGCGAATAGTCCAGGCTACGGCCACCTGGCCGGCGGCGCCTTCACCGCGCGCCTCGCCCCAAATAGTGCGAGCAAGGATGTCTCGATCTTTCTCGGTTACTGGCATCACTTTTCTCCAGGCAAAAAAATACCCGCTCGATGGCGGGCTCACAGATTCAATTATTTGTTACGACGGACGAGTTGGGCGCTGCGCAATGTCAGGGAACGATTCGACGCCATCCTTCCAGTTGCTCACAAGTCCGCGATACTCCAGCCACTGCTTACGAGTTCCAGGCAGAAGATCTGGAGGTGTCGCATCAGCCTCATCTTCTTCGATGGCTTCGAGCTGACGAGAAATCAGCTGAAGCTCGGAGAGTCTCCAGGCGTTCTCAGCTTCAATATCCTTCGCCAGCTGGAGGGCGGTCAGCTCGTCCTCGGTGAACTCCGGGGCCGGCGTATTACCATCAGCAAGCCACAACAAATATGCTTTCCAATCATAATTTTCAGGATCACTTGGGATGGCGGAATTGTCCTCAACTCTTAGAACTCCGTAACTCTGAAGTTTGTACATGCTCAAATCTCCGCAGACACATCTATGTAGTTGCCACCCGAGGCCTTGCCAATAAGCGCCGTTACATTGCCCGTAACAAGGGATGCCGAGGATGATGTGGCGGCCTAGTTGTAGGTGTTTTGGGAGGAAGGGTTGAAGCTGACGTTTGCAGCTGTGTCGCCTCCACCATTTGCGGTTTGAACCGAATAAGTATTGGCCGGACCCGGGGTGATGGTCGGAGCCGCCCTTTTGGGATGCTGGAAGTACCCCATCCCCGCCACTACGAAAGTGTTGGTGCATTGCCCGAGAGCGATTTTTTCGTACGCTGCCGGCCACGTAATTCGCTCGAAGTACCAGGCACACAGCGATAGCTCGGCGGCTCTCAGCCGCTTTTCGAATCCCGTAGCAACCGAGCCGAACTCAAGTTGGCATTCTTTGACGGTGCCGCCAGTGAATCTGACTGTGGTGGTCGACCCAGCGGCCAGCGCAGCTGTCTGCCCGCCATTAGCTACAGGAGCTCCGTTCACCGTGGCCGTAGCAGTACCAGTCCAGCTCAGCGTGTAAACACCCGCCTCAATGTTTGCGCCTTCAATAGCTTGCTCGATGCCTCCCGCAGGCGCCGTAATCTGATTGCCCGGCCCGCTGGCGGCGAATATTACCGACTGACCGCTCGTCACCACTCTCCAACGATCGAGGGTGTATTGGTTTGCGGCAGTCGTCGCTGAACCAGATACATAGGCGCGCTGATTTATGGAGAAGTTGGCATTGATCAGAAGATTTTTCCCGCCGGTAACTCCAAGCGCGGCGCGTGCGGCCCCAGCAGTTACCGCACCAGTACCACCCTGCGAGATCGCCACCGTTTTGTTCGTGCCGGACAGGTCGGCCTTAGTTGCCTGAAGCTTGCCCAAAGCTGCCAGAACGCTGTCGGTCGCTACTACTGCGCCTGGTGCCGATAAATCCAGCCCGGTAAGGACTGCGGCAAGAACCCTGGCGTTGGTCAGGTATTTGTTTGTCTCCCCTTCAGGAAGCCCGTCGGCATCTTTCAGATTTAGCGCGTCACGAACGCCAGCCGTTGTTGGCGTTGTCCCAAGTACCGCCAGAACGCCGCCGAACTGATTCACCAGTGCACGCAGAGCATCCGCCGAATCCTTGACGTAGCCCTGCATCGGCGCCAGTGCGTAGATCCCAGCAGCATTGGTCGCGCCTTGATAGTTCGGCGAGATCGACATCGCCGTATCGCTCGCGATATTCGTCACCTCGTACCAGCCACCGTCCGGGCCACGGAACGCATCGCCGACCCGGGCATTGGCAATAAATGAAGTGCCAGTACCGATCACCGCGTTGGAATTTTGGGCGACAGAGACCGTCCCCGTCTTGTACCAGCTCATTGTGTATCTCCAAAAATGAAAGGGTCAGGCCAGCAACTTGGCGCAGAGGAATGGTCGGTGGCTCTGATTGGTCCAAGCGTTCGAGGCGAGGCTGTACATCAGGATTCGGCCGTTGGCGTAGTCGACGCCGAGTGCGCATGCACCACCCGACGAGTTGTTATGGCAGGTCATGGTGAATGGATTGATGGAAACGTATTCACCGACACCAAGCGCCTTGGTGATACCCCAGATGTAGCGCTGTCCTACGCTGAGCTGCTCCGCGCCGAGATACGTCCAGTTGCCAGCGGCGAATGTCACCACCACCGCCGGCGCGCCACTGTCATAGCAAAGAACACCGCTCGGATCCCACAGCCGCAGTCCGTAAGCTGCCGTGCCCATAGAAGCCCATGCCGCGACAAAATACTGGCCGCTCAGCGACTCGTTGACCTTCGAGGCGTTCATCGAAAAGCCTGTCCAGTTACCTGGCCCGCCAGTGAACCAGACCGAATACGGCACCTGGATCAATCCAGTCTGATCCGGGCGGATGAAAACCAATGGTGGATCCTGGCTAGTCACCGCGCGCGGAAATGTAGCCGTGGCATTGGCAACTCCTGAATAGTTTCCCCTTGTCAGCATGCAAAGCCGTGGGGCTTCCGAATCGATCTGAACGAAAGCGTTGTCATTTATGCTCTGGAATCCGAAACTCATGTCGCAAACCTTATGGCATAGGCCTTGGAGACGATCCGCGACTGCAGTGTCGAAGCGCTGGATGATGGGTTCTTCGGCGTGACGACCACCTGCCCTACCGCTGTAGTCACGAAAGGATAAGACCGAATGTTGCCCGACGAGTCGTTCTCCGAAGGCTGCACGTCCTGTGCCCTCGTCGGGATGATCATGAACACGCAATTGGCTGGGTTGAAGCCGGGAATGTTCAGCGTGTAGCTGGGCACCGCCCCGCTGAAGTCAATCACGCCCTGCCAGATCACCTGATAGGTGAAGCTGTTGGTGTCCATAGCGAGCTGGCCGCTCTCGTTAAAGACACGCAGTCCAAATAGCGCCATTGATTACCCCAGATAACCGAGACGAACACGCAGCACGTTGTTGGCATCGTAGACCGAGACGTTCAGTGAGTTGATCACCAAGCGCCCCTGCCCCGGAACGATGCCGTTGATTTCGAGCGTGCCGTCTTTGTTCAGGATCCAGCCTTGCTGGCCGGCGATGTTGTTGGAAGAGCTGATGTAGTTGCCGATTTTTGCGTTGGTGATCGAGCCATCCATGATGAACGCCGAATTCATGAACACCTGCCCGCCCTGCACCGCAAACGGCACAGCAATGGCACCGCCGGCAATGGTGTTAACGATGGCGAAGCGATCAGCGCTGACCAGGAACTGACTTTGCAGGCCGGCCCCGGTGTTCTCGATCCCAAGGCCGATGCCGGCCGCGACGTACTGCCCGTTCGCCGTGACCTGCATTTTTACCGACCACATGGTTGAGAGCTTGCCGCTGGTATCCGCAAACGCCGTTGACGTCTCCTGAATGGCGGCGGTGTTCTCGCCTACCTTGACGTTTACCTGCGTGATCGCCTGCGCAGTGGCTTCCTTGTCGGTGGCCACCACTTGGCGCAGATCTGTAACGTTCGCCTCGTTTTCTCCAACCTTTACATCAAGGGTTGTGATTTTTTGCGCGCTGGCCAGGTTTTCTGACGCACGCACTTTCTCTTCCGATGCGATCGCCGCAGTGCTACTCCAGCCTTTTAGCGCATCCGCCAGCTCACCCTCGCCGTCGTCGTCACGGAATGAAGCGCGCAGCGACTGAAACGCTGCCGCCTGTGCAGTGACCTCACCGTCGATTTCGATGATTTCGGCGGTGTTGGTCGCCACCTGCTGCGCGAGGCCGTTCGCCGTTTCCACCGTCTGCCCAACGTCGAGCCAATAGAGCGGATTCGGCGGTGGGGTTTCGACAGGCACCGGGCCGGTGGCCTGATAGATCCGCTTGCCCACCACGACCAGGTCATACTCCTCGTAGGTGTCGTCCGGGTTGTAAGTCTTCAGCCCATCCAGCGCATCGATCTGTGCCTGCAACCCCGGGATCTTATCGATCTGGTCTCGCAGATCCTGTCCCAGTTCCGTTTCGGTGATTTGCCCGGCGATCATCTCCAGAATGGCAGCAGCATCGGAGCTGGATTGCCCCTGCACGCCAAGCCCGATCGGATACCACGGACCGATGTTGCCGATCTTGTCTACGATGCGCCCCCAGAAATAGAAGGTCACACCAGCGCGCAGGCCGAGCATGGAGAAATCGCTTTGCGGGTAGGCTAGGTCTGTCAGCTTGGTCGCGGCTTCCAGATCAGTCGTCGGCCCGTACCAGATCTCGGTACGCTGGCTGTCCTCGGCACCAACCGGGAAACCCCACTTGAGATAGATGCCGAACAACAGCGGGGTCGCGGTCAAGAACGCCAGTGCCGGCGGCAACCCCTGCTTACCGCTGAGGTTAGTCAGGATCGAGTTGCGCCACGGCGACGTGATGTCGAACGCGCTGACCGCGCGGACGCGGGCCACGTAGGCACCAGCGTAGATACCGACCACGTCCACGTTGGTCATCCCGGTGCGCTGCAGCTTGATCCAGTTGCCGCTGTCCTTGCGCCACTCAACGTCATAGCCGACCGCGCCATCCACGGCAGGCCAACTGATTGTCATGGTGGCCACGGCCAAACCCTGCACAACCGACGAAGTCGACGACAGCGAAACGCTCGCCGGCGCCGGAACAACGGTGATCGGGATCACGCTGATCGGGCGCTCTTCCAGGCGTGCGCCGGTGTCGATAAAAGCGAACTTACTCGGCTCGAACTGGAGCGCGCTGATTTCGTAATCACCCTCGGTGGTGCGCTTGGTGCGAAGCACGCGATACAGCGGGATTGCCAGATCATCGGCGTCGAGTGCCCATTGCAGCTGCGCCACCGGCGGCTCGCTGTAGGCAACCGTCACGGTCACGGCGCGGCCGTTGACGCTCTGCACTGTGCGACCTTCGGCGCGGCCGCCCGGGAGGTTGATGATCAGTCGATCACCGGCCTTGGCTTGGGTATCGCGATCGAGCGTGATGACCCGCCCCGCCACTGCCGAGATCCGGCCGCCCACTTCCCGCCCAGCCAGCAGCGAATCCGCCACGGGGATGATGTGGCCCGGCAACGGGATCACGCCTTCCATGCCAGTCTTGAACGAGACGGTGCGGTCTTGGTTGTTGCTGAGGATCGCCCACTTGCCACGGCGCTGCGCCTCGGATGCGCGAGTGCAGCCGATGGCGCTCAGCTCGGTCGGCCGGTCGCCGTAGCGGCGTTGCAGATCCAGGTCGGCGAACGGGATGACATCGGTGTCGTAGTTGTTGGCCGGGTTGTCGTAGCTCACCAGCGCCCGGGTGTAACGGGTCTTCGCCGAGGCGCTGCCATAGGAGAACTTGCCGTCGATCACGTTGGACCGAGTGAACACATAGTCGAAGTCCTGCGCGCGCGGCATGTCCGCCTGCATCACCAGCTGGCCCTGCGCCCAGTACGTCATGCCCCGGTAGATCGCCGAGATATCGCGAAGCAGCGACCAGGCATCAGCCTTGCCCTGCAGGTTCATGTCACAGAGGAAGCGCGGCTCCTGCCCCCCCAGCCCGTTCGGCACAAGCTGATCGCAGTACTGGGCAATACGGTACAGCTCCCACTTGTCGACCATGAACGGCTTGATGCGCTTGCCCAGACCGAAGCGGTCTTCGGTGCAAATGCCGTAGGTGATCCACGCCGGGTTATTGGTCCAGGCCGATTTCATCGAACCGTCCCACGTTCCGGTGTAGGTGCGCAGGATTGGGTCGTAATTGCTCGGCACCATCCAGCGGCGGGCCTTGCACTTCACGGTGACGGCCGGGATGTTGGTGAATTGCTCGGCGTCGAACTCAACGTATAGCAGGGCAGTGTTCGGATAGCGCAGCTTGGCGTCGATCACTTCGGTATAACCGGCCACCAGCATGGTGTCGGCGATCTTGTTGGTGTTCTGGTTCGGCGTCAGGCGGCGCACGCCGATCTGCCAGCCCGTGGTGGCGTCCGGTAGATCGATGCGGCGCGAGCGCTCGTAGCGCGTGGTGGTCTTGCCATCGACGGCGTCCACCAGCACCTGTTGATAGGAGCCGCCATCGGTGGCCACGTCGATTGCGTATTCGATGCGGTACCCGCTGACATTGCCCTGGTCATCGGAGCGTTGAAGCGCAGGCCAGGCCAAACGCATGCGCACGGCGGAAAGCTGGGTATTGGTGATCGAGCGCACCCACGGCGAATCGCTGCGCAGCTCAATGTTCAGCGACGTCTCGTTCTCTACCGACGGGATGCCCGGGATGTAAGTCTGATCTACCGAGCCCGGGCGCCAGTCCCACTTCACGTTCGGAAAGTTGTAGTTGCCGCTGGCATCGCGGATCGGCGTGTTGTCCAGGTAGATGTCGTAATCGGTCGGGACGCTGTCGAACTCACCCTCGCCCACGGCGATCAGCAGCTTGGCCAGGTTGGTCGAGCGCAGGCTGTCGCTGGCTTCGGTCGGCGACTTCGGCTTGCTGCTGCCGCCCTTCTCGCCATGGATATCGATCTGTGCTGCTGCGCCCATGCTTTCCTCCAGGCATAAAAAAACCCGCCGTAGCGGGTAATAAGGTGACGAAAATCAAAGTGAAAGAATCGGCAACCCCAGCACATGAGCTCTATCCAACAGCCTATCTTGCGGCACACCTACACAGAAAGAATACTTCACCAACAATTCTTTTAAATGATCAGTACCGCAAACTACCGCATAATAAAAAATTAACAATTTTTCCGAATCTGAGAAAAGCGATTTATACATATTTATATATAGCTTATTACCCTCCAAAAATGAATCAATATATGACAAAGTTATTTCAACACCTGCCATGTATTGCTGCAGCTCCTCACCATCATTTTGCCAAAAATGATCAAAAGCGATAACAAGGCCTCTAAGCTCATCTCTACGTGGCTTTATATTTAACAGCCCGATCACTGTAACGTTCGGATTATCGGGTGCAGCCGTATTTTTCACAAAAGACGAATGAAGCCTCTTGCAAAAAATCTTTATACAGTCACGCCCCTTTGTAACTTTATTATTACTATCAACCAAGTCTATGGCGGCCAACGCTGCCATATGCGTATCGATCATTTTATAGAAGGTCGCGACCGAGTTTTGCATTTTGAAATTCTCAACCTGCTGATCTAGCGCATTTGCAGATTTAGCCAGCTCGACACGAGATTCCTTTAACTCCACACTTTGTATAGTGATGGTTATCAAAAGCCCCATAAAAGCAAAAAATGTCAGTATTGGATTAGTTACCCCTCCAAAAAAATCCCCAAAAACACCTGATGAAAAAAACTCTTCCTTTGACCGAACCGCGATTACAACATCCGCAATAAAAACAACAAAAATCACAACTACAGCCGCAACAAAAATACGGTAAAGCTTTCGGACCCCATCCTCTTCTCCCGGAAGCACCAACGCTTCAAACCACTTATATGGAGCACTCAACAGTGTTTTTAAAAATCCATTTTTGTTGTCCATACTGTGGCTCCAATAATCTCAAAAAATAATGTTGCTACATTCTATCCTCTGCGTAAATGGACGCAGAGATGATCATCCCACCCCACCGCCTTTCGCCGATGCAAATCGGCACCGGATTGCCGCTGGCCGTGGTGTTCTTAGCGCTGCCGAAGGCGTAGGACGGGGAGTTTTCGGGGGATGCGCTTTGCGATAGTCCCTTTGCTTGCGGACTGAGCATCTGAATCACGCCACCAGCGGTCGAGGCAATACCACCAGCGATCAATGCTGCACCCTGAGCCGTTGTTGAACCGTAGGCGAAAAAGCCAACGGCGATCAGCACGATGCCCAACACGGTTTGCATCAATCCGGCGCGTTTGCTGCCCGATACGACCGGGACGATTCGGATCTCCCTTGTGCCACCCAGATCAAAAGCCTCAACCGCCTCGTTCTTCCGATTGCGAAAGATGGCGAAGCGCATGCCTAGCCGATCAAGTCGGCGGATCTCATTTTCGAAGCCATCCAACGTCACCTTAAGCGCCTTGAAGGCCTCCCATACCCGCTTGCTGTCCACTTGGCGACGATGTACTCGTCCAAACTTCTTGGCCAGTGAGCCGGATAGAAGGATCGTGGTCATTGGATTGTAAGCAGCTGCAACGTCAGCCATGTTCTTCTCCGGGCACAAAAAAGCCCGCTGATGCGGGCCTGGGAATGCATTTAAATTGCCGTGGGGGATATGTCAAAATTGTCGCCCGAAAGCGTGATTCGACGCCTGACCGTCTCACCGGTTTTCACATCAACCTCGCGCTCAACCAAGCCCCAGCCACCGCAGGCGGCGCTCGGCTTGATTCCAAGGATATGTTTTCCGGCTTTTACTCCAAACCGAGCTACCTCGCCTGAAGCGAATTCCGCTGCCAGGGTTCCATCAATGTACAGCCGGTAATTACAGCCAGATCCATATAGACCGCTGTCACGCGTCACGAGCAACTGCGACTCCGACTTGGCACTGAACGCATACAGGCGGTTACTCGGAACCGGATCAGCTTTATCCGCCGGCACCGGCGAAGTCGCACACCCCGCCAACATCGCTACCGCCAACGCTCCTATAAAAATCCGCATATTTACTCCTTGTGGTCTGACACGCTGAAGGTGAAGAAATAGAACGAGATTTTTTCGTCCTCACTGTCCCTCAGCTCGTACCGAATTCTATCCAGACCGTCGTCGATGCGACTCACGACGAGATCCATAAATTGGGTTAGTCCGCCGCCGAACCCACTTAGCTTCAGTTCGCTCACGTCATGAAAAACAGCCGTCAAACCCTCGGTTTCTGGATCATCGGCTGAAGACATGGCCAGCGTGAGGTTGTATTTGAAATCCACCATCTCGAGCTTCATCGAAGCTACGCAGTTGTTTTCGAAAAAAAGCTCGTTGAGTCGAGACAGTTCCATTTACAACCTCGAAGGCAAATTAGGTGGTGCACTCACCGCAGCGAACGCTCCTACTATCAATTTCATTCAGGTCACTCCTGCGCTGGAAGCGTGCAAAAATTTGTGCACCGAAAGGGTCAGGGTGCTGCTGTCTGTGCGTGAGGGCTCGCAGGAACCGACTCCATATAGGCTTTTATGCAGATCAGCTTCGCCGACTTCATAAAGTCCTTAAGATCGTTCTGCCTTTCTTCAGCAGTGTCTCGTACGGGGTAGGTAAGCACCATTCGTGACAAACTTTCCCGCATGCTTTTTCTCGCCGCTGATGGCACTTCGTATTGGTCTCGATCAAAATAAGGCGGCTCATTTGCCTGCCTGCCGAGCATTATCGCGCCAGCGTCAAGGGCTAGTTGCGAACAATGGTCTATTTCGCCACGACTAAAAACTATCTTCCCACCGTCATCAGTCCAAGCCATTGCAGATGGGGAGCCGAGCAAAACAGTGCATGCAAGTGCAGTAGTTAGAAGCTTGTCGATCATTGCGATCCATCGTCTGAAAAAAATGAGATTATCATTCGACGGTCTTTGCCTCCACCACGGAAAACTCTTCGACATTACGTGCTTAATCCTGCAACCCTGTGCCTGAGGATCAGGCGTGTCCGGTCGAGCCACGGCCCGCCAAACACAATGACCTCAGATGGCCTGCCGTACAGGTGGTGCAGCAGGAATGGGCCGGGGCCGAACGTGGCGGCATCTTCACCAGGCAGAGCTGGATCAGCGCCGAGGAAAATGCCGGCGTGGTTCGGGTAAACCGTGCGCCCCACTTCCATCACGATCATGTCGCCGCGCTGCGGCTGGTAGACGCGGTAGAAGCCGGCGGCCTCGTAGTTCGCCTCGTACAGGCTGGTGTTTTCTTTGCTCTCCCACCAGCCATCAGCGCGCTTGAAGGCTTCAAACTCCAGGCCCCATTCGCGCTTGTACCAATCGGCGCAAACCTGCCAGCAGTCCCAGGCCCCGTGCACGAACGGTCGTTTCAGCAGCGGAACTTCACCGGTGGGAACGACGGTCCGCAGATCGCCTTCCGGCCAGCTCAGGATGTGCCAGGGCAGCGCCGTCGCTTCGCACATGGCGAGGTCGCGCGGTGAGGGCCTGCTGGTGGCGTCCGGATGCGAATGCACCACGCCGATCACCTCACCGATGTCCTCGCCTGCTGCATACTGCTCAGGATCGATTCGAAACTCTTCGTTGGGCTCGGTAGAGACGTTGGTGCAAGGAAAGTATTGCTGCTTGCGCCCGATCGCCAGCAGCAGCCCGCAGCACTCTTTCGGGTACTCGGCTGCCGCGTGCGCCTGGATCGCGTTCAAGATGTGCTTTCGCATGTCAGCTCCTTGCGATCAGGGAAACGGCGGGAAAGCCACCAAACGGCAGCGGGTTTCCTTCTCCGAAGCGCGGGATGCAGCCCTTGCCCAACGTGGCGTCGCACTGGTCGAGTTCAGGATTGTCGGTAATGACGCCGTCCTTAGTGACGTACGGCCCGGTGTAGCCACAGTTCGGCCCGCGATATCCGCCAGTGAGGCACCAGTGGCAAAGGGTTGTGGCTTGGCGGCCGATCGACTCATTGCCGACGTCACCCGGGCTGGCCAGCTCCCAACTGACCGCCTCCCCGTCCTCGTTCGTCTTCTGGTCGATGTACCAGACCTCGATCGTCTCTTGGGTTGGGTCAGCTGTTGGGTTGCCTGCCGGAAAGTTCGCCGCGTCGAGGTAGCTGCCGAGCGTGTGCCGCATCGTCAGCTTGAACTCGAGGAGATCCTCGAACGCCAGACAGAGCGCGGTGATACGCCCGTTGACGTTGCCGACGCACAGTGTCGGCCGAACCGCCGTGCCGTCGCCGTTCGCCTCGATGCCGTCGATCTGCATTGGCCAGGCGCTGTACTCGTTTCCCTGCCAGTAGATTGCCTTCGCCGGCAGTTGGTCAGCATTGTCGCCGGCAGCAATCAACTCAGCCGGCGTGTGCGGGATTGAGTGCCCGTGAAAGCGCAGAACGTCCGCGCCATAGTCCGTGCCGTCCAATTCAAACAGCAGCACTTCGCTGCCAGGCTCAAGCACCTGGATGTCACTGATCAGCGGCATGGTTGCCCCTTAAGGATGGAATGCACGCTCGAACGTGGCGGTGAGTTTGAAAACGCCGCCGCCCACCGGAGTGGGCACGGGGTTCTTGCAGGTGAACAGGCCAAGCTGGCCCAATGGCGTGGTCCAAAGGAAGGCTTTCGCGCCGGCGTGCCGATCAAGGAACGCCATGATATCCAGCACCTTGGCTTGAGGGCCGCTGTAGGTGATCGGGTACGCGTCCTCCTTGTTGTTCGGTCCATCGCCAACTTCCTGTTTGTAGCCGTCGCCGAACTGCGCGGTGCGCACCCGATAGGCAATCTCAGGCGAGTCACCGTGCTGGGTCGGCCAGATAAACTTCTCGATGGCCATCAGCCCCTCCCGTTCGTGAGCTTCCAGATTGAGCCGCCTGGCTGCAGCGCTCGGGCGATCGCGGTTTCAGCTTCGGCTTTCGCCGCCTGCTGAATGCCTTTGCCAAGCTGCGTCGTCTTCTGTGCTGGCCGCGCCGCCAGCGCCTTGTGTTTGCACCGATACCGCGACGGGGAAGTTGTAAACGTTGCCGCCACCACTCCCACCGCCGCTGATTGCGCGGACTCCCAGTTGACCGCCGGCGGTGCGGGTCAGTGGCATGATTGCCTCAGGTCCTGCCTCGCCCATGATGCCGGTCTGCCCCCCTGCCATCCCGAACGCTGTCGGCTTGCTGACCACGGAGTTGGTGAACGCGGCGCCATTGGCGAACATCTGAACGCCGCCAGACCACGCGCCACCATTTGCTTGGACGCTGCCCGGCGTGAAGCCAGACAGGTCACCGCTGTAGCCGGCCGCAGTAGAACCTGCTGACGCAGCAGAGCTGCCGCCGAAGTAACTTGCACCAGCGCCGACCAAGCTGCTCAGCAGCGCCGAACTGGCCTGACGGGTAGCAATCCGCGCCATGTCCGCCAGAATCGACTTGGTGAAGTCAGCGAACGACAGCTTCCCGGTCATGGCGAAGTTGACGACTGCGTCTTCCATGGAACTGAAGGCATTGGTGAACAGGCTTTTCGTCTGTCCCGCGACATCACGGGCTGATTCCAAGTAGTTCTGCCACGCTGAGGAAGCACCGGCGCTCCAACTGCCTTGGGCGACTGTCATGTCGTCGTAGTTCGCCTGCACCGTGTCGTGCAGATCTTGCTGCGTGGCTTTCAGCGCGGCGAGCTTCTGGGTGTACTCCTCGAGGCTCATACCGCGTGAGCCATCGCCGTACTGGTTGGCCAACTCCAGACGCTGCTGATTGAATCGATCGTCGATTCCGTTCTGCTGCTCGGTCAGTCCGCGCTGCCGGTCTCCCTGTCCGAGGCCGGACGCGGCCCGCAGCCCCTGCTGGCGAAGGGTGTCGACCTGCTGTTGCAAAGCACTCGTGTAAGAGTTGACCGCCAGAGTCTGCTTACGAAGACGGCCCTCTTCGTTGGTCGCGATCAGGGCCAACTCGCTGTCGCTGTCCTGCTGCGCCTTAACCATGGCACTGCGGGCGTCGGCAATTTTCTGGTCAATCTGAATGATCTGAGCGCTGGTCGTGCCCTTCTTGGCCTTGACCGCTTCGAGGGCATCAATTTCAGCCTGGTAGCTTAGGGAAACTTCGTTGGCCTGCTGGTTGAGTAGGCTCACGCGCTGCTCGGTGTAATCTGCTTGGGAGATGACACCGGCGCGCTGAGACGCCTCAAGTTCCTTGTCAGCATTTTTGTAGTAGGCCAGTGTCTCGGCCAAAGCGTTTTTCGCGTTATTGAAGCCTGTAGTGTCGACGCTACCGGCTGGTGTTTTTGGATCCTTGAACTTGTCGTTGATGTTCGCAATGTTCTTGTCGATAGCTGCCTGGCTCAGGCGCGGATCGTTCGGAGCGACCTTGCGTATGTCATCGAGTTGGCGCCTGTACTCCTTTATAGCCTCGGTGCGCTTCTGCTCGTTCGTCCAAGTGGACTTGGCCAACGCGTCGATCTTCGACATCGACGACACTGCATCGCCCTGCGCTTTCGCCTGCTCGCCTTCCCATTTTGCGATATCGGCCTGGGCTGCCTTCTGGTCCTCCAGCATGTTCAGCTGATTGGAGTAGAGCTCGACCATTTCCTTCTGGTTTTGAAACGCCCCGACGTCGCCCTTTTGTGCGGAAGCGAGATTGCGCCGGGCCTGCTCAATATCAGCGTCGATATCGGGACGGCCGATGTTCTTCAGATTGTCTGCCGCGCGCGCAACCGCGTTATATCCCTTCTCCCAAAAGCTCAGGTTCTCCAGAATGCGCGGCGTGCGCTCGTTGATCGCATCGGCGTACTGCTCAGTCGCAAGCTTTACCGCGCCAGCGTGGTCGCCTTGCTGTTCCAGCGCTGCAATCTGCGAATAAACCGAAGCGGTCAGATAGTGGTACTGCTCATTGAGCGCGGCGGACGCTTTTACCGGGTCATCGGCGAGCTTGGCGAATTCGGCAACCGTCTCGCTGACTGCCTTGCCGGTAGCCTCCTGCATTGACACAGCAGCCTGGGTGATCCCGGCAAAACTCTCTCCCGCAATTTTTCCGTTTCCCGCCAGCAGCGCGAGCACTTCAGCCGCCTGACCGGTAGTGCCTACAGTGGCACTCACCTGACGAGCCATTTCGCCCAACTGACCGGCACTCACACCTGCGTAGTTGCCGGTGAGGATCAAGGATTTGCTATAGGCGTCCTGTTCTTCGCTGCCCTTGTAATAGGCGACGGCCAGCGCGCCAACAGCTGCGGTAGCCAGTGCGAGTGGCGCAAGAATAGCGAGCAAGCCAGCAGCACCGGCGCCGGCGCCGGCTCCCAGCTGAGCAACGGCGCGAACCCCACTTCCCCAGTCTCCAGACGACAGGGCATTACCCAGCTGCACCACGTTCTCTTGGGCCTGGCGGGTGCCGAGGCGAAGTTTGTCGAAGCCGGTGGTGGTTTTTTCGAGCTTGTCGTAGTCCTTGTCGATGTTACTCAGCGCTGAGTTGTATTGGTCCTGGCTGATGCGACCGGCGTCTAAATGCTTGCCGAGTTGCTCAACCTGCGTGTCCAGTTTGGACAGCGCAGCGCGGGCCGGGTCAATTGCGCCCAGCAGGCTGTTCAGAGCCTTTTGCTCATCCATGGCCGACTTGGCCAGCGCCACCTGCTGCTTGTCGAGCTGCGCTGATATCTTCGCTGCCTCAGCCTCGCCATAGGCGCCGGTTTTTGTCAGCTTTGCCAGTGCTTCGCGCTGCTTTGCGAGATCCTGAGTGGTCTTGGCGCTGGTAGATAGCGATTTCTCCAGCGCCTGCATTTCGTTCATCAACGAAACGGCGGACTGCTCTGCGCGGCCGCCGGCCTTCGCCATTTCATCCAGACTGGTTTTAGCCTGAATTGCATCGGCCGAGTCGATCTTGACGCCGAGCTCTGCAATGTTCATCGACTCACCTTGAATAAATGCCCGTTCTACGGGCTGTTGTCGCGGGCCGCAGCCATGACTGCGATCGCCTCCGATTCCATGACGCGAATGTCTTGGAACACGCGTGAACGCTCCTCGGCAGGAATACCGAGAAGCTTCATCACGCCAGGCAGAACGCCGTAATCGAGACCGGTTGCGCCGCATGCACCAGTGCGCCACGGGGTCCACATCGAGTCCATAACAAGGAATGATTTCCAGTTGTCCGGCCAGACTTCGAAGGTTTCGTCGTAGTCGTCAGGAGAAAAGCCGAACATCGCCATCTGCTCGGCATCACTCTCAACCTCGTAAAGCGCACGGGCAGCGGCGGTTAGTTTCCCAGACGGGCCTTGCCGAAGGCCTCGCTATAGGCTTTCACGACGGCATCTGAAACGCCGATGCAGCTCTTCACCAGCGCCGTTATCGATTCATCGTTGAGCTTGTCGCCGAACCCCCACGAAACAACCAGATCTTTGATCTGATCGACGCCCTGTTCGACTTCCGCAGCAGTAATTTCGGAAAGCGTCGGCTCTGTGCCTTTGAAACGTTCGCCGATAGCCTCTGCCTTGGCCTTCCAGGAGTCGAACAACTCGGCAAGCGCGGTTCGATCGCGATACTTAAAAGTAAACGGCACCATGGCCGGCTTTTCGCCGACTTGCGGGATTGCCACGTCGACCGTAAAGTTCGGATTCGGCGCGATGGAAAACTTTGCCATTGGACCCCCTTAGGCGTTGTAGCGAGTTGGGCGAGATGCGAACGACAAAGTGATGGTCCGCGTCATGATGTTGTTTCGGCTCAGTGTCGGGGTCGCGGTGATCGACACGTACGCGTAGTAGTAAATCGTCGCGCCGCCGGGCAGGTTTGCGCGAATGAGGCGCGGCTCCTTGTCTTCGTCAGCCGCTTCGACAATCGAGACATAGGCCTGCGCTGGGTCGTCAGCGACTGGCAGCGTCATGCTGCTGGCGGACTTGTTGGTTGGGAGTTGGCGGTCATCATCGTCTTCGAGGAAGCCGTAGGTCAGAAACTGTTGCTCACCACCGTTCGCAGTTGGCTCGGTGATCTGAGCGATTTGCGTCCAGCCGGTCGCCTCGCGGATAGTCCCCGCGCCAGAGCCTACCGGGTAACTTTTCACGCTGGTGGTGTCCACGCCCTCGGCGGAGAATTCGCCAGTATCCGAATCGATAACGCGAGCCGGGCGGCCATTCAATTTTGCCCAGGCAGAATCGATCACGATCACGTCGCCATCGGTCAGGCCGTGGGCCGCGGCAGTAAGCACTGCTGGTTTGGCGTTGCTGATCGCAGTGAACGCTTTCGGCACGCTCAGAGTGGCGGCGATTTCGAATGTGGTGCCGTTGGGGATTTTGACGCTCATGGGTTTTCCTCTTTGCAGAAATGACAAAACCCGCTCGGTGGCGGGTTCAGGATTTGCCCAGTGGGCGAATTATTTGGCGGTTGCGCTATTCAGGAATACGGCAGTCTTGATAAGCCTCAAGGGGCAGGCCAGATTTGGAGCCAATGACGACGCCGGTAAGGCCGCAGGAAGGACAGCAGGCATGCTTTTCCAGATACCACTTCGTAATTTGACTCGGCGTAGACCATTCTCCGCAGGCGGTGCAGATGCACCTGTCGCTGGCAATAATCTCGTCGCGGTTGTTCCAGGCGTGATCATCGGCCGACTCATCCAGCCACTGTAATCGCGCTTTTGTATCCTCATCCATGGTAACGCCCCTATCTACCCATTGACGTGGAGCGATTCTAGCGCAGCTACTCAATTGGTGTCGGACCGGTATGAAAACGACAGCGGGACGGTGTAGGTTGAATCGCCTGTGATGCCTGGGCCGACATCTACAGGCGTCATAGGCGTAACTACGAACCCGTTCTTCACGTCGCGCACATAAAGCGGAAATAACGTGATGATCTCGGCGGCAATAGGGTTGGTTTTTGCCTTACCGGTGCAGGCCGGGGAAATGATGCTGACCTGGAACACGCCGGTATACAGCCGGTGGTCTCCCCCGAGCGTATTGCTAGCCGTGTCGCCCGGAATGGTGAACGCCCGCAGGTAAGTCTCGCCCGCTGCGGGCGTATACGCCATGTTCTCAAAAACGATCTTGAGCTTTTCCGACCTGGCAGCGTTCCAGGCGATCAGCTTTGCCTCGTAGATCGAGGCGATGATGGCGTGACTCATACCTGGTTGTTCCTGATGGCCTCCAACACGATTTGCTGGAAGCGAGCCACGGTTACCCGAACCATGCCGCCGGGGGCCTGGGTCGAATGGCCGAACTCCAGCGGGATCGCATAGGGCAAGTTGTTGATGATGTAAGCCATCTGGCCGGCGGTGAAGTCGCTCATTGCGGCGACCAGAGCGGCAGTGGTTTCGGCGCCGCTTGGGTCCACCTCGTCAAAGGTGACGTTCTCGACTACGCCGAGGGAGATGTGCCAGTTCGCACGGAACCGGCCGCCGACGTAGCCTTCTGGCGCCTTGACGTCCATGCCGTCGTTGAGCTTCCGGCCTTTCTTGAGCCTGCCACCCTTGGTCAGGTTGGCAGGGTCGCTGCGCAGCGCAGTGTTGTGTTCGTCGACAGCCTTGTTGTACTCGGTCGCCACTGCGTTTTGCGCCCATATTTCCGGGTTGCCAACGGGAGACATGCGGATCAGGCTGCTGCCGACCTCGATGATGATCTCGCGCACACTTGCGTCGATGGCTTCGCGGGTCTGGGCCGCAAACTCGGCGAGACTCAGCGCGAAGCTGCCGGATTGACCGGCGCCCGCCCGGTTCACGACCTCACCTGCAATTCGTAGAGAATCGGCGTGCCGGCCGGGTTGATTTCTTTCAAGGGAGGGATGATTGACCAGGTGCGACCTTGAACAACGATCTTGTTCAGTAACTCAGGCACCCACTCCAGCCCCTGCGCGGCGATCTTGAGCTTCTTGTCGCCCTGCCTGATGAGGCTGTTGGTCTGGAACTCCTGACCCGTGAAATCGAGCAGGATGCCCTGGGCGGTCTGTTCAATGGTGGCGCCCGGCGTGTCGCCACCGGTCTCAGGATCATACTCGCCCGGCTCCATCTTGCTGATGGTCACGGGTTGGCCGAACTCTGTGATCATCTCCAGAGCCATCACGGCCATTTCGTCGTAGAAGGCCATGTTGGCTCCGTTTCAGCTATGCGCGCACTGCGAACAGACCGCGCTTCTGTAGGTAGTCAGCAAACTGGGTTGCGCTCGGACGATCCGGCGCCGCCGGCA
>Ga0157369_10003555_pt1 | contig 18512 bp, 16 predicted proteins | sample C25metaG_FD_113461 | JGI IMG/M metagenome (GOLD analysis project Ga0157369, IMG submission 113461) | Corn rhizosphere microbial communities from Kellogg Biological Station, Michigan, USA - C2-5 metaG | ecosystem: Host-associated > Plants > Roots > Rhizosphere > Soil | place: USA: Michigan... | reverse complement strand
TTAGCTTGCGCAGATACTTCGCCCGAGGTTAGGGCGTCGGGCCAAGAACCCACCGAAGGTATCGCGCCAGCAATGGCTTGAACCCGTAGGAATCCCAGTCCTTTAGGAAGGGGAGGATGTCAACGATTGAGTTCGGTTCGCTTCGATTCGGTTGCGTGGCGCGCTCAGTGCGCGCCACCGTATCAGCCGCCGCTTCGATTAGACAGCCGCTTGCGCTTGTTCGGCGCGATAGAGTGCCATTTCCTCTTCGAATGCGCGCGCCACGGCGGGGCGGGCGGATACGCGCTTGAAATAGGCCCGCACCGCCGGCCACTCGCCAATATCGACATCGCAGTAGCGTGCCCAATTGAGCACCACGGTGAGGTAGAGATCGGCGACGCTGAACGTGTCGAGCAGCCATTCGCGTTCCGACAGATGGCGCTGCAGCAGCCCCATACGCGAAGCAATCTTTCCGCGTGAATACCGCCTGATCTCTTCGCTCGCATCGGGATCGAGCATCGGCACGAAGATCGCCTTGTGCAATTCGGTGGCGATGAATCCAAGCCATTGCTGGAGCCGCGCACGCTCGACACCACCCGTCGGAGCGAGCTTCGCGTCCGGGAAGCGATCGGCCACGTACGGCAGGATGGCGGTGTTTTCAAACAGCAGCTCGCCGCCGTCCGTACGCAGGACGGGCACCTGCCCCAACGGATTGATGTCCAAAAAATTGCCGCCGTCGTGCAGTCGCTTGCGCTTGGTATCCACCTGCGCGTAGCGAGCCTCGTAGCCCGCTTCGTAAAACGTCATACGCGTGGCAAGCGAGCATGCGAGCGGCGAAAAGTACAGTTCCATGTCCCATTTCCTCGTTGTTTTGGTTTTTGTACTATAGTGAACAAAAATTCACTGCGTCAAGAAATTTTATTCTTTACGGTACAAAAATCGACTATGGAAGAGAGTGCGGCGGCAAAGCGCGTACGTGGACGTCCGCGCGCCTATGACGCGGAGAAGGCCCTTGCGCAGGCGCTCGATACGTTCTGGAAAAACGGCTACAGTGCCACGACGCTCGACGAGCTTGGCGCCGCCATGGGCATGAATCGGCCGAGCCTGTATGGCGCTTTCGGCGATAAGCGGGCGCTTTATCTTTCTACGCTCGAGCGTTATGTGGAGGCGAATCGTGCAGCCATGGACGAAGCCTTGGGCGGCGATAGGCCGCTCAAAGAAGCGCTCATGCATGTGTACGAGTTGGCCCTAGGGCTGTACTTTCGCGCGGGGAGCGCGCCGAAGGGATGCTTTCTGATCGGGACAGCGGCTGTCGAGGCCGTCAATGATGAAGCCGTACGCGATATCCTCGGAAAGGCATTGCGTTCGTTCGATCGCTCGTTCGAAGCGCGGCTGGTGCGTGCGCAAGGCAGTGGCGAGCTGGATCCGAATGCCGATCCTGCGGTGCTCGCCAGGATTTTGTCGGCGCTCATGCATACGATGGCGGTACGTACACGTGCAGGGGACAAACGTGCCGTCCTGCGAGCGACAGCGGAAGCGGGCGTCGCGATGATATGCGCGGCCGCTGGGGCTGCGGGCGGCGGTGACTGACGAAGCGGCGCAGCTTAGCTCAGGGCCGCCGCACCGCCCTCGGCCACCTGCGCGTCTTCATGCGATTGCATCCCTGACACGCCGATCGCGCCAATCACTTGGCCATCGACAACGAGCGGCAGCCCGCCGTCGAGCGGCGTCAAATTCGTCATGCCGAGCAAGCGTAGATGCAAGCCGCCTTGCGAGAGGGCGTCCTCGAAGCGCTTCGTCGGCCTGCGAAATCGAACGGCGGTTTCGGCCTTTTGCCGGGCGACTTCGATACTGCCCAGTTGGGCTTGATCGAGCCGGTGCTGCAAGACCAGGTGGCCGCCACTATCGACGATCGCGATCACCATGGGCCAGCCGTTGCGGTGCGCCTCTTGCTGTGCGGCCAGCGCGACACGCTGGGCGCATTCGAATGTGATGGGTGCGCCGTAGCGCGGCGTCGTGGTGGCGGACAAGAGGGTTGTGTCGTGGGTCATGACGGTTTGCTCTCTCTTTCGTTAGAAGTTCGGCGATTAACGGGCGGTAGGTCGCCGCGCATAGAATGTAGGCGTTGCTTGGCGCCGCGGGTAGCCGCCGAGGTCGACAGGCATTCTTCCGAAAATCGAGAGAATAAAAAATGCGGGCAGACGAAGACTATGCGGTGCTACTGGCGGTGGTCGATCACGGCAGCTTGACCGCTGCCGCTGCGGCATTGGGGCGCTCGCTGCAATCGGTCAGCCGATCGCTAGCGGCGATGGAGCGGCAGTTGAACGTCTCTTTGTTCAACCGAACCACGCGGCGCGTCTATGCGACGCCTGCATGCTTGGCTTTCGTCGAACGGATCAGGCCGGCGATGCGAGAGATCGGCGCGGCCCGAGAGGCGCTCGCCGATCATGGCCAGCAGTTGCGCGGCGCCATCCGGCTCGCGGCGCCCACGTGGTTCGGTACGCAGTACGTCGCGCCCGCCGTCGCCGAATTCATGACGCTCCATGGCGGCGTGGCGGTTGATCTGGTGTTGTCGGAGCGACACGTCGATCTGGCCCAGGAGCGGATCGACGTCTCACTGCGTCTCGGTGTGCTGCCACCTTCGGATCTCAAAGCGAAACGCGTGGGGATGCTGCGGCGCGTGATCTTCGGTGCGCCGAGCTACTTCGCTGCTCGGGGGTATCCACAGGCGCCGGAGGATTTGGCCGGGCACGAGTGCCTGCTGCGCAAGAGCGCCGACGAAGAAGCGTGGTTGTTCGGCCCCGATGGGCGAACTGTGCGCGTGAGCGGGCGGTTTCGCTCGAGCCATGCCCAGGCCTGCAATCAAGCCGCGGTGGCCGGGCTTGGGATTGCACGCGCGCCGCTTTGGCAAGTGCGCGAGCAGGTAGAGGCGGGCAGTCTAGAGCTTGTGTTGACCGAGTTCGAACCGGAACCCGCAGCGGTCCATCTCGTGTGGCCGAGCGGGCGCGCGTTGCCCCGGCGTGTGCGCGCGCTCGTCGATTTCCTGGCGGAGCGAATCTCGACACAAACAGCGCGCACCGCCGGTATCGGTTAGCGCTTGGCGAGTTCCGCCAGCCTCATGCTCGGCCGCCAGTCAAACTCACGCTTGGCTTTCTCGCTCGACACTTCCGCGCCGTCTTCGGCAAGGTTGAACGCGCCGCGCTTGGCGCGTTGAACGGCCAATAGCGCCGCCCATGCCGCGGCGTCCACGTGAAGTGGGCTGGCGCCTTGGGCCGTGTCGCGGCCGGTACCGGGACCATACAAGGCGCCATAGCGCAGCACCGTCCCGACGCCCCCGGATTCGTTGACGGCAAGCACTTGTCTTTCCAGCGCGATGACGCCGTTGACCGTCACGGCGCGCGCGCCCTGCGCATCGATGTCGAGCGGCTGTTCCTCGTCGTACGGCGTCGGGCCCGGGGCGTATGCCCACGCAATGCTCTGCGCCACGATATGCGTGCAGCCGGCGGCAAGCGCGGCAGCCACGAGATTCGCTGTCCCCTCCGTGCGAATTCGCGCGTTGCGGGCGACGGCGTCGCCCATCAGCTTGGGATCCAGCCCGGGCGGAAGATCGGTCAACTGATGGATGACGATGGTCGGCGCGATGCACTCGATCGCATTGGCCAGCGTTTCCCGGTCGAAGATATCGACGAGCACAGCGTGCGCGCCCGCTGCTCGGATGCCGTCCGCGCGTTCGATGCGACGCGTCGTGCCGTAAACCTCATAGCCCGCTTCCACCAGTAACGGGGTGAGCAGTGAGCCGACGGCGCCGGCCGCGCCGGCTAAAAAGATTTTTTCGCTCATGATTCGATCCTCTGGCTGTGAAGTGGATATCGACATGGGAGAGTTTGGACGTACTATGCACCAATCAAAAGGACCAAAAGTGCATAAAACGACTAGGCCATCGAAAGCGCCCAATGAGGGCTTGGAGCAGGAATCCGCACCGATCGCCGCGATCGATGGAATCGATCGACGCAAGCGCATACCGCTCGCCCGGCAAATCTACGAGCGCGTACGCACAGCGATCGAGACCGGCGTGCTGGCCCCTGGCGCGCGTGTCGCCTCGGCGCGGGCGCTGGCAAGCGAGCTTGCCGTCGCGCGCGGCACGGTGGAGGCGGCCTATCAACAGCTGGCCGGGGAAGGCTACCTGTTAGCGCGAGGGCCGGCCGGGACGATCGTCTCGCCCAAGCTTCCCACGACGCTGCGCGGCCGCGCTCCGCGAGCGACGAGTGCGAGGGGCGACATGGGAGCGAGAGGGACAACCCATCCGGCGCCTGCGGCCCCGGGGCTTGGCGCGCTGCCGTTGCAACTCGGCATCCCGGCGCTCGATGCATTCCCGCGCAAGGTATGGTCGCGTCTCGCAGCACGTCGAGTACGCGGCGCATTGGCGGCGGATTTAGGGTACGGCGATCCTTGCGGCGAGTGGGCTCTGCGTCAGGCGATCGCCGCCTATCTGCATGTCTCGCGCGGTATTGTTTGCAGCCCCGACCAAGTGTTCGTCACGTCGGGCTACTGCGCCTCGCTCGGATTGATAGCAGGCACACTCCTGCGGCATGGCGACACGGTATGGATCGAGGATCCCTGTTATATGCCGACACGCGCCGTGCTCCAGCAGGCATCCTTGCTGGCACAGCCCGTGCCGGTCGACGAAGAGGGGCTCGACGTGGCGGCCGGCTGCCGTTCCGCGCGCGCCGCTAGGCTTGCGGTGGTCACGCCTTCGCATCAAGCGCCGTTGTGCGTTTCGATGACGCTCGCGCGTCGGCTTGCGTTGCTCGATTGGGCTTCGCGTGCGCAAGCGTGGATATTCGAAGACGACTACGACGGCGAGTTTCACTACTCGGGGCCAACGCTGCCGGCGCTCAAGAGTCTCGACGAGAACGACCGGGTGATCTACGCCGGCAGTTTTTCCAAGGTGTTGTTCCCAGCGCTGTCGCTCGGCTATGTGGTTGCGCCGAAAGCGGTGGCGCCGCTGCTTGCCCGTGCGATGCAGGCCGCGCCGAGCCGCAGTTCGCGTGTGCAGCAAGCCACCGTTGCCGATTTCATGACCGGCGGACATTTTGCCCGCCACCTAAAGAAGATGCGCTTGCTCTATGCGCGCCGGCGTGCATGGTTGGCCGAGGCGCTGAGGGATAGCTTAGGCGAGCCGGTCGAGATCGATCAGACGAGAGGCGGTATGCACTTCGTCGTGCGGCTTCGCACGCGACTGGGCGATCGCGAGTTGGCGCGTCGTGCGCGCGAGGCGGGCCTCAGCTGTCAGCCGCTTTCGGATCGCTACGCGCAAGCGCAGCGCGGCCAGAGGGGCCTGCTGATGGGCTTTACGAACGTGACGTCGTTCGCGCAGGCCAGAGACCTCGCGCGCCGTTTGCGGGACGCCTTTGCGATCGATTGAAAGGGATGCGACGCGGGCAAAGCAGACAAAACAGAACCGTTTATCAAGCGTGCAGCACAGGCTCCGGCATCGACGATGTCGCGCACGCGAATGGCGCCACTTGATTGCGGCGTTCACGCGTGGGGGCGGTGCCGAACGCATCGCGATAGCTCTTGCTGAAGTGGCAGGCCGATTGGAACCCGCACGCCATCGTGATGTGCATGATCGACATGTCCGTCTGCAGCAGCAGCTCGCGCGCGCGGCGCAGCCGCAGTGTCAGGTAGTAATGCGTCGGCGTCATGCCCAGGTGTTCTCGGAACAGCCGTTGCAACTGCCGTTGCGACATGTTCGCGAGCCGCGCAAGCTCCTCGCGCGATAGCGGCTCTTCGATATTGTTTTCCATCAACGCGATCACTTCGAACAACGATTTGTTCGCCGAGCCCAGGCGCGCGACCAGCGGCATCCGTTGTTGCGCGCTCGTATCGCGCACATGCTCGACGATGAACTGCTCGGCGATTTGCGTGACGCGCGGCGTGCCGATGCGCGGTGCGATCATGTGCAGCATCATGTCGAGCGGCGCCACGCCGCCGGTACAGGTGATGCGATCCCGATCGACGACAAAGAGCTCCTTCAAGAAGCGCGTACCGGGGAACTCCTCTTTGAGGGCCGACATGTTCTCCCAATGGATCGCGCACGCGTAGCCATCGAGCAAGCCCGCGCGAGCGAGCGCGTAGGTGCCGGTACAGAGGCTGCCGAGCGCGACGCCCAAGCGAGCGAAGCGGCGCAACTCCGATAGATGCGTGTTGGTGGTCGAATGCTGCACGTCGACGCCGCCGCACACGAAGACGATATCGGGTTGATGGTCGAGCGAAGCGACCGGAACGGTTTCGACGGCTAAGCCGTTGCTGGCCATGACCGGGCCGCCGTCGGGGCTCACGACCGTCCATCGGTAAAGCTCTTGACCGCTGAGATAGTTGGCCATCCGAAGCACTTCGACCGCGTTCGAGAACGCGATCATCGTGAAGTTCGGCAACGTCATGAACGCGAAATTGGAGAGCGACGCAGTGCGGTCGGGCGACATGGTGGGGCGTTCCTTCGAATCCGATCTTTTTGCTGCCACGGCGCTCTTGCGGAGCGGCGGGGGCGCGTTTCATTGTGGATTCCAGGGCAACAAGCATGCCATACGGCTTAACCCTAGTGTGCGCTGGCGCGGCGAAAAATGCTGCACCGCCGGTGTGCCGTTTTCGCACTGGTAAAGCGCTTCTCGGCGATTCATTGGTGTACTAATGGTGCATCGCAGTAATTCCATTTCGGCCGCCGCCCGGCCGCGACCGATGAGCGCAGCCAGCGCATTGGCCCTCTATGCGGGCGCCGCATCCGACTTGTCCAAAACGGACGTGCGTGTCGGAAAAGGCAAAGAACGCGTCTGAATTCGTCAATCCGCCAAAGAGGCGAACGACAAGAATAGAGCCGTCGCCAACGAAAGCCGGCGGCCCTCGCCGTAAGCGGGCGCCGCGCCATCCCATCAATACGGATACGCCATGTCGAATACAGAGCCGTTTTTCACGCAGACCCTAGCCGATCGCGATGCGCCTGTGCGCGCGGCGGTGCTCAGGGAGCTCGAACGCCAGCAATCGCAGGTCGAGCTGATCGCATCGGAGAACATCGTCTCGCGCGCTGTGCTCGAAGCGCAGGGCTCTGTGCTGACGAATAAGTATGCGGAAGGCTATCCGGGCAAGCGGTATTACGGCGGCTGCGAATTCGTCGACGAAGTGGAATCGCTCGCGATCGATCGCGTGAAGCGGTTGTTCGGCGCGCAATTCGCGAACGTGCAGCCGCACTCGGGCGCGCAGGCCAACGGCTCGGTCATGCTGGCGCTCGCCAAGCCCGGCGATACGGTGCTCGGCATGTCGCTCGACGCCGGCGGCCACTTGACGCACGGCGCGAAGCCCGCGCTCTCAGGCAAGTGGTTCAACGCCGTGCAGTACGGCGTGAGCCGCGACACCATGCTGATCGACTACGACCGCGTCGAAGCGTTGGCCGACGAACACCGCCCGAGCTTGATCATCGCAGGCTTCTCGGCCTATCCGCGTGCGCTCGATTTCGCGCGTTTTCGCGCCATCGCCGATCGCGTCGGCGCCAAGCTGATGGTGGACATGGCGCACATCGCGGGCATCATCGCGGCTGGTCGTCATTCGAATCCGATCGAGCACGCTCATGTCGTCACGTCGACCACGCACAAGACGTTGCGCGGCCCGCGCGGCGGCTTTGTGCTGACGAATGACGAAGACATCGCCAAGAAGATCAACTCGGCCGTGTTCCCGGGGCTCCAAGGCGGCCCGCTCATGCATGTGATCGCGGGTAAGGCGGTGGCCTTCGGCGAGGCGCTCGAAGACGGCTTCAAGCGTTACATCGACCGCGTGCTCGCCAACGCCCAGGCGCTCGGCGCCGTGCTGCGCGAAGGCGGCGTCGATCTCGTGACGGGCGGCACCGACAATCACTTGCTGCTCGTCGATCTTCGCCCGAAGGGCTTGAAAGGCACGCAGGTGGAAACGGCGCTCGAGCGCGCGGGCATCACCTGCAACAAGAACGGTATTCCGTTCGATACCGAAAAGCCGACCGTCACCTCGGGCATTCGCCTGGGTACGCCCGCCGGCACCACGCGCGGCTTCGACGTCGCGCAATTCGAACAGATCGGTCGCTTGATTCTCGAGGTGTTCGATGCGTTGACGCGTCATCCGGACGGCCATGCCGAAACGGAGCAGCGTGTGCGGCGCGAGATCTTCGCCCTGTGCGAACAATTCCCGATCTATTGAACTAGCCCAAGCCCCGGAGCACTCGATGTCTACTTTGCACGATAAAAGCATCATCATCGACGGTCTGAACATTTCGAAGTTCGAACGATCGGTATTCGAAGACATGCGCAAGGGCGGCATCACGGCCGCGAACTGTACCGTGTCGGTATGGGAAAGCTTCACCAAGACGGTCGACAACATCGCGCTCATGAAGCAGCAAATCCGCGAGCACGCCGATATGTTGACGCTCGTTCGCACGACGGACGACATCCTGCGTGCGAAGCAGGAAAACAAGACCGGCATCATCCTCGGCTTTCAAAACGCGCACGCGTTCGAGGACAACCTCGGCTATATCGAAGCGTTCGCCGATATGGGCGTGCGCGTCGTGCAGCTTTGCTACAACACGCAGAACTTGGTGGGCACCGGTTGCTACGAGCGCGACGGCGGCCTCTCGGATTTCGGCCGTGAAGTCATCACGGAGATGAACCGCGTCGGGATCATGGTCGATCTCTCGCATGTCGGCGCGAATACGTCCTCCGAAGCCATCGCATTTTCGAAGAAGCCCGTTTGCTACTCGCACTGTCTGCCGTCGGGGCTCAAAGAGCATCCGCGCAACAAGAGCGATGCGCAGCTTAAGGAAATCGCCGATGCGGGCGGCTTTATCGGCGTGACGATGTTCGCGCCGTTTCTCAAGCGCGGCATCGACGCCACGGTGGAAGACTACATCGAGGCGATCGATTACGTCGTCAACTTGGTCGGCGAGGACACCGTCGGCATCGGCACCGACTTCACGCAGGGCTTTAGCGTCGATTTCTTCGATTGGCTCACGCACGACAAAGGCCGTTATCGCCGGCTGACGAACTTCGGCAAGGTCGTCAATCCCGAAGGCATCCGCACGATCGGCGAATTCCCGAATCTGACCTCTGCTATGGAGCGCGCGGGCTGGAGCGAGACGCGCATCCGCAAGATCATGGGCGAGAACTGGGTGCGCGTCTTCCGCGACGTGTGGGGCGCGTAAGGCGCATAACGGATAACGCGCCGAGCCATTTTCGATCAGCTAGCCACAAGGATTTCACATGCAACCGCAACTTCCGATCAACGTCGATCCCGATACGGGTGTATGGACGACCGACGCGCTGGCCATGCTCTACGTGCCGCGCCATTTCTTCACGAACAACCACGTCGCCGTCGAAGAAGCGCTGGGCCGCGACGCCTATGCCGAGATTCTGTACAAAGCCGGCTACAAATCGGCCTACCACTGGTGCGACAAGGAAGCGAAACAGCACGGGATCGAAGGCATGGCTGTCTTCGAGCACTACCTGAAGCGTTTGTCGCAGCGCGGGTGGGGCCTGTTCCGTATCGCCGAAGCCGATCCGGCGCGCGCGCATGCACGCATCGAGTTGCGCCATTCGTCGTTCGTTCTGGCTCAGCCGGAGAAGGAGGGCAAGCTTTGCTACATGTTCGCGGGCTGGTTCGCCGGCGCGATGGATTGGGTCAACGATACCGATCCGAACGGCAAGGCCGCCCCGCGTTCGCAATCGAAAGAGACGCAATGCGCGGGCGAAGGCAACGACTACTGCGTGTTCGAAGTGTCGCCGCTCACACACTGACCTTCACCATTCATTAAAGCTCGTCACAGAATTACGTTCGAGGTCGATCGACATGCGCTACCCCCACCTGTTCAAACCGATGACGCTGAACAAGCTGACGCTGCGTAACCGCATCGTCAGCACGGCGCACGCGGAAGTCTATGCGGAGCCGGGCGGCCTGCCCGGAGATCGGTATATCCGTTATTACGAGGAAAAAGCGAAGGGCGGTGTGGGGTTGGCGGTCTGCGGCGGGTCGAGCCCCGTGTCGATCGACAGCCCGCAAGGCTGGTGGAAATCGGTCAATCTGTCGACCGATCGCATCATCGATCCTTTGAATCGCCTCGCCGAAACGATGCATCGTCACGGCGCGAAGATCATGATCCAGGCGACGCACATGGGGCGTCGTTCTGCGTTCCACGGCGAGCATTGGCCGCACTTGATGACGCCCTCGGGCGTGCGCGAGCCGGTGCATCGCGGTAATGCGAAGACGATCGAAGTCGAAGAAATCCGCCGCATCATCGACGATTTCGCCGCGGCGGCCAAGCGTGTCAAGCAAGCGGGCATGGACGGCATCGAAATCTCCGCGGCCCACCAGCATTTGATCGATCAGTTTTGGAGCCCACGTACGAATTTCCGTACCGATGAATGGGGTGGCAGCCTCGCCAATCGCCTGCGCTTCGGCGTGGAAGTGCTGACGGCCGTGCGCGAAGCGGTGGGCCCCGACTTCGTCGTGGGGCTGCGCATGTGCGGCGACGAATTCCACGAGGATGGGCTCGATCATGAGCAGCTCAAGGAAATCGCGCATGCGATGGCCGAGACGAAGCTGATCGATTACCTCGGCGTAATCGGCTCCGGCGCCGATACGCACAACACGCTGGCCAACTGCATGCCGCCGATGGCGTTGCCGCCGGAACCGTTCGTGCATTTGGCCGCGGGCATCAAATCGGTGGTCGACATCCCCGTCATGCATGCGCAGAGCATCCGCGACGCGGGGCAAGCCGAGCGTTTGCTGGCCTCGGGCATGATCGATTTGGTCGGCATGACGCGCGCGCAAATCGCCGATCCCCATATGGTCATTAAGATTCGCGACGGCCGCGAAGACGAGATCAAGCAGTGCGTCGGCGCGAACTATTGCATCGACCGTCAATACAACGGTCTCGACGTCCTTTGCGTGCAAAACGCGGCGACGTCGCGCGAAGCGACGATGCCGCACGTCATCGAAAAGTCACGCGGGCCAAAACGCAAGGTCGTGGTGGTCGGCGCTGGGCCGGCGGGCTTGGAGGCGGCGCGCGTTGCCCGCTCCCGTGGGCATGACGTCGTCCTATTCGAGAAGAACACCGAAGTAGGCGGCCAGATTGTGCTCGCGTCGAAGGCGCCGCAGCGCGAGCAGATGGCCGGCATCGTGCGTTGGTTCGACATGGAGACGAAGCGTCTCGGCGTCGATCGGCGGCTGGGCGTGGAAGCCGACGAAAAGACGATTCTCGCCGAGAAGCCCGACATCATCGTGCTCGCGACGGGCGGCCGCGCGTTTTCCGATCAGGTATCGGCGTGGGGCGTGGCCGACGGGCTCGCCGTCAGTTCCTGGGACATCCTCTCCGGGCGTGTCGAGCCGAAGCAAAACGTGCTCGTCTATGACGGTGTCAGCACGCATGCGGGCGCCGGCGTCGCCGATTTCATGTCGAGCCGCGGCTCGAAGGTGGAAATCGTGACGCCCGACGTCAAGGTGGCCGACGATTGCGGCGGCACGACGTTCCCGATCTTTTATCGACGCCTCTATGCGCAGGGCGTGATCCACACGCCGAATTACTGGCTCGATCGCGTCTATGAAGAAGACGGTAAAAAGATCGCCGTGCTGCGCAACGAATATACGGAAGAGCAAGAGGAGCGCGCCGTCGATCAGGTCGTGATCGAAAACGGTAGTACGCCTAACGATTCGATCTATTGGAAGCTGAAGGCGGAATCGCTCAATCGCGGGCAGATCGACGTGAACAAGCTCTTCGCCGCCGAGCCGCAGCCCTCGTTGTCGGAAGAATTGGGCAATGGCCGCTTCCTGCTGTTCCGCGTGGGGGATTGCATTTCGATGCATAACATCCACGGCGCGATCTACGACTCGCTGCGGCTTTGCAAGGACTTTTAATCATGAGCCCGGCCTTTCTCATCACGGTGCTGCTGTGGCTGTCGGTCGGCGGGCTCGTGTTCGCCGTCGCCAAACGTTCCGCGTACTGGCGGCTCGGTCGAGCCACGACGCCCGGCGCGTTTGGGGTATGGAACCTCTTTACGATTCCGAAGCGCTACTTCGTCGATCTACACCATGTGGTGGCGCGCGATCCGTATATCGCGAAGACCCACGTCGCGACGGCCGGCGGCGCGATTGCCGCGCTGGCGCTCGTATTCGTCAACTACGGGCTCGGCATCTACTCGTCGTGGCTCGATAAGCTGATCTTTCTCGCGGCGCTCGCCATGCTGATCGGGGCGGTGTTCGTCTGGCGCCGTCGCCGTGCGAAGAACGTGCCCGCCCGCTTGTCTCGCGGCCCTTGGAATACGTTGCCGTGGCTGCTCGGCTCGTTCGCGCTCGGCCTCGTGCTGTTCACGCTGGTGCCGGCCGCCGCGATGTCGCGCGGGTTCGCCGTGCTCTGCGCGGTGCTGATCGGCATCGGCGCGTTCGCGATGACGATGGGCGCGGCGAAGGGCGGTCCGATGAAGCATGCGGTGGCGGGCTTGCTGCATCTTGCGTTCCATCCGCGCCAGGAGCGCTTCGCTCAAACGCGCGAGTCGTATACCGGAAGCGGAGAAGCGACGCCCCCCACGGCATTGAAGCTGCCCGATATCGAGCACCGCGACTACGGCGTCGCCAAGCCGGTCGAGTTTCGCTGGAATCAGTTGCTCAGTTTCGACGCCTGCGTGCAGTGCGGCAAGTGCGAGGCGGCTTGCCCGGCGTTCGCCGCGGGGCAGCCGCTCAACCCGAAAAAGCTGATTCAAGATCTCGTCACGGGGATGGTTGGCGGCACCGATGCAGCGTATGCGGGTAGCCCCACGCCCGGTATTGCGATCGGGCGTCACGGCGGCCAGCCGAACGGCCCCATCGTCTCGGGCTTGATCGAATCCGACACGATCTGGTCGTGTACGACTTGCCGTGCGTGCGTTCAAGAGTGTCCGATGCTGATCGAGCATGTGGACGCCATCGTCGATATGCGGCGTCATCGCACGTTGACCGAAGGCGATGTGCCCGGCAAGGCGCCCGAGGTGCTGGCGAACTTGCGCGAGACGGGCAGCGCGGGCGGCTACGACATCGCGGCGCGCTATGACTGGGCGGTCGATCTGAACGCGCGCGTCGCCCAGCCGGGCACGGCTGTGGACGTATTGCTGATCGCAGGCGAAGGCGCGTTCGACATGCGCTATCAACGCACGCTGCGCGCGCTCGTCAAAGTGCTCAATCAAGCCGGCGTGGATTTCGCCGTGCTAGGCGGGGCCGAGGCCGATACGGGCGATGTCGCGCGGCGGCTCGGCGATGAGGCCACGTTCCAACGCATGGCGAAGCGCATGATGGCCACGCTTGGCGCGCTGACCTTCAAGCGCATCGTGACGGCCGACCCGCACGTCATGCACAGCCTGCGCAACGAATATCGGGCGTTCGGCGCGCGCTACGAGGTTCAGCATCATACGAGCCTCATCGCCGAACTCGTGCAGGCGGGCCGCCTTTCGCCGAAAGCCTCGGCCGCGTTGGCCGACAAGCGCATCACCTATCACGATCCGTGCTATTTGGGCCGCTACAACGGCGAAACGGAAGCGCCGCGTAACGTGCTGAAATCGATCGGAATCAAAGTGATCGAAATGGAGCGGCACGGCATGCGCGGACGCTGCTGCGGCGGCGGAGGCGGCGCACCGCTCACGGACATCCCCGGCAAGGCGCGCATTCCCGACATCCGCATGGCCGACGCCCGCTCGATCGGCGCGGAAGTGGTGGCCGTAGGGTGCCCGAACTGCACAGCGATGCTCGAAGGCGTGGTGGGCCCGCGGCCCGAAGTGCTCGACGTAGCCGAGCTCGTTGCCGCCGCGCTGGAGTGAGACCATGAATAACGTCAAACGAATCGATCCGCGCCGGCCGTTCGTCATCGCGGCATCGGGGCTCAAGCGCATTACGCTCGGTGCGGAACATATCGCGGGCGCGAGCGATGAAGCGGCGCTTGCCGCATCGCACGGCTCGCATGCGCAGAAGGCGAAGCCGCGGCGCGTCTACGAAGCCGGTGGGCGCACGCTGCTCGTCGCCGCGCATAGCGATCGTGGCGCGCTCGACGAACACGCACGGCAAGCGATCGCCGCGGCGGCTATCGTCGCCGACGCCAAAACGGAAGTGATCCTGGTGGTGTTCGGCGAGTTGACCGACGATGCGGCTGCGCTCGGCGCCGATAAGGTGATCGAATTGCCCGCATTGGCGCGGCCCGCATTCGCTCCCGACGAAGCACTGGCCGCATTGCACGACTGCGTATCGGCGTTTAAGCCGGCGCATATCCTGTTGCCCGACAACGCGACGGGGGACGGCGATTTGGGCCGGCGCTACGCCGCGCGCGCCAACGCGAGCATTGCGACACACGTGGCCGAGATCGACGCCGAGCATGTCGGCTGCTATGCGGGGGCCGGGGTGTCGTTTGCAACGCGTGCCTGGCCCGACGTGATCCTGCTCGATCCCGAGGCCGTGGCGGCGAAGCTACCGTTCGTCGGCGCCGGCGAGCGCGTGCCAGCTCCCAGTGCGCAGGACGGCGCGGCATTGCCATCGGCATTGCTGGCGCATCCCAGCCGGTATATCGACCGAGGCACGACGCAGCTCGACGCCGCCCAAGTGGCGCTCGAGGAGGCGGACTTCATCATCTCGGCCGGTAACGGCGTGACCGACATCGCCACTTTCGAAGCGCTAGCAAAGGCCTTGGGGGCGGCGATCGGGGCCAGCCGAGTGGCCGTCGACAACGGCTACTTCACGCGCGACAAGCAGGTGGGCGCAACGGGCAAGACCGTCAACGCCAGCGTCTATATCGCCATCGGTATCTCGGGCGCCGTTCAGCACTTGCAAGGCATCAAGGATTGCCGGCACGTCATCGCAGTCAACCTCGACGGCAGCGCGCCGATCGTCAAGCGCGCCAATCTGACGGTGATCGCCGATGCTCAATCGACGATGACAGCGCTGACGAGCCAAGTCGAGCAGGCCAAGCAAGCGAGTCATCTACCGGTGGCGCAGGCGAGCGCCGCCGTTCGAGAAGGGGTGGCGGCATGAACACGATAGAGAAGCTGGATCGGATTGCGGTGCTCGTCTCTGTGGGGCGCCATCGCGTGAGCGGAGTCTCGTGTTACAGCCGCAACGATGCGGCCGCGCTCGACATCGCCCGTACGCTGGCGCACAAGCATGGCGCGCAGCTCGAGGTGCTGCATGCTGGGGACGCGTCGAATTTGGCGCTGACCGATTACCTGGCGTTGGGCGCACCGCGTATCGATGTGTTGGCCTGCGGCGAGCACGACGATGCGGCGGCGCTGCTGGCGCAGCGCTTGCGGGGCATCCCGCTGGTGCTCACCGGAACCCGCGCTGAAGGCGCCTACGATACGGGCATGCTGCCTTACCGGTTAGCCGACGCGCTCGGCTACGCACTGGTCGAATCGGCGCTCGACGTAGCCGTGCAACGAGATGCCGTGGCGATCACGCAGTTCCTGCCCAAAGGCTTTCGTCGCAGTGTCGAGGCGAGGCTGCCGGCTGTGGTCGCAGTTCACCCGCAGGCGGCCGTGACGCCTCGCTATGCGTATGCGCGCGCGGCGGCTGGCGTGATCGAGTCGCACAGCGGGGCCGCTGCTCCCGACAGCGAAGCGCACGCCTGGCGGATCACGCCGGCGCAGCGCAAACCGATCAAGCTCGCCGCGGCCGAAAAGCGTTCCGGCCATGCGCGGATGTTGACGGCCACGACGACGGAAAGCCGTGGCGGAAACGTCGTAATTGAGGGGACTTCAGTCGAAAAAGCACAAGTGATCCTCAGCTATTTGCGAGAGCATCGACTCGTCGATTACTGAAATCGAAAGGCCTACCGCCTACAGGCCTTGAAAACACGAACTTAGCGACACGCACTTGTACAGCAAGTCAAAAGCATCCGGAGCAGACATGACCGTATCCGCAGACATTCGCGCGCTCATCGAACGGCGCAAACAAGGCTACAGCCTGGAAGCGCCGTTTTACCGCAGCGAAGAAATTTTCGCGCTCGATATGGAAGCGATTTTCCGCAAGCACTGGATTCATGTAGCGGTCGAACCCGATATTCCCGAACCGGGCGATTATGTGACGGTCGAGTTGGCCGGCGAATCGGTGCTGATCGTTCGCGACGACGATATGTCGGTTCGCGCTTTCCACAACGTGTGTCGCCATCGCGGCGCGCGCCTGTGCAACGAAGAGCGCGGCACGGTAGGCAACATCGTGTGTCCTTATCACAGCTGGACTTACAACCTGAGCGGCGCGCTGATGTTCGCCGAGCACATGGGCGAGAAGTTCGACCGCTGCAAGCACAGCCTGAAGTCGGTCCATGTGGAAAGCCTGGGCGGCCTCATCTTTATTTGCCTCGCGCCCGAGCCCCCCACCGATTTTTCGGTCATGCGCGCGGCCATGGAGCCGTATCTGCTGCCGCACGATCTGCCCAACTGCAAGATCGCGGCGCAGGTCGACATCATCGAGGAAGGCAATTGGAAGCTGACGATGGAGAACAATCGCGAGTGCTATCACTGCGTCGCGAACCATCCTGAGCTGACGGTTTCGCTGTACGAATATGGCTTCGGCTATCAACCCTCGCCGGCCAACGCCGAAGGCATGGCCGCATTCGAGCGCACTTGCGAGGAACGCGCGGCGCAGTGGGAGGCCATGAGCCTGCCCTCCGTCGAGATCGAGCGCCTGAGCGATGTCACGGGCTTTCGCACGCAGCGCCTGCCGCTCGATCGCAGCGGCGAATCGCAAACGCTCGATGCGAAGGTCGCCTCGAAAAAGCTGCTCGGCGAATTCGAACGCGCCGATCTGGGCGGCCTGTCGTTCTGGACGCAACCGAATTCGTGGCATCACTTCATGAGCGATCACATCGTGACGTTTTCGGTGATCCCGCTCTCGGCCGGCAAGACGCTCGTACGGACGAAGTGGCTGGTGCATAAGGACGCCGTCGAAGGCGTCGATTACGACGTGCCGAATCTGACGGCCGTGTGGAACGCCACCAACGCGCAAGACCGTGCGCTCGTCGAATTCTCGCAGCGCGGCACGGGCAGCAGCGCCTACGAGCCGGGCCCGTACTCGCCGTTCACGGAAGGGCTCGTCGAGAAATTCTGCGATTGGTACATCGGCCGCCTCGGCGCCCACGTCGGCGCCTAACGAGCGGTGAGTCAAAGGGACGAGGCATAGCATGATGCGAGACGCGCAAACCTTAGAGCCGCAAGACGGACGCCTCACGCGCCCCGCATTTTGGAGCGCACTCGGCGCGCCTTGGAGCAGCGACGACGAGGAAACGCTCGTCTGCTGCCAGGTGCGGCAGGAAACGCACGACGTAAAGAGCTTTTTCTTTATGTCGCGCGAGGGAAGGACATTCTCGTTCGAACCCGGGCAATTCATCACGCTCGAACTCGAAATCGACGGCGAGACGATCAACCGCTGCTATACGATCTCTTCGGCGCCGACGCGCCCCCATACGATTTCGATCACGGTGAAGCGCGTGCCGGGGGGCAAGGTGTCCAATTGGCTGCACGACAACTTGCGCGCCGGCGACGCCGTGCGCGCGCTCGGCCCCGCCGGCGAATTCACCTGCGCGCGGCATCCGGCGGGCAAGTACCTATTCCTATCGGCAGGTTCGGGCATCACGCCGCTCATGTCGATGAGCCGCTCGCATCATGAGCTCGGCGAAGACCGCGACATCGTCTTCATCCACAGCGCGCGTACACCGGACGACATCATCTTTGCGCGCGAGCTCGATCTCATCGCGTCGAATCAGCAGCATTTCAGGACTTCGTTCGTCTGCGAGCGCATGGGGCAGCGCACGAATTGGCCCGGCGTCACCGGCTTTTTGACGTTGCCGTTGCTGCGCTTGATCGCCCCGGATTTCATGGAGCGCGAAATCTTCACGTGCGGCCCGGCGCCCTACATGAAGGCGGTGCGCGACCTGCTTGCCGAAGCGGGCTTCGATCGTGCGCGCTATCACGAGGAAAGCTTCTCATTCGATTCCCTATCGCCCGCCGAGCAAGCCGCCGCGAGCGAAGGCGCGAGCGCGCCGGTGGACGAAGCAGGAGAGGTTGCCGCAGCGGGCGAAACGCGTTACGCCGTCACATTCGCCAAGACGCACCGCGACATCGAATGCGGCGCGCACGAACACGTCCTCGACGCCGCCAAGCGGGCGGGGCTGCGCCTGCCTTCGTCCTGCACACAGGGTATGTGCGGAACGTGCAAGGTGAAACTGGTTTCGGGGCAGGTCGACATGCGCCACAACGGCGGCATTCGTCAGCGCGAAATCGATCAAGGGATGGTATTGCTTTGCTGCAGCAAACCGCTCAGCGATTTAGTTGTCGACAAATAGCGACCGGACACTAATGGTCGTTTTCATGCAAACGCATGTCGGAAAACGCACTCACCGACGATTATTGGCTACTCAATCTAAAGCATGTATCAACCGCGCCGCGGATGGACGACCAGGAGAGACCACGATGAATCTGCTTAAACAGTTGCTGCTGACCGCCGCGTTAGGCGCGGCG
>Ga0157369_10003554_pt1 | contig 18513 bp, 16 predicted proteins | sample C25metaG_FD_113461 | JGI IMG/M metagenome (GOLD analysis project Ga0157369, IMG submission 113461) | Corn rhizosphere microbial communities from Kellogg Biological Station, Michigan, USA - C2-5 metaG | ecosystem: Host-associated > Plants > Roots > Rhizosphere > Soil | place: USA: Michigan... | reverse complement strand
TGTCTCCGATCTGGTTCGAAAGGGTCTGATCGACGGTTTACGCGTAGATCATCCTGACGGGCTGTTTGACCCGGCGCGATATTTCGAAGACTTGCAATTGTCATGCAGCACGGCGCCAGCCGCGCTCGGCGATAACCGATTCTACGTGGTCGCCGAGAAGATCGTGACTGGCGATGAGGAACTCCGTGATGACTGGGCAATCGAAGGTACCACAGGATACGGATTTCTCAACCTGCTCAATGGCCTGTTCGTGTATGGCGAAAACAAGAAGCAGTTTCAGAAGCTCTACCAGCGTTGGACGGGCTGGAACTCGTCTATTAACGACCTGATTTACGAATCGAAGCAAATCATTCTGCGCGTGTCTATGTCGAGCGAGCTGAACGTCCTGGCCCGCCGGCTGGATCGCATCTGTCAGCGGGATCGACACTCGCGCGACTTTACATTGGAATCGCTGCGCTTCGCTCTGCGGGAAATCATCGCCTGCTTTCCCGTCTATCGCACGTATACCCGGATGGGTCAGATCGAACCGGGGCGCGAAGATCGGCGGCACATCGAACGGGCCATTGAAGAAGCCAAAGCCAGAAATGCCGCAACCAGCGAATCGATCTTCGACATGATCGGCTCTCTGCTCCTGCTTAACAATCCGGAAGGCATTACCGAAGAGGATGCTATCGAGCGCCGCCTGTTTGTCATGCGGTTCCAGCAATTAACCGGACCCGTCATGGCGAAGGGCGTCGAAGATACGGCATGTTATCGCTATTTTCCGCTGGCCTCGATCGGTGAAGTCGGAGGAGATTTGCACAGGTTCGGCGTAACGCCGCGGTCCTTTCACAGGGCAAACGGTATGCGCCTGAAACGATGGCCGAGGGCCCTGCTGGCGACCTCGACGCATGACACTAAGCGGAGCGAAGATGTTCGAGCTCGTATCAATGCGCTTTCTGAGATTGGGCTTGAATGGTATTCAGCGGTACGGCGATGGCACGACCTGAATGCAGGCAAACGCGTTGAAATCGGCGGTATGGCCGTTCCGGACAGGAACGCCGAATATCTGCTGTATCAGACCTTGATTGGCGCATGGCCTGTTCCTGATTCCACGGAAGGTCCCGATCCCGAATTCGTTCAGCGCATTCAGCGGTACATGGAAAAGGCGCTCAGGGAAGCCAAATTGCACACGAGCTGGATCAACCCGAACGATGCGTATGACCGCGCAGTGGCCGGGTTCGTCGCTCGTATCCTGGACAATTCCGCTGAAAACAAATTCCTCGCGGACTTTTGCGCCTTCGCGCGGCCTGTGCTCAGAGCGGGAATGCTCAATTCTTTGGGACAGGTGATCATGAAAATCGCGTCTCCGGGTGTTCCGGATTTCTACCAGGGGTGCGAATCGTGGAATTTCTCTTTGGTTGATCCGGACAACCGGAGATGCGTGAATTTCGCGGAACTTCGAGAAAAAATGAAAACGCTCCATCAGCACGGCGCCGGGTCATCCCCCGTTCGCGATCTCCTCGAAACCTGGCAGGATGGGCGAATCAAACTTCATGTGACGAGCGCCGCTCTCGGCTTTCGTCGATGCCATCAGCGCATATTTGAAGCTGGTGAATACTTGCCGCTCGAAGCATCGGGGCCGCTACGGAAGCATGTTGTTGCTTTCGCCCGGCTGGCTGGTGCGCAGGCCGTAGTGGCAGTAACCGCAAGATTTTTTCTGAACCTTTGCGAAAACGCAAATTTCCCGATCCCCGCTGAGAAGTGGGGCGACACCGCCCTTATGCTGCCACCGGTGCAGGAAGACTTCTACACCGATGTACTGACGGGGCGTAGAGTTCGCGTCGCGCAAAGCGGCGACACGCCCAACATCGCAATGGCAGAACTGTTTTCGACCGGCTTGCCGGTTGCCCTGTTGTGGGCCGAAGGGAACCGCGGGCGGACAATTGACCAATCTGGCCTGGAACCTTCGCCGGTTTCTTAGTCGCGCAGCTCGCGCTTCCGCCGGATCATCCATAATCCTGCAAGCGCCAATCCAGCCAGTATGGCCGATGCCGGCTCGGGCGTCAGAAAAGCCCGGATTTCGCCGCTCGGGTTTTCCGCCGTGTGAATGTTGAGGTACGTCATTCCGGTCTCAAAGCCCGTGATAAAAGCTGCCTCAGCGCTCGAAACGGTTCCACCGTTGGCGGTAATAAATGCCGGGTTGTAACTGACAGGCTGCGTAAGATCCAGCGCGCCCGTATAAGTGCCCGACGTAACACCCAGAGGAAATCCCGGAAACGCGGGCAGCGTAGTCGCCACTCCGGTGCTTCCGGGCGGTGAAACGCAGCAGTGTATGTGCGCGGCTGTCGTCGCAGTAGTCAGATTCGTGAATGTGAGATCGATGGTGAGGAGTTGCGTTGCTGTGTCGAGTGTCACCGTGGTGAAGCCAGTACCTGGCGTGCTGACGGCCGGGCTTTCATTTGCGCCGGATAGAGGCGCGCTGAACGTAATGGTTGCGCCGCAGCTCACACCGGCAAGTCCGGTCACCGACCATAAGATTGCCAGCGCCCTTGCATGCTTTCTGAACATACCGCTCCTTCGTTTCAGATGGTTTGGCGTGGTGTCATCTGCGTAAATCCTAAGGTCGTCGATTGCAGAGGTCAAGCACGTGTAGCGCGCTCATGTACGCTCTGATCCCGGTATGCCGGGCCCGGCGCAGTTCGCGTCCGCCAGAAGCAAGTGGTTCAGGAATGCTATTCAGTACAGATCGCGATATCGCACCAGCCTTATTCCACGCCGCTCAATGGCTTCCCGCGTGCGTCGTGAACACAAGGCCGCGAGCTCGATCGCGCGACTTTCTTTCAACCGTGTCGGCGCGTTCTCCAGCTCGCGTCCAGGTCGTCCCGGGTGCGACATGAACTCCGTCAAGCCCTCGGGCAGCCGCTCGATCGCTTCGATCAGCCGCGTGTCATCAAGGCTTCCGGTCAACTGAAAACCCGTGAAGTAGTCGGTCGTGCACAGTCCATCGAGGGTACGGGCGAATTCCGGAGCCATAGCCCGCATGCCCATTGCAACCGCCCGCTTCGTCAACGCCGCTCTCGCGTCGATGCCGAAATCGAATGGCCTCCGCACCCAGCGGATCCCGAATTCTTTCGCCACGCGAGCTACAGCTCGCAGCACCGGAGGCATCAGATGTGTGTGCTTGTGGGTATCGATGTGGGTTGGCCGGATTCCCGCATCCACAATCTTTTGTACCTGCGCCCGAATCTCTTCGTAAGGCGGGATTTCGCCCCGCATCAGCGCGCGCGCCAGTTGCGGCAGAGTTGCGGGGAGGGGCCGGGAAGCGTCGCGTACGCTCGTTCCCTGCACCAGTACGGCATGACAGCCCACATCGAGCGACGGAGTCATTTGCGCCAGCGCGACGGCGTCTGCGAATGCGTCGCCGTTGGCCATTAGCGTGGTTGAGGTCAGAATTCCATTCTGGTGAGCGTCGATGATGCCGGCGTTCACGTCGCGATTAAAGCCGAAATCGTCGGCGTTTACTATGAGCCGGATCTCGCCCGCATGTTTCACTGTGAAAGGCGCCAATTAAATGAAGCGCCGACCTCAGAAAAGCGCCAGTTTGAGGCGGAGAAACTTTTTCGGGTTCTTGCGAACGTCCACCAGCAGCGCGTTAAGCTCCCGTGTCGCGCCGTTCAGCGAATCGTAGAGCTGCGGGTTGATCATCAACTGGCCGATGGTCCCCTGTCCTGAATTGATCTTGTCGAGCGTAACGTTGATCTTTTGCGTTATCTGGTTGAGTTGCGCATAGATCTGGTCATCGGTCAGCAGCTTGCCCGCAGTTCCTTTACCGGCATTCAGATTATCCAGCATCTTCTTCGCATCCGCCAGGCTCGAGCGCGCCTCGTCGTAGAGCGCCGTGTCGTACAGCAGCTTCCCGGCCGTGCCCTTGCCCTGCTGAAGTTGCGCCAGCATCTGATCGAGGCGCTCGATCGGCCGCTTGATGTCGGTGTAGAGCGTGTCGTCATAAAGCAGATGGCTGATGGTGCCATTGCTGTTCTTCACGTCCCTCACCAGTTGCTGCAGTTCGCCCACGGTGGCGTTCATACGGTCGTAGAGGGTATCGTCCTTGATCAGCTTTCCGATATTGCCCTGTCCGTTCTCTACTACGGTAACCAGACCATCCACGCGGCCCAGAATCGTCTGCAGTTGTTGCAGCAGATTGGAGCTCTGGGTAAGGATCTCGGGAATGTCCTGCGTCTGCAAGGCCTGAATTTCGCCTCCTGGCTGGACGTGCTTCGGGTGCGTGCCCTTGGTGATATTGATGAACTTGTCGCCCAGCAGGTTGGCGGCGCTGATGGCGGCCTTCGAGTCATCGGGAATCTGATCGAGAAACTTACTCTCGATTTTCATGTCGATCCGCACCGTTCGATTCGGATCGCGCAAGCCGGAGAGGGTAACTTTCGAGATGTGCCCTACCGGAATCCCGTTCAGCCGCACCGTCGCATTGTCGGACATTCCGGCCGAATCGTCCATGAACGTGTGCAGATCGAACTGGCCTTCGAAGAGGTGAGTCTGACCCGTCAGAAGAAATATCAGAACGGCGGAAATCAGCATGGCGAGGGTCGCCACGATTCCGACCTTCAGTTGCGCCCAGTGAAGTCTTTTCGGCGATGCCATGCGATCAGTTGAAAATTACGCCGCGTCCCGCTCCGGACGCTTGATGAACTTCGCTACGTACGGATCTTTTGAAGCCTCGAGCTCGTCCTGCCCGCCCTCGAACACAAGGCGGCCTTCACGCAAAACCATGAAGATCGTGTTCGTTCCCTGCGAACCGGCCGGGTCGAGCCGCCCGCTGTCCGGATTGTAGCGAAAGTTGGCTACCAGATTCCCGTCCTGGTAACGATAAGTGACGACAATTGCGGTGGTGTTGTCCACATCACGCTCTTTGACAATCAGGGCCATGATGGTATGCGCCGTGATCGGATCGAGCCCGGCCGTGGGGGAATCGTAGAGCAGAAGGGGCGGCTTCGTCACTACTGCGCGCGCAATCGCCACGCGACGGCGCATCCCGCCGGAAAGCTCGCTCGGGTAGCGCTCCATCGTCTGCTCCAGTTCTACAAATCGAAGCGAACTCCGCACCGCTGACTCCATTTCGTCCCGTGGCAGTTTGTTCCCTTTCTGGTTCAGCAGCGGATATGCCACGTTCTGCGCGATGGTCATCGAATCGAATAGCGCGCTTTCCTGGAAAAGCATTCCGAGTTTGCTGCGAATGCCGAACAGTTCCGTTTCCGGCCGATCCGTGATGTCTTCTCCCATCAGAATCACGCGCCCGCTCCGTGGCCGTACCAGCCCCATGGCGGTCTTCAGCACAACCGTTTTGCCGCTGCTGGCCGCGCCCATCAGGATGCGCGTTTCGCCTTCACAGATCCGGAAGGAAACGTCGTCGAGCGCGCGCGTTTCGTCGAATGTTACGGTAACGTGCTCGAATTCGATCAACGCGGCTCTTTCGGCGGGAGCGGATTGCGACATCAGAGGCCTGTCTGCCCCGATACGAAAATTTTTCCCAGAAAGAGATCAAGCACGAAGATGCTCACAGCCGCCACAACCACCGCCTGCGTGGTCGCGCGGCCCACGCCCTGGGTTCCACCGGTTGTGTTCAGCCCGAAGTGGCAGCCCACCAGAGACACCACAAAGGAATACACGAACGGCTTCAGCAGCCCCTGCACCACATCGCCCCAGCTCAGCGCCTGCCAGCTGTTGGTCCAGTACTGCAGCGTCTGCAGATCGTAGACGATCTTGCCGATCACCCATCCTCCCACCATGCCGATGAAATCATCGATTACTGTGAGGCAGGGGAGCATAATGGCCGTCGCCACCATTCGCGGCGTTACCAGCTTCTTCACCGGATCCGTGCCGAGCGCACGCATCGCGTCAATCTGTTCGGTCACTTTCATTGACCCGATTTCGCTTGCAATGCCGGAAGAGTTTCGGCCCGCCATCATCACGGCCGTGAGCACCGGGCCGAGTTCCCGAACCAGGATGATCGAGACGGCTTTGCCGGTCTGGTCCGTTTGCCCGTACTGCTGCAACTCACGGCCGAGCTGCAGAGCCATGATGGCTCCGGTGAAAGTTCCCGTGAGCAAAACGATCGGGATGCTGCCGACGCCGATCGAGTCCATCTGCAGCAGAATGTCATCGATGTACAGCGGTTTCAGCACGACATTCCGGATGGCCCGGCCGGTCAATGCGTAAAATTCCTGAACCGCCTGGACGGGACCTTTCAGAGCGTCGAGCACAGTAGAGTGGATGCGGTGCTGCTTTGACCCGATGCTAGCATACGATCACAAGATGAAGGGCTTAACCGACGTGCCGGGTATCCTCGTTGGTCATGCGACCGACATGGAGGGCCTCACGGGATGTACGGTTGTTCTCTGTGGAACGACGGCCGTGGGCGGGGTGGACGTTCGAGGCTCCGCGACGGGTTCCGTTGAGATCGAAACCCTGAATCCCGGGCACGTGGCCCCCAATGTTCACGCCATCGTTCTTTCCGGCGGCAGCGCGTTCGGGCTCGAGGCTTCGAGCGGCGTGCGGCGGGCGCTCGAAAAGAAGGGCATCGGTTTCAACGTCGGAGTCACTCACGTGCCGATCGTTCCGGGGGCGATCCTGTTCGATCTTTCTATTGGCAAGCCCCACGCGCGGCCGGATCGCGAAATGGGCGAACGAGCCGTTCAGGCCGCGAACGATGGTCCCGTGGCAGAAGGGAATGTCGGGGCCGGAACCGGCGCCACGGTGGGGAAAGTTCTCGGGATGCAACATGCCATGAAGAGCGGGATCGGCAGCGCTTCCCTCACGCTTGGCTCCGGAGTGATGGTGGGCGCCCTGGTGGCGGTGAACGCGCTGGGAGATGTGCTTGACGCCAGGACCGGAAGGATCGTCGCAGGCGCCCGCAAGACGCCGGGCGGAATGGAATTCATCGATTCGGCGGCGGTGATGCGGCACGGTGGCCCGAACACTGAAGCTATCGGCCGCCGAAACACGACGCTGGCGGTAGTGGCAACGAACGCTGCCCTCGATCGTGTGCAAACCAATAAGGTCGCGGCGCTCGCGAGTCTCGGTGTAGCGCGCAGCATTTCGCCCGTCAACACCATGGCGGATGGCGATATCACCTTCGCGGTCTCGCTTGGCTCCGAGCGGGCGACCGTCGATTCCGTAGGCGTAGCCGCGGCGGAGGCGCTGGCAACGGCTGTCGTACGGGCCGTGCGAGCGGCTAAAACGGCTGGCGGTGTTCCCGGTCTGGCCGGTTAGCATAACGTCCTAAACCAATCCGTCGCGCAGCGCGATCCGAATCAGGTCCCCTGTGGAGTCGGCGCCAAGCTTGATAAGAAGGTTGGCCCGGTGGGTCTCCGCCGTCCTCACGCTCATCTTGAGCAACCAGGCGATCTCCTTATTACTTTTTCCGGAGGCAATCAGGCGCAGGATTTCCGTCTCCCGCGGGGTCAGGACGTACTGCGCAGGCGGCGGACCGCCGCCTGCGCCAACCGCGTCCGGCGAGGAGAAGAAGGTGTGCCCCGCGATGAGGCGCTCCACGGCGTCAACCAGCTTCAAAGATGCATCGGTCTTCACCATATAAGCGGCCGCGCCGGCTCTTTTCAGGTTGCGAACGATCTGCTCGCCGGTATGCATGGTGAGGATGAGCGTTCGAACGGAGGGTGCGCTCGAACGAAGATGCTCAGTCACTTCGAGGCCGTTGCATCCCGGCATCGAGAGGTCAAGGATCGCGATATCCGGTTTGGTGGATTCGGCGAGATGGATCGCATCCGTGCCGTTCGAGGCCTCGGCGACGATCTGCCAGTCCGGATGCCTCGCAAGAAGGATATTCACAAGACCTCGCCGGACAAATTCATGATCGTCCGCAATCAGAATCCGGGGCGGCGTCATACAGCCGGGGACCACGGAACGGACATTTCGAGCGTCGCTGCTTCGCTGTTCGTGGTCAGCCGCATAGAGCCGCCCAGCGTTCGTGCTCGCTCGCGAATCAGCGGCGATTCCGTTACCGGCTCATCCCGCCGGCAGGCGCAATCGATGCGTATTGAAAGCTTTTCATCTCGGGCATGCAGCTGCAAACGAACTTTCACGCGATCGGGATGCCAGATTGCGGCCGCCGCCATGTGCTGCAGAGCGGCGAAGAACAGGCTTTTGATCTCTTCCGGGGGATCCTCCTGCAGCGTGTCTCCCTGAATCTCGAAATCGACGCCGGCATCCGCTCGCAGGACATCGGCGTACCATGCGAGCGTCTCCATGAGACCGGAATCGAGAAAGGAAGGGGGCGCGAGTACGTAGCTCAGGGCGCGAACGCCCCGGCAGCATCGCTCGACGCGAGCAATCGCTTCGGAAAGTCCGAATCCTCCCTCCTCGCGCAGGCCGCTCAGCGAAAGCGAAAGCGCAACCAGATCCTGGGTGAGCGCGCCATGAAGATGGCGCGAAATCGCTCGTCGCTCCAGAATCTGCGCGGAAAAAATAGCGAGCAGCAGATCGTGGAATTCTGGTCCGGAGTCCTGTGACAACGCAAGGGCTGCGACGAATCCTCCCGAGGTGCGAATGCAGCGCACTTCCACGTTGCTGGTCTGCGGGCCGAGGCGCATTATCTGGCGCGAAATCGAAACCGGTTCCTGCGATGCGGCGAACGCGCCGGGCCACGAAGATTCGGCGAGAGCCGCCCGCGCGGCGTCGATTGATCCTGCGAGTTTTTGCATTTTTGGGCTGCAATTCAGGAAATTTCCGGCGGCATCGAAAAAGATCAGGCCATCGAAATGGCCTTCCCAGGCTTCGAGGTGCAGTTCAGCAGCGCTTTCGGGCTTTAAGGTCGCGCGCCGCGGCGTCGGCATTTGCGTAATATTACTTTATTCCCGTAGCCATCCTGCGTACAATTCATTTTCCAATGCAGAAAGTCGCGAAAATTCTATGAAGAATATCGTCGGCGGTAGTGGCTCCGGTAATCTGATCGAGCGCCTGCATGGCGCAATAGAGGTCGAGCAGAATCATTTCGTGCGGCGCCCCGGCGCGGGCGGCCTCCTCAGCCTTGCGCAGCATCCCGGCTGCTTCACGCAGCAGATTCTCGTGGCGGACGGCCGTGATCAGACCGGTTTCCGCCTGAATCTCGGGGGATCCTCCGAGCTTTTCCATTACGGCGTTTCGAATTTCGCTGATCCCTTCGCCTGTAATTGCGGAGACCGCCATTTCACCTTCACGGGCCTCCCATCCCGGGAGATCGGATTTATTCGCGACGGCGATCGCGCGGCCCTGCGAAAAGGCGCGTTTGCGCAGTTCATCGTCTTCGGCGTCACGGGCGATGGACCCATCGAAGACAACCAGTGTGATATCGGCGTCTGACATCGCTTCGAGGCTGCGCTCGATTCCGAGGCGCTCGATCAGTTCGCCGGTCTGGCGGATTCCCGCGGTGTCCACCAGTCGGACGGGAATGCCCGCGAATTCGGCCGTCTCCGAGACCAGATCCCGGGTGGTGCCCGGGATTTCCGTCACGATCGCGCGATCCTGCTCGAGCAGGCGATTGAACAGGCTGCTCTTGCCGGCGTTCGGCGGACCGACAATGGCGAGCGAAAAGCCCGAGCGTATGACATTACCGTAGACAAAGCTGCGGGCCAGTTTTTCGATGCCTGCGACGATTGGCTCGAGACGGCCAGTGATCTCCGCGGCGGGCGCGACGCTTACGTCATCTTCGGCGAAATCGATTCCTGCTTCCATGAGAGCGATGAGATCGAGAAGCTGTGTTTTGAAGGGCGCGACGCGATTCGAAACAGCCCCCTGCGTCTGACGGGCGGCGACCCGGGCCTGGTAGAGCGTGGTGGCCTCGATCAGGTCACGAACGGCCTCCGCGCGGGGCAGATCGATGCGGCCATTGAGGAAGGCTCGGAGCGTGAATTCGCCAGGTTCGGCAAGCCGCGCGCCGGCTTGAACCAGCCGGTCCAGACAAAAGCGCAACACCACCGGGGCGCCGTGGCAGGAGATTTCGATCAGATCCTCGGCGGTATAGGAGCGTGGGGCAGCGAAAAAGGTCAGTACCGTCTCGTCCACAAGATCGCCGGCCGGGTCGCGAAGCTCCGCCAATACCGGATGCCGCGGCCGCAGATCCGATTTCAAGCAAAGAACTTCGCGGGCGATGGAGGTGGCGTGTTTTCCGGAAAGCCGGACGATTCCGAGCGCGCCGTGACCGGGCGGGGTAGCAATGGCCGCGATTGTGTCTTCAAGTATCAAATCAGGTCTGGTCCTTCCAGGAACCGGAAAATTTTATGGTAACGATCGACGTTTTCTTTCGTTACTTGTATGAGCAGCCGCGAGCGCTGGAGCGCGCACAAGAGCGGCGCGGAGAGACCGGGACCTGAATCCCGGCTGCACCGTATCCGGAAGTTAACGACAGGCGGGCCGCATCGCCCCGCGAACCTGAAATGTTCGCCGGAGTTACCGGCGGGAGGGATCGCGCATGCGCATCTTGCGACCTGCGGCCATTTTCATGCTTACCGCGCTGGCGTATGCTGAGAAGCCCGCGGCGGAAGAACCGAAGAAGAGTTGGGAGGCCCTGCACGAAGCCGGGCTTGCTGCATACGACGCCAATAAGTTCGATGAAGCCATAGCCATCTTCAAAGCTGCTCTGGCGCTCGCTTCCGAGCCGAGGCAGCGAGCCTCAACGCTGAACGATCTGGGAAATACTCTGCGCGCCGAGGGGAGGATCGCTGAAGGCGCTGAAGCGCTCGAACAGGCTTTTGCCGCCTGGCGGGAAGCGGATGCGCGCAGCAGATACATGGCGCAAACGGCGATGAGTCTCGCCAACGCGCAGCGCGCGCTGAACCACTTTCCCGAAGCGGAGCAGACGCTCCGTAAGGCGCTGCAGGAGCGTCCGCGCGACGACGCAAGCCAGGCGGCCCTGCTGAATTCGCTCGGCGATCTGCTGCGCGAAGAGGTCCGGCTGGGGGAAGCGCGCGATTTGTTCAACGCCGCGTTGAAGGTTGGGCCGGCCGCCGGGCCCATTCACGTCGACACGCTCATCGGTATCGCAGATATCGAGCGTTCCACGTCCGACTGGCGAAACGCCATCGACCACTGGAACCAGGCGATCGCGCTTTCCCGCCAAACGGGCGACAAAGCGGCCGAGGCGATCGCACTGCGGGGACTCGGGAAGACGTATTGTGACATGGGCGACCTCTCGCGGGCCGAGCCGTTATTGAAACGCGCGCTGAGTATGTTTGCCGGGATTCCCGCACTGCGCGGGCAATCGGCCGCGACTCTCTCCTACCTGGGGGGTGTTTACCGCGACGAAAAGAAATACGCGATGGCTGAGGAGGAGTTCACGCGAGCGCTTGATCTGCAGGGTGGTTTTGAGCATGCGCAGGGGCCGCAGGCGGCAGTGGTTATGGAGTTGCTGGCCGGGGTATTGGCCCTAGAGAAGCGCTTCGAGGACGCCGCCCGGTATGCGGGGGCCGCGCTCAGAATCATGCAAGCCTGGTTTCCTGCGGACTCGCCGTCGGTCGCCGGCGCAATCGGGGCGCAGGGGTTTGTCGCCCTGAGAGCCGGAGATCTGGAAATGGCCGACCGCTATTACTCCGAAGCGCTTCGGATCATGCGCCTGAACGGCATTGAAGGATCGACCGTCGGGACTGACTTCATGACAGAACGGGCGCAGATTCTGAGGCGGCTACACCGCTCTCATGACGCGAAGAGCCTCGAAACGCAGATCAAGACGTTCCGCCAGGGCGGGATACCGATGAATTAGCGGTTGCCGCGGGGAGGGCGACCACGGCCTGATCCGCCGCGCGGACGACCATCGCCATGAGGGCGGCCCGACGAATGGGAGCGGCCATCGCCGGAGGGGCGTGGACCGCGATCGCGGAAATTTCCGCGTCCATGGCCACCGGGAACATGCACCGGAGCGGGCGGTTCGGGCAGCGATGGCATACCGGCCGGGTAAATGACCACCCCGCGCTGCGGACCCGAGCCGAGGCTTTCGCTGCGTACGTCGTGCTCGTTTCGTAGCGCAATGTGAATGACGCGGCGCTCGCGGCTGTTCATCGGATTAAAGCGGAATGGCGCTCCGGTCCGCTTGACCTTATCAGCCGCTGCGAGGGCGCTCATCCGCAGTTCCTCGATGCGCAGAGCCCGGTAATCATTGGCGTCGAAGGCGATGCGCGAATGCTCGTCGGAATGCATTCGCAGCATCTCCTGCGTGACCAGCTCGAGGCTGAGCAGCAGTTCTGCCTTGTTGGCGAGAAGCAGTTCGACATCATCGCCTTTGAATTTGACGGTGAGGTCGGGGTTCTCGAAATCGGGATTGGCATCGCCACCGGGCTCGACGATGAAATCGAGGTCAAAACCGGCGTCGTCAATGGTCCGGCGAAGAAATTCCTGGATGCGCGGACCTGTTTCTTCCAGGGAAAATCGGTTGCTCACGCTGTTTTTCGGCCCTTTGGAATGGGTTTCCTGGCAGGAGCCGCAGTGGGAAGTGGCGGAGCCGTTTTATTGAAAAACCATTGCTGCGCCATGCTCACGAGATTGCTGGTCAGGTAGTATAACACCAGCCCGCTCGCCAGGGACCAGAAGAAGAAGCCCCAGATCAGTGGCATGAACTGCATGATTCGCTGCTGGTTCGGGTCCGTCGTTCCCGCCATGGGCGTCATCTTCTGCAGAAGGAAGCCCGAAATAATCATGATCAGGGGGAGAAAATGAATATCGAAATGCTCCGGCTGGGAGAGGTCTGACACCCAGAGCCACGGCGCCTGGCGCATTTCGATCGTTACTGCCAACACTCTCCAGAACGCGTAAAGGAACGGGAGCTGAATCAGCATGGGGATGCACCCGCCCATGGGGTTCACGCCATTCTTCTTGTACAGCTCCATCACTTCCTGCTGCTTCTCCTGCGACTTGGGACTGCTCATCCCGACGCCCTTGTATTTCTCGTTGATGCGGTTCATCTCAGGCTGAAGGGCCTGCATTTTGCGCATCGATTTGAGATTGGCGAACTTTAGCGGGAGCAAGGCCATGGTGATGATGAACGTCAGCAGAACGATCGACCATCCGTAGTTATGAACGAAGGCGGAATTGATCCATTGCAGAGCAAGAAATAGTGGTTTCGCCAATATCGCGAACCAGCCCCAGTCGATGACGTCCTGAAGTCGCGGGTTCACTTTCTTCAGGGCATTTACTTCTTTCGGTCCAACGTAGAGGCCGAGCTGGTTTTGGGCCAGGCCGCCCACGCCGACGCCGGGATACGGCTCCTCTTTGGGATTCACGGGCGTGGCAACCGAATCGCTATACGTCGTAGTGAGGAGCGGCGTATTCGGCGGAGGCAAAAAAGCCGCCAGGAAGTACTGATCCTCTATTCCTGCAAAGGCGTCGTTTCCTGTAATCGAGACCGGTCCGTTTTTCGCCGCTTTGGCGCTCTCGGTTACGAGTTTGCGACGGCTATCGTCATAACGTACCGTCTCCTGGTGACCAGGCGCGCCTTGCACCGCCATATCGCCGAAGCCGGCGCGCCATTGGACGACATGCGGAAGGCCGGCGCCGTTGAGCGTAACATCATCCGCATACTGGACCAGGTAGCCATCGCGCTGAAAAGCGAAGGTCTTTTTCGCGGTAGTTCGGCCGTCGGAGAACTCAAACCGGATAGTCAGGCCGTCCGCGCCGGGCGTCGCTGCCCAGAAGGCAGTGTTCAGATCGGTCGACGGCTTCTGGCCGTGGAAATCGAACGTGAAAGGATAGCCGGCCTTTTCCGCACCGCGGGAGTTGATGAGCTCGAGAGGTTTTCTGTCGCGGTCCTTGTAATTCTTGAGCGTCCAGTTCCTGACCACGGCCCCACGGTTGGAAAAGACGACGCTGTAGAGAGAAGTATCGATAGTGAACGTCTGTTCGGCGACGGCTCCGACCGGGTTCGCGGGCGCAGCCGGGGCGGCCTGCTCCTGATGAGTTGGGGGCGTCGCAGGCGACGGAGGTTCCGCGGCTTCGGCTTTTGCGGCTTCGGCTTTCGCCGCGTCGGTTTTCGCGGGCGCTGCCTTCTTTGGCGCCTCGGGCGGAATGAGGCCGAATTTCCGGTATAGGTACGGGGTAGCGACGAGAATCAGGCCCATCAGGATGAAGGCGATAACCATTCGCGCTTCATTGGGCAACTCTTTCCAGAACTTCTGTTTTGGACCTGTTGAATTCATTCGTAATCAGCCGCGGCGAGTTGTGGGCACGCCGCGCGGTACGGGGTCGAAGCCGCCCTCATGGAAAGGATGGCAGCGACCGAGCCGCTTCAAACCGAGCCAGACTCCTTGCACAGGCCCGTTGAGTTGAATCGCCTGACGCATGTATTCCGAGCAGGTCGGATGGAAGCGACAGGCCGAGGGAAGAAACGGAGATATCACGCGCTTGTAGACGACGAGGAGTCCGAGGAGAGCCGATTGCAGCGGGCGAAAAGACGCCGAACCTCGGTCTGCAAATCCGTGAACTGGCAGTCCAGAGTCTTGCGGCGAGGATTGAATACGATGGACCACTCGGAATTCAGAGAATCCAGCTCGAGCCGGACGGCTTCCCGCATGCGGCGCCGGATACGATTTCGGACGACAGCCTTCCCGAGCGCGCGCGGCGTCGTGAAGCCGATACGCGGGCCGGGAAATGGGTTCGTTTTTTCGACTTGCTCGCTCGCGCACTTTTCGGCAAGGCAGAACGCCGCGAAGAGCGAACAGGTGAACCGAGTACCTGTGTCGTAGACCTTTCGAAAATCGGATGAGCGCAGCAGCCGGACACTTTTTGGAAAACCTGGTATCCGGTTACCTCTCCGAGCTGACGCTGAGTTTTTTGCGGCCTGCGGCGCGGCGTCGGGAGATTACAGCGCGGCCGTCGGCGGTTTTCATGCGTGTGCGAAAGCCATGTGTCTTCGCGCGGCGCCGATTATTCGGCTGATACGTACGTTTAGGCATTTTAGTGGAAATAAGGATTATACAACAGCTTGCGGCCGGTCTGGCGTGTACGGACCGGCGTCATGACCGCTAAAAAATGATCATAGCATCGCTTCATGACGGGCCCTGCGCAGATCCGGCGACAGGATGTGATCGAGGATATCCGGGCACTCGTGGAAGTGATGGGGGTGTCAATAACGGAGGCGATCGGAACGGCCGTAACGGCGCAGCTTGCGACCGAGCGCGGCAAAGCGGCGACGAAAAACCTCGAGCCGCCGGAAGCGAGCCGAAGCCGCCCTTGCCGACTTGAGAAGCTTCCCGTGGTGGGGGCGGAAATATCCGATGACGATCTGTACGGTCCTGACGGGTTGCGCGGTGAAACTGGCGGTGGCCGCTTCCGCGATTCTGGTGGTTCTCTTCGATGAGCCGGATTCCGAGATTTATCTTTCGAACTGTTGGATGCGTCGTCGCTCTGGATTCGGTAGTGAACTCGAGGGAAGTGCAGGCCCACGCTCGTAGCCGATACGGCCAGCCGGGGGCGGGACCGATCCGCGGCATTCCTGGAGAGCATCAAAATGAGGATTGAACCGGTGGCGCTGGAGTACGCCCGAGTTGCTTTCGATGCAATTTGAACGATATCGAGACGGGCCGGCGCGACTGAACATGGGCGATTGCTTTTGAGTATGCGCTGGCGCGAGTGAAAGATGCCCCGCTGCTTCACAAAGGGGAATATTTCAGGCACACGGATATCCGAGCGTGAGTGCTTCGACTGAAGATACACTTCTCATGGTGGACGCTCTGAACGATCCGATCGAATCTGAGCATCGATCGGTAGAGCCCGGTTTTCAGACCGATTTCCTGAATCGCTGAACGCCTTCCGTCCCGGCAGTCTGGCTGCTCAGGGCGGCGACTGCAGCCACGGCATCGCACGCGAGCCGGCCCGGATCACGACGGCGCCACCGAAAGAGTGGCCAACGAGAAGAATCCGTTCGCGCCGAGGCGCGAAAGATAGCCGATCGCCTCCGAAGCATCAGCGACACAGGGCTGCAGATACGCAGGCCGCCGGTAATCCAGGCACAGGGAGCCGATTTGCTCGTCTGCCAGTTGCTCGCCGAGGCGGGTATAAACGCCGCGCGCAGGGCCGCCGAAGCCGCTACCCGCGCCGAATACCCGGATCACGGCATCGACGAGGCTTCTCCGAACTGTTCGCAATGTATGTCGCCGATCGGGCTCGGTATTGCAATGCGCTGCATGAGGATCGAGCGCCCGCGTGCGGTGACAGAGGCCCGGTCAATCCGGATCGGAAATCGCGCCAATGGCGCACGCAATCCGTTCGGCTTCGGATTGCTGCGGAATCGGCGGTCGCCGGCCTGTCTGCTTCGATCGGGCTCAATCCCGCCAGCGCTGTTTGAAGTGCCATACGAAGTAAGCTGCGCAAAGGGCGCCAAAATCGATCCGGCGGTGACCGATTCGCCTGGCGATGTCACAAGTGATGCCGCGCGCGCGGATTTTCTGTGTTGCCGGGTTCGGGTCTCGAGCAATACCCGCGACGGTTGGGCGGCGCCAATCATTTGGCTCAACACGCATCCGCGATCGCCTGTTTGATCGCCTTTTCCAGATCGCCGTCCGACATTTCCGTGCTGATGAATAGCTCCTGGCGGGCTCCATTGCACAAGCCGATCGCTTTCCAGCCGTTTTGAGTGGGCACCGTAATGCGCACCTTTACTTCGCCTTTGGCGTCGCGGACGGGGCGGATTACGCCGGGGATGATGGAGCGAATATCATCGCGGGCGACGAGGCGCTCAAGCACGGGACGCAGGTCCTGCAGGATCGAGTGCTCGATTTTCAGTTTGCCCCGCGCCGTGCGAAGCCGAAAAGCCATGCACTCGTATACTACGAAACGTGACGCACCGGATCACTCTCATTCCCGGCGATGGCATTGGACCGGAGGTGGCCGAAGCGACAATTCGCGTCATCGAAGCGACTGGCGCCGAGATTGAGTGGGAACGAGTGGAGGTCGGGCTCGATGCGGAGCGAAAGACCGGGAAATTTCTTCCGGAAGAGGTATTTGAATCACTTTCACGCACGAATGTGGGGCTGAAAGGGCCTGTGGGAACGCCAATCGCGAGCGGGCACCCGAGCGTGAACGTGGCGATGCGGAAACGGCTGAATACCTTCGTGAATTTCCGGCCCGTCCGAATGCTGCCGGGATTGAAAACGCGCTTCGCCGACCTGCCGATCGATCTGGTGATCTTTCGCGAAAATACCGAAGACCTTTATTCGGGTATCGAACACGAGGTGGCGAAGGATGTGGTCGAGAGCGTGAAGGTGATCACGAAGGTGGCCTCAATGCGGATTGCGCAGGCAGCGTTCGAATGGGCCGCAAGCGAGAACCGGAAAAAAGTAACGGCGGTGCACAAGGCCAACATCATGAAAATGAGCGACGGTCTTTTTCTGCGCTGCTGCCGGGAAGTGGCGTCGAATTTTCCGCAAATCGAATACGGCGAACTGATTGTGGACAACGCCTGCATGCAACTGGTGATGCGGCCGGAGACCTTTGACGTGCTGGTGCTGCCGAATCTGTACGGGGATATTATTTCGGATCTGGCGGCCGGGCTCGTGGGCGGACTCGGGATCGTTCCGGGCGCGAACCTGGGAGACAATTGCGCGGTTTTCGAGGCGGTACACGGATCCGCGCCCGACATTGCGGGAAAAGGTCTTGCGAATCCGACGGCGTTGATGCAATCGGCGCGGCTGATGCTGGCGCACATCGGGGAACGGGACGCGGCGGTGCGGATGCAGAAGGCGATTGAGGCGGTATACGCCGAAGGGAAACACCTGACGCGCGATGTGGCGGGAACGGCGGGAACCGAAGAGTTCACGCGAGCGGTGGTGGAGAAGGTGAAGGCGACGGCGGTGGCTTGAGGGCGATTTGACGGGCGCGTTGAGGCTGACTTCGTGCGGGGCTACCCGATCTTCACACTAAGCATCGAGAATCGATCCTCCGTCTACACCTTCAACGGGAAATGTGATCAGTTCACTTTCCTGCCGCGTGGCGAGCACATATAACAATGGCAGATAGTGGTCTGGAGTCGGAATGGAGAGAGTCGCCTCGCGCCCCAGCTTCTCGTAGTGAATCAAGGGGCTATATTCTCCGGCCAGCATCATCTGTTTCGCTTCGCTCTCGAAGCGAATGGCCCAGTCATGAAGGAATGGCCCAGTCATAAGGATCGGGCATGTGACGGCCCACGCACAGGCATGAAGGTTGTGTACCACGTTTCCACTTCCCACAATCAGAATTCCTTCATCCCGCAAAGGCGCAAGTTTTCTGCCGATTTCGAAATGGAAGGCAGCGGGTTGGGCCTCATCAATGCTCAATTGCACAACCGGATGTCGGCTTTGGGCCAGGCGTGGCGCAAAACGGACCAGGCGCCGTGATCGAGCCCCCACGAATGTGCAGGTGTGACCGGCACTGGCGCAAGCATTCGCTGTAAGCGCCTGGCTAGTTCCGGATCGCCAGCCGCGGGATACTGCACCTGATAAGTTCTCGGGGAAAACCACCGAAATTGTGAATGGTTCTCGGTGCGGTACTGAGGGTGACGCC
>Ga0157369_10003553_pt1 | contig 18516 bp, 11 predicted proteins | sample C25metaG_FD_113461 | JGI IMG/M metagenome (GOLD analysis project Ga0157369, IMG submission 113461) | Corn rhizosphere microbial communities from Kellogg Biological Station, Michigan, USA - C2-5 metaG | ecosystem: Host-associated > Plants > Roots > Rhizosphere > Soil | place: USA: Michigan... | reverse complement strand
GTCGGCTCGCTCGCCGAGCGGGCCGCTGCGCGCGGGGCGGCATGGGCCGCGCCAGGGGTGCATGCTGTCATCGACGATCTCGACGTCGAATGATCAGACGCCTATCGGCCGCGCTAGCGCCAACGTCCCCTCGTAGGCCCGTTTATGGAAAAACGTTCCGACTCGCTCAGCACCATCATCACGATGGTGCTGTTCGCGCTCATCGCGATGCAGTTCTTGATGATCGCGTTGCGCTCGGCCGCGGTGCCGATCGGCTACAGCGATTTTCAGCGCCTCGTGGCGGCGCATGCGGTGAACGATCTGCAGATCGGTTCGACGGAAATCACGGGCACGGTGCAGATGTCCGCCGCGGCGAACATCCTCGGCGCTTCGGACGCCGAAGCGCTCGGCAAAGCAGGGGCGCCGTGGCGGTTTTCGACGACACGCGTCGCCGACGATCGGCTCGTCGAGCAATTGTCGAGCGCGGGCGTTCGTTACCGTGGCGTGGCGGAATCGACGTGGTTGACGACGCTGCTGTCATGGGTCGGACCCGTGCTCATTATGGTTGTGGCGTGGAATGTCCTCTTGAAACGAGGCGGCGCGGCGCAGGATTTCATGGGTATCGGTAAAAGCCGGCCGCAGGTTTACGTGCAAAAGGAAACGGGGATCACGTTCGACGATATCGCCGGCATCGACGAAGCGAAGGCCGAGCTCCAGCAGATCGTCGAATTTCTACGCAACGCCGAGCGCTACCGGCGCCTTGGCGGAAAAATCCCCAAAGGCGTATTGATCGTCGGCGCACCGGGGACGGGTAAGACTTTGCTTGCCAAAGCGGTAGCCGGCGAGGCCTCCGTGCCGTTTTTTTCGATCAGCGGATCGGCGTTCGTCGAAATGTTCGTCGGTGTCGGTGCGGCGCGCGTGCGCGATCTTTTCCGTCAGGCTCAGCAAACGGCGCCGTGCATCGTCTTTATCGACGAGCTCGATGCGCTGGGCAAAGTGCGCGGCGCGAGCGTTACGTCGGGCAACGACGAGCGCGAGCAAACGCTCAATCAGTTGCTCGTCGAGATGGACGGCTTCGAGCCCAATTCGGGCGTGATCATCATGGCGGCGACCAACCGCCCTGAAATTCTCGATCCGGCGCTGCTGCGGCCCGGCCGGTTCGATCGGCATATCGCGATCGATCGGCCCGATTTGGTCGGGCGGCGTCAGATTCTCGCCGTCCACGTCAAACATGTGACGCTCGCCGATGATGTCGATCTCGCGGAGCTTGCATCGCGTACGCCCGGGTTTGTCGGCGCGGATCTCGCCAACGTCGTCAACGAGGCGGCCTTGCACGCGGCGGAGCTCGATAAAGCGGCCGTCGACATGACGGACTTCGACGAAGCGATCGATCGCGCGATGGCCGGCATGGAGCGTAAATCGCGAGTGATGAACGAGCAGGAGAAGATCACCATCGCCTATCACGAGGCGGGGCATGCACTCGTCGCGCAGAGCCGGGCGCATTGCGATCCGGTGAAGAAGGTATCGATCATCCCGCGGGGGGTCGCAGCGCTCGGCTACACGCAGCAAGTGCCCACGGAAGATCGCTACGTGCTGCGCAAGAGCGAATTGCTCGACCGTCTGGACGCTTTTCTCGGCGGACGGGTGGCGGAGGAAATCATATTCAACGACGTTTCCACGGGGGCGGAAAACGATCTGGATCGCGCGACGGCGATGGCGCGACATATGGTCGAGCGTTATGGAATGAACGAAGCCTTTGGGTTGGCGACGGTCGATTCGGCCACGACGCCGCTCACTGCGAATGGCGTGCGCTACAGCGAGAGTTCGGCCCAGTTGATCGACGAGGAAGTCCGGCGGTTGCTGAACGATGCGCACGATCGCGTCGTGAAGACGCTGACGGAGCGCCGCGCGCTGCTCGAACGAATCGCACATCGTTTGCTCGAAAAGGAAGTGCTCGATCACGAGACGCTGATGAGTTTAATGAAGGAGCCCAGCGAGGCGCCGGATTCATCGAGCGCAACGCCATCCGCCGAGCGATCGACCGAGCGCGGCGACAGCAAGCGATCCGCACTGGCTTAGCGGTCCGTCAAAACGAGGCGTGAGCATGATCGATGTCGTCACCGTTACGCTTAATCCGAGCGTCGACCTTTCGTTCTCGGTCGAGCGTCTCGTCGATACCGTCAAGCTTAGGTGCGGCCGGCCGCGCAAGGATGCGGGCGGTGGCGGCATCAACGTAGCGCGCGTTTTGAAGCGCCTCGGCAGCACTTGCCTTGCGATGTACCTGGCAGGCGGTTCCGTCGGCGATTGTCTGGCCGATCTGCTCGATGAGGAGCGCGTCGCTCGACAGTGCATCGCCGCTCTCGGCGAGACGAGAGAAAACGTCACGGTGCTGGAGAGCTCGACGCTACACGAATATCGTTTCGTCATGCCCGGCCCGACCATCGCGGAGCACGAATGGCGTGCCTGTCTCGAAGCGCTCGAAGCGATGACGCCGTTGCCTCGCTATGTCGTGGCCAGCGGCAGTCTACCGCCCGGCGTACCCGTGGATTTTTACGCACGGGTCGCGCGCTGGGCGCATCAGCATGGTGTCCGGATGATCGTCGATGCATCGGGTGAAGCGCTCGCTGCCGCGCTCGAGATGGGCGTGTTCCTTGTCAAGCCGAGTCTCGACGAGCTGCGCGGGCTCGTCGGCGCGCCGCTCGCGACGGCGGCCGAACGGCGGGAAGCGGCCGAGCTTCTGGTGCAACGCGGCCGGGCGCATAAGGTGGCGCTGTCGATGGGTAGCGGCGGCGCTCTGCTGGCCTCAGCGGATCGCACGGTCGCGTTGCCCGCCGTGCCGGTGCATGTCGTCAGTGCGGTGGGCGCGGGCGACAGCTTCCTGGCTGCGCTGCTGTGGGCGCTCGATCATGAAGCGAGCTCCGAGGAGGCGCTGCGCTATGCCCTCGCCGCGGGCAGCGCCGCTGTGCTGAGACCGGGCACAGCGCTTTGCGATACCGCGGATGTGATTCGGCTTTACCGGGCTTCGTATGATTTCGCCGAAGCGGATGCGGATGGCGGCAATTCAAATAGATAGCCGAAGCCTCGCGCTTAACACCCCACGCACGTCGTATTGGCTTGCTGAGGTCGCCGCGTTCAATACAACAGATATCGCCTCCTCAAGGGGGCAAATTGCAATGCCTCGCGCGTTGCGATCGCATCGATCGCATCAATGTCCTTGCCGTCGTGAATCGCTTGCCAGACTTCCGCGGAACCGACTGAATCACGCGTCGCGCCGAGATCGAATTCGCCTGGGTACAGCGCATGAAGCGTGACCAGCAAAGCAATCCCAAGCCTGCCGACCGATCGATGCGCATCGCGAACGATGCTCACGCCGTGACACTGAACCCCGCGATAGTTCGACTCGGTCGGCACGAAGTCCACCGGCGTGAAGTGCGCACCGACGTTGAGCGCGTTGAGCGCGCTTGCGAGCCTCGCGCCGTCGATCCACGGTGCGCCGATCCATTCAAAGGGGTGCGCCGTGCCTCTCCCTACGCTGACATCGGCGCCTTCGATCAACGCGACGTCTGGATACAAATCGACCTGAGAGGCGGTTCGTAGGTTCGGCGAAAGCGGTATCCACCCGAGCCCCGTATCCGCGTAGCGCATCGAACGCTCATATCCTTGCATCGTAACGACGCGCAGGTCCGCCCCTATCGCGCGTTCGCGATTGAACAGTCGAGCGAGTTCCCCGATCGTCATCCCCGGCTGCAAGGGCGACGGGAAGTAGCCGGTGAAGGATTCCCGGCCTGAGTCGAGCATCGGGCCACCGTATTCATCCGCCCCGAGCGGGTCGGGACGATCGAGAACGAAAAGCGGAATATGGTTGGCGGCAGCGGCTTCGAGCGCGTAACCGAGCGTCGTGTCGTACGTAAAAAAGCGCACACCCGCATCCTGAAGATCGAACACGAGTGCATCGAGCCCTTTGAGCGATGTGGCGTCGAAACGGCGAGTGAGACCGTACAAGCTATGAACCGTCACGCCCGTCGCAGGATCGCGCGTATCGCCGAGCGGCTCGTCGCGGTCGGTGGCGAGACCGTGCTCGGGCGCGAAGATCGCAGCGAGCGTTACACCCGGCGCATGTGCGATCGCGTCGATCGTGCGCCTGCCCGAGCCGTCGAAACCGCTGCGATTCGTGATCAGCCCGACGCGCAAGCCGGCAAGCGGTGCGAAGCCTTGCGCTTCGAGTACGTCGATCCCACTCTTCACCGGCCCGGTCGAGGCGGGCAAACGCAAAGCGGCGGCTACCGTCGCTTCGATCGAGGGTAACGGACGCGACAGATCCTCGGTGGACAAAGGGGCGTGTTCGCTCGCAAGCCACGAGACGGTTTGCTCGCGTAGTGGTCTTGCATCGCCGGTGTCATCGGGATGAACCCGATTGGTCAGCACCACCAAGAATTGCTGGGAGACGAGATCGATCCATATCGCCGTACCGGTGTAGCCGGTGTGATAGATCGCGCCGATCGCGGGCAAGCGGTCGCGATTGGCGACCAACGGCGCATCGAGCGCCCATCCGAGTCCGCGCCAAGGGGCCGCCGATAACGGCGATTGCGCCTCGGCCAGCGAAGCGACCGTCCGCCGCTCCAAGATCCGCTGCCCGTTACCGTTGCCGCCATTGAGGATCATGCCCGCGAAGCGAGCGAGATCGGCCGCCGTCGAGAATAGGCCCGCATTGCCTGAGACGCCGCCCATGCGGGCCGCCGTCGGATCGTGGACGCGGCCGACCCGCATACCATTAGCGTCCGCTGTCGTCGGCGCGCTGCGTCGCGCTTGGCCGGTGTCGGGCGCGAAAGTGGTGTCGCCCATGCCCAGCGGCGCAAAAATGTGAAGCCGGCAATAGTCGGCGAGCGAGCGATGCGTCACGCGGCGCACGAGTTCGCCTAGCACGACGAAGTTAATGTCGCTGTAAATCACGCGCTCGCCCGGCGCGGCGTGCAAATGTTCGGCAATGACTTCTTCAAGTACGCCCTGGCGGTTCCTGGTTTTGCGGCCAAGCGGCAAGTCGGGCGGCAGCCCCGACGTATGGGCTAGCAACTGGCGGATCGTCACCGCGCCCTTTCCATTTGCCGCGAAGGCCGGCCAATATCGAGCGACGGGCGCATCGAGGGCAAGCCGCTGCGTCTCCACGAGTTGCAAGACCGCAGTCGTGGTGGCGATGACTTTGGTCAACGAGGCAAGATCGAATTCGGTGTCGAGCGTCATCGGCTCGCGAACGGGCGCAAGCGATCGGTATCCGAATGCCGCGCGGTAACGCACGCCGTGAACGTCGCCCGCGACAATGACCGCACCCGGGATACGTCCGGCCGCGATCTCGCCCTCGACCACATGCGCGATGGCCTCGCGCGACAGCGCGTCGATCTCAGCGCCGCATGCCGTGCGCGCCGAATAAGCCAGCGTCGCGGCGCATAGGACGCAGAACGCCAAAACTCGCCCTAATGGGGCAGTTGCGCCGCGTCGTAACGATTGCGAGGATTCCATAGCATCCACCCGTCCGTATCGGCCGCCTCAGCCGCATCCACCTGTGCTCGGATATCGTCGGCGTTGAACTCGCGGTGGTCGAATGCGTAGTCGCGGAACGCCTGCAACCATGGGCGGAATCGAACGCCCGGCCATCCCGTGCGCCGCTTCGCCTCCGCAAGCGATCGCCGCACGATCTGGCCCGGGTCCGCCACGGGATCGGGGCAGCCTGGTAAGCCCCAGGTAAAGCCCGACGGGTAGAGCATCGGCGAAATGTAGTCGAGCGGCGCGCCCAGCGTTTCGAGTTGCTGGCCGATCGCCGTATCGTCAAGATTCCACAGGACGTAACCGAAGATATCCGCAGCGATAAAGACGTTGTAGCGAACTAGGCGCTCGCGGGCGGCCCGAAGGAAGCCGACGATTGCCGCGGTGCGATTAGCGCGCGTATTGGGGAGCGCGAAACTGAGGCCGCTCGCGTCGGGAAAGCGGACATAGTCGAACTGGATCTCGTCGAATCCCGCACGAGCTGCTTCTTCGGCCAGATCCAGATTGTGCCGCCAGACATCCTGCGAAAATGGATCGACCCAATGCAAATCTTCGCGATCACGCCACGGTTGGCCTTCCGAATCACGCACGGCCCATTCGGGATGGGCTTGCGCGAGCGGCTCGTCCTTAAACACGACGATGCGCGCGATCAAATAGATTCCGCGGCTGTGCAGGCCGTCGATAATCGATTGGAACGTGTCGATGGTCGGCGCATGCTCGCCGACGTAGGCGGCTGCGCCGATCGCCTCCCGAGCGGCGCTGTGGTAGGGCGTCATGCCGCGATCGCCTTTCATGTCGATCACCAAAGCGTTGACCGATGTGGGGCCGATGAGTTCGACCGCGGCTTCGCGCAGAGGCGTACTCGTCACGCCAAAGGCGGAGAGATAAACGGCGCGAGGGCGGAACGGGAGCAATGAAATGCTGACATCGCCTTCGCCGGTGAGCGTCGCATGGGCGCGCCGATAGCCAGGCGCGCGAACGTTAATGACCGCGTGCTCGGCTGCGTCGCTCGCGAATCGCCCATTGCCGTCCGCCAGCGTGACGCGGTCGCCGATCGTGACGATGGCTCCCGGCACGGGCAGGTGGCCCTTCGCGTCGATCACCACGCCAGTCACTGCGGCCGCGGTCGCGCTGGATGAGACGGCCAGCGCGAGCAACGTAAGCAACCCGCCGGCCACACACCTCTTCACCTTCACGGCAGGCGCTCCTTGATGTTTGATTTTTGATCGTTCATTTCTGATTCGCCTAGCCTTCGGGCCAACACCGCCGGGGTGTCCGCATCGGTCATGAGCAAGCGCGATACGGCGAGGCGCGATGCATGTCGATCGACCGTGCGGCCTTCGATCGTGAAAGCCGCGCGATAGTCGAGCGCCGATGCGATTTCGATCAGTTCGGGATCCGCGATGCCGAAGGGCCAAGCCAGCAGGTCTACCGGCGTGCCCAGCTGCGCTTCGATGCGCGTGCGGGAATCGGCGAGCTGCTTCGCCGCGAAGCGCCGGAAATCTTCCCGAGTTCGATGCGCGCGCTCGATATTGAAGTTCGGATGCCAATAGGTGTGCGATTGCACGTCGAACAGGCCGGTGCGTTGCAACGCTTTCAACTGCGTCCAGCTCAGCGCGTAGGACGCGTTCGAAATGGCGGACGGATAGATAAACAGCGTAAATGGCACGTGCTCGCGCACGGCGATAGGCATCAGGACTTCATAGACGCTTCGATGTCCGTCGTCAGCCGTGAATGCGACCGCCTTGTTCGGCATGACGGTGTCCTGCGGGCCGACGAGCCAGTTCACGATGTCGCGCAATGCGACGATGCGGTAGCCGTGTTCGCGCAGAAAGCGTAGTTGCGCTTCGAAGGTTGAGACGCGCACGGTCATCGAGTCGGCGGCGGCGGTGCTGTTGAAGCGGTGATAGGCGAGGATCGCCACGCTCGGCTCGCGGCCTGAGTCCTCTTGAGCGTACGCGACGCCCGAGGCGAGGGAACACGCCCAGCTGATCAGCGCAGCGATCGCGTATCGCAATGGCGCGCGCCATACAGCGCGGGCGAAAGATTTCATCGTAAATCTAGCCTCGGTTTGAGACCCCGGCCTGAAGGCCGGTTGTGGACAGTTGCTGTGCATGGCCGTTCGATTTGCGGACCTGGCGAGCGCTCCGACGAGATAACACTATGGTGCGCGTTGGACGCACTCTCATCATGACTTGCATCAAGCAGAGGATTGGGAAGGCGGATGGCGGGAGTGTGCGAGCGAAGATATTAGTCAGGCCGCGATGCTCGCTTGGCTGCGGTCCGTTGATTCACATCAACATGAATGCGGGCGCGGGGACTACGCTCAAATGCAATCGCCGAGGATGGCGGCGATGTCCCGACTTTAGCGAGGCAACCCATGAATGATCACACGAGACCGTTCAAGCCAGGCGAACACAAGCCGGTGTATCCCGGGCTCGAGGACGACCCCTATGCATTGCGCGCCAAGCTGTCCGAGCCCTCGGTTTGCCCTACTTGCGGCGCGGTCTACCACTGTGGGCGCTGGCAGTGGAGCACGCGGCCGCAAGGCGCAAAGGAAGTGGTTTGCACAGCATGCCACCGCATGGCGGACCGCTTGCCGGCGGGCTATGTCTACATCGATGGGCCGTTTGCGCTCGATCATCGCGCCGAGCTGCTAGAACTCGTCAACCATCGAGCGGCTCGCGCGCAAGCGGAGCACCCGATGCAACGCGTCATGTCGATCGACACCGGTGGCGGGACGACCGTCATCACCACGACCGACGTTCATCTTGCGCGCGATCTCGGATCCGCGCTGCGATCGGCGTTCCAGGGGACATTGGAAGTGAAATACAGCCACGACGAGAATCTCGTGCGCGCGTATTGGCGGCGCTAGCGAGAAGCGATCGCTAGCGGCGACGCCCTATTCGCGCGCCGCTGCGACCGCTGCAATCACGCTAGGGCGTGTGCAGCCACCCCGCCCGCATTCTCCTAGGTCCCCACGACCGGCATGCCGACCGTCTGCGCGAGGATCGGCACTTCATCTTCGTTCAGGCTCAACGCCTCCGCGAGCAGGCGATGGTTGATCCAGCCGCGCACGACGCTTGCCAGCCCAGCTGACGCGCAATAGAGCGACACGTTTTGCGAAATAGCCCCTGCGGTAACCGCCGAAAACGTGTCGCGTTGCGCGGGCGGCAACGTCAGAAGCTTGGACGTACGAACGACGTAGATGAGATCGAGCGGAGCGGCCCCGACGAAGTCCTGATAGCCGGTCACCCCGCGTGCATCCACGGCGTGTTTGAGCCGCAGCGAATGTGTCGAGGGCTCGTAGCGGTAGACGCCATACGGCAGCGCCACATAGATGTCGATCTCTTGACACCCATGCGGGGAAGGCGCCGTGCGGCCGCCGCTAATCGGCCGGTTGACGCCGTCGGCCGCCCACAGCAACGCACCGATGATTTGCATCGTCAACGGAGTCGGCGCGAACTCGCGCGTACTGCAGCGAAACGATAGCGCGGCGAGTAGCGAAATGCCCGACAGCAGATCGGGACGGGGCAACTCGATCAGCGCGGGCGCGTCTTGCCGCACGGGCTTAGCTGTTGCTTGGGGCGCTGCTTCATAGGTCAGCAGTTGCGATTCGGTCATTTCGTGCGCTCCTCTCGATCGTTGGCGAATGTCATGGCGACCCATCCGATGAACGGCCATGGTCAATCATGTTTCCCACGATAGGCGCACGCGCGAGACGGCCGTTGATTTCGGTCAAGTGCATTGGACAAGTGCGCGCGATTAGCGCTGAGCACGGGCGCCGCCCCTCACGTCGCCCGCGTCGGTTGATTCACGTCAATACGGGGCGCCGCACCGCTGACCACACTCCAAGTCAAGCGATCGATGCGAAGCAGACATACGCCGCGTCGAGAACGCCAACGCTCGCTCACAGGAACGGGTGATCGCAATCCGTCACGCAACGCACGAGGCCTCGTCATGTCTGAAGATCCGTCGATTCTCTGGTTTGAAGACGTGCGCCGCACGGATGTCGCTCGCGTCGGCGGCAAGAACGCGTCACTCGGCGAGATGACGGCGGCGCTCGCAGACGCAGGGATCAAAGTTCCGCCAGGATTCGCGACAACGGCGAATGCGTACTGGTCGTTCATCGATGCGAATGGGCTGCGAGAGAAGATCGCGTCGCTGCTGGCTGACCTGGCCGCGAACAAGCTCACGCTCGTCGAAGCGGGCGCGTCGATCAGACGCGCGATCTTGCACGGTGAATGGCCGCCGGCGGTGGCCCATGCCATTGGCTCCGCATACCGGCGGTTGAGCGAGCGTGGGCACGAACCGGCCGTCGACGTCGCCGTGCGTTCGAGTGCGACGGCCGAGGATTTGCCCGACGCCAGCTTCGCCGGCCAGCAGGAAAGCTTCCTCAATGTGCGCGGCGAACAAGCCCTGCTGGTGGCCTGCCGGCGCTGCTTCGCTTCGCTTTTTACCAACCGGGCGATCAGCTATCGGGAAGCGAAGGGATTCGATCATATGAAGGTCGCGTTATCGATCGGCATTCAGCGCATGGTGCGTTCCGATCTTGCCGGCGCGGGCGTCATGTTTTCTATCGATACGGAAACGGGCTTCGATCGGCTCGTCGTCATCAACGCGGCGTGGGGCCTGGGCGAGAACGTCGTTCAAGGCACCGTCGATCCCGACGAATACGAGGTGTTCAAACCGCTCTTGGAAAGCGAGGGGCTCGCGCCGATCATCGGCAAGAAGCTCGGCGAAAAGCAATTCAAATTGATCGACGCGAACGATTCGCACGCGCCGACGAAAAATGTGCCGACCTCGAAAGCCGAACGCGCCGCTTACGTGCTGACCGATCAAGAGATTCTGACGCTTGCCCGTTGGGCCTGCACGATCGAGCGCCACTATGGCCGGCCGATGGACATCGAATGGGCGAAGGACGGCGCGACGGGCGAACTGAACATCGTGCAGGCGCGGCCCGAGACCGTGCAGTCGAGACGCGAGGCCAGCGCGATCAAAACCTATCGGCTCGTTCATGCGGGCGACAAGCTGCTCTCCGGCGTCGCCGTAGGGGAAGCGATCGCAGTGGGGACGGTGTGCGTGGTCGACCATCCGCGCCGAGCGGCACATTTTGTGGACGGCTCGATTCTCGTCACGCGTACGACCGATCCCGATTGGGTGCCACTGATGCGGCGCGCGGCGGCGATCGTTACCGATCATGGCGGGCGAACCTCGCATGCCGCCATCGTGAGTCGCGAACTCGGGTTGCCGGCGATCGTCGGGACTGGCAATGCGACGCATGTGCTGCACGATGAACAGGACATTACCGTCTGCTGCGCCCAAGGCAGCGAAGGATTCGTCTATGCGGGCCGCGCCGAGTTCGCCGTCGAAGACATCGACTTCGCGCGCATGCCCGCCACTCAGACGCAAGTCATGTTGAATCTGGCGAATCCAGCGGCGGCATTGCGCTGGTGGCGATTGCCGGCCGATGGCGTAGGGCTTGCCCGGATGGAGTTCGTGATCAGCAACCACGTCAAGATTCATCCGATGGCTCTGGCGCGCTACGACACGTTGGCCGACGATGACGCCAAGCGGACCATCGATGAATTGACGGCAGGCTACGAAGATAAGACGGCGTACTTCGTCGAGCGCCTTTCACTGGGGCTAGCGCGCATTGCGGCGGCGCATTACCCGCGTCCGGTGATCGTGCGCATGAGCGATTTCAAAACTAACGAATATGCAAACTTGATCGGCGGCGCCGCGTTCGAATCGAAAGAAGAAAACCCGATGCTCGGTTTTCGCGGCGCATCGCGCTACGATTCGCCGCGCTATCGAGACGGCTTTGCGCTCGAATGTCGAGCAATCGCGCGCTTGCGTCACGAATTAGGCTTTACGAACGTCGTCGTCATGATTCCGTTCTGCCGCTCGACGAAGGAGGCCGACCGAGTGTTGGCCGTCATGGCCGAACAGGGTTTGGTTCGCGGCCGCGACGGCTTGCAGGTGTACGTCATGTGCGAGATTCCCTCGAACGTGATTTTGGCGGAAGCGTTCGCCGCCCGCTTCGATGGGTTTTCGATCGGCAGCAACGATCTGACGCAACTGACCCTCGGTGTCGATCGCGATTCCGCCGATCTGTCCTCGCTGTTCGATGAAGAGGACGAGGCGGTCAAGTGGATGATCGCCCATGTGATCGAAGCGGCGCATCGCTGCCACGTGAAAGTGGGCCTATGTGGACAAGCGCCGAGCGACCGCCCGGACTTCGCTCGCTTTCTCGTCGAGTGCGGGATTGATTCTGTCTCGGTAACGCCCGACAGCTTTGTGTCGGTCAAACGGCGCATCGCCGAAGCGGAAGCCAGCCGCTCCCGAAAAGACTCACCTTTCACCCTGTAGCCTATCTCCCGAAAACACTCACCTTGACCCTAAAGGTGAGTGTTTTCGGGATCGCTTTATGCCGCCTCTTGCCTGCATGAGGCGGTTCGGCGTCCGCGCTGTCCTCGCTTTGGCGTTGCGGTGAGCTTTTACGGGAGCCGCCCCGCTGCCGCGCAAGCTCCCCCGCTCTGCCATTTAGTCTGCGTATTTGACGACGCAATTTGCATACGAGCGATACACTGCTCGGTCGGTTGCAAGACTGGACGGAAAATCCGCATGGGCGCCAAGGGCCGCCCTGCGCGCCTGGCAGCCGATGTTTTCGTCTCTTTCCTTAGCGTTTTTTTCATCGATCGAGGACCCACTTCATGACCACCGTTGCAATCGTTTATTTCAGCGGCTACGGCCACACCGTCAAGCTCGCGGAAGCCGTGCATGCCGGCGCCGCCTCGGAGGCGGGCGCGAAGGCCACGCTCTATCGCATCGACGCGAACGGGGATCTGCCCGAAGGCGCGTGGGACGAGCTCGCCAAAGCCGACGCCGTGATCTACGGCAGCCCGACTTACATGGGCGGCCCGGCGTGGCAGTTCAAGAAGTTCGCCGACGCGAGCTCGAAGGTGTGGTTCACGCAAGGCTGGAAGAACAAGCTTGCCGCGGGCTTCACGACCTCAGCCTCGACGAACGGCGATAAATTCTCGACGATCGAGTACTTCTGGACGCTCTCGCAACAGCACGGGCAAGTGTGGATCGGCACCGGCTTGATGCCCTCCAACAAGAAAGAAAACGGGCCGGCCGACGTCAATTGGACCGCAGGGTTTGCCGGCGCATTGGCCATCTCGCAGTCGGACGCCTCGCCCGACGAAGCCCCGCGATCAGGTGACCTCGAAACGGCGCGTTTGCTGGGCAAACGCGTCGCGGAATTTGCCACGCGGCTCCGCTAAACGCCGAACGCCGAACGCCGAACGCCGAACGCCGAACGCCGAACGCTAATCGAGCTTTCGTGGCGTTTGCTGCGATGTCCTAACTTCCGCGGGCATCGCAGCGGAGCCGCGCGAGCAGGCGTTCAAGTATTTCTGCGATGCTCTCTCTCGCGCTCCTCCCTTTGCCCTTGTTCGCCGGCTTACGCGTGTCGCCGCGTCCGGCGGCTTTCGTCCAACGATCGTAACGACGCACTCCTTAGGATCACTAAATAACGCGGGACGCCTTCGTCGTTCCGAATCGTATTCTGAAGGGCCACTGCGTTAGGCATGCGGCGTGCTGCACCACTCCATTGGGCATTTGCAATGGTGTTTCGACGACGAAACGAAAGGGGCAGTGGGCCGTATGAATCCGCCACACGCTTCGGCTGCCTGCTCCATCGCAGTCGGTCTAATTTTCCCCTTAGCTCCGGTGGGCGGCAAATTTTGCGCGCATCGAGCGCGTCGCGGCATCGCTTTCCATTTAATTGCGGCTGGGTACTTCGAGGCCCGTGTCGGCGTATTGGTTTTTGCGCGCCGTGAGCTTATCGTTGCTGTGAATTGAAATAGGGATCATCCTCAATGAGCGACGCATCCAGTATGTTGCCCAACCGAGATCGACATCATTTCTTGTCCGGCCCTGGCGAGTTGGCGCGTCTCGTTCGCGAGTACGACTGGCATTCCACTCCGCTCGGGGAGCCGGACACGTGGCCCCACAACCTGAAGCTCGCATTGCGCGTAATGCTTCATTCGCGACAGCCGATGTGGATCGGCTGGGGCTCCTCCCTGACTTATTTCTACAACGACGCGTATCGTTCCATCATCGGCGGTAAGCATCCGTGGGCGCTCGGGCGTCCGATTTCGGAGGTATGGCGCGAACTGTGGGGCGACATCGGCGAGATGCTCGATCGCGTGATGAGCGGTCGCGACGCCACCTACGTCGAAGCGCAGCCGCTGATCATGGAGCGCCACGGCTATCGGGAAGAGACGTATTACACGTTCTCGTACAGCCCGATCCCGAATGAGGACGGGACCGTCGGCGGAATCATTTGCGCGAATACGGACGACACGCCGCGCGTCATCGGCGAACGCCAGCTTGCGCTGCTGCGTGACTTGGCGGCGGGCGCCACCGATGCGCGCAGTTGGCAAGAGGCCTGCAAACGCAGTATCGCGGCGCTGGGGACGAACCGCCACGATCTGCCTTTCGCCCTGCTTTATTTGGCCGAGCCCGGCGAAACCGAGCTGACGTTGGTTGGGCGGGCGGGCATCGATGAGGGCCACGAGGCCGCGCCCGCCAGCCTGAGCCTGGATGCGCCTCAGCTATGGCCCGTACGAGACGCGCTGCGCACGCACGGGCCCGTGTTGGTGCCGGATTTGGCCGCTCGCGTGGCGTCGCCGTTGCCCAAGGGGCCGTGGCAAGAAGCCTCCGCGCAGGCCGTCGTCATGCCGATCGCGCCCTCCGGTGAAGCGGGACGCGCCGGCGCGCTCATCGTCGGGCTGAACCCGTTCCGGCTCTTCGACGAAAACTACCGCGGCTTCTTGGGCCTCGTCGCCGGACAGATCGGCGCTGCGATCGCGCATGCCCAGGCTTATGAGGACGAGCGGCGGCGGGCCGAAGCGCTCGCTGAAATCGACCTCGCGAAGACCGCCTTCTTTTCAAACGTCAGCCACGAATTTCGCACGCCGCTGACGCTCATGCTCGGGCCGCTCGAAGATGCGCTCGGCGATACGACGCAGGCGTCGCTTGACCCAACACAGCGCAAGCGGCTGGTCACGGCGCACCGCAATGGCTTGCGGCTGCTCAAGCTCGTCAATTCACTGCTCGATTTTTCCCGCATTGAGGCGGGGCGCGTGGTGGCGGCCTTCGAACCGACTGATTTGTCGAAATTGACGGCTGAACTCGCATCGAACTTCGAATCGGCGACCGATCGCGCGCGGCTGTCGTTATCGATCGATTGCCCGCCTTTGCCGCAGCCCGTTTACGTCGACCGCGACATGTGGGAGAAGATCGTTCTGAACCTGATATCGAATGCGTTCAAGTTCACGTTCGAAGGCGAGATCGGCGTGGCCACGCGTTTATCCGAGGACGGGACGGCCGCCGAGGTGATCGTGCGCGATACGGGCGTCGGCATTCCGCCGCGTGAATTGCCGCGCTTGTTCGAACGGTTTCATCGGGTGCAAGGCCAACGCAGCCGCTCGTTCGAGGGCTCGGGCATCGGTCTCGCCCTCGTGCAAGAACTCGTCAAGCTGCATGGCGGTACGATCGCCGTCGAAAGTAAGCTCGGGCGCGGCTCGACCTTCACGCTGCGGCTGCCATTCGGCTCCGCGCATTTGCCGCCCGAGCATGTCGGTGCGCGGCGTACGTCCGAGGTCAACTCGGGGCGTGCCGATGCCTACGTCGAGGAGGCATTGCGCTGGCTGCCGCGTAGCGACGCTAGCGAGGACGCGAAAGACAACGAGGAAAGCGTGGCGACATCCGAGTTTGCCGATGACGTGCCCGAGTGGTCGTTCGGTGGAGGCACTTCGGGCCAACGCGTGCTCGTGGCCGACGACAATGCCGATATGCGCGATTACATCGGCCGTTTGCTGCGCAAACGCTGGAGTGTCGATACGGCGGCGGACGGCCGTGAAGCGCTCGAAGCCATCCGCAAGCAAAAGCCCGATCTCGTGCTGACCGACGTGATGATGCCCGGCCTCGACGGCTTCGGCCTGTTGCGCGAAATCCGCGCCGATGCGCAACTGCGGCATCTTCCCGTCGTCATGCTCTCGGCCCGTGCCGGCGAGGAAGCACGCGTGGAAGGATTGGAATCGGGCGCCGACGATTATTTGACGAAGCCGTTCTCGGCGCGCGAGCTGATGGCGCGCATCAATGCGAACCTCGAAATGGCCCGGTTGCGGCGCGACGCGACGCGCGAATTGCTCGAGAGCGAAGCGCGCTTCCGCAATATGGCCAATCACGCGCCCGTCATGATGTGGGTCAGCGATCCGAGCGGCTCGCTTACTTACTTGAATCGGCTGTGGTGCGAATTCACGGGGCAATCGTTGGAGGCGGCGCTCGGCGCCGGCGCGTGGGACGCGTTGCATCCCGAGGATCGTCAGCACTACGAAGCATCGTTTTTGTCGGCGAGTACGAACGGCGAACCGTTTCGCGCGGAGTGTCGAGTCCGTCGCTCGGACGGCATCTACCGTTGGGCGCTCAGCGCGGCGGCCCCACGGTTCAGCGACGACGGCGCGTTTCTCGGCTATATCGGGTCGATCATCGATATCACACATCGTAAGGAGTCCGAACGAATCCTGCAGGAGGCGAACGTCGTGTTAGAGCGGCGCGTCGCCGCGGCGATCGCCGAACGTGCGCACACCGAGGCGCAATTGCGTCAGGCGCAGAAGATGGAAGCGATCGGCAAACTCACCGGCGGTGTTGCACACGATTTCAACAACGTGCTGCAGGTGATCGCGGGCAACCTGCAATTACTGGGTCGCGATGTGGCCGGCAATGTGCGCGCCGAGCAGCGCTTGCAAACGGCGATTGCGGCCACTTCACGCGGGTCTCGCCTCGCCTCGCAATTGCTCGCCTTCGGGCGCCGGCAGCCGCTTTCTCCGAAGACGGTGAACCTCGGCCGCCTCGTGCGCGGCATCGACGACATGCTGCGTCGTTCGCTCGGCGAAGGCGTCGAGATCGAAACGATCATTGCCGGCGGCCTCTGGAATACGTTCGTCGACACCGTGCAAGTCGAGAACGCGTTGCTGAACTTGGCGATCAATGCGCGCGATGCGATGCAGGGCCAAGGCAAGCTCACGATCGAGGCGGGCAACGCCTATCTCGACGATACCTACGTGGCGCGCCATGGCGACGTCACCGCGGGACAATACGTCATGGTGGCCGTGACCGATACGGGCTGCGGCATTCCGGCGGAACTGCTTGAGCGCGTGTTCGAGCCGTTCTACACGACCAAGCCCGAAGGACAAGGCACGGGGCTTGGCCTCAGCATGGTCTACGGCTTCGTCAAGCAATCGGGCGGGCACATCAAGATCTACAGCGAAGTCGGGGAGGGGACGACGGTGCGTATTTACTTGCCGCGCGCGCGTCAGCCCGAAGATGTGGAAACCGATATCGACACGGGCCCGATCACGGGCGGTAGCGAAACGGTTCTCGTTGTGGAGGACGATGAGGACGTGCGCGGCACGGTGGTCGATTTGCTCTCCGAACTAGGCTATCGCGTATTGCGCGCCAAGGAGGCGCAAAGCGCGCTCGCTATCGTCGAAAGCGGCGTGCCGATCGATCTCCTCTTCACCGACGTCGTGATGCCCGGCCCGCTCGGTAGCCCAGAGCTCGCGCGCAAAGCGCGTGAACGCCTGCCGAATATCGCCGTGCTGTTTACGTCGGGCTATACCGACAACGCGATCGTCCATGGCGGCCGGCTCGACGATGGCGTCGATCTATTGAGCAAGCCTTACAGCCGCGAAGCGATGGCGCGCAAGATCCGCAGCGTGCTGCGTAATCAGCCGCGCGGCCAATTCGCGCCGGCGGCCCAGCCCGCCAGCTTACCGCCGCCGCCTCCGCCTGAGGCGCTGCCTGACCTGTCGCGGCTCAGTGCGCGGGTCTTGCTCGTGGATGATGACGCCATGGTTCGCTTCACCACGGCCGATATGCTCAGTTATCTTGGCCACAGCGTCACAGAAGCCGGCGATGCGACCGATGCGTTGCGGCTACTCAGTGAGCAGGCGTTCGACGTGATCGTCACCGACATCTCCTTGCCTGATTTGTCGGGCGATGAGCTCGCGATGCGTGCGCTCGCCTTGCAGCCGGGGTTGCGCGTAATTTTTGCGACGGGCTACGACGCATTGCCCGAGGACAGCGATCACCAAGCGCTGGCCGGCGCGATGCTGCTTCGGAAGCCGTACAACAAGGAGCGCATCGAAGACGCGATGAACGCCGCCATGGCGGCTCGCTTGGCGGCGGGGGCTTCGCGCGCTGCGTCGGACGATCGGCCCGAGACAGCCGCTGCGGAGTCACGAGATACGAGAGGGATGCCATCGATTTGAGATGAATCGGCGTATCGATGCCCGGACATCGACGCATCGGCTTTCGCTGTGAGCTGCGCGAAGCGTTGAATTGCGCTTCCGAATGTAATGGTGAGGGAATTCGGGAGCAGTGTCGCGACTCAGGAGGACGATGTCGGCACTCCCGAAAATCCTCACCATTGGGGCGATGCCGGTCGGCCCTCGGTATCTCGCACTCAAGCCGGGGATACCCGTCCACTAACGCTCTGGACGGTTTCCTTGCGAGACGATGCGGGCCCCGGCACATGCCGCCGAAAAGCCGCCTACCGGGGGCGAACACTGTTATGTCTCGGAGAGGTGAGTGTTTTCGGGAGTCATCGCGCGCGCATAGGAAGAAACGCAGGGGATTTTCGCCGCTTTTGCTTTTTGTCGATTTTGTATCGATAATTCGAGTCAACACCGCTTGAAGACAATCGTGCGCTGCCTATCAGGCATGCGCCGTCGGGCGTCTGCAAACCCTCCGGCTGCGAGTCGAGTATGATTCGGCTCGGGTCACGGGGGATCGACGCGCCCCCGCATCAACCATAACCGGAATCATCGATGGAACAGCTTGAAGGCGAAGCTCGCGAACGGTTGATTCGCTGGCTGCGACGCCGCATGGACGAATACGGCATTACCGTGGAAGCCGTTGCCG
>Ga0157369_10003551_pt1 | contig 18519 bp, 14 predicted proteins | sample C25metaG_FD_113461 | JGI IMG/M metagenome (GOLD analysis project Ga0157369, IMG submission 113461) | Corn rhizosphere microbial communities from Kellogg Biological Station, Michigan, USA - C2-5 metaG | ecosystem: Host-associated > Plants > Roots > Rhizosphere > Soil | place: USA: Michigan... | reverse complement strand
CTTCGTTTCGGCGAAGGCCGGCGCATGAAGCGCCTGGTCGAGCAGGCCTCGTACATCGCCACGCTCGAACCGGACTTCCGGAAGCTCTCCGACGAAGACTTGCGCGCCAAGACGGTTGCCTTCCGGACGCGGCTCGAGAACGGCGAGCAGCTCGAAGACCTGCTCTTCGAGGCGTTCGCCGCGGTGCGCGAGGCGCGTCTGCGCGAATCCGACCAGCGGATCTTCGACGTTCAGATGATGGGCGGCATCGTCCTGCACGAAGGCGACATCGCCGAGATGAAGACGGGCGAAGGAAAGACGTTCGTCGCGAGCCTCGCGCTCTACCTGAACGCACTGGCCGGCCAGGGCGTGCATCTGGTGACCGTCAACGACTACCTCGCCCAGCGCGACGCCGACTGGAACCGCGGCGTGTTCGACCGCCTCGGGATCACTGTCGCCGCGATCGAGAGCATGATGCCGTTCGACGAGCGCAAGGCGGCCTACGACGCCGACATCACCTACGGCACGAACTCCGAGTTCGGCTTCGACTACCTCCGCGACAACATGGCGATCACCCTCGAGTCGGTCGTGCAGCGCGGACATTCCTACGCGATCGTCGACGAGGTCGACTCGATCCTGATCGACGAAGCACGGACGCCGCTGATCATCTCGGGCGAGCCGACGGCCGCCGCCAAGCTCTACCACGACTTCGCGCGGGTGGCTCCGACCCTGACCGGCGCGCAGTCGAAGGGCACGAAGCTCGAAGACACGCAGCTTGCCCAGGAGTACGACTATCTCTACGACGAGAAGCACAAGACGGTCAGCGCGACCGAGTCGGGCATCGAGAAGATCGAGCGCGCTCTCCGCATCGACAACCTGTACGGGGCCAGCAACGTGCAGCTCGTCAACCACCTGATGCAGGCGCTGAAGGCGGAAGCGCTCTACAAGCGCGACGTCGACTACGTCGTCGAGGACGGCGAGGTGAAGATCGTCGACGAGTTCACCGGCCGGATCATGGAAGGCCGGCGCTGGAGCGAAGGCCTGCACCAGGCGGTCGAGGCGAAGGAAGGCGTGGCGATCCAGGAGGAGCACCAGACGCTCGCGACGATCACCCTGCAGAACTACTTCCGCCTCTACGAGAAGCTCGGCGGCATGACCGGCACCGCCAAGACCGAGGAGAAGGAGTTCGTCGAGATCTACAACCTCAGCGTCGTCGAGATCCCCACCAACGTGCCGGTCGAGCGCCTCGACAAGAACGACCTGATCTTCAAGTCGGCCGAGGCGAAGTTCAACGCCACCGTCGACGACATCAAGGAACGGAACGAGAAGGGCCAGCCCGTGCTGGTCGGGACGATCGCGGTCGAGACGTCGGAGTACCTCAGCGAGCTACTCAAGCGAAAAGGCGTCCCGCACAAGGTGCTGAACGCGAAGGAGCACGCGCGCGAGGCCGAGATCATCAAGGACGCCGGCGAGGAAGGCTCGGTGACGATCGCCACCAACATGGCGGGCCGTGGTGTCGACATCAAGATCGACGACCGGGTGCGCGAGCTGGGCGGTCTCTACGTGCTCGGCACCGAGCGCCACGAGGCGCGGCGCATCGACAATCAGCTGCGCGGCCGGTCGGGCCGCCAGGGTGACCCGGGCGAGACGCGCTTCTACCTCTCCGGCGGCGACGACTTGGTGCGCCTCTTCGCCGGCGATCGCATCCAGAACATCATGGAGCGCTTCAAGCTGCCCGACGACCAGCCGATGGAGGCGTCGATCCTCTCGCGCCAGATCGAGAACGCGCAGAAGAAGGTCGAGGAGCAGAACTTCGTCGCCCGGAAGAACGTCCTCAAGTACGACGACGTGATGAACGTCCAGCGGCAGGTGATCTACGAGCAGCGCAACCGCGTCCTGCACGGGGAGGACCTGAGCGAGGACATTCGCGAGGAGTGGCTGCCCGAGGTGATCTCGAACGTCGTTGCCGAGTACACCATGGACGAGGTCAACGACGAGTGGGATCTCGGCGAGCTCGTCGCGGCAATGGACAACGTCTACGGCACGGGCGTCAGCATCGAGGAGCTGAAGGGGCTCGACCGCGAGGCGGTCGTGCAGGAGTTCATCGACGACGCGAACGACGCCTACGCGGAGCGCGAAGGGGAGCTCGACAAGATCCAGGAGGGCCTGATGCGCGATCTCGAGCGCTTCATCGTGCTCCAGACCGTCGACATCCGCTGGCGCGAGCACCTCGAGAACATGGACTACCTGCGCGAGGGGATTCACCTGCGCGGGATGGCCCAGAAGGATCCGCTCGTCGAGTACCGCAACGAGGGCCACACGATGTTCTCGGAGTTGACGCGCGCGATCCGGGAAGAGGTCGTGACGCTGATCTTCCATGCGGAGGTGAGCGCCGACGACGGTTCGGGTGGCGGCCTGCAGCAGAGCCAGAACGGCAGCGGAGCGCCGATGAGCTACGAGCACGAGTCGCTGGCCGGCACGGAGGCGATCCTCGCCGCGGGAGGTGCGTCGTCGGTCGCCACCGCCGCGCTGGCCGGAGGCGGCTCCTCGTCGACCCCTGTCGCCCCGAAGCCCAAAGTCAACTCGGAGCGGGAGAACATCGGCCGCAACGACCCGTGCTGGTGCGGCTCGGGCAAGAAGTACAAGCGCTGCCACGGCGCGTAGATGCCTGCCGTCGCATAGGCTCCGGGGCATGAGCGGCGTAGGCTCGACGGAGCCGCCTGGGAGCGTAGGCGCTGGCTTGGCCGGCGCCGGAGCGGGAACGAGCGGCGTAGGCTCGACGGAGCCGCCTGGGAGCGTAGGCGCTGGCTTGGCCGGCGCCGGAGCGGGAACGAGCGCCGCGGAACGCCGGCTGCTCGTCAGGGAGGCGGCGATCTCGGCCGCCGTGGCCGGGCTGCTTGCAGGGCTCTTGCTGTGGCTCGGGCCGCCCGGCGTCGACCTGGCGGCGCACTCGTATCAGCGCACGTTCCTGCTCGAACACGGCTTCGCGCTCTGGAACAACTTCTGGTACGCGGGCCGTTACTCATTCGTCACGTACAGCTTCATCTACTACCCGCTCGCCGCGGTGTTCGGGATCAAGCTGCTGGCCGTGGTGTCGATGGCTGCCGCCGCGCTCGGGTTCACGCTGGTCGTGTGGCGGGAGTGGGGACCGTCGGCGCGCTTTTCGAGCCGGGCATTCGCGGTGCTCTGGACAGGGCTCGTGCTCTCGGCGGCGTTTCCGTTCGCGCTCGGAGCGGCGCTCGCGCTGCTCTCGGTGCTCGCGCTGCAGCACGGGCGCCGGCGCTGGTCGTTCCCCATCCTCCTGTTTCTGACGCTGCTCGCAAGCCCGCTCGCGTTCCTGTTGATCGTGCTCGTGCTCGCCGGCGCGGCGGCCGAACGGCGGCCGCGCCGGGCGACCGTCGTCGTGATCGGCTCCGGCATCCTGTTCGAGCTCGTCGTCCGGCGGCTCTTTCCGGGGCAGGGACAGTTTCCGTTCAGCGTCGCAGACCTGATCCCGGCGACGCTCTTTTGCGTCTTCGGGATCGCGGTCACCGCGCAAGTGCCCGGCGCGCGGCGTCTGCTCGGTCTGTTCGCGGTCTTCCTCGTCGCGACCATGGCCGCGTTCGTGATCCCGGGCGACCTGGGCTCAAACGTCGAGCGGTTGAAGTTCGCGGCCATTCCGCTCGCTCTCCTCGCGGCCACGGTCGCTCCGCGCCGGGTGTTGTTCGCGGTGCCGCTTGTTGCCGTCGCCTGTTTCTGGAACATCTCTGCGCTCGCGCACACCGCGGAGGCGGCGAGCGCCGATCCCGCCCATCATGCGGCCTACTGGCAGCCGGCAATCCACTATCTCGAGCAGCATCTGAGCCCGTCTTACCGGGTGGAGGCGGTCGACACGATCGAGCACTGGCCGGCCGCCTATCTCCCAGACGCGGGCATTCCGATCGTGCGCGGCTGGTACCGGCAGCACGACTTCCCGCAGAACGAGGTGTTGTACGACCCCAACCTTGCCGGCGCCGCCTATCGGACGTGGCTACGAGGGCTCGGCGTGCGCTACGTGGTGCTGTCGGACGCACCCCCCGACTACAGCGCCCGCGCCGAGGCGGCGCTGATCCGCTCGGGCAAATCGGGCCTTGTCCCGGTGTTCCGCAGCGAGCACATCACCATCTACCTCCTTCCCGGTGCACGGCCGATCGTGATCGGAAGCGGTGACGCCAACGTCCTGTGGATGTGGCCGACGCGCATGGTCTTCTCCGTCTCGAAGCCCGGCCGCTACCAGATCAAGGTGCGCTGGTCGCCGTACTGGCACACCTCGCAAGGCTGCCTGTGGCGGGCGGCCGACGGCACGCTGCGGCTGCAGGCGCGCCATGCCGGGCTTGTCGACCTGGGCGTGGACGTGAACGTCTCGCGTGGCCTCCAGACGCTGACCGGCCTGAGTCCACGTCGCGCCTGCGGCTGACGCCGCGCGCGGGCCACGGTCGCTACCATCGCAAGCCGCGATGGCGGACGAAGGAAAATCACTCGGAGAGCAGCTCGACGAGCTCGGGGCCCAGCTTGACTGGGTCCGTGAGTACCTTTGACCCCGCTTCGCTCGAACAGCGCCTCGTAGGGCTCGAGGAACAGATGAACGCGCCGGGCTTCTGGGACGACCAGAGCCGGGCCGCATCGGTGTCTGCCGAGCACGCGCGGGTCTCGCGGCGGCTCGAGGGCTATCGCACGCTGATGCGTGACTACGACGATGCGCGCGAGCTGGCAGAGATGGACGGCGGCGAGATGGAGGATCAGATCGCTGCGTCGCTTGCCCCGCTGCACGCCGAACTGGAGCGTCTGCAGGAGGCTGCGCTGTTCGACGGCGAGTACGACCCCGGCGACGCCGTCGTGACCCTGCAGTCGGGAACCGGCGGCACCGACGCCCAGGATTGGGCGGAGATGATGCTCAGGATGTACGAGCGCTGGGCAGCCAACCGCGGCTTCAAGGTCGAGCTGCTGGAGGCGAGTCCGGGGGAGGAGGCGGGCCTGAAGTCGGCGACGTTCACGGTCGTGGGAGAGAACGCCTACGGAATCCTGAAGGCCGAGCGTGGCAAGCACCGCCTGGTGCGCCAGAGCCCGTTCGACCAGGCGCATCGCCGGCATACCGCATTCTCGACTGTGATCGTTGCACCACTTTTGCCTGACGATGCTGACGTCGAGATCAACGACGACGACCTGAAGATCGACACCTACCGCGCGCAGGGGGCCGGCGGCCAGCACGTCAACAAGACTGATAGCGCCGTTCGAATCACCCATTTGCCGTCGGGAATCGTCGTCCAGTGCCAGAACGAGCGTTCACAGTCGGCGAACAAGCAGACAGCGATGCGTGTGCTCAAGGCGCGGCTGATCGAGCGCCAGGAAGAGGAACGTGAGGCGGTGATGGCGAAAGAACGCGGAGGATCCGCCGACACTGGTTTCGGCGGCGAGTCCGTCCGCTCATATGTCCTTCACCCGTATCAGCTCGTCAAGGATTCCCGTACCGGCCATGAGATGGGGAACGCCCAGGCAGTGCTCGACGGCGAGCTCGATCCCTTCATCCGGGAATACCTGCTCGCCCGTGCCGCGGGAAGGTTCGTCTAGGCAGTGAGCTACACTTGGTCGTACCTTCGCACTCGGGCGCATCCGTTTCGACGACCCTCGTTCGCGCCCCTTTCGGACGCACTGTGCAGGAACCGCAGCTGACAGCCCTCCCGGAGACCCTCGTCGTGGACGATCCGGTTGCGCAGCCACAACGGCCTGCCCCCGCCGCCAGCTCGATGATCGTGTTCGACAGTGTGATGAAGGTCTACGACCCGGATGTCGTCGCGCTCAGTGACGTCTCGTTCCACATCGACAAGGGCGAGTTCGTCTTCGTCGTCGGCGCATCGGGCTCGGGCAAGTCCACGCTCGTCCGCCTGCTCTTGAAGGAGCTCGAGCCCACCAGCGGCAAGATCGTGATCGGCGGCCGCGAGCTCGGGCGCCTGAAGCCGTCGAAGGTGCCGATGCTGCGCCGCAACATCGGGTGCGTGTTCCAGGACTTCAAGCTGCTGCCTCGCCGCACCGCCGCCGAGAACGTCGCCTACGCGTTGAAGGTGCAGGGCGAGAGCGCCGCGTCGATTCGGAAGAAGGTGCCCGAGGTGCTCGCGATGGTCGGGCTGTCGCACAAGATGGGCTCGTTGCCCGACGAGCTGTCGGGAGGCGAGCAGCAGCGCGTCTCGATCGCACGTGCATTCGTCAACCATCCGCCGCTGCTCGTCTGCGACGAGCCGACCGGCAACCTCGACCCCGACACGTCGGTGGGCATCATGCAGCTGCTGTACCGGATCAACCGCGCGGGAACGACGATCCTGATGGTCACCCACGACCGCGAGATGGTCGACAAGATGCGCAAGCGCGTGATCGCGCTCGAAGGCGGCAAGCTCGCCCGCGACGAGCGCCGCGGAGGGTACGAGTGAGCCGTAGGCTCGACGGAGTCTCCGGGAGCGAGGCGTCGGCTCGGCCGGCGCCGGAGCGGAATTACTATTGACCGGGCGGTTCAAGCTGCTCGTGTCGGAGGCGTGGCGGTCGCTGGGGGCGAACCTCTCGACGACGGTGGCCGCGACGATGACGGTGCTGATCGGGATGTTCCTGCTCGGCCTCTTCATCGCGCTCGGCACGTGGACCGTGTCGTGGTCGAACCACGTGAAGAAGGAGCTCGTCGTCAAGGTCTACTTCACGGAGAACGCGTCGTCTGTCCAGAAGACGAACGTGGCGAAGATGCTCGGTCAGAGCCAGTACGTGAAGACGGGCGGGATCAACTACGTGTCGAAGGCGCAGGCGCTCAAGATCATGACGCGCCGCTACCCGGAGCTCGTCAAGGGGCTCACGTCGAATCCGCTGTCAGACTCGCTCGAGGTGACTCCGAAGCATGCCGAGGACGTCGACAAGCTCTACGAGTCGATCGTCTTGCCGCACAAGCCGCCGGGTGTGTTCAAGGTGGTCGACGGCAAGCAGGTCTCGCATCGCATCCTCCAGGTCGCGCACGTGATCGAGGCGGTGTTCACGATCGCGACGATTGTGCTGTTGATCGCGTCGATCCTGCTGATCGCGAACACGATTCGGCTTTCGATCTTCTCGCGGCGACGTGAGATCGAGGTGATGAAGCTCGTCGGCGCGACGAACTGGTTCGTGCGCGGGCCGTTCATGCTCGAAGGCCTGTTCTGCGGGCTGGCCGGCTCGATCCTGGCCGTTCTCTTCCTGGTCATCGGCAAGACCGTGGCGCTGCCGTCGATCCTGCCGCACCTGTCGGGCGACGCGGACGTGAAGGCGCTGGCGTTCCCGCTGACGGCGCTGATCCTGGTCGGCATGGGGATCGCATTGGGCGCGATCGGCTCCGGCCTCACGATCCGCCGGTTCCTCCGCATCTGACAGAGATCAGGCGACTGGTGGTCGAGGTGGGGCGCCGCGGGCGGCTCATCGTCGGCGAGCCGTTCTTCACTCCTGGCGTCCCGATCGTGCTCGAATCGAAGGGCATCGGTGACGTGAGCCGCGGCGACCTCGCCGTTGTGCTGACCGGCCGTGGCCGCGCGAAGGTCGAGCAGGTGATCGGCCCCGTGACCCGGGTCGAGAACGTGCTCGAGGCTCTGCTCGTCGAGCGAGGGGTCCGCACGCGCTTCGAACCGCACGACCCGCCCGAGCCCGACCTTGCCGGGAGGGTCGACCTGCGCGACCTGCTCACGTACACGATCGATCCCGACACGGCGAAGGACTTCGACGACGCGCTCTCGTTCCGCCGCGAGGCGGCGGGCATCAGGGCCTGGGTCCACATCGCCGATGTGTCGTATTTCGTCGGCGCCGGCACGCCGCTCGACCGCGGCGCGGCCGAGCGTGCGTTCTCGACGTATGTGCCGGGGAAGGTCGCGCCGATGCTGCCGCACTCGCTTGCCGACGACCTCTGTTCGCTACGCCCGCACCAGGACCGGCTGTGCGTGACGGTCGAGATTCCGCCGAAGGGCGAGCCGGAGTTCTACCGCAGCGTGATCCGCTCCGATGCGCGCCTCACCTACGGCGAGGCGGAGCGGCGCGAGGCGCCGCCCGAGATCCTGGCCGCGCTCGAGCTGAACGACGAGCTCGCGCGTGCGCTGCGCGCGAAGCGGTTCGCACGGGGCGCGCTGCAGGTGGAGACACCCGAGGTGGCGTTTCGCTTCGACGGCGACGGCGGCGTTGCCGATGCCTGGCTCGAGAGCGAGCCGCACGCGCACATGCTCGTCGAGGAGCTGATGATTCTCGCGAACGAGCACGTCGGCGCGTTCCTGGCGAGCCGGCATCGCGAGGCGCTGTACCGGGTGCACGAGCGCCCCGACCCGCAGGCGGTCGAACAGCTGCTGGCGAAGCTCACCGACCTCGGCGTGCCGACCCCACCCGTGCCCGACCGGATGACCCCGCAGCAGGCGGCGCTGCTGGCCGGCGAGATCTCGAAAGGCATCACCATCTACGTCGGACAGTCGGGGCGGGGGAGGGAGGCGTTTCCGTCGCTCGTCCTCCGCTCGCTCAAGCAGGCGCGCTACGACCCGAAGAACCTCGGCCACTCGGGGCTCGCGAGCGCGGCATACGCGCACTTCACCTCGCCGATCCGCCGCTACCCCGACCTGGTCGTGCACCGGGCGCTGCTGCGCGAGCTGGGGCTGTCGGACGACCCGACCCCGGGCGACCTCGCCGGGCTGGCGGAGCACGCCTCCGCGCGCGAGCGCGAGGCGGCGAAGCTCGAGTACCTCGCCGACGACATCTGCCTCGCGTGGCTGCTCGATCGCCTGCTCCTCGACCGCGGGTGGGAGGAGCCGTGGGAGGGCGAGATCACCGGCGTGATCAACTCGGGGATCTTCGTCCGCTTCGGAACCGTCTTCGAAGGCTTCCTGCCGGCACGCCGGCTGCACGGCGAGTTCTACGAGCTGAACACGCTCGGCACCGCGCTCGCGGGCCGGGTGTCGGGTAAGACGTACCGGCTCGGCGACAAGCTTGCGGTCAGGGTCGAGTCGATCGCGAAAAATGAGGGGAAGGTCGACCTGTCCCTGTCCTACGCCGCTAGATAAGCCGACGCTCGTGCGCCCAGCGCGTCAGCTCGTGCCGTGACGAGAGCTGCAGCTTGCGCAGCACGCTCGAGACATGCGCCTCGACCGTCTTCACCGATAGGTGCAGGCGCGCGGCGATCTCCTTGTAGCGATAGCCGCGTGCGATCAGCTGCAGCACCTCGCGCTCGCGCGAGGTGAGGGTCTCGAGCTCTGCGTCGTCGCCGACCCGCGCGCCTTCGCGGAACGCGTCGAGCACGAATCCGGCCAGACGAGGCGAGAAGACGGCGTCGCCCGCGGCGACCCGCTCGACGGCGTCGGCCAGCTCCTCGCTGGAGATCGTCTTCGTCACGTAGCCGCGCGCGCCGGCGCGGATCACGCCGATCACGTCCTCTGCGGCGTCCGAGACCGAGAGCGCCAGGAACTTCACGCCGGGCCGCTCCGGTGCGACCCCGGCGATCACTGCCTCCCCGCCGCCGTCGCCGAGGTGGACGTCGAGCAGCACCACCTCGGGGTCGAGTTCCAGGATCAGCGGGATCGCCTCGGCGACGCTGCTTGCCTCACCGATGACGTCGACGGCGGAGCCGATCTCGCCACGCACACCAGCGCGGAAGAGCGCGTGGTCGTCGACCAGCACCACGCGGATCATCTCGTCGTCCTCCGCATCGTCAGCTCCACCTCGGTCCCGTTCCCCGGCGACGACTGGATCGTCGCCGATCCGCCCGCGCGCTGCATGCGCGCGTCGATCGACTCCGCGATCCCGCGCCTATGTGCGGCCACCGCTGCACGGTCGAACCCCGCGCCGCGGTCGCGTACGAACACCGAGGCGGTGCTGTCGTCGACCTCTGCGTAGACAGCGATTTCGTCTGTTCCCGCATGTTTCGCGGCATTCGTCATCGCCTCGCGCGCCGCGAGCACGACCTGCGTGAGCGGCTCGTCGAGCGAGGCGTCGCCTGTCGTTGCGAGCTCGACGCGGACTGCGTGCCCTTCTTCGACGTCGGCTGCCGCTTCCGCGAGCGCGTCCGCGAAGGTGTGCGCGGTGCCGTAGCCGCTGCCGTACAGCCAGCGTCGAAGCTCGCGCTCCTGGCGGCGCGCAAGCGTGCGCACGCGCTGCGGGTCGTCGGCGTCGCGCTGCACGAGCGCCAGCGTCTGCAGCACCGAGTCGTGGATGCGTGCGGCGATCTTGTTGCGCTCGGCGAGGCGGATCCGCTCGCCGCGCTCGCGGGCGAGCTGCCAGACCCAGGGGCCGAGTACGAGGGCGAACGCGCCGGCGAGCGCGCCTGGTGCGAGGAACGCGCGTGAGGAGCCGAGGTGGTCGAGCATCACGATCGCGCCGGCGAGCGCGAGGGCAATGCCTGGGATGAAGAGCGACGCCCCGCCCGGCCGGAGGGTTGCTCCGCGGCGTGCGAGTAGGACGACACCGGCGAGGAGTAGTCCCGCGCCGAGAACCACTGTCTCCGACACTCCGAGCGCGCCGAGCAGCGCCATGGCCGCGAGCGCGAGGATCAGCACGGCCAGGATCGGCCGGCGGACGCCGGTCCAGGCCCACAGCGCGAGGTAGAGGAGGATCCCCGCGCCACCCGCGAGCGCGAGCAGCGCGAAGACGAGCCGCACGAGCGTCGCGTCCACGCCGAGCGCGCCGGCGATGCCGGCGCAGACCCCGGCGACGACGCGGTCGTGCTCGCTGCGCTTGAAGGGGAGTTCGGGGATCTGCGTCACGGCGCGCGGACGACCTCGATCTGGCCCGCACCGACGTTCGCGACGACGGTGAGTACGTTCCCTGTTCCGGTGGTGAGGCGGACGTCGGTGCCGTCGTCGTGCCGTCCGAGCGCGTCGATTGCACCCGCTTTGACGTGCGAGTCGACGGTGATCCCGCCGTTCTTCGGGACGACGATGCGAAGCTCGCCGATGCCGACGCTCGCGGGGACCGTCATGGGAGTCCCCGCGGGGAGTTGGCTCAGGTCCAGCTTCAGCGTTCCGATTCCCAGGTGGTAGCCGCGGTCGAGCGCGGCGACGTTCGTCGGCGCATAGGTGTGCGTGCCGACGCCGTCACCCAGGCTGACGTCGAACCACGCGAACGCTGCGGTCATCGCTGCGACGGCGATGACGACGATCAGCGCGAGCAGGCTCACGAGGGCAATCGCGATGCCGCGGCGCCGTCCCGTCCAGAGGAAGATCAAGCCGGCGAGGACGGCGAGAAACCAGGCCGTGCCGGCCGAGGGCCAGGTGTCGGCGCGGGCGAGCAGCGAGAGGATCGCGACCGCGACGAGCCCCAGCGCGACGAGGCGGGCGGGGTGGTCGCGGCGCTTCGCGAGGATGTCCTCGGCGATCGACCGCTCGTCGCCCTCCTTTGGCATGACGAGGGCTGCGGCGATGTAGACGAGGATGCCGGCGCCGCCGAGCAACGTCAGGACGACGAAGCCGAGGCGGAAGACGGCGGGGGTCAGGTCGAAGTAGCGGCCGAGGCCGCCGGAGACGCCGGCGAGGATCTTGTCCGTCCGGCTGCGCTCGAGGCGCTTGATGTGTGAGATGTCTGCTGTGGTTTCCATGTCGATCAGGTTGCCGGGGCCGGGTTGTCCTGGCTATCCGGCATCACCCTGGTCCGACCCTAGAGTTTTCTGGCGCTACCCTCGTCTCGATGGCCGAGAAGCTGATCGCAGAGAACCGCCGTGCACGGCACGACTACCAGCTGCTCGACCGGTTCGAGGCCGGGATCGCGCTGACCGGCACCGAGGTCAAGTCGCTGCGCAGCGGGCGCACGACGATGGGCCAGGCATTCGCCGACGTGCGTGACGGCGAGGCGTGGCTGCACGGCCTCGAGATCGCGACCTACGACCAGGGGAACCGCGCGAACCATGAGCCGATGCGGCCGCGCAAGCTGCTGCTGCACCGCCGTGAGATCGATTCGCTGTACGGCCTGGTGCGCGAGAAGGGCCTGACGCTCGTCCCGACGCGGATCTATTTCAAGGACAGCCGGGTGAAGGTGGAGATCGCGGTCGCGCGCGGCAAGGAGCAGCGCGACAAGCGGCGCGACGTCGCCGACCGCGACGCGAAGCGCCAGATGGAACGCGCGCTCAAGTCTCGTCGCTGAGTGTCCTCGACGCTGCCCTCAGCCCCGAGCCGGTGTGTTGCGCGAGCTCGCGCCTCGCGTCGAGCCAGTCCGCGTGGCGGGCCCAGGCGGTCTCGATCACGGGCACGATCTCCGACTCGCGAAACGGTTTGACGAGGTAGCCGAAGACGCCCGCGCCGATCGCCCGCCGGACGGTGTCCTCGTCGCCGTACGCGGTCAGCAGCACGACCGGGATCTGGTAGCCGGCCATGATCCTGCGGGCTGCCTCGATCCCGTCCAGCACGGGCATCTTCACGTCGAGCAGCGCCAGGTCAGGTAGCCACTCGGCCGCCAGCGCGACCGCCTCGGCACCGTCGCGGGCCTCGCGCACCTCGTAGCCGGCGTGCTCGAGCGCGCCGCGCAGGTCGAGCCGAATGATGGTTTCGTCTTCGGCGATCAGAATGCGCATCGCGTTGCCTCCGGGCTCGTGGGGACGAAGGGAGGGCGGCGTCGCCGTGCCTGCCGCAGCGTCGCGGGCAGGTGCTCGCACCCTAGCTCGGATACACTGTGAGGACAAGAAAACATACGGGGGCGCCATGGCTTCGACGTGGTCGGTTCTCCGGGTGAGCTGCAAGCGGAGGTCTCCGGTCGGCCTCCTAAAACAACCGGAAAAAAACGCAAGTGCGGATCACAATCTCGCACTCGCTGCCTAGTCCACAGGACTAGAAAGCGTGTCGCCCCGGGCAAGCCTGCGTCCCGGATGGCGGCATCAACGAGCAGGCTCGGCGCCAAAGAAAAGTCACTCGTCGGAGGCGCGACACTGCAGGAGGACTAGCTCGACGGTAGGTCGGTCGCACACCGGCCGTAGGGCGAATTTCAAGGGCGACCTATGCTTGTAGACGTTCACACCGGTGCGTCCGCGGACGCGGGTTCGATTCCCGCCGCCTCCACTCAAGGTCTAGCAGCGCAGCTGTAACAGCCGCCTCAAGCGTCGCCTGATCAGGCGACGCTTGTGCATTACGGGAGAGCATCGCCCGAGCGGGCGCTTCCGCAAGCGCGTCGACCTCGATCTCATCCGTATAGAGCTGCGTCGTGTCGATTCGGGCATGGCCAAGTAGGGGACGGAGGGCGGCCACGTCGCGTCCGCTCTCGCGTAGGAAGCGGTTCGCGAAGCCGTGCCGCAGCTGGTGCGGCGAGAGCTCACGGACACCCGCCCGTCTGCACACGCGTCGAACCATTCGCCAGAGGGACTGCTCGCTCGCCGGCGCCTTCGGGTTCTTCCGTGTGCGCTTCCGTTCGTACTGCGAGACCCATTGCTCGACCTCGACGGTGAACACGTAGTCGTCGAGCTCGGGCTGAAGCAGGCGGAAGCTCGCGCGGAGCTCGTCCAGCACGTCTGGCGCAAGCGGGACAGGCTGCCAGTTCGCGCCCTTCCGAAACACGCGCGCCCGGCCACGAATCAGGTCGATGTCGGCCCAGCGCACATTCAATACTTCCGCTCGACGCAGTCCCGCACCCTCCATAAGCAAAATCGCCGGAAGCTCAAGCGCTAGCGCCGCGCTCCGGATCGCCGCGAGCTCGTCGATGCTCGGCCGGTAGATATCGGCCTTCCGCTTCTTGGGACGACGGAGCGGCGCAGAGGGGTCGACCTCGATCAGGTCTTCGGTCGTCGCCCACCCGAAGAACGAGTGCAGCACCGAGACCACGTTCGCACGCGTCGCCGCGCTCCTGTGCTCCCACCGCTTGAGGAACGCTCGCAGGTCGTGCTTCGTGAAGCGTCCAAGCTCGAGCTCGGGGTAATCATCCGCCAGCTTGTCGAGGATCGCACGATAGGAGCTCGTCGACCGCGGAGTTGCGTCGCGCTCGAGCCGGCGCCAATCAAGGAACGCGTCGATCGCATGCTCGATCCTCATCTCGAGCCTTCCTCGTCCCCATCGAGGCTCGCGTCCACCTGCGCCATTGGGCTGAGCGCAAACTCCACGACCCGGGTCGTGTCGTCGTCGTCGTTGCGCGGGATCGAGAACTCTGGATGCTCCTCAAGTAACCGCAGGTAGTCCTGACGCGCGACCTCGAGGAACTCCGCCCACGAGAGAGCTTCGCGGAGAGCCGCGCTGAGGTTTCCGCCGTACTTCTCGTCGGCCAGGCGTAGCAGCCACTCCATCTGCTCGGCCGTGACCCGCCCGTTCAGCATCGCCGTGTGCTTACCGCTTCCCCGTGGACGCCCCATGTAGATGTTGTACAACAAATAGGGACTGTGGTCAAGACGCGCATTCATCGCAATACTCAGTGCTGTGGAGCCGCTAGAGACGCCGATGACACTGTCACCCGAACTTGACTCGCCTTATGAGGTTGCGTTCCGCAGCCTTGCCTCACTCGCTGAGTGGGCTGGTGAGCGTGATGACCGTCAACGTAACGAAGCGACGACGCGACTCCAGTTGATCGACAAGCTCCTGGAAGACTGCCTCGCGTGGCCCTCTGACCACATCACCGCGGAGGTCCCGCAGAGCGGGGAGTACGTTGACTACGAGCTAGGAAAACCAGCGACGCGTGTAGTCGTCGAGGCAAAGCGCGAGGGGATCGCCTTCGAGCTGCCCCCAGGTTTCGACCGACGTACGATCGACCTCCCGCGTTTGTACGAGATGGCGCCAGGCGTCGGAGAGGCGGTCGACCAAGCGATCGGATATTGCGTTCGCCGCGGAGTGGGTATTGGCGTAGTCGCGAATGGCCGTCAGCTCGTTGCGTTCCTTGGAAGCCGACAGGACGGTGTTTCGCCGAATCGAGGGCGAGCGATCGTGTACGGCTCCCTTGAGGAGATGCTCGACTCGTTCTCCGACTTTTGGCGCTACTTGTCCCGACCCGGTATCGAAAGTCAGGCGCTCTATTCGTTGTTACAGCGCGGCACGCAGCCGCCTCCACCGGACAAGCTCTCTTCTCGCATCGGGATCTATCCGGGCGTCAAGCGCCGTAATCAGCTGCAGGCTGAGCTCAAGATCCTCGGGGATCTATTTCTGGAAGATCTCGCTAACGATCCCGCGTTGGAGCAACAGTTCCTAGAGGAGGCATATTGCACAACGGGCGAGCTCTCGCAGTATGCGTTAATCAGCAAGGACATCTTGCAAACCAGATACAACGCCTTCTTCTCGGAAACGGAGGGCGTTGACGAGCATCCGGTTGCCACGCGTTCGGGTCTCTCGCCTACATTCTCCTCTGACGTTATCGCGGCGAGCCTGAGCCGTCGCCCGATCATTTTGCTGGGCGATGTCGGCGTTGGGAAGACGACTTTCATCCGACGGGTGATGCGCGTCGAGGCGCGTGAGCTCTTCGAGCACAGCGTCTCGCTGCACGTCAACTTTGGCACGGAACCAGCTCTGACCAACGAAATCGAAGCTTATGTCCGGCGTAACTTCATCGCCCAGCTGCTCGACCTTTACGGCATCGACATTTATGAGGATGGCTTCGTCCGGAGTGTTTACCGCCGTGAACTCGAACGCTTCGGGCGCGGAATCTACGGACCACTCCGGGACTCGGAGCCCGAAGAGTTTGCCCGGCAGGAGCGTGCGCTCCTCGAGCGCCACCTCGCGACGACCGATGCACATCTCAAGGCTTCCCTCGGCCACATCTCCCGCGTAGACCACCGCCAGGTTGTCATCTTCCTCGACAACGTCGACCAGCGTCCGTTCAGATTTCAGGAGCAGGCCTTCCTCATCGCCCAAAGTTTTGCAGCGAGTTGGCCAGCCACCGTGTTCGTCTCTCTGAGGCCAGAAACGTTCTACCGGTCGCGGTCGACAGGCTCGCTCGCGGCGTACCAACCGCGCGTCTTTACGATCGCGCCCCCTCGCATCGACCAAGTACTCGAACGTCGGCTGGAGTTTGCTCACAACCAGCTGACGAACCAGCGCACCCTTGCTGTTCTTGGCTCCGAAGTCTCGTTCCAGTCGGCAACGCTCGACGCGTATGTCGCAGCCCTTCGACACAGTCTTCGGGCCAATCGCGACCTTACAGAGCTACTCGACAACTTAAGCGGAGGGAACGTACGGCAGGCGATTCGCTTCCTGACCGAGTTCGTCGGGAGCGGTCATGTTGATTCGGACAAGATCGTTGAGATTGTTGAAAGGACGGGTCGGTATACGGTCCCTGTGCACGAGTTTCTGCGTGCGCTGATCTTCGGGGACCACGAGTACTACGACCCGTCCCGATCTCCCATCGCGAACGTGTTCGACATCAGCACCGCCGATCGCCGTGAGCACTTCATGTTGTGTTCGCTGATTGAGTTCGTCGATCGGGCGGGCGACGCGCCTGGGGCTGCGGGATTCGTTCCCGCGGAAGACATCTTCGCCGAAGGACAGCGGCTCGGTTTTGCGCCTGCGCAGATCACCGCAGCCTTGGACACCGCTCTCGAGAAGCGTCTCCTCGAGCCGAACCTCCGGGGACTTCTCTACGGAGATGCAGATAGGTATCGGATCACGACGATTGGGGCGTACACCGCTACCCGTCTGCCGAGAATGTTCACTTACGTCGACGCCATGATCGTTGACACGCCAATAACCGATCGCGATGTTCAGCGCCAGATTCGCGACGTACGATCGATCGACGATCGCCTCGCTCGCGCGGAACTCCTTCGCCGCTACCTCGATGCCTCGTGGGAGCCGATCGCCGATGCCGCTTCGTTCGATTGGAAGGAGGCCAGTGCGGACCTCGCGGGCGATATTGAACAGATCGCGCGACGCGTTGGACTCACACTCGACGAACCCTGATCGGACGCGTCTGGCGCACGGAGACGTTCAAACGGAGCGCGTGCAGCCCGCGATCGCTCTTGGGCCGATCGCTCCAGTGATTTGCCACCGGGCGCCCAGAGTTCTCGGAGTTCCCACGTCTCAAGTGCTCGCCGCTCCAGCTCGTGTTGCGCGACGTCAAGTGATAGCCCTTTCCACATGAGACGCTTGAGTCTCAGGGCGTCGCGAGCTTCTCTGCGTATCTGCGACGCAGGCCGAACGAGATAGCCGCGGGTCTGCGATGTCCGATGCCCGCGCCAGCCAATCGGTGGACGTTGCTCGACCTTCAGTCCATGGGCGAGCATCTTCGATAGATAGCGCACGACCCCGACGCCGTCTTCGATCACGCCGAACCACTGGCCGACCGCGAGGGCATCGACGCGTGAGCACCAACGCTCGACGAGTACCTCGCGCAACTCGTCCACGTGCTCGATAGGTACGCCTTTGAACAGCAGGTTCAGGTGCAGTGCGCCGCGCCGTTGGAACTCGACTTGTACGAACCACTCGATGTCTGGCCAGCGCTTTCGTGCGGCAGTTCGCAGCTGTTCAAGGTGGCGGCGGCACTGATCCCGCGTCAGGTGCTCTCGTGCGGTTAGGACGCCCCAGAGCGTTGGCGCGTACTCCATCGCGTCGAGGGTGAGCATCTCGACGGTCTCGATCACGTAGAGCGTCTGGCAGTAGGTACACAGGTTTGTCGCGCGGCAGCGGCCGACGACGAGCTCGCCTGTCGTAAGGTTCGCGAGGCGCAGGTGCTCTGGCCAGCGCGGGCAGCCGCCTGTTGCCCGGGGGTCGACAATTGCCTCATGCAGGTCAAGGGGCGCGCCTTCGGCGCACCCTGCCACTGCGCCACGTGCGGGACGATCGTCGACGAGGGTCGACGCGGGCGCGGCCCCGGCGGCCCTGAGGCTGTCCCCCCGATTTGACGGTGCCGCCGGCACCGCGCCCGCTCGGCCTAGTGCGTCAGTAACTGGACGATGCGAAGTGAGCCAGCGTGAGTCGCCGGCCGAGTCCCCGCGGGTGCCCGGCACGCCGGGTGCCCCCGCGGTAGCCTCAGCCCGGCGGTTCATCGCCAGGCACCACTGGCGGAATCGCAGGTTCACTCGACGGCCCGCGCTGCGAACGCGGGTCGTCGTCTAATCGCGGTCGTTCGTGACTGTCGTTCGGTCCGTTACCGGACTCGCGAGAGCCGTCAGAGTCTGCGTCCCCCGGTGAACCAGAGGCAGAGTAGGGAGGACGCGGGTTCGATTCCCGCCGCCTCCATAGCTGACACTGCGCAAACCGGTACGGGTTCAACGGTCCGCATGCTCTCCAAGCCTGAGGCGATGCTCGTCGGGCTTCGGAGAGCTATCTCACGGCGCCCAGGGGCTCATCGGTCGGCGGCGTAGCTCGGCTCGCTGCGACCGCACGAGCGTGGGACTCGTCCACGGAGTCGACCGTCCGGGCAACGTAACTGTGGTCGCGGAGCGAAGAAGCGGGCCGCTTTCCCCGGCGTCCGAGTCGCTGCGCTCGCATCCGAGTACGCGTGATTGGCCGGGGCAACGATGAGTCTGTGGTGGTTTGTCAGTCTCTACCGCGTACGGAGCCAGGTGAGATGCGGCCGGAGCAGGCCGTCGAGAAAGGAGTCATGAGATGACGCGGTACCTGATCTCGTTTCCCAGCAGCGCGATGGATCACATCCCCCATGAGGAGT
>Ga0157369_10003550_pt1 | contig 18529 bp, 1 predicted proteins | sample C25metaG_FD_113461 | JGI IMG/M metagenome (GOLD analysis project Ga0157369, IMG submission 113461) | Corn rhizosphere microbial communities from Kellogg Biological Station, Michigan, USA - C2-5 metaG | ecosystem: Host-associated > Plants > Roots > Rhizosphere > Soil | place: USA: Michigan... | reverse complement strand
CCTGGATTTCATGGCTGTCGGCCGGCAGCGTTTCCGTGGCCTCGGCGTAGGCCGCGGCTTCCACGCGAATCAACAGACCTTGCGCATCGCGTTGCACGTAAAACATTGAGCATCCCTCAGAAATGAACCAGCGTCATGCTGTCAGCAGCATAGCCAACTGTGCGCGAGTATGCGGCGCGGCGACGCAATCGTCACCGGTCCGGACCGCACAAACGTGACGGCCGCCCCATTGGGGCGGCCGTTTTGTTCACGTATCAGCTGTTGTTGTGGTCGACCTTGATGGTCGGATCGCTGCCGGCAATCAGGTTGTGAATGTTGGCGCTCGACCAATTGTTGCCTTCCAGTTTGATCGTCACGTCCGGGGTTGCCGCCGCAGCGTCGCCGGAGTTGAACTTGCCCGCCGAGCTGACTTGCAGCGACGACGTGCCGTCGACCGTGGTGATCTTCAGGAAGTTATCGATGGTGCTGCCGGTCTCGCCCTGCAACAGATCGCGCAGGTCGATACGGTCACCTTCACTGGCTTTGAAGTCCTTGATCACGTCGTTGCCGGTGTCGCCCGCTTTCCAGACGAAGGTGTCGGCACCCGAACCACCGATGAGGATGTCGTTGCCCTGACCGCCGATCAGCGTGTCGTTGCCGGTGCCGCCGAGGAGGATGTCATTGCCTTTGCCGCCATCAAGCCAGTCGTTGCCGCCCGAGCCGAAGAGGATGTCATTACCTGCGCCACCCAACAGCGTGTCGTTACCGTCATGCGCGCCGGACACATCGAACGCCTGATAGTGCTCGGTGATGTACTGGTGCACGTTGCTGGTGGTGACTTTGCTGACGTCGACCCCGGTTTCCTTGGACACGAACGCCTGCATCGCCTGATAACCCTCACCGGCAATGCCGTTGAAGCTCACCAGATCGCCGAACAGGATGTCGTTGCCGTCGCCACCGCTGACGGTATCGTTACCCGGCATCGTCGCTTCGGTGTGGCCGATGATCGAGTTGGCCAGATCTTTCGGATCGATGTTGGTCTGCGGCGTTTTATCCGAATCGTAAGGCTTCAGGTCGTTGAGGCTGACATCGTTGTTCAGTCCGATAGCCTCGACGTTCGACAGACCGCTGAGCAAGGCAAAGCCACTGGTCGAGTTACTGGTCGTTGACGAGTTGGTGCTGTTACCGGTACCCGCCAGATTCGACAACTCATAGGTGCCGTCGCCCTGCGCGTGGATAGTGCCCAGGTTAGAGCTGCTCCAGCCCCACCACGAATTGTAGGTTTGCAGGGTCACGGTGCCAGCGCTGTTGATCGTCAATGCGTGGGTATTGTCGATGTAGGTGCTGAAGGTGTCGCCCGGCTTGTAGTTGCTGGTTTTCACCACATCGTCGAGCTTCACGTTGCCGTACAGCGTCGGGTTGGTCTGCTCGCCGCTCTGGTAGTAGGTCGGCTGGCCGTCGGTGATGAAGTACGTGAGGTTCTTCGCCCCGCTGTTGGCCACAGCGTCAGCGCTCTGGAACCAGTTGGCCGTGGTCTTGAACACGTCCTCGTAGTTGGTGCCGCCGCCGGAGGCCATCGAGTCCAGTACTGCTTTGAGCTGGGTCAGCGCGTTCGGGTCGTTGAGGTTCACCGACACCGACTTGTTGACCTGGGTATCGAAGTCGACGAGGAAAATGTTCACCGTGCCCGAATTGCTGCCGCCCAGGCTCTGCTTGAGACTGTTGAACACCGACGTCAGCGAGTCTTTGGCCGCGTTGAGCGACGACGCACTCATGCTGCCGGAGCTGTCGACCATGAACGCGATGTTGTAGTTGGTGCCGGGGACCACGGTCAGGCCGCCGATGTCGGCGACCATGATGTCGTTGCCATCGGTGCCGCTGAAGGTGTCGTCGCCCGACGTCGCAACCACGGCGTTGTAGACCGCCGGCACCACGGTGACCGGAATGGTCGCGGTGCTGCTGGCCGAGCCGCCGACCATCTCGGTGGAGGTCGAGGTCACGGTCAGGTTGAACTGGCCGTTGTAGTACGGCGGTGGCGTTACGGTCAGGCTGCCGAGATTCCAGCCAGTAACGTTGGCGTCGCCGCTGCTGGCGGTGACGGTGAAGGTATGACCCGCGCCATCGCTGAGCACCGAGCCGACCGGTGCGCCGCTGATCTTCACGCTCAGGGTTTCCGAGCCGTCGGTGTCGGTCAGCGCGGTGGTGATCGCCGAGAGTTTCACCGTGGTGCCTTCGGCGCCGGTGTTGAGTTTGTAGCCGTCGTAATAGCCTTCGCCGTTGCTGCCGTGCAGATCGGAGACAGTCACGCCCGAATTGATTAGATCCTGCACGCCGGTGTAGATCGGCACGCCGGCGCTGCTCAGGTCGATTGGCGTGCTGCCGTTGACCGACAGGTTGACGTCGTAGCTGCCCGGGCCGCTCTGGTTGTGGTGGTAGATGTCCAGGGTGTAGTAGCCGCTGGTGGTCGGGGTGAACGAGCCATTGATGGCGCCGCCCGCGCCCCAGGTCCCCGAAGCCACACTCTTGCCGCCGATCGTGATCAACAAACTGTCATCGGCAATACCGCTGAAGGTGTAGGTCTTGCCGGCTTCCAGATAAATCAGGCCTGACGTCTTCGATGCCGTGCCCGCCGCAACGCTACCGTCGGACTGCACATTGGTCACCGAGCCGCTGGAGTTCGGTTTACCGGCACCGTCGATGACGTTTTTCAACGTGGTCGAATCCGCGCCGTTGCCGTTAGTGCCCAGACCCGCCAGACCGGTCCAGACTTCCTTGATCAGGCCGGTGGACTTCACGCTATTGTCGGCAACGCTCACGGTCGGGGCATCCGCCACTGGCGTGATGTCGATTTTCACGGTGCCGGTGTTGCCCAGCAGTTGGCCGTCGGTTGGCTGGAACTTGATCTGCGCGTAGTCCGCCTGATTGTTGCCCAGACCGCTGCCGCCGTAACCGTTGACGCCCGACTCGTTGGCATCCGGCAGGAAGCGCAGTTTGCCTGCGTCGATGTCAGCCTTGCTGAAGGTCTGGTTGTTGGCGACGTCTTTCCAGGTCGAACCGTCCAGATACTGCAGTTTGCCTTCGCCCGGCAGCTGGGTGATTTTGATGCCCAGACTGCTGGCCGGGCTGTCGACGTCGGTCACGCCGAAGGTCGACCAGCCGAGCACCAGCGGAGTGTCTTCGGTGCCAGTGACGTTGCTTGGCGCTGCCACCGGAGCGTCGTTGACCGCCACCACGTTGACCGTGGTGGTCGCGGTGTTGGAGTAATTGCCGCCGTCGGTCACGGTCACCGTGATGATGCGCGGCACGGTGCTCGGGTTTTCACTGCCGTTGGTGAAGCTGATGTTCTTGATGGCCTGCATGTAGTCGGCCAGTGTCGCGTTACCGGACAGCGTCAGGGTCACGGTGCCGTTGGTGCTGTTGGCATTGATGGTGATGCCGTTGACGCTGTTGCCGAGGTTCAGCGCATCGCCGGCCTGACGGTTGGTCAGGACCACGGTGGCGCCGGTGAGCATGGTGCTGTCCGGATCGGTGATGCTGATGTCGGTGTCGGCAATCGATACGCCCGCGCCCGGGGTGTTTTCGGTGAAGGTCACCTTGTAGTCGGCACCGCTGGCGCCGCTGGAGTTGTTGGCATCCAGGTCGAGCACGGGCGGCGCATCGTTGTCGATGATCGAAGTGCTGACGCTGCCGTTGGTGGCGCTGACCGCGAGGTTCTCGAAGTTGCCACCGGTGGCCGAATCGATCTTGACCACGAAGTTCTCGGTGCCTTCGGTGATCTTGTCATCGATGGTGGCGATGTTGAACTGCGCGCTGCTCGCACCTGCCGGGATCTTCACGGTGTAAACGCCAGTGAAGTCCGAACCGTCGGCGGCGGTGCCGCTGTAGACGATTTTCAGGGTCACTTCGGTTTGCGCCGGGTGGTTCAGGCTGACCGTGTAGCTGGCGGTCTGGCCTTCGGTCACTGAGCTGCTGCCGGTGATGCTGACGGTGGTGGTGTCGATGGTGTCGGTGACGCTGGTCACGGCTGGCGTGTTGTTGGTCACCAGATTTTCGAAGCCGCCGCCGCTGGTGCCGGTGATGCTTGCCTGCACGTTGCCGGCGTCTTTGTAGACGTCATCGGCCGGAGCAGGAACGGTCACGGTGCCAGTGGTTTTGCCGGCGTCGATGGTGATCACGGCGCCGTTGGACAGCGTCACGGTGACTGGCGAGCCAGCGGCGTTGGTCAGGGTCGCGGTGTAAGTGATCTGACCACCTTCGGCCACTGTGCCAGTCGCAGTCAGCGACAAGTTGGTGGTGTCGACGGTGTCGGTCACAGTGGTGCTGACCGGGGTTTTGTCGGCCACGAGGTTTTCGTAGTTGCCGCCCGTGACGTTGGTGATTGAGTTGGTCAGCGGCGCGTGACCGGTCAATGCATCGTTCGGCGCAGTGGTGGTCGCGGTGCCCGTGGTTTGGCCGATGCCGATGGTGATGGTCTGACCGTTGGCCAGGGTCACGACGACTGGCGAACCGGTTACCGGTGCGCCAACCGTGGCGGTGTAGACGACGTTGCCGCCTTCAGCCGCTGAACCGGTGGCGGTCAGTTTCACGGTGGTGGTGTCGATGGTGTCGGTGACGCTGGTCACGGCTGGCGTGGTGCTGGTCACCAGGTTCTCGAAGCTGCCCCCGGTGGCGGTTTTGATCGTTGCCTGGACGTTGCCGGCGTCTTTGTAGACGTCATCGGCTGGCGCTGGAACGGTCACGGTGCCGCTGGTTTTGCCGGCGTCGATGGTGATCACCGAACCGTTGCTCAGGGTTACGGTGACTGGCGATCCAGCGGCGTTGGTCAGGGTCGCGGTGTAAGTGATCTGGCCACCTTCGGCCACGGTGCCGGTCGCAGTCAGCGACAGGTTGGTGGTGTCGATGGTGTCGGTCACAGTGGTGCTGACCGGAGTCTTGTCGGCGACCAGGTTCTCGTAGTTGCCGCCCGTGACGTTGGTGATCGAGTTGGTCAGCGGTGCATGACCAGTCAGTGCGTCGTTTGGCGCCGTGGTGGTTGCGGTGCCGGTGGTCTGGCCAACGCCGATGGTGATGGTCTGACCGTTCGACAGGGTGACCACAACTGGCGAGCCAGTGACTGGAGCTCCGACGGTCGCGGTGTAGACGACGTTGCCGCCCTCTGCCGCAGTGGCCGTTGCCGTCAGCTTCACGGTAGTGGTGTCGATGGTATCGGTGACGCTGGTGATAGCCGGCGTCGTGCTCGGTACCAGGTTTTCGAAGTTGCCACCGGTAGCGGTGCTGATCGTCGCCTGCACGGTGCCGGCGTCTTTGTAGACGTCATCGGCTGGCGCTGGAACGGTCACGGTGCCGGTGGTTTTGCCGGCGTCGATGGTGATCACGGCGCCGTTCGACAGGGTGACGGTCACTGGCGAGCCAGCGGCGTTGGTCAGGGTTGCGGTGTAAACGATCGAACCGCCCTCGGCTACGGAGCCGGTCGCGGACAGCGACAGATTGGTGGTGTCGACGGTGTCAGTGACGTTGGTCGAAACCGGTGTCTTGTCGGCCACGAGATTTTCGTAGTTGCCGCCAGTGACGTTGGTGATCGAGTTGGTCAGCGGCGCGTGACCGGTCAACGCATCGTTTGGTGCGGTAGTGGTCGCAGTCCCCGTAGTCTGGCCAACACCAATGGTGATGGTCTGACCGTTGGCCAGGGTCACGACAACCGGCGAACCGGTGACTGGCGCGCCGACAGTTGCGGTGTAGACAACGTTGCCGCCCTCGGCTGCAGTTGTGGTTGCAGTGAGTTTTACGGTGGTGGTGTCGATGGTATCGGTGACGCTGGTCACGGCCGGAGTCGTGCTCGGCACGAGGTTTTCGAAGTTGCCACCGGTGGCGGTGCTGATCGTCGCCTGCACGCTACCGGCGTCTTTGTAGACGTCATCGGCTGGCGCTGGAACGGTTACGGTGCCGGTGGTTTTGCCGGCGTCAATGGTGATCACGGCGCCGTTCGACAGGGTGACGGTCACTGGCGAGCCAGCGGCGTTGGTCAAGGTTGCGGTGTAAACGATCGAACCGCCTTCAGCGACCGAATTGGTAGCACTGAGCGACAGATTGGTGGTGTCGACAGTGTCGGTCACCGTAGTGCTGACCGGCGTTTTGTCAGCCACGAGGTTTTCGAAGTTACCGCCGGTTACGTCGGTGATCGCGTTGGTCAGCGGTGCATGACCGGTCAATACGTCGTTTGGCGCTGTAGTGGTCGCGGTGCCGGTGGTCTGGCCAACGCCGATGGTGATGGTCTGACCGTTCGACAGGGTGACCACGACTGGCGAGCCCGTCACTGGCGCGCCGACAGTTGCGGTGTAGACGACGTTACCGCCTTCAGCGGCAGTGGCGGTCGCGGTCAGTTTCACCGTGGTGGTGTCGATGGTATCGGTGACGCTGGTAATAGCCGGCGTCGTGCTCGGCACCAGATTTTCAAAGTTGCCACCGGTGGCGGTGCTGATCGTCGCCTGCACGGTGCCGGCGTCTTTGTAAACGTCGTCGGCAGGTGCTGGAACGGTCACGGTACCGGTGGTTTTGCCAGCGTCGATAGTGATCACGGCGCCGTTGCTCAGCGTCACGGTCACTGGCGAACCAGCGGCGTTGGTCAGCGTGGCGGTGTAAACAATCGAACCGCCTTCAGCCACAGAACCGGTCGCACTGAGCGACAGGTTGGTGGTGTCGACAGTGTCGGTCACGTTGGTGCTGACCGGGGTTTTGTCAGCCACGAGATTCTCGTAGTTGCCACCGGTCACGTTGGTGATCGAGTTAGTCAGTGGCGCATGACCAGTCAATGCATCGTTTGGCGCTGCGGTGGTTGCGGTGCCCGTGGTCTGGCCCACACCGATGGTGATGGTTTGACCATTGGCCAAAGTCACGACAACTGGCGAGCCGGTTACTGGTGCACCGACGGTTGCGGTGTAGACAACGTTGCCACCCTCAGCCGCCGACTCGGTGGCCGTCAATTTCACGGTGGTGGTGTCGATCGTGTCGGTAACGCTGGTGACGGCGGGAACAGTGCTCGGCACCAGGTTTTCGAAGTTGCCACCGGTGGCGGTGCTGATGGTCGCCTGCACGGTGCCGGCGTCTTTGTAGACGTCGTCAGCCGGGGCCGGAACGCTTACGGTGCCGCTGGTTTTGCCGGCGTCGATGGTGATCACCGCGCCGTTGGACAGGGTCACGGTCACTGGTGAGCCAGCGGCGTTGGTCAGGGTCGCGGTGTAAACGATCGAACCACCTTCAGCGACCGAATTGGTAGCGCTCAGCGACAGATTGGTGGTGTCGACAGTGTCAGTGACGTTGGTCGAAACCGGGGTCTTGTCGGCAACAAGGTTCTCGAAGTTGCCACCTGTTACGTCAGTGATCGCGTTGGTCAGCGGAGCGTGGCCAGTCAATGCGTCGTTTGGCGCCGTGGTGGTCGCGGTACCGATGGTCTGGCCGACGCCGATGGTGATCGTCTGACCGTTGGCCAGGGTTACGACAACCGGCGAGCCGGTGACTGGTGCACCGACAGTCGCGGTGTAGGTGACGTTGCCACCTTCAGTTGCCGACTCTGTCGCCGTCAGTTTCACAGTGGTGGTGTCGATGGTGTCGGTGACATTGGTCACGGCCGGCACAGTGCTTGGCACCAGATTCTCGAAATTGCCACCGGTGGCGGTGGTAATGGTTGCTTCGACTTTGCCTGCATCTTTGTAAACGTCATCCGCCGGCGCAGCGACGGTGACGGTGCCGGTGGTTTTACCGGCCTCGATGGTGATCACGGCGCCGTTGGACAGCGTCACGGTGACTGGCGAGCCTGCGGCGTTGGTCAGCGTTGCGGTGTAAACAATCGAACCGCCTTCGGCCACAGAGCCGGTCGCGCTCAGCGACAGATTGGTGGTGTCGACGGTATCGGTGACCGTGGTCGAAACCGGGGTCTTGTCGGCTACCAGATTCTCGTAATTGCCACCGGTTACACCGGTGATCGAGTTAGTCAGTGGTGCCTGACCGGTCAGCGCATCGTTCGGTGCGGTGAACGTCACGGTGCCGGTGGTTTTACCGACTTCGATGGTGATGTTCTGACCATTGGCCAGCGTCACGGTGACCGGCGAACCGGTTACTGGAGCGCCGACAGTGGCGGTGTAAGTGACAGTGCCGCCTTCAGCCACAGAGGTATCGGCCGTCAGTTTGACGGTCGAGGTGTCGATGGTATCGGTGACGTTGGTCACGGCCGGAACGGTGCTCGGCACCAGGTTTTCAAAGTTGCCACCGGTAGCGGTGGAGATAGTCGCTTCTACCTTGCCGGCGTCTTTGTAGACGTCATCAGCCGGAGCTGGAACGGTCACGGTGCCGGTGGTTTTGCCGGCGTCGATGGTGATCACTGCGCCGTTGCTCAGCGTCACGGTCACTGGTGAGCCAGCCGCGTTGGTCAGCGTCGCGGTGTAGACGATCGAACCACCTTCCGCAACGGTGCCGGTCGCAGTCAGCGACAGATTGGTGGTGTCGACAGTGTCGGTGACGTTGGTCGAAACCGGTGTCTTGTCGGCAACGAGGTTCTCGTAGTTGCCGCCGGTCACGCCGGTGATCGAGTTGGTTAGCGGCGCGTGGCCGGTCAGCGCATCGTTCGGTGCGGTGAAGGTCACTGTGCCGGTGGTTTTGCCGACTTCGATGGTGATGTTCTGACCATTGGCCAGCGTTACGGTGACCGGCGAACCGGTTACTGGAGCGCCGACAGTGGCGGTGTAAGTGACGGTGCCGCCTTCAGCTACAGAGGTATCGGCCGTCAGTTTGACGGTCGAGGTGTCGATGGTATCGGTGACTTCGGTCACGGCCGGAACAGTGTTCGGCACCAGGTTTTCGAAGTTGCCACCGGTGGCGGTCGAAATCGTCGCTTCGACTTTGCCCGCGTCTTTGTAGACATCATCGGCTGGCGCTGGAACGGACACGGTGCCAGTGGTTTTGCCGGCTTCGATGGTAATCACCGCACCGTTCGACAGGGTCACGGTGACTGGCGAGCCAGCTGCGTTGGTCAATGTCGCGGTGTAGATGATCGAGCCGCCCTCAGCCACAAAACCGGTCGCGCTGAGCGACAGGTTGGTGGTGTCGACGGTGTCGGTCACGGTGGTGCTGACCGGTGTTTTGTCCGCCACCAGATTTTCGTAGTTGCCGCCGCTGACCTCAGTGATCGCATTGGTGATCGGCGCGTGGCCGGTCAATGCGTCGTTCGGCGCGGTGGTGGTGGCGGTGCCGGTGGTCTGGCCGACGCCGATGGTAATGGTCTGACCGTTGGCCAGGGTCACGACAACCGGCGAACCGGTAACCGGCGCGCCAACCGTGGCGGTGTAAGTGACGGTGCCTCCTTCGGCCACGGAGGTATCGGCCGTCAGTTTGACGGTCGAGGTGTCGATGGTGTCAGTCACTTCGGTGACGGCTGGAACAGTGCTCGGCACCAGATTTTCGAAGTTGCCACCGGTAGCGGTGGAGATCGTCGCTTCGACTTTGCCAGCGTCTTTGTAGACGTCATCGGCCGGAGCGGGAACGGTGACTGTGCCGGAAGTCTTGCCCGCTTCGATGGTGATCACCGCGCCATTCGACAGGGTCACGGTGACTGGCGAGCCAGCGGCATTGGTCAGCGTCGCGGTGTAGATGATCGAACCACCTTCAGCCACGGTGCCGGTCGCAGTCAGCGACAGGTCAGTGGTGTCGACAGTGTCGGTGACATTGGTCGAAACCGGGGTCTTGTCCGCCACCAGATTTTCGAAGTTGCCGCCGCTCACCTCGGTGATCGCATTGGTGATCGGCGCGTGACCGCTCAATGCATCGTTCGGCGCGGTGGTGGTCGCGGTGCCGGTGGTCTGGCCAACGCCAATGGTGATGGTCTGACCGTTAGCCAGTGTCACGACAACAGGCGAACCAGTGACTGGCGCGCCGACGGTCGCGGTGTAAGTCACGCTGCCGCCTTCAGCTGCCGATTCGGTCGCGGTGAGTTTGACGGTGGTGGTGTCGATGGTGTCGGTGACGTTGGTCACGGCCGGCACGGTGCTCGGCACCAGATTCTCGAAGTTGCCGCCGGTTGCATCCTTGATCGTCACTTCGACTTTGCCGGCGTCTTTGTAGACGTCATCGGCAGGCGCAGGAACGGTCACGGTGCCGGTGGTTTTGCCGGCCTCGATGGTGATCACCGAACCGTTTGACAGGGTCACGGTTACCGGGGTGCCGGCCGGGTTGGTCAACGTCGCGGTGTAAACGATCGACCCGCCTTCAGCCACCGAATCGGTCGCGGTCAGGTTCAGGTTGGTGGTGTCAGTGGTGTCCGAAACCGCGGTGTCGGCGGACTTGCCGTCGACCGCGAGTTTTTCGTAGTTGCCGCCAGTGGCGCCGTCGATGGTCACGCTCAGCGAGCTGCCGCCGGCCAATGGGCTATTCGGCGCGACGAAGTTCACCGTACCGCTGGTTTCACCGACGGCGATGGTGATGGTCTGGCCGTTGGACAGAGTTACGACAACCGGCGAGCCAGTGACTGGCGCGGTCACGGTCGCGGTGTAGACCACGGTTTCGCCTTCGGCGACGTTCGCCGTGGCGGTCAGCGATACGGTGGAAGTGTCGATGGTGTCATTGACGGTGGTGACGGCCGGGGCAGTGCTGGTGACCAGGTTTTCGAAGTCGCCACCGGTCGCGCCTTTGATGGTCGCTTCAACGGTGCCGGCATCTTTGTAGACGTCATCTTTCGGTGCGTCGACGGTGACAGTGCCGGTGGTTTTGCCGGCGTCGATGGTGATCACGGCACCGTTCGACAGAGTCACGGTGACCGGCGAGCCAGCGGCATTGGTCAGGGTCGCGGTGTAGGTGATCTGGCCACCTTCGTTCACCGAACCGGTGGCGCTGAGCGACAGGTTGGTGGTGTCGACGGTATCAGTCACGTTGGTGCTGACCGGAGTTTTGTCGGCCACGAGGTTTTCGTAGTTGCCGCCGCTCACGTCGGTGATCGCGTTGGTCAGCGGCGCATGGCCAGTCAGCGCATCGTTTGGCGCAGTGGTGGTCACGGTGCCAGTGGTTTTGCCGACTTCGATGGTGATGTTCTGGCCGTTCGCCAGGGTCACGACGACCGGCGAACCGGTGACTGGCGCGCCGACAGTGGCGGTGTAAGTGACGGTGCCACCTTCAGCCACGGAGGTGTCGGCCGTCAGTTTCACGGTCGAGGTGTCGATGGTGTCGGTCACTTCGGTTACGGCCGGGACGGTGCTCGGAACGAGGTTCTCGAAGTTGCCGCCGGTGGCGTCCTTGATGGTGACTTCGATTTTGCCGGCGTCTTTGTAGACGTCATCGGCAGGCGCAGGAACGGTCACGGTGCCAGTGGTTTTGCCCGCTTCGATGGTGATCACCGAGCCATTGCTCAGGGTCACGGTCACCGGCGTGCCAGCCGGGTTGGTCAGGGTTGCGGTGTAAACAATCGAGCCGCCTTCCGCCACGGTGCCGGTCGCAGTGAGCGACAGGTTGGTGGTGTCGACGGTGTCAGTAACAGTGGTCGAAACCGGAGTTTTGTCGGCAACGAGGTTCTCGTAATTGCCGCCGCTCACGTCGGTGATCGCGTTGGTCAGCGGCGTATGGCCAGTCAGCGCATCGTTCGGTGCGGTGGTGGTTACGGTGCCGGTGGTTTTGCCGACTTCGATGGTGATGTTTTGGCCGTTGGCCAAGGTCACGACGACCGGCGAGCCGGTGACTGGCGCGCCGACGGTGGCGGTGTACGTGACGGTGCCACCTTCAGCGGCCGACTCGGTGGCGGTCAGTTTGACGGTGGTGGTGTCGATGGTATCGGTGACTTCGGTCACGGCCGGGACAGTGCTCGATACCAGGTTTTCGAAGTTGCCACCGGTGGCGGTCGAAATCGTCGCTTCGATTTTGCCGGCGTCTTTGTAGACGTCATCAGCCGGAGCAGGAACGGTTACGGTGCCAGTGGTTTTACCGGCTTCGATGGTGATCACCGAACCGTTCGACAGGGTCACCGTCACCGGCGAGCCAGCCGGGTTGGTCAGGGTCGCGGTGTAGATGATCGAACCGCCCTCGGCGACCGAGTTGGTGGCGCTGAGCGACAGGTCAGTGGTGTCGATGGTGTCGGTGACGGTGGTGGAAACCGGAGTCTTGTCGGCCACCAGGTTTTCGTAGTTGCCGCCGCTGACACCAGTGATCGAATTACCCAGCGACGCCTGACCGGTCAGTGCATCGTTCGGCGCAGTGAAAGTCACGGTGCCAGTGGTTTTGCCGACTTCAATGGTGATGCTCTGACCATTGGCCAAGGTCACGACGACTGGCGAACCGGTGACCGGCGCGCCGACTGTAGCGGTGTAAGTAACAGTGCCGCCCTCAGCCACAGTGGTGTCGGCCGTCAGTTTCACGGTCGAGGTGTCGATGGTGTCAGTGACGTCGGTCACGGCTGGCGTGGTGCTCGGAACGAGGTTCTCGAAATTGCCGCCAGTGGCGTCCTTGATCGTGACCTCGACTTTGCCGGCGTCTTTGTAGACGTCATCGGCAGGCGCAGGAACGGTCACGGTGCCGGTGGTTTTGCCCGCTTCGATGGTGATCACCGAGCCATTGCTCAGGGTCACGGTCACCGGCGTGCCAGCCGGGTTGGTCAGGGTTGCGGTGTAAACAATCGAACCACCTTCAGCCACGGTGCCGGTCGCACTCAGCGACAGGTTGGTGGTGTCGACGGTGTCGGTCACCGAGGTCACGGCCGGGGTTTTGTCGGCCACAAGGTTTTCGTAATTGCCGCCGCTGGCGCCGTCGATTTTCACGCTCAGCGTGTTGCCGCCGGCCAGTGCATCGTTCGGTGCGGTGAAGTTGACGCTGCCGCTGCTGGCGCCGACCGGAATGGTGATGGTCTGGCCGTTGGACAGGGTCACCACAACCGGTGAACCGGTCACCGGCGCGGTGACGGACGCGGTGTAAACCACCACGCCGCCTTCAACGGTGCTGGCGGTGGCGGTCAGCGAAACGGTGCTGTTGTCGATGGTGTCGGTCACGTCGGTGACCGCCGGGGTCTTGTCGACCACCAGGTTCTCGAAGTTGCCGCCGGTGGTCTTGGTGATGCTGGCGTCGACCTTGCCGGCGTCCTTGTACACATCATCGGCGGGTGCTGCGACGGTTGCGGTGCCAGTGGTCGCGCCCTTGGCGATGTTGATCACCGCACCGTTGCTCAGGGTCACGGTCATCGCCGTGCCTGCCGGGTTGGTCAGGCTCGCGGTGTAGACGATCGAGCCGCCCTCGGCAACCGAAGCGGTGGCGCTCAGGCTGATAGTGGTGGTGTCGACGGTGTCGGTGACGGTGGTAACCACCGCCGAACGGTCGGCATCGACCTGCTCGAAGTTGCCGCCGCTGTGGCTGGCAATCGCGGTCTGTACCTTGCCGCCGTCGATGTACGGCGTATTGGCAGGCGCAGCGAAGTTCACCGAACCGCTGGTGGCGCCGGCAGCGATGTTGATCACCGCGCCATTGGCCAGGGTCACGGTCATGGCGGTGCCGGCCGGATTGCTCAGGGTCGCGGTGTAGGTGATCTGGCCACCTTCACTGACGGTGTCGCTGGCGCTGAGGGTCAGCGTGGTTTTGTCGACGGTGTCATTGACGGTGGTGCTGACCGGGGTCTTGCTGACGTCAAGCTTCTCGAAGTTGCCGCCAGTGGCGTCGGTCATGGTCACGGTGAGCTTGCTGACGTCTTTGTACACGTCGTCGCTCGGCGCGGCGATGGTCACCGAACCGCTGGTTTTGCCAGCCTCGATGGTGATGGTCTGGCCGTTGCTCAGGTTGACGGTGACCGGCGTTTGCGCGGCGTTGGTCAGAGTCGCGGTGTAGGTGATCGACGTGCCTTCGAGCACATAGCTTTCAGCGCTGAGGGTCAGGTGCGTGGTGTTGATCGTGTCGGCAACGTTGGTTACCGCTGGCGTCGGATTGGCCACCAGGTTTTCGAAATTGCCGCCCGAGGTTTCCTTGATGGTCACTTCGAGTTTGCCGGCGTCTTTGTAGACGTCATCGGCAGGCGCCGGAACGGTCACGGTGCCGGTGGTCTTGCCGGCGTCGATGGTGATGGTCGAACCGTTGCTCAGGGTCACGGTCACTGGCGTGCCGGCCGGGTTGGTCAGCGTCGCGGTGTAGACGATCGAACCGCCTTCGTTGACGTTGCCGGTGGCGGTCAGCGAAACGGTGGTGGTGTCGACGGTGTCGGTCACGGTGGTGCTGACCGGGGTTTTGTCGGCGACCAGGTTTTCGTAGTTACCGCCGCTGACGTTGGTGATTGCGTTGGTCAGCGGGGCATGGCCGGCCAATACATCGTTCGGTGCGGTGGTGGTCACGGTGCCAGTGGTTTTGCCGACTTCGATGGTGATGTTCTGGCCGTTGGCCAATGTCACGATAACAGGCGAACCGGTCACTGGCGCGCCAACAGTGGCGGTGTAGGTGACGGTGCCGCCTTCAGCTGCAGTCTCGGTGGCCGTCAGTTTCACCGTCGAAGTATCGATGGTGTCGGTCACATCGGTTACGGCCGGGACGGTGCTCGGCACCAGGTTCTCGAAGTTGCCGCCGGTGGCGTCCTTGATGGTCACTTCGACTTTGCCGGCGTCCTTGTAGACGTCATCGGCAGGCGCAGGAACGGTCACGGTGCCGGTGGTCTTGCCCGCTTCGATGGTGATCACCGAACCGTTCGACAGGGTCACGGTTACCGGGGTGCCAGCCGGGTTGGTCAGGGTCGCGGTGTAAACGATCGAGCCGCCTTCCGCCACAGTGCCGGTGGCGCTTAGCGTCAGATTAGTCGTGTCGGTGGTGTCAGTCACGGTGGTGCTGACCAGTGTTTTGTCGGCGACGAGATTCTCGTAATTGCCGCCGGTCACGCCAGTGATCGAGTTGGTCAGCGGCGCGTGGCCGTTCAGCGCATCGTTCGGTGCGGTGGTGGTCACGGTGCCGGTGGTTTTGCCGACTTCAATGGTGATGTTCTGACCATTGGCCAGGGTCACGACAACAGGCGAACCAGTGACTGGCACGCCAACGGTGGCGGTGTAAGTGACGGTGCCACCTTCAGCAGCAGTCTCGGTGGCGGTCAGTTTGACCGTCGAGGTGTCGATGGTGTCGGTCACATCGGTGACGGCTGGCGTAGTGCTCGGAACGAGGTTCTCGAAATCGCCGCCGGTGGCGTCCTTTATGGTCACTTCGACTTTGCCGGCGTCTTTGTAGACGTCATCGGCAGGGGCCGCAACGGTCACGGTGCCGGTGGTTTTACCGGCCTCGATGGTGATTACTGCACCGTTCGACAAGGTAACGGTGACAGGCGAGCCGGCAGCGTTGGTCAGGGTCGCGGTGTAAACGATCGAACCGCCTTCAGCCACAGTGCCGGTGGCGCTGAGGGACAGATCGGTGGTGTCGGTGGTATCGGTGACGGTGGTGCTGACCGGAGTTTTGTCAGCCACCAGATTTTCGTAGTTGCCGCCGGTAACGTCAGTGATCGACGTGGTCAGCGGCGCATGGCCGGTCAACGCATCGTTCGGTGCAGTGACGGTTACGGTGCCGGTAGTCTGGCCGACCGCGATGGTGATGGTTTGGCCGTTGGCCAACGTCACCACCACTGGCGAACCGGTGACTGGCGCGCCAATGGTCGCGGTATAGGTGACGGTGCCGCCTTCAGCCACGGTGGTGTCAGCAGTGAGTTTGACGGTCGACGTGTCGATGGTGTCGGTCACTTCGGTGACGGCTGGAACGGTGCTCGGCACCAGGTTCTCGAAGTTACCGCCGGTGGCGTTGTTGATGGTCACTTCGACTTTGCCGGCGTCTTTATAGACGTCATCGGCAGGCGCCGGAACGGTCACGGTGCCTGTAGTTTTACCCGCTTCAATGGTGATCACCGAGCCGTTGCTCAGGGTCACAGTGACGGGCGAACCTGCTGCGTTGGTCAGGGTGGCGGTGTAAACAATCGAACCGCCCTCAGCCACAGAACCGGTGGCGCTGAGCGACAGGTTGGTGGTGTCGGCGACGTCTGTGACGTTGGTAGAAACCGGGGTTTTGTCGGCGACCAGATTTTCGTAATTGCCACCGCTGACATTGGTGATCGAGTTGCTCAGCGGCGCGTTGCCGGCCAGCGCGTCGTTCGGCGCGGTGGTGGTGACGGTGCCAGTGGTTTGGCCGACGGCGATGGTGATGTTTTGGCCGTTAGCCAAAGTCACGACAACCGGCGAACCGGTGACCGGCGCACCGACGGTGGCGGTGTAAGTAACGGTGCCACCTTCAGCCACCGAGGTGTCGGCCGTCAGCTTCACGGTCGAGGTGTCGATGGTGTCGGTCACTTCGGTCACGGCCGGGACAGTGCTCGGCAGCAGATTCTCGAAGTTGCCGCCAGTCGCATCCTTGATGGTGACTTCGACTTTGCCGGAGTCTTTATAGACATCATCCGCAGGCGCCGGAACGGTCACGGTGCCAGTGGTTTTGCCCGCCTCGATGGTGATCACCGAGCCGTTGCTCAGGGTCACGGTTACCGGTGTGCCGGCAGGATTGGTCAGGGTCGCGGTGTAAACAATCGAGCCACCTTCAGCCACGGTGCCGGTGGCTGTCAGCGACAGGTTGGTGTCGTCGATCGAGTCGGTAATGGTGGTGGTCGCTGGCGTCGTGTTCGGCACCAGGTTTTCGAAGTTGCCACCGGTTGCGCCCGTAATCGTTGTGTTGACGGTGCTGCCATTGTTGTAAACGTCGTTGGCCGCAGTCGGCACGTTGACCGAGCCCGTGGTCTGGCCGGCGTCAATGGTGATGGTCGAGCCGTTCGACAGGGTGATCGTTACCGGAGTCTGCGCGGCGTTGGTCAGCGTCGCGGTGTAAGTGATCTGGCCGCCTTCGACGACGGTACCGGTAGCGGTGAGGCTGACGCTGGTGGTGTCGATCGAATCGGTAACCGTGGTGGTCGCTGGCGTGGTGTTTGGCACGAGGCTTTCGAAGTTGCCGCCGGTAGCGCCAGTAATCGTGGTGCTGACGGTGCCGCCATTGTTGTAGACGTCATTGGCCGCGGTCGGCACGTTGACGGTGCCGGTGGTCTGGCCGGCTTCAATGGTGATGGTCGAACCGTTCGACAGGGTGACGGTCACCGGGGTTTGCGCCGGGTTGCTCAGGGTCGCGGTGTAGGTGATCTGACCACCCTCGACCACTGTGCCGGTGGCGGTCAGGGTCAGGTTGGTGGTGTCGATCGAATCGGTGATGGTGGTCACCGCTGGCGTCGGGTTCGGCACCAGGTTTTCGAAGTTGCCGCCGCTGGCACCGGTGATGGTGGTGGTGACGGTGCTGCCGTTGTTATAGACGTCGTTGGCCGGGGTCGGCACGTTGACAGTGCCGGTGGTCTGGCCGGCGCCGATGGTGATGGTCGAGCCGTTCGACAGGGTGACGGTCACCGGCGTTTGCGCCGGGTTGGTCAGGGTCGCGGTGTAAGTGATCTGCCCGCCTTCGGTGACACTTGGCCCGGCCGTCAGGGTGACGGTGGTGGTGTCGATGGTGTCGGTGACCTGGGTCGTGGCCGGAGTGGTCGGCGGGGTCACGGTGATGCCGTTGCCGCCGGTGGTGCCGGTGACGGTCACGTCGATCTGGGTCGGGTCGTTATAAACGGTGTCGTTCGGCGCCAGCGGCACGTTGACCGTGCCAGTGGTGGAGCCTGCCGGAATCACAATCACCGCGCCATTGGACAGGGTGATGGTCAGGTCGGTCAATGGCGCCTGGGTCAGGGTCGCGGTGTACACCAGCACGCCGCCGGCTTCGGTGATGGACGGCGTGGCGCTGAGGCTCAGGGTCGAATCACGCAGGGCGTTGGTGGTGGTGTCGGTGGTCTGGCCGCCAGTAATGTTTTGCGCGGCCTGGCCGGCAGCGTTGATCCCTGCGGTCGGGAAACCAATGGTCGGGTCAACACGGCCAGCGGTAGCGTCGAGCATGACGAAGCTGTGACCGCCACCGGCGGCACCGCCAGTGCCGGCGGCGCTCGGGCCGGCAGCGGTGGCGTCAAGCGCGGTAGTCGGGTCGACACCGGCGGCGATGGCTTGCTGCAGTTCGGCTACTGACGGCGCAGCCTGCGCGGTGGCTTCAGCCAGGTCAGTGCTGGAGTCGGGCGCGTTGGCGCTCCACTGGGTTTCGCGTCCCAGGTCCAGCGTGCGGCCATCAGCCAATTCAAGCGACACGGCGCCGGAGAGGCCGGTGTCGATCTGGTCGCCAACGAACAGGCGATCGCCTTCAACGAGTACGCGACGTACGCCCTCTGGGGACACCACGAATACCTGACCGACAATGCTTTTGACGATGGCAACAACACTGCTCATTGAAGACTCTCCGGGGTGTCACGTTCAGTTGACTTCCATGAACCTGATGGCATGGGCGCCGATTCAGTCTGGACGTACTTTAAAAATTTGCGAAACAAGTTTGACGCGTCTAATCGTCAATAATTTGGCTAGATTCTTTCGCTATTAACTTTATGCCAAACTATTGACCTTCTGGGTGCCATCCTAAACAATCGCCCCACTAATGTCACATTGATATTTCCGCGGCGACCTGTCCT
>Ga0157369_10003549_pt1 | contig 18529 bp, 10 predicted proteins | sample C25metaG_FD_113461 | JGI IMG/M metagenome (GOLD analysis project Ga0157369, IMG submission 113461) | Corn rhizosphere microbial communities from Kellogg Biological Station, Michigan, USA - C2-5 metaG | ecosystem: Host-associated > Plants > Roots > Rhizosphere > Soil | place: USA: Michigan... | reverse complement strand
AAGTCGTCGTCCCAGGTCAGCTTCCTGCCGATCTGGCCCGCTCCGCCGGCGTCGGGACTCAACATGAGTTCCATGTATTCCACGTTCTGGCTCGCCGCGCGCGACACCACTTCCGCCAGCATCTGCGCCGTGTGGTTGCCGCTCGCCGCACCGAACTTCGGGAACGTGTCGAAGAAGTGGTCGTGGCCGCTCTGCACGGCGGTAGGAAAGTTCCGCATCGACCACGCGTCGATCATCTGCCGGTAGAGAATCGGGTCTTTCAGCGCGTCCGACGCCGGCGGACGTCCGCCCTGCGCGTCGCACGGTGGAGTCGGAGGCGAGAGCGCCATCGTCGTTCGATCCACGCACAGCCCGTCGTTCGCCGCCCAGTTGATGTAGCTCTCGGCATACACCGCGCCGCTGAGGTGGTTGTGCAGATCCGCGCCCTTGGGCATCTCGCGCAGAAACGCTTCCAGTAACCCGGGGCTCGATCGGACCGACTCCAGGTAGCGCGCCGCGCGCGCCTCGCCGGACGACGTGCGGGGCGCCGGTGTCTTCGATTGAGCCACGCCCGCCGAAACGGTCAGCGAGCAGGCCACCCATGCGGCAAATCCGAATCTTGCTAGACCAAGCAAAGATCCGCGTACATCCGCGTAAATCCGCGGTAAGCCTTTTTCTTGCGTTCTTCGGCGCACGCTTCTCTCCCGATGGTGAACGATTTCGCTGAATTGTATCTGCACCGGTTTGTAAGGGAGTCATCAAAATAAGCTTTTGCCTTTGTTTCTCAGCGTCCTCTGCGAATCCTCGGTGTGCTCTGCGTTTTCCCGTTTTAGTCTTGTCACAATCCAAATGTGAGCTGCGTCGCACGTGTTCCGCGCGCGTGAGTGTTGGAATGCAAAGTCATTCCCCGACAATCTGCGGAGGCACGTATTGTGACGATCGGCAGGGCTGGTTCTGTTTTTCTTGCGGCAATCGTTTTCGCCGCCGTGGCTTTAGCGCAGTCCAGCACCGAAGGCGCCATCGGCGGCACCGTCTATGATCCGGCGCGCGCCGTCATCCAGAAAGCGCAGGTCGCGGTCCGCAACCTCGACACCGGCAGGGAAGACGCCGCTGTCACCGATGCCGGCGGCCGCTTCCGTTCCGTTCGTCTCCAGCCCGGCAGCTACAGTGTCACGGTTCATGCCAACGGCTTCGCGGAGTCCGAACGCACCGGGATCGTGGTGGAAGTCGGCCGCGTCACCGACGTCGACATCGTGCTCGCTCTCGCCGGGCACAAGGAAGTGGTCGAAGTCGAAGGCGCAGCGCAGGTCATCCAGACCGAGCAGCACGACTTCAGCGCCAACGTGAACCAGGTCGCGATCAACGATCTGCCGATCAACGGGCGGCGCTGGTCGAACTTCATCCTCCTGACTCCCGGCGCCACCTCCGACGGCGATTACGGCCTCGTCAGCTTCCGCGGCATCTCCGGCCTGCTCAACAACAACACCGTCGACGGCGCCGACAACAACCAGGCGTTCTACTCCGAAGAGCGCGGACGCACGCGCATCGCTTACGTCATTAGCTCCGCCGCCATCCAGGAGTTCCAGGTCAACACCTCGAATTTCTCCGCCGAGTACGGACGCTCCGCCGGCGGTGTCATCAATGCGGTCACCAAGAGCGGCAGCAACAACCTTCATGGCCGTCTCTTCTATTTCAACCGCAACTCCGCCTTGTCGGCGAGGAACGCCTTCACCACCGCGAGCACCATCGTCAACGGGCAGCTCGTCACCAGCTCCATCAAACCGCGCGACAACCGTCATCAGTTCGGTGGCACGCTTGGCGGCCCCATCGTCAGCAACAAGCTGTTCTACTTCTTCTCCTACGACCAGCAGCGGCACGCCAACCCGGGTGTCGCTGTCACGGATGACCCGCTCTTCCTCGCTCCCGTCACCCTCGAGGCGCCGCCCGCGAGGGCGACGTGCAACACCTCGGGCCTCTCCGCCGGACAGCGGCTCGCGGCGTGCGGCATCACGCAGGCGCAGGCTGACGCGACCATCAACTTTCTTGTCGGCCTGACCGGGCCGATCCGCCGCGACTTCAATCAGTACACCGTGCTGCCCAAGATCGATTGGGCCATCAGCCGCAACCATCGCCTCGCGCTCTCTTACAATCGCATGCGCTGGCTCGCGCCTGCCGGTGTGCAGACATCCGCCACCGTCACGCGCGCGCGCGACGGCTTCGGCAACGACATTTCGCGCGTCGACACGCTCATCGGACGCCTGACTTCCACCTTCGGCGCGCGCCTCTCGAACGAGCTGCGCTATCAGTGGGCGCGCGACCTCGAAATCCAGCGCCCGCAAACGCCTCTCCCGGGACAGCCGGCAACCGTCGAAGGCGCTTATCCACCGGAAGTCTGCATCGGCTGCTCGACGTCGGGCAGCGTGCAGGACGGATTCCTCATCGGCCGTTCGCACTCCGTCTCGCGGATTCAGCCGGACGAGAAGCGTAACCAGGTGGTCGACACGCTCGTGTGGTCGCGCGGTCGCCACCTATTCAAGTTCGGAGCCGACTTCAACCACGTCTCTGACTTGCAGGACCAACTCTTCTACGACAGCCCCGAGTACAGCTACACGTCGCTGGCCGACTACATCGTCGACGTCAACAAGCCATCGGCCAGGCGATACGCCAGCTTCCAGCAGGGATTCGGCCGTCGTCGCTTCCAGTTCGCCACTACCGATTACAACGCCTTCGCGCAGGACGATTGGCGCGTCACGCCGCGTCTCACGCTGAACCTCGGTGTGCGCTACGAGTTCGAGCAACTGCCCAAGCCCTTCCTGCCGAATCCCGACGAGCCGCGCACAGCGGTGTTTCCCGCCGACACCAACAACTTCGGCCCGCGCGCCGGTTTTGCTCTCGATCTCACGGGAAAGGGCAAGACCTCTCTGCGTGGCGGCTACGGCATCTTCTACGCGCGCGTCATCGGGTCGACGATCCTCAACGCCATGATCAACACCGGCGTGCCCGGCGGTCAGGATACTTACTTCCTCTATTCCAGCAACGCCGCCGCGCCGCAGTATCCGAACCTGCTGGCCACCGCGCCCCCAAAAACTTCCTCGCCGCCATCGATCGTCTTCTTCCAGAAAGACTTCCAGAATCCCCTGGTCCACGAGGCCGACCTCGTGCTCGAGCGCGAGATCGCGCGCGGAAATCTGCTCTCTGTGAGCTGGCTGTTCAGCAAGGGCACGGACATGCCGGTGTTCATCGACCAGAACCTGAGCGCGCCCTCCGGCTCCGTGCCCATCCGTTACGCCGGCGGACCGCTCGACGGACGCACCGTCCCCATGCGCGTCTTTTACGGCGACCGTCCCAACCCGAACTACTACCAGATGACCCAGGTCTCCAGCCGCGTTCGTTCCAACTACAACGCCGGCGTGGTGCAATTCCGCCGCCGCATGACGCGCGGTCTCCAAGTCCAGGCCAGCTACACCTGGTCGCACGCCATCGACACCCAGCAGAGCTCCACTACCTTCACCACCGGCAACAATCTCTTCGATCCCTACGACCTCTCCACCGACAAGGGAAACTCGTCATTCAACGTGCCACATCGCTTTGTAACGCACATTGTGTGGGCGCCGAAGGCGCGCGCCGGGAACCGCGTGCTCAGCGCGTTTCTCAACGGCTGGTCGTTCGCGCCGGTCTTCACCGCGCAAACCGGACGCCAGCGCGACACCAGCGTTGGCGGCACCGCACCCTTCAGCAGCAAGACGCAAGCCGGAGGCGTCAACGGTTCCAATGGATGGAATCGCGTGCCCGCCCTGCCCCGCAATTACCTCCGCCTGCCCAGCCCCTGGACGTTTGACCTGCGCCTCTCGCGCCGCGTACGCGTGCGCGAAAAGGTCACGCTCGAGCTCGTCGCCGAAGCCTTCAACCTCATGAACCACGTCAACCCGACGCGAATGTTGACCACCATGTATCGCTGGGGCTGTGGTTCTCCCGCGCCCGCCGGATGCACGAACTCCGCCGCCGCGCCTGTCATGACCTACGACCCCACCGTCGGCCAGATCACTGCTGCCTCTTCGTACACCCTCAAGGAACGCCAGGTGCAGTTAGCGCTCAGGGTGCAGTTCTGAGCAGAGCGGATGCCGATTGACGTGAGCAGGAGAATGTCCTAAACTCTTCGGACTTCTTGAGGGCGTGTGCCTCGTTCCCGTCGAGCCGATGTACATTGGCGCCCTTTGCGAGGGAACATGAGACTCCGCATCGTAATTCTTGTTGCCTGCCTGGCGCCGTTCCTGCAAGCGCAAACGCCGCAAGCAGCCGCACCGCTCACTTTTGAAGTCGCGACGGTGAAAAAATCCGCTCCCGCCGCAGCGAACCAGCCTGGCGGCATCCGTCCTCTGCCTGGCGGCGAAACCTACGTTGCGACCGGTGTCCCGCTGCGCCTCATGATCAAGCTCATGTACCGCCTCACCGACGAGCAGCTTGTCGGCGGGCCTGACTGGATCAACACCGAGCTCTGGGACGTTCGCGGGAAGGCCGAGCGTCCGTCCTCGCTCGTCGACCTTCGCGTGATGTTCCAGAACCTGATGGCGGACCGCTTCAAGCTGAAAATGCGCCACGAGACGCGTATGCAATCTGCCTTCATCCTCACGGTCGACAAATCGGGATCGAAGATGAAGCTCAACACCAGCCCCGAACCGTTCGACGTTCCCATCAAGTTGACCCGGCAGCCCGCGCCACCGACGTCGCCCCAATTCACCGGAACGCGCGTCCCCATGTACTTCCTCTGCTGGTGGCTTGCGCAGGGAGGCTTACCCACGGGCATTAATCATCCCATCGTCGACAAAACCGGCCTCACCGGTTTCTATGACTTCACGCTCGAGTTTGCGCCTGATCTTTCCGGACGCCGCGCGAATCCCAACGAGGCGCCCAACTTCGACGGACCTGACATCTTCGCCGCACTCCGCCAGCAGCTCGGCCTCAAGCTCGAATCCGGCAAGGGACCGGTCGAGGTGTTTGTCATCGAAAGTGCGGAGCGCCCAGCCGACAACTAACGCACCAGTGACGCTCCACTGTTTATAATCCCCGCCAACAGTGGAGGTGCATCGTGTCCGATGTCACCCGGCGTGACTTCACCAAGCTTGCGGCTGCAACGGGACTCGCTGCCGCGCTTCCTTTGTGGGCTGCTTCCTCGGGCCCGATGGTCGGCATCCAGGTCGGCGCCGTGTCTTTCGTCGATGAAGGCGTCGGCCCGGTGCTCGACCGTTTCCAGCACGACGCTGCCGTCAACACGCTCTTCGTCGCCGCCTTCAGCTACGGACGCGGCATCGCCGGACGCCAGGTGCCCGGCCAGCCGCTCCCCGATCACGGCAAGCAGGAATACGACACCGGCTTCCACGGCGGAAATTTCGCGCGCGTCCATCCGCAGTACTACACGGGCACGTCGCTCAAGAATATTCAGGCCACCGACTACGGAAACTTCGACGTCCTCGGCGACGTCATTCCTCAGGCGCGCTCTCGCGGTCTCAAGACAATTTGCTGGTACGAAGATGTCTTTCGCCGCGATCTCGAAGGCATCGATCGCCTCCAGGAAGTCACGCTCTCCGGACGCAAGGCCGCCACGCTGTGCTTTCACAATCCCGAGGTGCAGGCGTTCTGGCACGCGCTCACCGAGGACTTCGTGCGCAGCTATCCGCTCGACGGCATCATGTGGGGAAGCGAGCGGCAGGGCCCCTTCGACAACGCCATTCGCGGCGCGCACGAGGGCGGACGCGATCCCATGGAGGTCACCTGCTTCTGCAACTTCTGCCGCCAGGAAGCGTCGAAGCGCGGCATCGACGTCAATCGCGCCGTCGAGGGATACACGAAGCTCGCCTCGCTCGTGCGCGCCACGTCGCGTCCCGCCGACGGCTACTTCGTTTCCTACTGGCGGCTGCTGGTGCAGTATCCCGAGATCCTCGCCTGGGAAAAGCTGTGGAACGACGGCCTCCAGTCCACCTACGACTCGCTTTACAAGCTCGCCAAGTCGATCCGCCCCGACGTAGGCGTCGGCTGGCACATCTGGCACAACAACTCGTTCAGCCCGTTCTACCGCGCCGAGCAGGACTGGACCGAGTTCCGCCGCTACTCCGACTTCCTGAAAGTCGTCATGTACAACAACTGCGGCGGCCCTCGACTGGCGAACTATGTGCGCGGCGTCAGCCAGACCATCCTTGGCGACTTCCCGCCGGAAGCCGCGCTCGCCTGGACCTACGGTGTCGAGAACTACTCGCCGCAAAAGGAAGCGGACCTCGCGACCATCTCCCAGCGCGGCCTGTCGTCCGACTATGTCGCCCGCGAGACCAAGCGCGCGCTCGCCGGCGTCGGCGGCGCGGTCAAGATCTGGCCCGGCATCGACATCGACATCCCGACCGGCAAAGACGAAAAGAAGACCACGCCCGACGACGTTCGCGGGGCGGTTCGCGCCGCGCTCACCGCCGGCGCCGACGGCGTCCTGTTCTCGCGCAAGTATTCCGAGATGCAGCTTGCGAACCTCCGCGCCGCCGGCGAAGGCGTCCGCGGCTGAGGATTCGAATGCTTCTTGCCGCGAGCCGCGCCGGCAGCGTCAGCCCGAGCGCCGTATAATCCCGCCGCATGAGATTCCTTTTGCTGCTTCTGTTGACCGGCCTCTCCTCCGCCCAGCCGCTCACGCTGCAGCAGCTCGTCGCGCCGCCGACCACTGTCACGCGCGATGACAAGCCCGTCCCATTCGCCCTCTACGGACTCGTCGAGTTCAACTCGCTCAACGACACCTTCGCTTACATCGACACGCAAGCCGGGCGCTGGCAATTCCCCAACGCGCAAGCGCGTCAACAATTCGCCGACGGCCTCCTCCGCCGCGCCGTCGAAAGCCGCATCGTCTCCATGGCGACCGAGGAGCCGCTCGAAATTCTCCTCACCCATACGCCCGCCGCGATCGACGCCGCCATCGCGCGCCTCCCCGATCCCATCTACGCCGGACGCAACTGGACCCTTTCCCGCGCGGCCTACGCCGCCGCCTTCCAGCGCGTGCGCGCCCGCTGGAGCACGTCGCTCAACTGCTGGAGCGCCTCGCCCGTCATCGCCGGGCGCGTGCTCTCCAACTGGTACGTCATCGAAGAGGGAATCGGTCTCTACGGCGCCCGCTACGATTCCGTCGAGCACTTCTGGCAGGCGACGAAGTATCACCCCGATGTCGCCGTTGCTGACCTGCTCTCGCTGCTCGACGACCTCGACCGCGCCGATCTGGCCGCATGGCTCGCGCGCCTCGACGGCGATCAGCGCGTCTACCTGGCGCACAGCTACATCGTCGAGTTCCTGCGCGCCAACCTCGCGCCGGCCAAGCGCGCCTGGTTCCGCGCGCAGCTCCAGGCGCTCGTCGCGCCAAGCAACGTCCGCGCCGCGAAAACGCGCGAACTCCAGCAGCGCTCAGCCGGAAGCCTTCGCTTCACCAGCCTGCAGGAAAAGATTTTCTGGGGAGACCTCGCCGACGTCTTTCACCTGCTCGCCTTCCTGGATCGCATCGCGCCCATCGACTCGCGGCTACGCGCCTCGCTCGCCCGCCTTCACTTCGACGCGGTTTACGTCGGCTCGCGCAAGCTCGGCTTCGTCAGCCCCGAATTCCGCGCCCTCATGCTGGAGGTTTGGAAGATCAAGTTCCTGAAGATGCCGCGCTTCCGCGACGTCATCGTCTCCATCCCGCCGGAAACGAAGCTCGACCACTTCCTCAACGACGGCGACTCGCCCGACATCCCCATCCCCATCTACGTCGGCTACTTGAACGAAATCCGCCGCCTCGCCAGAACGCACTAGCCGGGTGCCTCGTGCTTCTCTGCGCCCTCTGCGTCTCTGCGGTGAATCCTTTGTCTTTCACCCGATTTTCACTTCCCACGCCGCCTCCCGCCAAATATCCTTTCCTTTTCACCCCAGGAGCCCTCATATGTCTCTCCGTCGCTGTGCTCTTATCCTTACTCTGATTTCCGTTTCCGCGTTGGCGCAGACCGCGCAACCGGGCCGCAAGACCATCGATCTTCCCACCAGCAAGCAGCTCATCGAGCCCGTTCCCGGCCATCCGCAGCAACTCAACAGCTTTCCGGCCAACCTTGCCGTCAGTCCCGACCGCCGTTACGTCGCCATCCTGAACGCCGGATACGGCACCAAGATCTCCAAGTTCGGCCAGTCCATCGCCATCCTCGACCGCACCGAGAATAAGGTCACGGATTATGCCGACCCGCGCGTCGGACGCCAATCCAAGCAGGTTTACTTCTACGGAATCGCTTTCAGCAGCGACGGCTCCAAGGTCTATGCCTCCCTCGGCTCGATCACCGATCCCCTGGGCGCTGACAAAGGCAATACGGGCAATGGCATCGCCGTCTACGCGTTTAACAATGGCTCGCTCACGCCGGAGAAGTTTCTTCCTATCGGCCTGCGCACGCTCGACGCCAACCACCGCCGTCCGGAACACGGCAAGTTTCTCGAGGAGACGCGTAAGCTTCCGCCGAACTCGCTCCCGCCCCTTCCGGCCGGCATCGCGGTCATCAAAGGTGACAGCGGGGACCGCCTGCTCGTGGCCAACAACCTCTCCGACGACGTCGTGCTGCTCGACGTCGCCACCGGCAAGGAGCTACAGCGCATAGACGTCAGCAAGGGTCGCGATATCCCCGCCGCTTATCCGCTGGCGGTTGCAGCCTCGGCCGACGGCAAGCGCGGTTGGGTCAGCGAGTGGAATGGCTCTGGAGTTTCGGGCCTCGACCTGGCGAGCGGAAAGCGCACGCCCGGCAGCTACTTCCCGCCTGCGCAGCCGACCGGCGCGAGTTCTCATCCGGCCGCGATCCTACTTAGCCCCGATGGCAAGCGGCTCGCCGTCGCGCACGCCAACAAGGACCTCGTTGAAATCAACGACGTAAACAGCCAGCGCGATCTCGCGCTCATCGACGTCAAACTGCCCGGCCAGGAATTCCCCGGCGTGTACCCGATCGGCCTTGCGCAGTCCGCCGACGGCAAGCGCCTTTACGTTGCGCTCGGCTCCGGCGATGCGGTCGCCGTCGTTGACACCACGCCTCTGCTGACGCTCGATCCCAACGCGCACCGGACTCTGCAACTCAAGCCCATGGGTTTCATCCCCACCGGCTGGTATCCAACTTCGCTCGCCGTCATCGGCGATGAACTGGTCATCGCAACCGCCAAGGGCAACGGTACCGGGCCCAATTCGGAGAATGCGCCTGACGCCGGCAATGGCTTCGCGCCGCGTCCCGGACATCCTTATATCTTCTCCATTCTCGGCGGCTCGGTCGCGCGCATGAACACGTCCAAGATCGAGGGCGACCTCAAGCGCCTGACCGCTGAAGTGCTCGAGTCCAATCGCATGTCCGGACGCCTGCCCGAGTTTGCCTTCAAGGGCGGCAAGAGTCCGATCAAGCACGTGATTTACGTGATCCGCGAAAACCGCACCTACGACCAGGTGTTCGGCGACATCAAGGAAGCGAACGGCGATCCGTCGCTGACGATGTATGGCGAGGAGATCACGCCCAACGGGCACAAACTCGCGCGCCAGTTCGGCGTGCTCGACAACTTCTATGACAGCGGCGAAGTCTCGGGCGACGGACACGTCTGGTCCACCGCCGCCATCGGCAGCGATTACACCGAGCGCATTATCCAGATCAATTACCGCGGCAAGGAACGCACTTACGACTTCGAGGGCACGAATGCCGAGGACATTCCTCTCGCGCTGGGCATTCCCGACGTCAATGAGCCCGGCACCGGATATATCTGGGGCAACGTCGCCCGTCATGGGCTGACGCATCGCAATTATGCCGAGTACGTGAAGATGGAATTCTGCGATACGCCCAACCCCGTGAGCCCGCACTTGAACTTTGAGCACGCGGCTTCTTGCGAAAAGAAGTTCGTCGCGCAAGGCGAGCCGCTGCCCGGCGGTCCGAGTCCTTACCCGTGGCACATTCCCATCATCGCGAATCACGCGCCGACCAAGCCGGAGATCGTGGGTCACTACGATCCCAACTACGCCACCTTCAACACCAGCTATCCCGATCAGCTCCGCATGGACGAATTCCTGCGCGAGTTCGCCGGCTTCGTGAAGGCGCGCGAGACCAAACAGGGTGAGCAGTTGCCCAACTTCATCATCATGAAGCTCCCCAACGATCACACCGGCGGCACGCGTCCCGGCGTTCCGACGCCGCAGGCCAACGTCGCCGATAACGATCTCGCGCTGGGTCGGCTCGTCGAAGCCGTCTCGCACAGCCCTTACTGGGATGACACCGCCATCCTCGTGCTGGAAGACGACGCGCAGAATGGCGCCGACCACGTCGACGCGCATCGCTCGCTCGCGCTCGTCATCAGCAAGTACGCGCCCGTGGCGACGCCCGACAAGCCGTTCGTCGATCACCACTTCTATACGACGGTGAACATGATTCACACCGCCGAGGCGCTGCTTGGGCTGCCGCCGATGAACAACAACGACGCTCGCGCTGCCGTCATGGCGCCGTCGTTCAGCGGTCCCGGCACGCAGCCGCCCTACACCGTCGACAAGCGCAACCTCGACAATGGGCTCATCTATAAGGTGAACCAGCAGAATGCTCCCGGCGCGCGCCAGTCGTCGAAGATGGATTTCTCCCATCCCGACGCCGCTCCGGCCGACGAGTTGAACGCCATCCTCTGGCGCCAGGCAAAAGGGAACGCCCCCATGCCCGCACCGAAACACAACGTCATTCCGGAAGATTAGAAGAAGAAGAGCCGAGAAGAACGTCTGGAGGCCCGCCGCCCTCGGCGGGCCCGTTTCGGCACACTTCAAATTGTTCCACGTGGAACAATGTCTTAAAGATATAGATGGTGATTCCAGGGGACTTAGCGCCGGGCGAGTTGAATATGGTTTTCAGTTATGCGCCGCGGTTCAGGCGACGTCTTGGGCGATTTTGGGAATCACGTCTTCCAGCAGCGCCAGGAACTGGCCCTGTACCCGCCGGCCAGTTTCCAGCACTTCTTCATGGTTGAGCGGCTGGTCAAGAATTCCTGCAGCCATGTTGGTGACGCACGAGATGGCCAGCACGCGGATTCCCATGTGCGCCGCCACGATCGCTTCCGGCACGGTGGACATCCCGACCAGGTCCGCGCCGATCGTGCGCAGGTAGCGAATCTCCGCCGGCGACTCGTACGACGGGCCGGACATCGCCGCGTACACGCCTTCGTGCACCTCGATACCGAGTCTTTCTCCCGCCACCAGCGCCATCTCGCGATAGGACTTCCAGTAGGCACGGGTCATGTCGGGGAAGCGCGGTCCGAAGCGCGCGTCGTTGGCGCCAATGAGCGGATTGTCACCCTGGAGATTGATATGGTCGGAGATCGCCACCAGCGCGCCCTGCCCGTACTTCACGTTGATGCCGCCGGCGGCGTTGGTCAGAATCGCGGCCTTGCACCCCATGCGTCCGAAAACGCGCATGGGGAACGTGACCTCGCGCATGGAGTGGCCTTCGTAGTAGTGCATGCGGCCCTGCATGGTCGCGACTGCCACGCCCTTCGCCGTTCCGACCACCATCATGCCGGCGTGGCCTTCGGCGGTGGAACGCACGAAACCGGGAATGTCGCCGTACGGAATCTTGATCGAGTCGTGCAGTGAATCGGCGTAGGCGCCGAGCCCGGAACCGAGCACGAGCGCGATCGCCGGGCGGAGTTTTGTTTTCGACAGAATGAAATCCGCGGCGGCTTGCGCGCGGGAGAAGTCATCACTTGTGACAGGCGATGTAATGGTCATGAAACCTCAAAAAGCGGGCCGCTGATCAACGCAGATGACGCAGATCAAAACAGAATCAGCGTTGATCAGCGTTCATCTGCGGCGGCATTGGTTCCTAACTTCTAATACAAAATCCCTACAATCGCCGCCGAGATCAAGTTTGCCATGGTGCCGGCGAGCATGGCGCGGAAGCCGAGTTGCGCGAGTTCGCCCTTGCGGTTCGGAGCCAGGGCGCCGATGCCGCCGATCTGGATGCCGATGGAGCTCAAGTTCGCGAAGCCGCAGAGCGCGAAGGTTGCGATGGTGAAGCTGCGCGGGTCGAGCAGGTCGCGCATCGGCCCAAGGTCCTTGAAGGCGATGAGTTCGTTCAACACCATGCGCGTGCCGAGCAGGCCGCCAACGCGGGTGGCGTCGTGCCACGGAATGCCGATGAGCCACGCGATGGGCGAGAAGGCCCAGCCGAAGATCGTTTGCAGGTTGTTGGGGAACCAGGCCATGCCGCGCGCGGCGAGGAAGTTGGAGAATCCGCCGAGCAGCAGGTTGACGAGCGCGATGAGCGCGAGGAACGAGATCAGCATGGCCGCGACATTGAGCGCGAGCTGCAAGCCGTCGCCCGTGCCCTTGGCAATGGCGGCGAGGAAGTTTTCCGTCTTGTGCTCGGAGTCGAGCGTGTCGAAGCTGACGGCGTCGGCGACCGCTTCTCCTTTGTCGTCCCCAACGCGGCGCGTGGCAGTGAGCGGCGTTCCGATCTCGGGGACGAGCATCTTGGCCATCAGGATGGTGCCGGGCGCGGTCATGATGACGGCGGTGAGCAGGTGCTCGGCCTTGGCGCCGAAGGCGATGTAAGCGCCCATGACGCTGCCGGAGACGTGCGCCATGCCGGCGGTCATCACGGTCATCAGCTCGGAGCGCGTGAGGCCCGGCAGGAACGGGCGGATGCTGAGCGGCGCTTCGGTTTGTCCCATGAAGATGGAGGCGGCGACGTCCATCGACTCGGCGCCGCTGACGCCCATCACCCATGTCATGAATCGTGCCATCGCCTTGATGACGATCTGCATGACGCCGTAGTGATAGAGCAGCGCGAAGAACGCCGAGATAAAGATGATCATCGGCAGCACGCCAAAGGCGAAGGTGAAGAGCAGGTCGGGCTTGCCGGTGGCGTTGTTGGTGAAGATCTCCTCGCCGGGACGGCCGCCGATGGCGCCGAAGACGAAGATGGATCCGGCGTAGGTGCAGTCGAGCAGCCGGGTGACTGCAAGTCCAGCCACCTGGAAGACCTTTTGACCAACGCCCCACCGGAAGACGATCAGGCCGAGCGCGAACTGGAGACCGAGGCCCCATGCGACCGTCTTGAAGCGGATGGAACGGCGATTGGTGGAGAAAAGCCAGGCAAGACCGAGCAGCACGATCAGGCCGAGGACGCCGATGAAACGGCTCATGAATTATGCCTCGAAGGAAGTTGGATAGAAGTTAGTGGGAGAAGCGCGAATTGGGAAGAAAAAAGCAACACCCAAAGACACGAAGTTCGCACGAAGGCGAGAACCAAGGTCCCGCGCCTTCGCGCAAAAGACGCGCTCAGGGCGGCATGACAAAAAGGCGAGCATCGGTATTGGGCAGGCTCGCTGCGCTCGGGATGTTTTTATGGGACGCCGGGCGGGGACGCCCGGCGCTACAGGACTATTTCGCGTCGCCGCCGATGATCTTGCGGACCATGGGCCGCGGGCCGGACGGCGCCTGGGGCGCGATGGTGTAAGCGGCCTCGATCAGCTTCTGGGCTTCGGCGAGGCGCGCATCGGAGTTGTAGTGAATCGTGACTAGTGTGTCGCCGGCTTTGACTCGGTCGCCGAGCTTCTGATGGACGACGATCCCGACGGCGGGATCGACCGAGTCTTCTTTCCTCTCGCGTCCGCCGCCGATGACGACGCAGGCGGTGCCAATCTTCTCATTCATGATCGCGCCGACGAATCCGGCCGATGCGGCCTTCACATCAACCTTATTCTTGGGCTGCGGCAGGCGCTTGACGTCGTCGACCACGCGCTCGTCGCCGCCCTGCACGCGGACCATCTCGCGGAACTTCTGCATGGCCTTGCCGTTGGCAATCAGTTCTCCGCTGAGCTTGCGGCCTTCTGCGACCGACTTAGCCTTGTCACCGAAGAGGAACATCCACGCGGCGAGTTCGATGCACAGCTCGCGCAGATCGGCCGGTCCCTTGCCGTTGAGGATGTCGATGCACTCGACGACTTCGAACGCGTTGCCGACGAGGTTGCCGAGCGGTTGCTCCATGTCGGTGATGAGCGCGACCATGCGCTTGTTCATGCGCTTGCCGGTGTCGACCATGAGGCCGGCGAGGTACTCGGCATCTTTCTGGTCTTTCATGAACGCGCCGGAGCCGGTCTTGACGTCGAGCACGAGGCCGTCGACGCCCTCCGCCAGCTTCTTGCTCATGATGGAAGCGCAGATCAGGTATGGGCTTTCGACCGTGCCGGTGACGTCGCGCAGCGAGTAGATCTTTTTGTCGGCGGGCGCGATCTCGGCGGTCTGTCCGATCATGGCGCAGCCCGTCTTGGCGAGGATGTCGCGGAACTGGGTGAGCGTGAGGTTGACGTTGAAACCGGGGATGGCTTCGAGCTTGTCGAGCGTGCCGCCGGTGTGTCCGAGGCCGCGGCCGCTGATCATGGGGACGAAGACGCCGCCGGCCGCGACCAGCGGAGCGAGTACGAGCGAAGTCTTGTCGCCGACGCCGCCGGTGGAGTGCTTGTCGACCTTGCGCCCGGGGAGCGAGGAGAAGTCGAGCACCTGGCCGGAGTGCAGCATGGTCTCGGTGAGCGCGGCGAGCTCGGCGCCGGTCATGCCTTTCAACAAGGCGGCCATGAGGAAGCTGGCCATCTGGTAGTCGGGGATGTCGCCGCGGGTGTAGCCGCCGACGATGGCTTCAATGTGTTCGCGGCTGAGTTCGCCGCCGTCTCTTTTTGAGCGGATCAGGTCAACAATGCGCATGGCTGGTTGGATCGATTAGAAAGTGGCGGGTGGGAAATGGCAAGGAAAAGAAGGGCAGAGGGCAGAGGACAGCGGGCAGGGAAAGACAAAGCTCACCACAGAGGGCACGGAGGAGACGGAGGAATCCAATCACAGGCAGATGTGACGCGGCCCACTTTCGCCGAAGTCGCAGCGGGGATGAAAATCGTCAGCTATGACGATGCGGAGATGTGCTTGGTTGATGATCGCGCTGCTTGTCTCGGTCGCTAACGCCACGCCCTGCGTGGAGAGCGCGGCCCGCACGGAATTTGTGGCCGGCGAGGACGCCGGCCCCCCGGTCGTTTCCACAGACAAGGCGCGCGCGATCGAAGAGCTGCTGAAGCAGTATCACGAGCAGGGGCTGCTGAACGGGACGGTGCTGGTCGCGGACCACGGTCAGATCGTCTACGAAGGCGGCTTCGGATATGCGAACTTCGAGTGGCGCGTGGCGAATGCGCCCGACACGAAGTTTCGCATCGGCTCGGTGACAAAGCCGTTCACTGCGATCCTGGTGCTGCAACAGGTGCGCAGCGGCAAGATCGACTTGGACGCGCCAATCACGAAGTACCTGCCGGAGTATCGCAAGGACACGGGCGGCCGCGTGCTGGTGCGGCATCTGCTCACGCACACGTCGGGGATTCCGACCTACATCGGAAGCGACATCGAGAAGTGGACGTCGCCGATCCCTCGCGCGACCTTCATGCGGACGTATTGCAGCGGCGACCTTGAGTCGGCGCCGGGCGCGGAGTTCTCGTACAACAACTGCGGTTACTACCTGCTCGCCGAAATCCTGGAACGCACGACCGGCAAGAAGTATGCGGAGCTGTTGCGAGAGGGAATCACAGGACCCGCGGGCATGCTCGACACCGGCGTGGACGACGGCAAGACGGTGCTGAAGAAGCGCGCGTCGGGGTACGACAAGAACTATCTGCGCGGCGAGAAGCCGGCGCGCTACACGGAGATCACGACGGCGATGGGCGCGGGAGATTTGTACTCGACCGCGGAAGACCTGTTCCGCTTCGATCGCGCGCTCTATGGCGACAAGCTGCTACCGGCAGAGATGCGAAAACTGATGTTCACGACGGCGAAGGGGCCGTCGGCGATGGGATGGTTCGTATCGACGGCGGGAAAGGAGCATCCGGCGGCGGGGCAAGTCATTCAGCAGCACGAAGGAAACATCTTCGGGTACTTCACCATGATCCAGCGAGTGCCGGAGCGCGAAGCGTTCATCGCGGTGCTCGACAACACGCACTTAGACACGTTCGATGACATCTGCCGCGACATCCTGGCGATCCTTTATGACAAGCCATACGCGCCGCCGAGGCCGCTGGTGGCCGACACGATTGCGGCGACGCTGTTGCGCGAAGGTCCGGCGGCCGCGGCCAAGCAGTATCGCGAGTTGAAGCAGAAGCAGGCCGACCAATATCAGTGGGGCGGACTGAACGCGCTGGGGCAGGACCTGCTCGACGCCGGGCGGACGAAAGACGCGATTGCGATGTTCCAACTGTCGGTGGAGAACGCGCCGCAGTCCTGGTTCTCGCAATTCAATCTTGCCGAAGCGTACAAGGCGAATGGCGAGATCGAGCAGGCGAACATCGCTTACGATGCGGCGTTGAAGCTGAATACGGCAAAGCCGTTCAAGCGGATGATCGAGGCGGCGAAGGCGAAGTAGAGGGCACAGGACAGAGGACAGAGGGACAGGGTTCTATTGACGGTCGGAAGGTTCTGTGGAGATGGAAGTTTGGATGAAACAGCGACCATCCCATTTGAATTTGTAAAGGTCGTAGGCTGAGACACAGCAGTGCGCATCGCCGGGCTTATAGTGTGCGGTGTTCATGACCAGAGTCCCGGTGTCTGCATCGAAGGAGCGCTTCCAAGGTCCACCGAAATGATCGTCGGTTTGGAATTGCTGGATGAGACGCAGTTTGCGATCTCTCAGCTCCAGGACCTGCGCGATCGTGCTTTGTGAAGAGCTGCCGCCGGCGGACCAGTCGTGCAGGAAAATCAGAGCGTATTGCGGACCGGCGACATTAGCAGCTGTGAGGTAGTCGGCCTTCTCCAGACCAACCTCATCGTAAAAAATGAACTTCTTGCCGAGACGATCAACTTCTTTGTGTCGCCCATCCTTCAAACGCACGATCCCGCCATCCACGTACAAAGGAAAATTGCGAAAGTCGATCCCGCGAATGTTGTCGTAGGCTCCCTTGTAGATGTAAAGATGGGCCGAGAAGTTGAGCGAATCACGATTATTCGCGCTATAAGGAACGGAAGAATGGAAACTTGGTTTTGCCGGGCATCCACTTTGCGCTGAAGTTCCGGCAAGCGAAGTAAGACACAGCAAGAAAACGAAGGTACACGTCGCAGCGAATCGCACTCGCGCGCTCCTGGAACAAACAAGCGTAGCACCCTATCGACGCCCTCGTAACAGTAGGGCTCCCTCACTGCGCTCGGGATGTTCCAAAAAGGAAACTACTTCAGCAGTCCATACACTTCGACTTCGCTGCGGGTGCCGAAGTAGACGCGGCCGTTGACGATGACTGGAATGACGAAGCGGGTGGAGTCGGCGGCGCGGTCGCGCGTCGCGTTGTCTTCCGACGAGTAAATGGGCGCGCCGAGTTTGAGGGCGTCGTAGGCGTAGAGCACGGCCGGGTGCTCGGTGTCGCGCCACCTGCGAGTGGCGATCGCCCACACGATCGCGTTCTTCTTGCCGTCGGCGGAAACGGCTGGCGTGGCGCCGGGATTGTGGAAGGACGTAAACGTCACCGCGCCGGGCGTGAGTTTGCCGCCGCTCACGGTGTACTCGCGCAGGTTGTCGTCACTGGCGGCGAAGTAGACGTGGCCGTTCCAGTAGGCCATGGCGCCGTAGCCGCCGCCCCGCATCTGGATCTGCTGGAGGATGGCGTTGCCGTCGCTGCGGAACTTGCCCATGTTGTCACGATCGATGACGTAGAGCATGCCGCCTTTGCCCGGCTGGAGCAGGATGTGGGGATGCGGGCCGGGCTGGTCGGGCAGGAGCGTGGGGCCGCTGGATCCGAGGTCGGCGTCTTGCGCGCTCAACTGCTCCTGATCGCTGGGCGTGAAGTAGTCGCGGATGGCGAGGGATGCGGGATCGAGCTTGAGGACGGAATCGCCGTAGTCGCGTCCGCCGCGGTCCGCATTGAATGTGCCGTTGGCGGTGGGGACAAAGATGTTCCCGGCGGCGTCGATGCCGAGTCCGGTGTCGCTGGTCCAGACACCACCCTCGGAGCCGTCGGGCGTTACGTTAAGCACGGCTTTCTGGGCGAGCGTTTGCGCGTCATAAGAGATGACCCAGCCGTGATAGGGATCGACGTCGCACGACGAGGCCCAGGTGAGGATGACGTTTCCGTTCACCAGCGCGAGCGCGGTGCGAGGATTTTCCGTCAGCGGATTAAATGGAATTTGCCCGCCTGATCTTCCAGCGCCGTTGCCGGGAACCGAGGCGGTGATCGGTTTCGGCCCGCCGAACTTCTCCACGCCCGTGGTGATGGCCAGCGCATGCAGGTGCTGGAAGTATTCGTTCGGCGACATGCTGTGATAAATGCGGGTGCGCGCGAGAACGTAAAGCGTGCCGGTACGCATGTCGATGACCGGCGTCGAGGTGATGCCAACGTGCGGGCGTATGAAGGGACATTGCGCCTCCTCGCCATGCACCGGCTGGATGGAGCGCTGCTCGTCGAGGAAGGAAACGCGCCACAAAGGGATGCTGCCCGGCTGGTCGGCGTCGAAGGCGTAGACGCTGTCTTCCTCGGTGGCGACGAAGAGGACGTTGTGCTT
>Ga0157369_10003548_pt1 | contig 18530 bp, 16 predicted proteins | sample C25metaG_FD_113461 | JGI IMG/M metagenome (GOLD analysis project Ga0157369, IMG submission 113461) | Corn rhizosphere microbial communities from Kellogg Biological Station, Michigan, USA - C2-5 metaG | ecosystem: Host-associated > Plants > Roots > Rhizosphere > Soil | place: USA: Michigan... | reverse complement strand
TGCAGGAAATCATCCAGCGCCATCCACTGCCAGCCTTCCCAGACTCCCTGTTCCACCCGCAACAGAATCATTTGACGATTCATACGAGCCTCCTACAACCCGACCGTGGTCAAAAGGCCGGCGGGCGGTTTGTCCCGCCGGCAGGAGTCCCAACGTGACGGGGGTTGATAATGGCACGTTGGGCGGGGGAAATGGTTTACGGTTGATGGGCCGTGCGAGCAGGTAGCGGTCGCCCAGCCACGCAATGGCCCTGGCCCTCGCTGCGCTGTAATCCACAACGGCTGGCGGGTTCCGTCCGACCTTACCTGTCTGCTGCATGGCGTAGCGCTCCTCATCATGTATGGACGCTTGGCCTCCTGCCTCAGTTCCTATAGTCGGGCTTGGCGGTTCGAACTCAAGCTCTGCGCCCTCCCTCTAAAGAGGGGGGTGAGGCGCCCCCTGGCGGGAGTGTTCCCGTTAAAAAACAATGACTTACTTAAAAAGCAGAGTGCTCAGGTCCGCTTGCGTCTCGGGGAGCCCCCGGACAGATGCACTGCCGGGCTTGGAACCGGAAGTAATGCCCCGACGACTGCCGCTCCCGGGGGGGGGCACGCGCAAAGTGGCGTCTGACATGACACCAGCCTGACAGGGTTGTGAGACCTCACTCAACGCGAAAAGGCTGCGCGTTTGTGCAGATATCGCGGCTTGTCCGCGCCGGCGATCCCCACGGCGTGAGCTGATGCTCGACCCGGTCGCACCCTTGTCGTTTTCTCCGGCAGCCCCACATTGCAGGTTCTCCAAGGCTCGCCACACGGGGCGGCCAGGAGGTCCCCCAGGAGGTCTCGATGAATACGCAACTCACACGCGGTGTTTCGCGGGTCGTGCGCGGCATGCCGACGTCCGACGGCGGCGGCGTCAAGCTGACGCGCGTGATCGGCCAGCCACGGCTGCCGGATCTCGACCCGTTCCTGATGCTGGACGAGTTCGGCACTGACAACCCCGGCGACTACATCGCGGGCTTTCCCGATCACCCCCATCGGGGCTTCGAGACGGTCACCTATATGCTCGATGGCAAGATGCGCCATCGGGACAACCACGGTCACGAGGGCGTTCTCGTTCCGGGCAGCGTCCAGTGGATGACAGCGGGACGCGGCATCGTGCACTCGGAGATGCCCGAGCAGCAGGAAGGGCGCATGCGCGGCTTTCAGCTCTGGATCAACCTGCCTGCGCGAGACAAGATGACCCCGCCCAGGTACCAGGAATTCGGACCGGAGACGATTCCGTGGACGACCCTCGAGGGCGGAGCGCGGGTCAAGGTGATCGCCGGCAGCGTGGCGGGCGTCACCGGTCCCATCGCCCAGCCCGCGACCGATCCGACCTACCTCGATATGGAGTTGGGGCCGGGTGCGAAGATCTCTCAGCCGTTGGCTCGCGGCCACGCGGCATTCCTCTATGTCTTTGAGGGCGCGGTGCGGGTCGGAGCCGGGGAATCGGCGGCCACCGTGGGCACTCACGAGCTGGCGGTATTGACCGAGGGAGACTCCGTTGAGCTCGAAGGGCGGGATCCTCCGCGCGACGGCGCGCTCAACCGTGCCATCCTGGTTGCGGGCCGCCCATTGCGGGAGCCGGTCGCCAAGCACGGACCGTTCGTGATGAGCACCCGCGAGGAGCTGATCCAGGCGTTCCAGGACTACCAGAGCGGGGACTTCTAGTTTGCTGGCGCTGGATCCGGGCATCCTGCCCGGTCCGGCGCGACTACGCAGCCGTCAGGCGGTCAGTCGGTCGCTGCAGTGGACAGCGCCGGGTCACTGAGATTGTCGCGCGCTTTCTCGTGATCCGCCGCCAGCAGGAGGTAGATGGCCGGCACAATGAAGAGGGTAAAGACCGTGCCAATGGAGAGGCCGGCGAAAATCACCCAGCCCATCGCCTTGCGGCCCGCTGCCCCGGCTCCGGTTGCGATGACGAGTGGCAGCACCCCGAGCACCATCGCCGCGGTAGTCATGAGGATCGGCCGCAACCGCACCGCCGCGGCCTCCAGGATCGCCACGCGCTTCGGCTTCCCGGCCCGCTGCTCATCGTTGGCGAACTGCACCATCAGAATACCGTGCTTGCTGATGAGGCCGAGGAGAGTCACGAGCCCCACCTGCGAATAGATGTTGATCGTGGTCGCACCAATGTTGATGACGAGCAGAGCGCCGAAGAGTGCCGTGGGCACCGATACCAGGATCACGACCGGATCGCGGAAGCTCTCGAAGAGAGCCGCGAGCGACAGATAGACGATGATGAGCGCGAACCCAAAGGTATAGAGGAAGGTGTTGGAACCCTCCATGTACTGGCGCGAGGGGCCCGAGTAGTCGACCGTGTAGCCGGTCGGCGCCACTTCCTGCAGCGTCTTCCTGAGGAAGGCCAGCGCCGCTCCCTGCGAAGAAGCCACCCCCGCGATGGTCGCGGAGTTGAGCTGCTGGAAGTGGTTGATCGACTCCGGAACGGTCTGACGCTCGAGGTGCGCGATGGTACCGAGCTTCACCAGGGTGCCGTTGGTGGTGCGCAGATGCAGATCGAGCGTCTGGTGGGGATTCAGCCGGTACTTCTGCAGCACCTGCGGGATGACCTTGTACGAACGTCCGGCGATCGTGAAGTAGTTGACGTAACCGCCGCCCATGGCTGCGCCCAGCACCGAGGCGACCTCCTGTTGGGTGAGGCCGAGGTCGGCCACCATGTCATGATCGACCACGATGCTTTGTTGCGGCCGGTCGATCTTCAGATCCGAATCCGCGAAATAGAAGAGGCCGGTGTTGGCCCTGGCGCGATTCAACACCTCCTGCGATACCCGATAGAGGTTCTCGATGGGCTCGCTCGTCGAGATCACGAACTGCAGGGGCAGTCCTTGGGCGCCGGGCAGAGGAGGGAATTGAAACGGTATGATCTCCGCGCCGGCAACACCGGCCCACTTCTTTCCCAGGGCTTGCTGCAGCTCACTGGCAGACCGACTGCGCTCGCTCCAGGGCTTGAACAGGATCCCTCCCAGGCCCTGCGATACGGACGGCACGCCGACGATCTGGAACGCCCCCTGGTATTCCGGCAGCGCCTTGCCAACTTGCAAAGCCTGTTCGGAATACGTCTGCATCTGCGTGTAGGTCGCATCCGGCGGCCCGATGAGCTGATAGGCGACGAATCCCTGGTCTTCCGACGGCGCAAGCTCGGATCCGGAGGTCATGAAAAGGAGCGGCAGCAGGATCAGGATCAGGGCCAGGAGCACGATGAGCACGGGCCAGGTCTCGAGCCAGCTCGAGAGCGTGCGCTGATAGGCCGACCGCAAGCGCGAGAACCATCGGTCCACCAGGACGGCGAATCGATTTTCCTCCTGTTCAGGACGAAAGATCCGCGAGCACATCATGGGTGAGAGAGTGAGCGCGATTACCGCGGAGACCGTAATGGCCCCGACGAGGGTGAAAGCGAACTGGGTGAAGAGAGCGCCCGTCAGGCCGCTCTGGAACGCGATAGGCGCATACGCCGCCACCAGCACGACGGTCATGGCGACGATCGGGCCGCCGAGCTCGCGGGCGCCTGCGATGGCCGCTGCGAACGGAGCGACGCCCTCTTTCATGTGCCTGTCTATGTTCTCGACGACGATGATCGCATCGTCGACCACGAGCCCGATTGCAAGCACCAGCGCGAGCAGGGTCAGCAGGTTGATCGAGTAGCCGAGCGCAAGCATCACCATGAAGGCGCCGACCAGGGATAGCGGCATCGCGATCGCGGGCACGGCTGCTGCCCTGGGACTACCCAGGAAAAGGAAGATGACCGCGGTGACTATGAGCAGCGCCTCGACGAGCGTCTTGATGACGTCACTGATGGACGCGCTGATGAAGGTGGTCGCATCGAAGGCGACTGACTGTTTGATGCCGCGTGGAAGCTGCCCAGCGATCTCCGGCAGGACCGCTTTGACGTCACGGGCCACATCGAGGACGTTGGCGGTCGGGGAGGTCTTGATGCCGACGAAAACCCCCGACAGGCCGCTGTACGAGACACCGAAGTCATAGTTCTCGGCCCCGAGAACGACGGTGGCCACATCCTCGAGCCGAACGATGGCGCCGTTGGCCTGACGGATGACCAGCCGCTTGAATTCATCCAGCGAGTGCGGGTCCGTCGAGGCGGTCAGGTTGACACTGACCATATCGCCCTTGGTCTGCCCCGCGGCCGAGAGGTAGTTATTGGCCGCAAGTGCCGTGAAGACGTCGCCCGCGGTGACACCGTGCGCCGCCATTCGTTCCGGATCGAGCCAGGCGCGCAGCGCGAACGTCCGCCCGCCCAGGATCTCGGCAATCTGCACGCCGGGGATGGAATTCAGCTTCGGCTGCACGACTCGCAGCAGGTAGTCAGTCACGTCGTTGGACGCCAGTACCTTGCTCGAATAGTTGAGGTACATGGCGTCTATGGTCTGGTTGGCCTGCAGCGAGATGACCGGCAGCTGCGATTGGGGCGGCAGCTGGTTGCGCACGGCGTTGACCTGGGCGCTGATCTCCGTGAGCGCCTTGCTCGAGGGATAGTTCATCTGCAGCGTCGCCGTGATGACGGAGCTGCCGGGGCTCGAGACGGAGGAGAGATAGTCGATTCCCTGCGCCTGGGCAATCGCAGCCTCGAGCGGCTGCGTAATGAAGCCTGCCACGGTCTGCGAGTCGGCTCCGTAGTAGGTCGTGGAAATCGTGATGACTCCATTCTCCGTCTGCGGGAATTGCGTCACCGGCAGCTGGAAGATGGCGCGCAGACCGAGCACCAGGATGAGGAGGCTGACGACCGCCGAAAGGACTGGCCGCCGGACGAAGAGGTCGGTGAACTTCACGCCGGGCCTCAGTGTTCCTGGGGAGTCGGATTGGGACTGTTGCGCGGCAGGACGCTGTTGTTGATTGCCAGCTCCGTCCCGTTCTTGATCTTCATCTGACCGCCGGTCACGACGACATCACCGGCCTGGAGACCCTTGATCACCGCGACCTGGTCGCCTCGCGCCGGCCCGAGAACCACGAATGTGAGCTCCGCCGTCGGATTCCCGCCTGGCTTCTTGGGCTTGCGTACCAGGTAGACCGTCTGGCCATATGGGTTGTAGGTGATTGCGGTTTGCGGCAGGGTGAGGTAGTGCTGCTGCCCCCCGGCGTCGACCGTCGTGCGCACGAACATTCCCGGCAGCAGCTTGTGCTCGGGATTGCGAACGACGGCCTCGGCCTGGAAATTACGCGTCGCCGGATCGACCAGCGGATCGATCGAGGTGATCTTCCCCACGAAGTCGCTCCCGGGGAAGGCGTCGGTGGACACGTGCACCGTCTGGCCCACGGCCAGACGCGACAGATTGTCCTGCGGCAGGCGGAAATCCACGTAGACCGGATCGACTGTCTGCAGCGTGACTATGGGGTCACCGGGGTTGAGGTACTGTCCGGGGTTAACGGTGGTGATGCCCAGCCGCCCACCGAATGGCGCGCGAACGGTCTTTTTCGCAACCAGAGCCGCCTGCGCCGCCTCCTGCTCCCGAGTGTTCTTCAGGTTGGCAGCATCGGTATCGAGCTGCGCTTTGCCAATGGCCTGAGACTGGTACTGGATGTAGTCGCGGTGATAGGTCAGAGCGGCGAGATTCGCCTCGGCCCGCAGCGCCTGCAGCTGTGCCATATCGGGATCCGCGTTGAGCTGCACCAGCGTCTGTCCGGGCCGTGCATCCGTGCCCGACCTGAAGGCCACGTTGCGCACCAGCCCAGCCACTTCCGTCGTGACCTCGACACCGTGGATCGCCCGCAAGCTCCCTACTGCCTGGATCTGAGGCTGCCACTCCGAATATTCGGCCGTCGTGGTGCTCACCGTCTGCGGCATCGGGACGCTGGCCGCTATGGCCTTGCGGATGACGTGCACCTTCCAGCCAACCACAGCGGCAACCAGGATAATCATCAGGGCCAGCACGATGGCCAGGCGACGTCTCATCACGCTCTTCACAGCGACTCCTGCTTCTCCGGCGCTCGTTCTCCGCTGCGGCCTGATGAAGGCTCGGGCAGCGCCGCCAGTCGGAGCGGGCGCCCGCGCGGGGCCAACCGGGATGCTGCCAGAAGGGGCGCTACTCTAGCAGAAAGCACAGCCGTTTCCCCTCCCTTTAGAGGTACGTCAGGGTGCGCGCTCGCGCCCTGGAAGTAACGCGATACGGTATGGTGCACGGATGTACGAACACTCGCCTGATGACAGCTCCCGGTCTTCGCAGGACCACAGTGGAGATGTCGCCTCAGGACTGGATGATGGAGTGGTTCTGAGCGTCGCCAGCCTGCACAAGAGCTACTCGAAGATTGTCGCAGTGGACGGGGTGTCCTTCGAAGTGCACCGGCGGGAGGTGGTGGGGCTTCTGGGTCCGAACGGCGCCGGCAAGACCACTACGATCAACATGATTCTCGGGGTGCTGAGCCCGAGCGCGGGCAGCGTGCGCATTGGGGGAATCGACCTCGCGCGCCAGCGGGCGCGTGCTCTGGCGCATGCCAACTTCTCGGCCGTCTACGCATCGCTTCCGGGCAATCTCACCGTGTGGCAGAACCTGCGTTTCTTCGGGCTCATCTACGGGATACCCGACCTGGGGCGGCGCGTCGCGGAGCTGATCCGGCAGTTCGATCTCGAGCGCCTCAAGGACACCCGCTGCGGCCTGCTCTCCTCGGGCGAGCAGACGCGGGTTGCCCTGGCCAAGGCGGTCCTCAACCGGCCACGCCTCCTGCTGCTCGATGAGCCAACGGCCTCGCTCGACCCGGCCGCGGCACAGACGGTGCGTGCCGGCATCCGCCGCCTGGCAGCCGAGACCGATTGCGGGATTCTATGGACCTCGCACAACATGTACGAGGTCGAGGAAGTGTGTGATCGCGTCCTCTTCCTCTCTCACGGCCGCATCCTCCTCGAGGGCGACCCGCGGCGCCTGCCGCGGGAGCACGGCGCCGCGACTCTCGAGGAGCTCTTCATACGGCTCGCGCGCGAGCCGCTCGCCGAGCCGCTGGAGCGTGCCGGATGAGACTCGGGCGAGGCTGAAATGAGAGTGCGTCCGGTGGCGGCCATCCTGCTGCGCCAGGTCTACCTCATCCGCGGCAGCCCCGTGCGCTCGCTGCCGATGTTCGCGTGGGTCGCCATCGACATCGTGGTATGGGGTTTCATCACGCGTTATCTCAACTCGATGTCCGCCGGCCGATTCAACTACGTGCCGAGCCTGCTCGGGGCGGTGCTGTTGTGGGATTTCTTCACCCGGATCATGCAGGGAGTGAGCACCGCATTTCTCGAGGATGTCTGGTCGCGCAACTTCCTCAACCTCTTCGCCACGCCGCTCACGATCGCGGAATACATCCTCGGACTCGTGATTACCAGCATGGCGACGAGCGCGGTGGGACTCGTGGTGATGCTCGTGCTGGCAACCGCGGTCTTCGGGCTCTCGTTCCTGTCGCTGGGCGGCCTCCTCGTCCCGTTCCTGCTCGTTCTTTTCGCCTTCGGCATCGCGCTCGGCATCCTCGCGAGCGCACTCGTCCTGCGCCTGGGGCCGGCCTCGGAATGGCTGGTCTGGCCCATGCCGGCGCTGCTCTCGCCGTTCGTGGGCGTGTTCTACCCGCTCGCGACGCTGCCGCCCTGGATGCAGGGAGTCGGACATCTGCTGCCGCCGTCGTACGTGTTCGAAGGAATGCGCGCGGTGCTCGCGGGGCAGCCGTTCTCGGCCGCCAATCTCGCCCTCGGCGCGGCGATCGCGGTACTCGACATCATGCTCGCGGGATATTTTTTCGCACGGGTGTTCGGTTACGCTCTGCGCACCGGGCTTCTCGCCCGCTACAGCGCCGAGAGTGTCGCATGAGCGAGAAGGTTTACGTTTCCGCCGAATCGCTGCTGCGGGACTCGATGGAGCTTGCGATCCGCATCGTGCGCAGCGGCTATCGGCCCACTTTCCTGGTGGCGCTCTGGCGTGGCGGAGCCCCCATCGGGATCACGGTACAGGAGGTACTGGAGTATCACGGCATCCACACCGACCACGTGGCCATCCGCACCTCCAGCCGCACGGGGATCGATCAGCCCGGCGAGAGCGTGCGGGTACACGCGATCGACTACCTGGTGTCGCGTCTCACGTTCGAGGATCGGCTGCTCCTCATCGATGACGTGTTTGATTCCGGGCGCAGCCTCGAGGCGGTGCTCGGGGAGCTCGAGCGGCGCTGCCGGCGCAATCTCCCGGGTCTCATCCGCATCGCGACGGCTTACTACAAACCCTCCCGCAACCGCACGGCGCTGGCTCCGGACTACTTCGTGCGGCAGACCGAGAGTTGGCTCGTGTTTCCGCACGAGATTCAGGGGCTGAGCCGTGAGGAGATCCTGACCCACAAGCCCGTGGACCCGAGCTTCTTCGAGATCTGAGGAGCCGCTGTCGTCGGCCGCCCGTATTCCGCGGGACTTCCGTCGCCGCGATGAAAGCGGCGACTTCAGCGGTCGTGCCCGGCGCAGCCGCGGTGTTATCGATGCGACCGCCTGCGGGTCCGGCCGGGCCTCAGCCTGGCCTTCGCGGCCGCCTGCCGTCGTTCGCCGGAATTCCCTGACCGTCGGCCCGATCGCGAGATCCCCTGTGGGCCTCGGGAATCGACAGCGGTCACGGCGGCCTGCTCGGAGCGCTCGGTCGCGGGCAGCAGCATCGGTCATCACCACTGCCGGTCGTGGCGATGGCGCCGGCGCCGCTCATCGCGCAGCATGCTCAGGCAGCCGCGGCGAGCCGAGCGCGTGAGATCGCCGGGCAATGCCGTCGTCGCGGACCTGGGCTTGCTGCTCATCGGCTCGAGCGCCGACCCCCGCCGCTTCTGGTCCTGATATCTACGAGTGCGTCCATGACGGTGCGCTGACTGGGAAAGCTTGCAAAAATTTCACGATTTGCGGTAAGTTACGAGTTTCATGTTTGGCTGTTCTGCCTGGAGGTTGCGGTGAAGAAGTCATTTCTCGTTCTCTGTGTGATCTCGGCCGGCGCACTCGTCGCCTGCAGCTCACCCAACGCCGATTGGCAGAAGGCGAACCAGCAGAATTCGGTAGCCGCGTACCAGCAGTTCATTCAGCAGCACCCGAACGATGCCCGGGTGGAGCAGGCGCGCAACCGGATCAACGCCCTGAAGGACGAGCAGGCCTGGGCCACGGCGCAGAGCGCCAACACGCTCGACGGCTACCAGCAGTATCTGCAGCAGGAGCCGAATGGAATGCATGCGGCCGATGCGCAGGACAAGGTCACCGGTCTTCAGCAGGATGCCGCGTGGCAGACCGCCCAGTCGACCAATACCGCTGCCGGCTACCAGGACTTTCTGACGAAGTACCCCAACGCTCCGACGGCCGACCAGGCGCGTGAGGCGCTGAAGAAGCTGACGGGGTATCAGGTGCGGCTCGCCTCGGTGCGATCCAAGACCGCCGCCGACAAGCTCGCCCAGCATCTGAAGGACAAGTTCGGCAGCGACCTTCAGGATGTCGTGGTCGTACCGCCGAGCGGAAAGTCGAAGTCTTCCGAGATTCGCTCGGCGCCGATGACGGAGTCCGATGCCAAGGCCGCCTGCGCGAAGCTGAAGAAAGCCCACCAGCACTGTGAGGTTGTGAAGAGCGTTTCCTGACGCTCACCCAAGTCTCTTTTTCCCGCGCCTCGCTCATTGCCCGCCGCAGGCCGCAGCCTGCGGCGGGCTCTTGCGTCTGCCGCTCGGTTGCGGTAAGTAAACCGGGATGAGCGGCGCCGAATTTCATTCAATCGTATCGCGCTCCGGGCTTTCGTGAGCGGCACGGACGATCTGCCGGAAGATGTGCGCGCGCTGCTTCACGAGCACATCGAGTCCTACGAACAGCTCGAGGTCCTTCTGCTGCTGCGGCGCGAGCGCTATGAAGAGTGGACGGTCGCGGGGCTGGCGGCGCGCCTGCACGTGCGCGAGGAGCTCGTCGCCTCTGCTCTCGTGGGGCTCAAGGCAGGCGGGCTGGTGGCCACCACCGCCGCCGATCCCGTGTCCCGCTTCGCCTATCGGACGTCGAGCTCCGGGCTCGATGCGGCCGCCGGCCGTCTCGAGCGGGAATACGCGGAGCACCCGATCCGCATCATCCAACTCATGAGCGCGAATGCCATCGAGCGCGTGCGCACCGCGGCGTTACACACCTTCGCCGATGCCTTCGTGCTGAAGAAGGACAAGAAAGATGGCTGAGGCGGTCTACATTCTATGCGCGGTCACCAGCATTCTGTGCGCGGTGCTGCTCCTGCGAGGCTATCGCGCAACACGGACGCGGCTGCTCTTCTGGGCAAGCCTCTGCTTCGTGTTCCTCGCCATCAACAATGTGATCCTCTACGTCGACCTGGTCATCCTGCCGCCGCAGTACGACCTCTTCTGGTACCGCAACACCGCGGCAATCATCGGGATGCTACTGCTCGTTTTCGGGCTCACGTGGGAATCGCGCTAGGCAAACGGCCATGAAGACTTTCATGTGGGGTGTGCTCGCGATGTCGTCCCTGGTGGCGGCGCTCTTCTTCCTGCGCTTCTGGCGGGCGACCCGCGAGCGGCTGTTCGCGTTCTTCTCCCTCGCGTTCGTCGGCATGGCGGCGGCCTGGATGGGGCTCGCGATCATCAATCATCCGGCCGATGAGGCGCAGCAGGAATACGCCTACATCGTGCGGCTGGTCGCCTTCGTGATTCTCATCATCGGCATCATCGACAAGAACCGGCGCAGCGGCCGGCTGTGACCGTTCCGCCTGCTCTCAGCCGAGCGGGCCGCCGACGGCGAGCAACAGCTGGATGGTATCGAGATACTGGCGGGCCTGCGCCTCGAGGAAACCGAGCTCCGCGCGCTGACGCAGGCGCTGGTCATCGAGGACCTGCAGCAGGCCCGAATTGCCTGCCTGATAGCTCTGTCGCGCGAGCTCCAGGCTCGCCTGCGAGGTATCCCGCGCATTCGCCTGCGCGGCGACGAGCTGCGCATCGTGGTCGAGAGCATCGAGCAGATCGGCGACCTGACCAAAGGAATCGAGCACCACTTCCCGGTAGCGCGCAGCGCTCGCGTGCAGCGCATCGAGAGAAGCCCGCCTCTGCGCGCGCAGGGTCCCGCCGTCGAAGAGCGGCTGCGTCAGGCCCGCAATGAGTGACCACGCTGCAGACGAGGCATCGAACAGCTTCGCCGGGGTCAGCGACTGCTGGCCCAGAGTCGCGGTCAGCGCGATCTGCGGATATAGATTGGCCGTGGCCACACCCACTGCAGCCGTCGCAGCGTGAAGCTGCGCCTCTGCCGCCAGGATGTCGGGACGGCGACGGAGCAGCCGCGACGGCACGCTCACCGGCAGCTCGCGCGGCAACCGTATGTCCGTCAACTCGAGATCCGGCTGTGCCCAGTCAGCCGGCGGCTGGCCGAGCAGCACTGCGAGCGCATGGCGCGCCATCGCGAGCTGTTGATTGAGGGGCGGCAGCAGGGCCTGATCGCTTGCGAGCTGACTCTGCGCGGTCAGCACGTCGAGCCTCGACACCGAGCCATTGGCGAACGCGGTGCGCACCAGACTCAGGTTGTCGCGATCCTCGGAGAGCAGCTCCGCGGCCGCCCGGATCTGCCCGCGGATCGAGGCGATGATGATGGCCTCCGAGGCCACATCGCCGGTGAGTGTCAGCTCGGCCGCCTGCAGCTCGCTGCGCTGATACTGTGCCAGCGCCTTCTTCTCCTCCAAGGAGCGGGCATTGGCGCCCGCATAATCGAGCATGTAGTGCACGCTCGCGCCGACCGCCTCGTAGGTGAACGGTGCGACGGCGAAGGTGCCGAGGAATTGCGCGCCGTACTTCTGGCGCCCCGTCGAGGCCAACAGGCTCACCTGCGGATAGAGCTGTCCCGACTGCGCCGCCACCATCTCCTGCGCCTGTGCCAGTGTGGCCTTCGCCGCGGCCAGATCGGGGTTGTCCGCCATGGCGCGCCGCATCAGCTCATCGAGCTGTGGCGACTGGAAAAGCGTCCACCACTCGGGCGCGGCGGGTGCGCCGAGCACGAATTGCTGCGCGTAGGTGCCGGCGGCCGGCGCGTGCCGCTCGGCTGCCGCGGCGTTGGTGTCGACAGGACTCGATTCGCCGGCGGGCCGGTATACGGGCGTCGCCTGCACCACCGGCCGGTGGAAGTTGGGTCCGACGGTGCACGCGCCGAGGACGGCGGCAGCCGTGAGCGCGGCTACGGCCGGAGCCGCTCGCCGGCGCCCCGGATCGAGGCTCAGCGGCATCATTCCATCACCGCCGGCGCGGCAGCTCGCGCACGCGCCGGCCGCAGCAGCAGAACCAGGGGAATCAACGCCAGCGTCAGCACGAACATCAGCTTGAAGTCATCGTTGTAGGCGATCATCTGCGCCTGGCGGGTCACGGCCGCATTGAGCGCGGCAAGTCCCGCAGGCGCGCTGAGGCTGAAGGGCGCGTGCAGCTGGATCTGTCCGCCCCAAGGAAGGATGTGCGCCGCGAGACGCTCGTGCATGACTTGTGTATTGCGCGTCAGGAGCGCTCCGGTTGCCGCAATGCCGATGCTGCTGCCCACGTTGCGCACCAGGTTGAATATCGACGTACCTTCGGAGCGGTATTGTACCCCGAGGGTCGCGAACGCCACGGTGGTGATCGTGACGTAGGTGAGACCGGTACCGAGGCCCTGTAGAAAAGTGGTCGACCAGACGAGAGACTGCGGCATCAGCGGGGAATAGCCGCACATCATCTCGAGCGAAATCGCAGTCACCGCAATCCCGATGCCGATGAGGAGCCGCGCATCGACGCGGCCGATGACTCTCCCGGCGAGATACATCGAAACGAAGCTGCCGAAGCCGCGCGGCGCCATGGCGATGCCCGTGGTCATGACCGGATAGCCGAGCAGGTCCTGCAGCAGCGGTGGCAGCAGCGCCATGGTTGCGTAGAGCACCACGCCGACGATGAACACCAGCAGATTCCCCATCGAGAAATTCGTGTCCTTGAACAGAGAGAGGCTGATGAACGGCTCACGTGCCGTCAACGTGTGCACCATGAAGACGTACAGGGCACCGATGGCAATGCCCGTCTCGATCCAGATTTCCGGGGAGCCGAACCAGTCTTTGAGCTCGCCGCGATCGAGCAGGATCTGCAGCGCCCCGACGGCGAGGCTGAGCGCGCCGAAGCCGAGGAAATCGAAGCGGTTCGTGCGGGTATCGGTCTCGCGTACGTAGGCCATGAGGCCGATCGCCGAAAGGATGCCGAAGGGCACGTTGATGTAGAAAACCCAGCGCCAGCTGTAGTTGTCGGTGAGCCAGCCGCCGAGCACCGGCGCGAGCATGGGACCGAGGACCACGCCCTGGCCCCAGAGCGCCATGGCGCGCCCGTGCCGCTCGGGCGGATTGATGTCGAGCAACACGGCCTGCGAGAGCGGCACGAGACCCGCGCCGGCAAGCCCCTGCAGAACTCGAAAGAAGACGATCTGGTCGATCGACTGCGCCATTCCGCAGAGCATCGAGCTCACGGTGAAGCCCACCACCGATGCGACCAACACGCGCTTGCGCCCGAAGCGGCCCGCGAGCCAGCCCGAGAGCGGCGTCATGATGGCCGCTGCCACGATGTAGGAGGTCAGCACCCAGTCCATCTGCTCGAGCGATGCCGAGAGATTGCCGCCGATGTGCGGCAGCGCGACGTTGGCGATGGTCGTATCCACCGCCTGCAGCACGGTGGCTAGAATGACCGAGGCGGTGATGAGCCCGCGATGCTGCGATTGACTCAATTGGGCATGCCGTCATCACCGGCACCGTGCGCGGCACGCGAACCGGTATCGACGGTGACGGAAGCGCTCAGTCCCGAGCGCACCGCCGGCAGAGTCCCGTCGAGGCGCAGCCGGACATCGAGGCGCTGCACGACCTTCACCCAATTGCCGGTGGCGTTCTCCGGCGGCAACACCGAGAACTGCGAGCCGGTCCCGGGGGTAATGCTGGTCACGACTGCCGGGAAAGTGCGGTGGGGATAGGCGTCGATCTTCACGGTGGCGGACTCACCGGGGCTCATGTTGGTGAGCTGGTCTTCCTTGAAGTCCGCTTCCACCCAGATGTCCTGACTCGAGACCAGCACGAACGCAGGGGTCGCCGAGGCGAGATAGCTGCCGGCTTGCAGGTGCTCGACGCCGGTCACTACGCCGTCGGCAGGCGCGCTGACGGTCGTATAGGAAAGATCGAGCAACGCCCTGTCCAGGGCTGCCTGGGCCTGCTGCACCAGCGGATGGAGGTCGACGGCGATGTCAGGTTGACCGCCGAGCTTGGCGAGCGCCGCGGTGATCTGCTGCGTCGCCGCCGCAACGCGCTGGCGTGCCTCGCTGCGGGTAAGCAGCGCCTTGTCCACCTGCGATTGAGAAGCGATCCCGCTCGCGAGCAGCCGCGACTGCCGCTGGTACTCGCGCTCGCCGTAATCGAGCGCGCTTTGTGCAGACCGCAGGTCCGCGAGCCGTTGCTGATAGTCCGCCTTCAGTGACTCGACCTGCAGCCGCTCGCCCTGCAGGCGGGCCCGCGCGGCCTCGACAGCGATACGGAACGGCCGATCATCCAGCCGGAACAGTGTCTGACCGCGTTGCACCCGTTGGTTGTCGTGCACGTCGACCGAGCTGACTCGGCCTGATACGTTGGCACTGATCGCCACCTCAGCCGCCCGCAGATAGGCGTCCTCCGTCGATTGGTAGCGGCCGCCCGTCAGGTAAAAATACAGCCCGCCTGCCGCCATGAGGAGCGGCACGCCCCACATGAGCGGCAACCGCAGCCGTTCGCGGCGGGACCTGGCTGGCGCCGCGGAGTCACGGCCTTCCGGTCGCAGCGGCGCCGGTGCATCCCCGCGGGGCGGGCTCCCGGCGGGCTCGGCGCTCCGCGCGGTCGTGGCACTCATCGCGAGGACCTCTGCGATTTCTCGGCGGTAAACGCTGGCAGCGCGGCGAGGTTGGCGTGAACCCGCTCCAACAGCTCGATCAGCTTCGCGCGCTCCTCGTTCGAAAGCCCGTGCAGGGTCTCGGACCGGGTCTCCGCGATGAGGTGCGCGATGTGCTCGAGGATCGGTTTGCTCTTCGGCGTGAGCCAGAGGCTGCGCGCCCGGCGGTCTACCGGATCGGAGCGCCGCTGCACCCACCCATCCGCCTCCATACGATCGAGGATCCTCACCAACGTCATGGGGTCGAGCTCGGTCAGGTCCGACAGGCGCTTCTGGCTGACGCCTTCGTTGTTCTGCAGGTGCAGCAACGCCCGGCACTGCGGCAGCGTGAGGGAGAGCGCCTGTGCGCGCTCCTCGAATCGCCGCGTATAGCGGCGGCTCGTATCCTTCAGGAGGAATCCGAGCTGACGGCTGAGATCCATAGTCATAGCGACAGATATAATATCATAGTATATTATATCGTATCGACTGACACCGCTCGGCCCTCCACGGCCGCGCGCCTGTAGAATCCGCTCACCGCGCGGACGGCTCCCGCAACCAGTTACGGCAACCACTCTTCACATGCTCGCCTGCAGGATGTTCCCTTCAGCCGGTCGCCGTCGGCGCGGACCGCTCGTCGCGGCGTGCGTCGGCCTGCTCGTCTCATGGCCAACCGCAGCACCCGTAACGGCCATCGGGGGCGCTGCGCACGTCGCGGCGGCACCGCAGCCTGTCGTTCCAACGCCGGCGCAGGTTTTCGGGCCGCTTTTCAGCCAGGTGCAGATGGACGCGCTGTTCCCGGACGGCAAGGCGTTTCCCGATGCGGTGCCGAAGGCTCCCCCATCGGTCATCCTGAAGCGCTATCACTCAGTCAGGCCTCGCTCGCGCGCAGCGCTGCTCAAGCTGGTACGGAGCACGTTCACCTTTCCGACCGACGCGCAGACGCCGCCTGCCCGCCCCGACAAGACCCTGCAGGCGCACATCGCGCGGCTCTGGCCGTTGCTGACACGCCAACCGGTGGTGCCGCCCGCCTATTCGTCGCTCCTTTATGTGCCGGAGCCCTATGTCGTGCCCGGCGGGCGGTTCCGGGAGTTCTATTACTGGGATTCCTACTTCACCATGCTCGGCCTGATCCGCGACGGCCATCTCGATACCGCGCGCGATCTGGTCGATGATTTGTCTTACATGCTGCGCGAGTACGGACACATTCCCAACGGCGCACGCACGTACTACCTGTCGCGCTCGCAGCCCCCGATGTACTACCTCATGGTGGGGCTCCTCTCCCCAGATCCGGCGATCGCATGGTCGCAACACCTCGAGGATCTCGAGCGCGAGTACGACTATTGGATGGCAGGCGCTGCCGGTCTGCACCCCGGCAAGGCGCAGCGCAACGTCGTGGCGATGCCCGACGGCTCTCTGCTCAATCGATACTGGGATGCCTCCGACACACCGCGCGATGAGTCCTACCGCAACGACGTGCTGATCGCCCGCGCCTCGCGCAGGCCTGCGTCGCAGGTCTACCGCGACATCCGCGCGGCGGCCGAGAGCGGTTGGGACTTCAGCTCCCGCTGGTTGCGGGACGGACGGCATCTCACCACCATCGACACGACCGACATCGTGCCGGTCGATCTCAACAGCCTCCTCTATGGCCTGGAGCAGGCCATCGCCCGCGGCTGCGGGGTGCGCCACGACGCCGCGTGCGAGCGCAAATTCGCCGAGCGCGCCCGCCTGCGCCGACAGGCCATGAACCGCTATCTCTGGGACCCGGACGCCCGTTACTTCATGGACTATGACTGGCGGCAGAAAAAGCGGACCGGAGAGCTCACCGCGGCGACGCTCTATCCGCTCTTCACCGGAGTCGCCGACATCTGGCAGGCGGATGCCGTCGGGGGCGTCACGCAAGTGCGGCTGCTCGAGGAAGGCGGCGTTGTCACCACCAACATCGCTTCCGGGCAACAGTGGGATGCGCCCAACGGATGGCCGCCGCTGCAGTGGATCGCCGTCAGTGGATTCCGACGCTACGATCAACCCGTGCTGGCACGCGAGATCGCGCGTCGCTGGCTCGCCACGGTTCAACGGGTCTTCGCCAACACGGGCAAGCTGGTCGAGAAATATGATGTCGAGCACGCTCTGCCCGGCGGCGGAGGGGAATACCCCCTGCAGGACGGATTCGGCTGGACCAATGGGGTGACGAGCGCGCTCCTTGGGCTCTACCCTGACCTTCAGCCGGCGCGGCCCTGAAGACGGGTAGGCGTGTGGCTTCCAGGGGCGTAAAATACGTGCATGGCTACGGGTTGGGCAGGCGACGGCGCCGTACAAGATCAGATCGATGCGACCGTGACGGACGGCATTCGTCGCGCGCGGAGCCGTCTGCCGCAGGGTCCCGGCCTCACCCACTGCGCCGAATGTGGCGCGGAAATCCTGGAGGCGCGGCGCAGGGCCATCCCCGGTGTGCGCCTCTGCCTCGCCTGTCAGGATAATGCCGACCAGGACGCGGCCCAGTTCAGCGGCTACAACCGCCGCGGTAGCAAGGACAGCCAGCTCCGCTGATCCGGGCGGCGCCGTCGGACGCTCGCTCCCGTGCCGCTGATCGCGCTCTTCGATACTCATCTCGCGCTCGGCGATCGGCCGTTGCTCGACGGCGCCCGGCTCGCGCTGCAACCCGGCGAGCGCCTGGGGTTGATCGGCCGCAACGGTACCGGCAAGTCGACACTGCTTCGCGTCATTGCCGGTGAGACCTCCCTCGACGAAGGCGAGCGACAGGTCCGCGACGGACTTCATATCGCCCTGGTCGAGCAGGAGCCTACGCTGCCGGCGGCACGTACGCTGCGCGAGAGCCTGCTCGAGCGCGCGCGGACAGGAGTCGATGGCCCCACGCGCACCACCCTGCTCGGCATCGAGCGCGAGCGCTGGAGCTTCGAGACGCGGCTGACGGAATATCTGCACCGCTTCGAGCTCGAGCCTGACCTGGCTCCGGCGACGGGCTCGGGCGGAGAGCGCAAGCGCGCGGCCCTGGCCCTTGCCCTCGCAACCCAACCGGATCTGTTGCTGCTCGACGAGCCGACCAATCATCTGGACATCGGTGCGATCGAGGGGCTCGAGGAACTGCTGCTCAAGGGACCGGCTGCCGTCGTCGTTACGCACGATCGGGCCTTTCTCGATCGTGTCACGACACGCATCGTGGAGCTGGACCGTGGGGTGCTTCGCTCCTATCCCGGAAACTTCGCCGCATACGAGGCGGCACGCGAGCAGGAACTCGCCGCCGAGGATATCGCCAACCGCAGGTTCGACAGGTTCTGGGCACAGGAGGAGGTCTGGATCCGCAAGGGGATCGAGGCCCGGCGCACCCGCAACGAGGGGCGGGTGCACCGGCTTGAGCGGCTGCGCGAGGAGCGGGCTGCACGGCGCGAGCGGCTCGGTGCGATGAAGATGAGCCTCGATGCGGGTCCGCGGTCGGGTCAGCTCGTGGCGGAGCTCACGGAGGTCGGTAAGAACATGGGCGAACGCGCGCTGATCGCGCACCTGTCCATGCGCATCATGCGCGGCGACCGCATCGGGCTCATCGGCCCGAACGGCGCCGGCAAGACCACGCTGATTCGCCTGATCCTCGGTGAGCTGCCGCCGGATGAGGGCAGCGTGCGGCTCGGCACGAATCTCAAG
>Ga0157369_10003547_pt1 | contig 18531 bp, 17 predicted proteins | sample C25metaG_FD_113461 | JGI IMG/M metagenome (GOLD analysis project Ga0157369, IMG submission 113461) | Corn rhizosphere microbial communities from Kellogg Biological Station, Michigan, USA - C2-5 metaG | ecosystem: Host-associated > Plants > Roots > Rhizosphere > Soil | place: USA: Michigan... | reverse complement strand
GTGATCATGTCGGCCTCGTAGAGGTCGAAGAGCGCCTGGTCGAAGGTCTGCATGCCGAGCTCGCGGCTCTTGGCGATGAGCGCCTTCATCTCGTGCACCTCGCCCTTGAAGATGAGGTCGCTCATGAGAGGCGAGTTGAGCATGATCTCGATGCCGGCCACGCGGCCCTTCTGTCCCTTCTTCGGGATCAGGCGCTGCGAGATGATCGCCTTCAGGTTGAGCGAGAGGTCCATCAGCAGCTGCTGGCGGCGCTCCTCGGGGAAGAAGTTGATGATGCGGTCGAGGGCCTGGTTGGTGCTGTTGGCGTGCAGCGTCGACATGCAGAGGTGCCCCGTCTCGGCGAAGGCGATGGCGAACTCCATCGTCTCGCGCTCGCGGATCTCGCCGATGAGGATCACGTCAGGCGCCTGGCGCAGCGTGTTCTTCAGCGCCGCGAACCAGTTGTCCGTGTCCACGCCGACCTCGCGCTGCGTGATGATGCAGTTCCTGTGCTCGTGCACGTATTCGACCGGGTCCTCGATCGTGATGATGTGGCCGTAGCTGTTCTCGTTGCGGTGGCCGATCATGGCGGCGAGCGAGGTCGACTTCCCCGAGCCCGTGCCGCCCACGAAGATCACCAGGCCGCGCTTGGTCATCGCGACGTCCTTCAGCACGTGCGGCAGGCCCAGGTCGTCGAATTTCGGGATCGTCGTCGTGATCGTGCGCAGCACCAGGCCCACGCGGCCCTGCTGCACGAACGCGTTCACGCGGAAGCGGCCGATGCCCGAAGGCGAGATGGCGAAGTTGCACTCGTTGGTCGCCTCGAATTCGGCGGCCTGCTTGTCCGTCATGATCGAGCGGGCGAGCTCCTGCGTGTGCATCGGCGAGAGGCTCTGCTGCGACACGGGCGTGACCTTCCCGTCCACCTTCATCGCCGGCGGGAAGCCCGCGGTGATGAAGAGGTCCGAGCCCTTGCGCGCGATCAGGGCGCGCAGCAGGTCGTGCATGAATTTGAGGCTTTGTTCGCGTTCCATGGTCTCTCCTGTCTCGCGGGCGGGCCCTTAGCCCACGAACGCGTCCTTGTTGGCGGCCTTGGAGCGCGCCTCGGGGACCGCCACGAGGTTGCGCTTCACCAGGTCCTGGAGGTTCTGGTCGAGCGTCTGCATGCCGATCGCCTGGCCGGTCTGGATCGCGGAGTACATCTGCGCGACCTTCGCCTCGCGGATGAGGTTGCGGATGGCGGGGGTGCCGATCATGATCTCGTGCGCCGCGACGCGCGAGGTGCCGTCCTTGGTCTTGCAAAGCGTCTGCGAGATCACCGCGCGCAGCGATTCCGAGAGCATCGCGCGGATCATCTCCTTCTCCGCCGCCGGGAACACGTCGATGATCCGGTCCACGGTCTTCGCGGCCGAAGACGTGTGCAGCGTGCCGAACACGAGGTGGCCCGTTTCAGCGGCCGTCATCGCGAGGCGGATGGTCTCGAGGTCGCGCATCTCGCCCACCAGGATGATGTCCGGGTCCTCGCGCAGGGCGCTGCGCAGCGCGTTGGCGAACGAGAGCGTGTGGGGTCCCACCTCGCGCTGGTTGATCAGGCACTTCTTCGACTCGTGCACGAACTCGATCGGGTCCTCGACGGTGAGGATGTGGCCGTACTCGTTCTCGTTCACGTGGTTCACCATCGCGGCGAGCGTCGTGGACTTGCCCGAGCCCGTGGGGCCCGTCACGAGCACGAGGCCGCGCGGCTGGTTCGCGATCTCGCCGAAGATGCGCGGGGCGTTCAGCTCCTCGAGCGTGAGCACCTTCGAGGGAATCGTCCGGAAGACCGCGCCCGCGCCGCGGTTCTGGTTGAACGCGTTCACGCGGAAGCGCGCGAGGTTCGGGATCTCGAAGGAGAAGTCGCACTCGAGCGTCTCCTCGTAAACCTTGCGCTGCGAGTCGTTCATGATGTCGTACACCATGCCGTGCACGTCCTTGTGCTCGAGCGCGGGTACGTTGATGCGCCGCACGTCGCCGTGCACGCGGATCATCGGCGGCAGGCCGGACGAAAGATGCAGGTCCGACGCCTTGTTCTTCACGGAGAATGCGAGCAGCTCGGCGATATCCATTCGTTTTCCTGTCCCTGAGGGGCGTCTTCCGCGTCTGGATGCGCGGTTCGGTGGGTTAGAATGCGCCCTGAAAATCCCGTCTGATTATGTCCACAATCGCCGACAACCTGCAAGCCGTGCGGCGACGCATTTCCGAGGCGTTACAAGGGGATACGCGCACGGTCACACTTGTAGCCGTGAGCAAGGCAAAGCCGGCGGAAGCGCTCCGCGAGGCCTTCGTGGCGGGCGCCCGCGACTTTGGCGAAAGTTATGTCCAGGAAGCGCTCCCCAAGCTCGCGTCGTTGCGCGACCTCGGGGCGACCTGGCACTTCATCGGCCACCTGCAGGGCAACAAGGCGCGCGACGTGGCGCGTGGTTTCGATTGGGTTCATGGCGTCGATCGTGCGCGGCTTGCCGCGGCCCTGTCGAAGGCGCGGCCGGCCGAGCTTGGAAAGCTTAATGTGTGCGTGCAGGTGAACATCAGTGGCGAGGCGACGAAAGGCGGCGTGGCGCCGACGGACGCGCTGGCACTCGCCCGCGAGGTGGCCGCGCTGCCCAATCTCGCCCTGCGCGGGCTGATGGGCATGGCCGCGCCGATGGAGGACCTCGCGGCGCAGCGTCGCGAGTTCGCCCTGCTGCGGCGCGTGCGCGACGAGATCGTGGCGGCCGGCCTTGCGCTCGACACCCTGTCCATGGGCATGAGCGACGATTTCGAGGCCGCGATCGCCGAGGGGTCCACCATGGTGAGGGTGGGCACGGCCATATTCGGCGCGCGTGACAGCCGTGCCGCCCCGGCGCAGGCCGCGGCCCAATCGGACCCCGGCCCGCGCCGGGATGACGGGAGAGCATGAACATCACCTTCATCGGCGGCGGCAACATGGGCCGCGCCATCATCGGCGGCCTCATCGCCAAGGGCATCCGCGCGAGCGACATCACGGCGGTGGAGCTGGACGCCGGCGCGCGCACGCGCCTCGAGACGGAATTCGGGGTGGCCGTCGCGGCGGCGCCCGGCGACGCACTGCGCGAGGCCGATGTCGTCGTGATGGCCGTCAAGCCGCAGAACATGCGCGAGGCCGCGCGCGGGATCTCGCGCCGGATCGCCAATCCGCTCGTGGTCTCGATTGCCGCGGGAATCCGGACCGGCGACCTCTCGCGCTGGCTCGAGAACCGGCGGCGCGTCGTGCGCGCGATGCCGAACACGCCCGCCCTGGTGCACGCGGGAATCACCGGGCTCTACGCCCCGCCGGAGCTGGGGGCCGACGACCGCCAGGCCGCGGAGGACCTCATGGCCGCGGTGGGGGCGACGCTGTGGTTCGAGCGCGAGAGCGACCTCGACGCCGTCACGGCCGTCTCGGGCAGCGGTCCCGCTTACGTTTTCTACGCCATCGAGGCGCTCGAGAAGGCCGCGCGCGAGCTCGGGCTCGCGGAAGGCGCGTCGCGCTCGCTCGCGCTGTGGACGTTCGTGGGCGCCACCAAGCTCGCGATCGAGCGCGGCGAGGAGCCCGCCAAGTTGCGCGCGCAGGTCACTTCGAAGGGCGGCACGACCGAGCGCGCGCTGGAGGTGCTGGAGGCCGCGCACGTGCGCGCCCATTTCGTCGACGCGGTGAAGGCGGCGTGCGAGCGCTCGCGCGAGCTCGGCGACGCGTTCGGGAAGGATTGAGCCCATGCTCGTGACGGCGATCATCTTCGTGCTCGAGGCGATCTTCGGGCTCTTCGTGCTGGCGGCGCTCGTGCGCTTCTGGATGCAGGCGTTCCGGGCGCCCGCGCGCAACCCGATCGCGCAGTTCAGCATGGCGCTCACGGACTTCGCGGTGAAGCCGCTGCGCCGCGTGATCCCGGGCGTGATGAAGCTCGACTGGGCGTCGCTCGTGGTGGCGCTTCTGCTGGAATTCGTCCTGCAGGTGCTCGAGTACGCGCTGCTCGTGCAGGTGATGCCTGCCGGCGGTGCACTCTCGGCGCTGCTCTTCCTCGCGTTCGTGAAGCTGGTTCGCCTGTCCATCTACATCTTCATCGTGGTGATCATCGCGCAGGCGGTCATGTCATGGGTGAGCCCATACCACCCCGCGGCGCCATTCTTCAACGCCCTGTCCGGCCCCCTCCTCAAGCCCGTCCAGCGCGTGATCCCGCCGATCGGCGGCGTCGACATCTCGCCGGTCTTCGTGCTGATCCTCCTGCAGCTGCTGCTCATGCTGCCGGTGACCTGGCTCGAGGCGCAGGCCGGGGCGATGCTGCGCATGGCGGGTTGACGGCGGGGGTCAGACCACGGTCACGATGCGAAACACCTCGTGGCTGGTGGCGTTTCGCATCGTGACCGTGGTCTGACCCCGGTCGTAACCCGGTCGTAATTCAGACGAAGCGCGTGAAGAGCAGGTAGCCGCAGCGCGTACGGATGCTGTGGCGCCGCGCCGCCGGGTGCCGCCGCGTGCCGCGCAGCTCCGCGCGATGCTTGGGAGCGATCGGACGACGCGGCAGGGAGAGGAGGTTCTCTTTCATGGAGCCCATCGTGCGCCAGCGTGGGGGCTTCGTCTGCGTCGTGAGCCGCATACCCGCGGGCGAATCGTCGCGCCGCGAAATGTGAAGCACGTCACATCCGGCCGCCCCATTCCGACTGCGTCCCGGATTTCAGCATCCGAATCCGGACTGCGTCCCCGGTTTGGGCGGTCCACGCCGCGTTTTCCGCACTTCGTCGCTTTCCGCTCGCGGCGCGAAGGCCGGGCTCCTAAAGTCGCCTCATCGATCAAGCGCAACCCGAGGAGAAAACGATGAACGCCTTTTCCGTGCTCGTGAGCTTCGCCTTCTTCATCCCCATGGCGCTCGCCATCGCCGGCCAGCTGCTGACGGCGGAAGCGGCCTGAGGGAACGCCCGTCCGATTTTCCGCATCGGATGTGCTGCACCCGTCACGGAAACGTCACCCCCGGCGATCTAAAGTACGCACCATGCACACGACGCTCCATTCCCGCCGCCGCGCCTCCTGGCGCCAGCACTTCATCGCCGTGGCCCGCGCCTGCGAGGCGTTGCCCACGCCGGCGAGGGCGGGGACGCGCCCCGGCGTGAAGGCCCCGCGGCTGCCGGCCGGCCGGCAGGGGTGTGCGGCAAGTCACTCATAAATCTGGCGAAAACCGGCTACACTGGGTTCCAGCCCTCGACCCACCTGGAACCATGGACGTCGCCGCATCGCGCTTCGAAGCCGAGATCGCCCGGTATAACCGCTGGCGCGAAGAGCTCACCCAATCGGTCCACGCGTACCACGACTGGCTGGAGGCCAACGGCCAGCTCGACGTCCAGCAGTCGATCCGCTTCTACGACCTGCTCGAGAACCTGAACAAGGGCCGGCTCATGCTGGCCTTCCTGGCGGAGTTCTCGCGCGGCAAGTCCGAGCTCATCAACGCGCTCTTCTTCTCGAGCTTCAAGGAGCGCCTGCTGCCCTCGGACGTGGGCCGCACGACGATGTGTCCCACCGAGATCTTCCACGACCCGGGCGAAGAGCCTTATCTCAAGCTCCTCTCGGTCGAGACGCGTTACCGCGACGAATCGATCTCGCAGCTGAAGAACATGCCCGTCGAGTGGAGCAAGGTGCGCCTCAACACCGGCTCCGCCGCCGAGATGAAGAAAGCGCTCGCAGCGCTCGCCGACACGAAGAAGGTGTACGCGCTCGAGGCGCGCATGCTCGGCCTCACCCCCATGGTGAACGAGAACGGCGAGCTTCCCGGCGAGGAGGAGCTGGTCGAGGTGCCGGCGTGGCGCTACGCCATGATCAATTATCCGCACCCGTTGCTCACGAACGGGCTCTCGATCCTCGATACCCCGGGCCTGAACGCCCTCGGCATGGAGCCCGAGCTCACCGTGAGCACGGTGCCCAGCGCCCACGCGATCCTCTTCCTCCTCTCGATCGACACCGGCGTCACCAAGAGCGACCTCGAGATCTGGGACCGCTACGTGCGCCCCGGCCTGCCGCAGAAGATCGCGGTGCTCAACAAGATCGACCTGATGTGGGACGAGCTCAAGACGCAGCAGGAGATCGACAAGGCCATCGCGCGCATGGTGGACACGACGGCCTCTCACCTGCACCTGCCGCGTGAGCGCATCTTCGCGATCTCGGCCCAGAAGGGCCTGCTCGCGCGCGTGAAGGACGACCCGGAGCTGCTCGAGAAGAGCGGCATGCCGATCCTCGAGCGCTACCTCGCCGAGGAGATCGTGCCCATGAAGCGCCAGATCCTCTGCAAGGCGGTGGTGAACGAGATCGGCGGCATGATGATCTCCTCGCGCGCCTCGGTCTCGAAGAAGCAGGAGGCGAACCGCGCCGAGGTGGGCGAGCTGCAGGGCCTGCAGGGCAAGAGCCGCGAGGTGGTGCAGAAGATCTGGGCCAAGATCACGGCCGAGAAGAATGCGTACAACTCCGCGCTCGCGGAGTACAAGGTGAACCACGGCGCCTTCCAGAAGAAGCGCGCCGCGCTGGTGGACCTGCTCAACGCGCAGAAGCTCGACCTCATGCTCTCCGAGAGCGCGCAGGCGATGGAGGACTCGTGGACCACCATGGGCCTGCAGCGCGGCATGCGGGCGCTGACCCACCTCATGAGCGAGAATTTCGAGGAAGTGTTCACGCGCTCCGAGGACATCAAGAAGATGATGCAGGGCGTCTACAACATCTTCATCGAGAAGTTCGCCTTCGAGAAGATGGTGCTGCCCTCGCTCGACCTCGACCCGCATCGCACCAAGCTCAAGCTCCTGGTGCACGAGACCGAGGCCTTCGCGAAGGACCCGATCAACGTGGCCCACTACAAGGGCCCGCTGGTGAAGAAGTTCTACGGCACGCTCGTGAAGCAGGCGCGCTCCACCTTCACCGACGCGAAGACCCAGGCCGAGCGCTGGATCCAGGCCGTGACCATGCCGCTCGAGATCCAGATCAAGGACCACAAGGCGCAGCTCCAGTCGCGCCTCGACAACCTCGCGAAGATCAACGAGAAGCAGACCACGATCAACGAGCAGATGGCGATCCTCAAGACCGCCGAGGCCGAGCTCGCCAAGCAGCGCGAGATGATCGAAGGCCTGATCCTGCGCGTCTCGCAGCACGGGGCGCGCGCCGAGCTGCAAGGCGACATCCCGCCGTCGACGCACGTCGAGGGCGACCAGCCCATCGACCTCATGAAGACCGTGGTCCTCGACGCGGCGCCCACGCTGCAGAAGCCCGCCGCAGCGCCGGCCCCGAAGCCCGTGCCGCCGGCGCCGAGGCCGGCCGCCCCGGCGCCCTCGCAGCAGCCGCTGGTCTCCGACGACCTCATCGCCGAGATCGGCGGCAAGCCCGGGTTCGACCCGATGAAGACCCAGAAGCTGGATCGCAGCGAGGGCGAGCGCACGCAGAAGGTGCGGCCGCTCGATCCCGCGTTCGATCCCATGAAGACGCAGAAGCTCGACGCGACGAGGATGGAAGAGACCCAGATCCTGGACGCCAAGAAGATGGAGACCACGGCGATCCTCGACGCCTCCCCGGCCTCGAACGCCGAGGTCACCCAGCGGCTCGACGATTCCATCTGGCGCCTCCAGGAAGCGCGCAGGATCCTGCAGAAGCTGCCGAAGAGTTAGGGGTCAGACCACGGTCAACATGCGAAACGCCGAGCGGGCGCGTATGGCGTTTCGCATGTTGACCGTGGTCTGACCCCGGTCGTCACAGCAGGATCACGTCGTACTGCTCCTGCGTATAAGCCGACTCGACCTGCATGGAGATCGGCTTCTCGATGAAGTCGCCCAGCTGCGTGAGGCTGTCGGCCTCCTCGTCGAGGAAGAGGTCGATCACTTTCTGCGCGGCGAGGATGCGGTATTCCTTCGCGTTGAACTGGCGGTGCGCGCGCAGGATCTCCCGCAGGATCTCGTAGCAGATGGTCTGCGCGGTCTTGAGCTCGCCGCGGCCCTCGCACGTGGGGCACGGCTCGCACAGCACGTGCGCCAGCGATTCGCGCGTGCGCTTGCGGGTCATCTCCACCAGCCCCAGCTGCGAGAACCCGTTCACGGTGACGCGCGTGCGGTCGCGCGAGAGCGCCTTGCGGAATTCCGCGAGCACGGCGTCGCGATGCTCGACGCTCTCCATGTCGATGAAGTCGACGATGATGATGCCGCCGAGGTTGCGCAGCCTGAGCTGGCGCGCGATGGCCTGGGCCGCCTCGAGGTTGGTCTTGAAGATCGTGTCGTCGAAGGAGCGCCCCGAGACGAAGCCGCCGGTGTTCACGTCGACCGTCGTGAGCGCTTCGGTCTGGTCGATGATGAGGTAGCCGCCGCTTTTCAGGTCCACGCGGCGCGCGAGCGCTCGCTCGATCTCCTCCTCCACCGCGAAGAGGTCGAAGAGCGGCCGCTCGCCCGTGTAATGCTCGAGGATGGACAGCGCCTGGCGCGTGTACTTCTCGGCGAACTCGTGCAGGCGCGCGAACGTCTCGCGCGAGTCGATGATGACGCGCTCGGTGGTCGAGGTGACGAGGTCGCGCAGGACGCGAGTCGCGAGCGACAGGTCCTGGTACAGCAGCGCCTGGGGCGCGGCCGTCTGCGCCGAGAGCTGGATCTGCTTCCAGAGCGTGATGAGGTACTCGATGTCCGCCGAGAGCTCGGCGTCGGTCGCGGCCTCGGCCACCGTGCGCACGATGAAGCCGCCGGTCTCGCCGGGCGGGATGAGCGCATGGATCTTCTCGCGCAGGTGCTCGCGCTCGGCCTCGTCCTCGATGCGCTGCGAGATGCCGATGTGCGGGTCCTGCGGCAGGTAGACGAGGAGGCGCCCCGCGATCGAGATCTGCGTCGAGAGCCGCGCCCCCTTGCTGCCGATGGGATCCTTCACCACCTGCACGAGGAGCGTCTGGCCCTCCGACAGGATCTTCTCGATGGGGCGGTCGGCGGCGGCGCCGTTGGACGCGCGCACCGTCCAGATGTCGGCCACGTGCAGGAACGCCGCGCGCGGCAGCCCGATCTCGACGAACGCCGATTGCATGCCCGGCAGCACGCGGCAGACGCGGCCGAGGTAGATGTTGCCCACCAGCCCGCGGCTCGAGTCGCGCTCGACGTGCAGCTCCTGCACGGCGCCCTGCTCGGTGATCGCCACGCGCGTCTCCTGCGGCGTGACGTTGATCAGGATTTGCTCGTTCATCCGGGGCTCGCGATTCGAGAAAGGCGGGTCCACGGATAACACGGATGAACACGGATGAATGCCGAAGCTCATCCGCCAATGGTCGTCGAAGCCCTAGGCGCTACCCTCCGTCACGATCCATCTGCGTTTATCCGTGTTTATCCGTGGACTCAAAGCCTTTTGCATCCCTACGGCACCGAAACGCCGAAGGACCTCAATAGATTCGCGGTCTCGAAGAGCGGCAGGCCCATGACGCCCGAGTAGCTGCCCTCGATGCGCTCGATGAAGGCGGCGGCGCGCCCCTGGATGCCGTAGGCGCCCGCCTTGTCGAAGGGCTCGCCGGACTGCACGTAGGCGGCGATGCGCTCGGGCTCGAGCACGGAGAAGGTGACGGCGGATTCGCTCACGGTGAGCTCGAAGCGGCTCTCGTAGTGGAGCGCCACCGCGGTCAGCACGCGATGGGTCGTCCCGGAGAGCAGGCCCAGGATGCGCTCGGCATCCGCGCGGTCGGCGGGCTTCGCGAGGATCAGGCCATTGAGGGCGACGGTCGTGTCGGCGGCGAGGACGGGCATGCGGCGCAGCCCCCGGCGCATCACGATGCGCTGCCAGGCCGCCTCGGCCTTGAGCTGGGTCACGCGGCGCACGTAGCTATCGGCGTCCTCGCCCGGCTGCTGGGCCTCGTCCGTATCGGCGTCCTGGCGCGAGCCTTCGCGGAACAGCAACGGCTCGTACTTCACGCCGATCTGCGACAGCAGCTCGCGCCGCCGCGGGCTCCTCGATGCGAGATAGATCATGAGCTCCGTGTCTCCCCTGCGGCGATCTCCAGGAGAAGCCCGCGCAATGCGTCGGCGCAGGAGCGCGGTTGCGTCTCCAGCGCGAAATGGGGACCGGGATGCCGGATCACCCGCGCATTGTGACAGACCGTCTCGAGCTCGCCGCGGGCCCGGGGCCCGACCACGAGGTCGCCGTCGAATTGCAGGAGGATCACCGGAATACGCAACGCGCGCAAGTCCTCGCTCACGTCTTCCTCGGCGATGAGCCGCAGGCGCTCGGCCACGACCTCGGGCGCGAGGGCGTGCAGCGTGCGCGAGAAATCGCGCGCCCATTGCCGCCGCACGGGGTCGGATGACGTCACGCGCAATGGGCCGAACAATTGCGCGCCGAAGCGCACGACGTTGGGCAATGCCGCGCCCAGCGAGGCCGCCCAGACGGGATTGCGGGCGAACGCGCCGCAGAGGATCAGTCCGTCGACGTGCGGGTCGCGCGCCGCCCAGCGCGCCGCGACGAGGCCCGAGAACGACTCGGCCACCAGGATCACGCGGTCGTCATGTCCGACCTGCGAGGCGGCGAAGCGGCTGTATCCCGAGAGGGTGCCGAGCGGCGCGTTGGGATAAGCCACGGGGCGCGCGTCGTACGCGGGCCGCAGCTCCTTCAGGAATCCCTCGCGCAGCCGGCCGTCGCCATCGAAGCCCGGGAGGAACAGGACGATGGGCGTGCGGCGGGTCATTCGCGATGGTAGGGGTGGCGCGCGAGGATGGTCCAGGCGCGGTACAGCTGCTCGGCGAGAAGCACGCGCACGAGCCCGTGGGGAAGCGTGAGCGACGAAAGCGAGACCAGCTTCTCCGCGCGGTCCTTGACGGCCGCATCGAGCCCGTCGGCGCCGCCGATCGCGAACGCGGGATGCGTGCCGTCGCGCATCCAGCCGGCGAGCATCACCGAGAGGCCCTGCGTCGAGACGGCGCGCCCCTTCTCGTCGAGGGCGAGCAGCTTCGCCCCCGCGGGCACCGCGGCGAGGATGCGCTCGCCCTCGGCCTGCATCGCCTTCGCGGCGGTCTTTCCGCTGCCGCGCTCGTCCGGCTTGAGCTCCACGATTTCCACGCGCACCTCGGGCGGCATGCGGCGCGTGTACTCCTGGAAACCTTCCTGGATCCATGCCGGCATCTTGTGGCCCACCGACAGGATCGTGACGCGCACGCTTCAGGCCGCGGGGCGGCGGCGCGATTTCTCGCCCGCCCCCTTGGGCTTCGCGTGGGCCGCCGGCGCCTTCGCCTTGCGGGGGGCGCGCACGCGCTTCGCCTCGACCGGCGCGGTGGAATTGACCAGCGCATCGAACTTGCCGTCGCTCCAGAGCTCCTCGAGCGCGTAGTACTGGCGCACCGCCGGCTGCATCACGTGGGTCACGATGTCGCCCGCGTCGACCAGGATCCACTCGCCCGACTCCTCGCCCTCGGTGCCGACGATGCTCGAGCCCGCCTCCTTCAGCGTGTCCCGCACGTGCCGCGAGAGCGCCTTGGTCTGCCGCGCGGAATCGGCGCTCGCGACGACCACCCAGTCGAAGATGGGCGTGAGCTTGCGCACGTCGATGGCCTGGATGTCGCGCGCCTTGATGTCTTCCAGCGCGGAGATGACGAGCTTTTTCTTGGCAAGGGTGGAGAGTTTCTTCATCGTGTGGCGTCGGGGACGGCTGTCTCCTGGGTGGCGGGTTGGTAGAGCCGGTGCGTGCGGATGTACTCCACGACCGGCTCGGGAGTGAGGTAGCGGATCGAGCCGCCCTCGGAGGCGATCTCGCGAATCGCGCTCGACGAGATCGACAGCGGCGTCATGCGGAAGGTCATCACCTTGCCCGCGGGCGCCGACAGCAGCTCGCGCAGGCTCAGCGTGATGCGCGGCCAGATTTCCCGGGGGAAGGCACCCGGCCCCTTCGTGAACCATTGCTCGTCGTCGGCGCGGATCGCGACGCCGAAGTGCGCGAGGTCGAAGAGCTCGGTCCAGCGGTGCCAGGTGTCGATCTTGGCGAACGTGTCGGTCCCCATGAGGAAAACGAGCGGCACCTGCGGCCCGCGCTCGGCGCGGATTTCCGCGAGAGTGTCGTAGCTATAGGTGTTGCCGGGGCGCCTGAGTTCCCGGTCGTCCACGTCGAAGCGGGCATCGCGCGACGTGGCGAGCTTGAGCATGGTGAGGCGCTGCTCGGCGCTCGCGTGGGCGTCGCGCCCGCGGTGGTACGGCAGGCCCGCGGGCAGGAAGATCACCTTGTCGAGCCGGAATGCCCCGGCGAGCTCGGTCGCGAGGCGCAGGTGGCCGAAATGGACCGGATCGAAAGTGCCGCCGAAGATTCCGAGCGCGTTCGTGGCCGCGGGCTCCGCCTATTCGCGCACGTGGCCGTCGCCGAGGACGATCCACTTCTGCGACGTGAGCCCCTCGAGCCCCACGGGCCCGCGGGCGTGCAGCTTGTTGGTGGAGATGCCGATCTCGGCGCCGAGGCCGTACTCGAAGCCGTCGGCGAAGCGCGTCGAGGCGTTGACCATCACGGAGCTCGAGTCGACCTCGCGCAGGAAGCGCTGCGCGGCGCTCCAGTCCTCGGTGACGATCGCGTCGGTGTGCTGCGAGCCGTACCTGGCGATGTGCGCGATCGCGCCGTCAAGCCCCGGCACGACGGCGATCGCGATGATGGGCGCGAGGTACTCGGCGTAGAAATCCTCCTCGGTCGCGTCCTTCACGCCCGCGATGCCGGCCTTCTCGAGGATGGCCTTCGCCTCCGCGTCGGCGCGCATCTCCACGCCCTTCTTCGCGTAGATCTTCGCGAGCTTCGGCAGCACCCTCGCCGCGATGGGCGCCGCGAGGAGCAGCGTCTCCATCGTGTTGCACGTGCCGTAGCGCTGCGTCTTCGCGTTGTCCGCGATCGCGACCGCCTTGGCGGCGTCGGCGGCCGCGTCGACATAGACGTGGCACACGCCGTCGAGGTGCTTGATCACGGGGACGCGCGCGGCTTGCGACACGCGCTCGATGAGCCCCTTGCCGCCGCGCGGCACGATCGCATCGACGTGCTTGTCCATCGCGACCAGCTCGTCGACCGCGCGCCGGTCCGCGGTGCCCACGAGCTGGATCGAGGTCTCGGGCAGGCCCGCGGCCTTGAGGCCGATCGCGAGGCATTGCGCGATCGCCTGGTTCGATTTCATCGACTCGCTGCCGCCGCGCAGGATGCACGCGTTGCCCGACTTGAGGCAGAGGCCGCCCGCGTCGGCGGTCACGTTCGGGCGCGACTCGTAGATGATGCCGATGACACCCAGCGGCACGCGCATCCTGCCCACCTGGATGCCCGACGGCCGGTACGTGAGGCCGCTCACCTCGCCCACGGGATCGGGCAGCTTCGCGATATCGCGCAAGCCATCGGCCATCGCCTCGATCGCCTTCGCGGTGAGCTTGAGCCGGTCGATGAACGCATCGTCGCGGCCTTCGGCGCGCGCGCCCTTCACGTCCTCGGCGTTGGCGGCGAGGATGCCGTTCTCGCGCGCGACCAGCGCATCCGCCGCCGCCTCGAGCGCGCGGTTCTTCGCCGCGGTCGTCGCTTTCGCGAGCGCCCGGCTCGCGCTGCGCGCGGCTTCGCCCATGGCGAGCATGTGGGCGTGGAGGTCGGTGGAAGCGGTGAGGTCGTTCACGAAGCACTCCCTCTGCCTTGGGAGAGGACCGGGATGAGGGTCATTATGCGGCCTCCAGCATCACGGGCCGGCCCGAAATTCCCATCGCGAGATCGACGATCGCATCCCATGGGTCGCCCGTCTCGACGCCTTTAATCATGCGGTCGATCCGGTGCGCTCGCAAGGTCTCGCGGTCGAACGAGGCCGCATCGTGCCGGCGCGCGGTACGCTGCAGCGCCTCCATGCGCTGCGGCGGCGTGAAGCGGCGCGGACGCTGGCCGGCGCGGATCATCTCGAGCGTGCGCAGCTCCTCGGTGAGCGTCCAGAGCAGCAGGGGAAGCGGCTCGCCCTCGGCTTCGAGGCTCGCCACGATGCGCGGGATGCGCGCGGCGTCGTCGCCATGGATCGCGTCGAGCAGGGTGTCGCGCTCGAAACGCGAGACGTCCGTCACCGCTTCGCGCAGCGGCGCGAGCTCGATCTCGCCCTTCGGCAGCAGCAGGGCCAGCTTTTCCACCTCCTGCTTCGCGGCGAGCAAATTTCCTTCCACGCGATCCGCGAGCCATTCGAGGGTCTCGACGCGGGCGCGCTGGCCCTGGCGCGAGAGGCGCTCCGCGAGCCAGTCGGGCAGCTCGTCGCGCGTGACCGGCCGCGCTTCGACGAGAACGCCGTTGCGCTCGAGCGCCTCGAACCACTTCGTCTTCTGCTGCTGCCAGTCGAGCTCGGGCAGCACCACCAGCGTGACCGCGTCGTCGGGAGGGTTCGACGCCCACGCCTCGATCGCCTTGCCGCCCTCGGTTCCGGGCTTGCCCGTCGGGATGCGCAGCTCCACCAGCCGCTTCGAGGCGAAGAGGGAGAGGTTCGAGGCAGCCGCGCCGAGGCGATTCCAGTCGACGCCGGGCTCGGCGAAGAAGATCTCGCGCTCGGTGCAGCCGTCCTTGCGCGCGGCGTCGCGGATGCGGTCGGCGGCCTCGAGCGCGAGCAGCGCTTCGGCGCCGTGGATCGCGTAGAGCCGCGCCACGCCCTTGCGCAGGGCGCTTTCGAGCTGCCGCGTCGTGATCTTCACGGCTCGTGCTTCACCACCGCGATGTGGCGCAGGATGCGCCCGGCGATGTCGTTCTGCATGTCCTTGTAGAGGAGCTGCTCCTCGGCTTCCTTCGCGGTCGGCGCCGACTCGCTGTAAGTGAGGAGGCGCGTCGACACGACCTCGGTCGGCTCGATGAGCGGCTGCTCACGCCCCGGCACCAGCACGTCGTAGCGCACGATCAGGCGCAACTGGAAGTCGTACACGCGCCCCGATCCGGTGATGGTGTGCACCGTCTTGTCGCGCTTCTCCTCGAGGATGCGCAGCTGGGCTTCGGCATTCCTCGGGTCGCTCACGATCTGCGTGGAGCCCGTCGCGAGGATGCGGCGGATGTCGGCGAGGGTGCCCGGCGCTCCCGCGACCGCGGTCACGCTGATGGTCTTCAGGCCCACCGACGGATCGCCGCGCAGCTCGAAGCCGCACGAGGCCAATGTCATTCCGGCGGCTGCGAGAGCAGCGATCGGCCGGAATCCGATTTCCTTAGACGACCACATTGACGAGCTTCCCCGGAACCACGATCACCTTCTTCGGCTTCTGCCCTGCCGTGAATTTGATCACCTGCTCGTTGTGCATCGCCGCGGCCTCGATCTGCTCGCGCGTGGCACCCGAGGGCACGACGATGTTGCCGCGCAGCTTGCCGTTCACCTGGACCACGAGCTGGATCGTGTCCTGCACGAGCGCATCGGCGTCCACCGCCGGCCACGGCTGGTCGATGAGGCGCGTGCCGGGCCGCAGCTCGCTCCAGAGCGCCGTGGTGACGTGCGGCACGATGGGCGAGAGGAGCAGCACGGCGCTCTCCAGCACCTCCTGCGCCACCGCGCGCGCGGCCGGGCTGCGGTCCTTCAGGTCGGTGTAGAGGTTGAGCATCTCGCGCACCGCGGCGATCGCGGTGTTGAACTGCATGCGGCGGCCATAGTCGTCGGCCACCTTCTCGATGGTCTTGTGCAGCTTGAAGCGAAGGTCCTTGAGCTCTTTCGAGAGCTGCTGACCCTCACCCCGGCCCCCGGCCTGCGCCGGGGCGGAGCCTGTTCCGAAGGTGGAGGGCGTGCCGTACGTCGCCACCACTCCCGCGCTCACGTGCTCGTGCACCATCGTCCAGAAGCGGCGCAGAAACTTGAACGAGCCCTCCACGCTTTCGTCGGACCAGAGCACGGTGTCGGTCGGCGGGTTCGCCTGCATGACGTAGAAGCGCGCGGTGTCCGCGCCGTAGCGCTCGATCATGTCCTGGGGATCGACGCCGTTGCGCTTCGATTTCGACATCGTGCCGATGCCGTCGTAGTCGATCGCGCTGCCGTCGGCCTTCAGCTTCGCGCCGCCGATCCTGCCCTGCTCGTCGGCGGTGAACTCGACCTCGTCGGGCGCGAAGTACTCGATGCCGCCCTTCGCGTTGCGGCGCGAGAAGATGTGGTTCAGCACCATGCCCTGGGTCAACAGGTTGGCGAACGGCTCGTCCACCTTCACCAGGCCCATGTCACGCATCGCCTTCGTCCAGAAGCGCGCGTAGAGCAGGTGCAGGATCGCATGCTCGATGCCGCCGATGTAGATGTCGAGCGGCAGCCACTTGCTGGCGCGCTCGTCCACCATCGCCGCGGCATCCGGACACGTGTAGCGCATGTAGTACCACGACGAATCGACGAAGGTGTCCATCGTATCCGTGTCGCGCTTCGCGGCGCCGCCGCATTTCGGGCATTTCGTCTCGAAGAATCGCGGCGACTTCGCGAGCGGGCTGCCGCTGCCGTCGGGGACGAGGTCTTCGGGCAGCACCACCGGCAGCTGGTCGTCGGGAACGCCGACGTCGCCGCACTTCGGGCACTGGATGATCGGGATCGGCGTGCCCCAGTAGCGCTGGCGCGAGATGCCCCAGTCGCGCAGGCGGTACTGGATGCGCTTGCGCCCCAGGCCCATGCGCTCGAGCTCGGAGGCGACCGCCTCGATCGCCCGCTCCTGCGCCATGCCGTCGAGGCCCCCGGAGTGGATGTTGCGCCCCGGCGCCGAGTACCACTCCTGCCATTCGTCGGTCGAATAGGGCTTGCCCTCGACGTCGATGACCTGCTTGATCTGCAGCGAATACTTCTTCGCGAAGGCGAAGTCGCGCTCGTCGTGGCCCGGCACGGCCATCACCGCGCCCTCGCCATAGCTCATGAGGACGTAGTTGCCGACCCACACCTCGATGGGCTCGTTGGTGAAGGGATGCAGGACATAGAGCCCGGTGGGCATGCCCTTCTTCTCCATCGTGGCGAGCTCCGCCTCCTGCACGCCGCCCTTCTTGCACTCCTCGATGAAGGCCGCGAGCTCGGGCTTGCGCTTCGCCGCTTCGGCCGCGAGCGGATGCTCGGCCGCCACCGCCGCGAAGGTGATGCCCATGATGGTGTCGGCGCGCGTGGTGAAGACCGCCAGGCCCTTCTTTCCGTCCTGCATGCGCGCGGCCGTCTCCGGCGCATAGGGCAGCGTGAATTCCACGCCCGCCGAGCGGCCGATCCAGTTGCGCTGCATCTGCTTCACCTGCTCGGGCCAGCCGAGGCCGTCGAGCGAATCGAGCAGCTCGTCGGCGTACTGCGTGATGCGCATGTACCACGACGGGATCTCGCGCTTCTCGACGGGTGCGCCGGTGCGCCAGCCCCGCCCGTCGATCACCTGCTCGTTGGCGAGCACGGTCATGTCGACCGGGTCCCAGTTCACGACGCTCGTCTTCTTGTAGACGAGGCCCTTCTCCCACGCGCGCAGGAAGAACCACTGGTTCCACCGGTAGTAGCGCGGATCGCACGTCGCCACCTCGCGCGTCCAGTCGATGGCCCAGCCCATCGCCTGGCACTGCTTCTTCATGTACGCGATGTTGTCCCACGTCCATTTCGCGGGCGGCACGTTGTTGGCCATCGCGGCGTTCTCGGCGGGCAGGCCGAACGCATCCCAGCCCATCGGCATCAACGCGTTCCATCCCTTCATGCGCATGAAGTGGTACAGCACGTCGTTGATGGTGTAGTTGCGCACGTGCCCCATGTGCAGCTTGCCCGAGGGATACGGCAGCATCGAGACGCAGTAGTACTTCGGCTTCGGGGAGTCGTCGGGCGCCTTGAACGCGTTGTCGCGCGCCCACTGCGCCTGGACCTGCGGCTCGATCGCCTTCGGGTGGTATTGCGGTTCCATGGGAGAGGGGCGGGCGGGGCGTGCTGCGGGAGTTTGTTTTTCAAGGGGAATTATAACGTTCGGCGGCGCCCCGCCCGGACGGGGCATCCGCGCGCAGCCGGCACCCGTACACTACGATGCCCACGAGGCCAGGGAGGCTGGAATGGCGCTGCGCCGGATCGCTGGATCGATCGTTGCCTGCTTCGTTGCCGCGGGCGGCCATGTTGCGTTCGCGGCCCCCGACGCGGGGCGGCCCCGGCCCGCGGACCAGGTGCCCCTTCGAGTCGAAGCCGTCCAGTACCCCGCATGGCTCGACCGCGGCGGCTACTCCGTCCCGCTCACGCCCGGCACGCCGTTGCGCGAGTCGGATACGCTGCGCACCGGCCCGAATGCGCGCGTGCAGCTCGAGCTCTCGGAAGGCAGCACGGTCAGGCTGGGCGAGAACGCGCGCTTCACCGTCGAGAAGGTCGAGGACCGGGGCATCTTCCGCTCCGTGATGCATGTGGCCTATGGCGCGTTCCGCTTCACCACGAGCGCGCTCGGCCTCGGGCACAAGCGCCAGATCGACATCCGCGTGCGCACGGTCACCGCCGGGATTCGCGGCACCGACGTGTGGGGCAAGTCGACCGATGCGCGCGACCTCGTCTGCCTGCTCGAGGGGAAGATCTCGGTGCAGGCCGACCAGCGCGAGCCGGTCACCCTCGACCAGCCGCGCGACTTCTACCAGCGCGCGCGCGAGGGCGAGC
>Ga0157369_10003546_pt1 | contig 18533 bp, 18 predicted proteins | sample C25metaG_FD_113461 | JGI IMG/M metagenome (GOLD analysis project Ga0157369, IMG submission 113461) | Corn rhizosphere microbial communities from Kellogg Biological Station, Michigan, USA - C2-5 metaG | ecosystem: Host-associated > Plants > Roots > Rhizosphere > Soil | place: USA: Michigan... | reverse complement strand
GCCAAGCTCATGGACTACGGCAAGTACAAGTACGAGACCGCGCAGAAGGCCCGTGAGGCACGCCGCAACCAGGTGCACACGGTCATCAAGGAGATGAAGCTCCGGCCGAAGATCGACCCGCACGACTACGAGACCAAGAAGGGTCACGTCGTGCGGTTCCTCAAAGCGGGGGACAAGGTCAAGATCACGATCATGTTCCGCGGTCGCGAGCAGTCCCGCCCCGAGTTGGGGTTCCGGCTGCTCAAGCGGCTCGCGGAAGACGTCCAGGAGCTCGGCTACGTCGAGTTCGAGCCGAAGCAGGACGGCCGCAACATGATCATGGTCATGGCGCCACACCGCAAGCAGCAACAACAGCACCGCCGGACCGAGACCGAGGCCGACGCGCCCGCCGAGTGAAGGCGCAGTAACGACCAGGCTCGTACGACGACCAGGTAAGGAGACGAGGCAGCGATGCCCAAGATGAAGTCGCACAGCGGCGCCCGCAAGCGCTTCAAGGTGACCGGCGGCGGCAAGGTGCTCCACGAGCGCGCCAACCGCCGGCACAACTTCGAGCACAAGCCCTCGACCCGCACCCGCCGGCTCGCCGGCACCGAGGAAGTTTCGCCCGCCGACCTCAAGAAGGCCAAGAAGCTTCTCGGTCGCTGACGCGACTGCCGTCCCCGTTCATCCTTCGGCTCCGGCCGTTCTCAGCAAGGAGTTATCCCGTGGCACGCGTCAAGCGGGCAGTCAACGCCCACAAGAAGCGCCGCGTCGTTCTCGAGCGCGCGAGTGGCTACCGCGGTCAGCGGTCCCGCCTGTACCGCAAGGCCAAGGAGCAGATGCTCCACTCGCTCAACTACGCCTACCGCGACCGCCGTGCCCGCAAGGGCGACTTCCGGTCGCTGTGGATCCAGCGGATCAACGCCGCTGCCCGCGCCAACGGCATGACCTACAACCGGTTCATCCAGGGCCTCAAGGCGTCCGGCGTCGAGATCGACCGCAAGAACCTCGCCGAGCTCGCGGTCAGCGAGCCGGCCGCGTTCGCCGCGCTGGTCGAGGTCGCCCGCGCCGCGGTGCCCGCCGCCGCGGAGCCGTCCACCGGGGAGTCGGCCGCCTGAGCGCGCCTGTTCACTCGCCGCAGAACTCTCGCGTCGCGGCCGCCCGCAAGCTCCTGGATCCCAGGGCGCGGGCGGCCGCGCGGCTGTTTCTTGCCGAAGGTCCGCACGCGGCCCTCGCCGCGCTGACCTCGCCGCGGCACGAGGTGACCGAGCTGTTCGTCACCGAGTCGGCGGCGGAGCGCGACATCGAGGTGCTGCGCACGGCGGCGGCGTCCGACGTACCCGTCGTCGTCGTCACCGACCGGGTTGCCGCCACGCTGTCCGAAACGGTGACCCCGCAGGGTGTCGTCGCCGTCGTCCGGCCGGCCCGGCTCGACCCCGACGCCGTGCTCGACGGCGCGCGGCTCGTCGTCGTCCTCGACCGCGTGGGCGACCCCGGCAACGCCGGCACGGCGATCCGTACGGCGGACGCGGCCGGCGCCGACGCCGTCATCCTTACCGCCGGATCGGTCGACCCGCACAACGGCAAGTGCGTCCGGGCGTCGGCCGGCAGCATCTTCGCCGTACCGCTGCTCACCGGGCTCGAACCGCTCGCCGCGCTGGAACTCGCCGCGGGCGCCGGTGCACGGACGACGCTCGCCACGACCCTCGACGCACCGGACGACCTCGACGCGTTGATCGACGCGGGCGCGCTCGCCGCGCCGACCGCGTGGGTGTTCGGCAGCGAGGCGCGCGGGCTCGACCCCGCGGTCGCCGCCGCCGCGGATCGCCGGGTCCGGATCCCGATGTACGGCGCCGCGGAGAGCCTCAACCTCGCGACGTCCGTCGCGATCTGCCTCTACGCCAGCGCCCGCGCGCAGCGATGAAGCCGCTCGGGGTGGTGACCCGGGGTACGACGGCGCCGCGCCGGCTGCGGCGAGCCGACCGGTGGTTGGTGGCCAACTGGCCGGCCCTGCGTTCGACGCCCCGGCCGCTCGTGGTCGACCTCGGGTTCGGCGCCTCGCCGGTGACGACGTACGACCTCGCGACCCGGTTGCGGCGCGTCAACCCGGACGTACGGATTGTCGGGCTGGACGTCGATCCGGAGCGGGTCGCGGCCGCGCAGGCACACGCCGCGACGACGGACTGCCCGGTCGAGTTCGCGCTCGGCGGGTTCGAGCTGGCCGGGTTGCGGCCCGACGTCGTCCGCGCGTTCAACGTCCTGCGGCAGTACCCCGCCGGCGAGGTCGAGAAGTGGTGGGCGGAGATGACCGCGCGGCTCGCGCCGGGCGGGTTCGTCCTCGACGGCACCTGCGACGAGGCGGGCCGGCTCGCGTCGTGGATCCGGCTGACCGCGGCCGGCCCGCAGTCGCTGACCCTCGCGGTCGACTTGTCCGGCTCGCCCGGACTTGTCGCGGCGCGGCTGCCGAAGGCTCTCATCTCGCGCAATGTCGACGGCGAGCCGATTCACGCCCTGCTGCGCGCGCTCGACGACGGCTGGGCCCGGCTCGCGTGGCGGTCGGTTTTCGGTCCACGCCAACGGTTTGCGGCCGTCGTGGAAGAGGTCCGCGCCGCCGGCTGGCCGGTCGCCGACGGCCCGGCTCGATGGCGGCGCGGCGAAGTCACGGTCGCATGGACAGCGCTCGCGCCCGGTCTGTCGATAGTCTGACCGCGTGCCCGAGAAGGGGATCTACGACGAATTGCCCGACGGTGTCGTCGTCGCCGACGCCGACGGCCGGATCATCGTCGTCAACCCCGCCGCCGAACGCGTCCTCGGCCGCAGCGCCGACGAGACCGTCGGCCACGACTACCGCGACGTCCTGCCGTTCGTGGACGCCCAAGGAAACGACTGGTGGGCGTGCACCCGGCCGTACGACGGCCTGCCCACGCGCACCCGCCAGCCGGAACGGCTGCTCGTGCTCCCGGGCACCGGCGGCGACAAGGACCGCGAGCTGCTGATGACGGCGTCGTACGTCCGCGACGGCGACCGCCGGCTCAGCCGCCTCGTCATCATGCTGCGCGACACGGCGGCGCGCGCGCGGACCGAGCGCAGCGGCGCCGAGCTCGTGTCGACGGTCGCGCACGAGCTGCGCTCGCCGCTGACCAGCGTCAAGGGATTCACCGCGACGATGCTGGCGAAGTGGGAGCGGTTCAACGACGACCAGAAGAAGCTCATGCTGCAGACGGTCAACTCCGACGCCGACCGCGTGACCCGGCTGATCAGCGAGCTGCTCGACGTGTCGCGAATCGAGGCCGGCCGCCTCGAGCTGCGCAAGCAGGTCGTGGACGTCGCCGCGCTCATCCGCCGCGACGTCGACGCGCGCATCGCGGCGGGCGAGTCGCCGGACCGTTTCCACCTCGACGTCACCGGCGAGCTGCCGGAGATGTGGGTCGACCCGGACAAGCTGGCGCAGGTCGTCGGCAACCTGGTCGAGAACGCCGTCCGCCACGGCGCCGGCACCGTGCACATCACCGTCGGCCCGCACGACGGTGGCGCGAGCGTCACGGTCGCCGACGAGGGCGAGGGCATCCCGGTCCAGGCGCGGGGGCGCATCTTCACCAAGTTCTGGCGCGGCGCGGCGAGCCGCGGCGGCACCGGGCTCGGGCTCTACATCGCGAAGGGGATTGTCGAGGCGCACGGGGGGACCATCGGGGTCGAGCAGACGCCGAGCGGCGGCGCGCTGCTGCGATTTACGTTGCCGGCGGGCACGCCGAGCTTCGCGCTCTGACGACCTCGCCGGCCGTTCGTCCGAGCCCGTGCCTACCGCCGACTACGACCCGAAAGAAGTAGCCGTCTTGCAACCCGAAGTGCTCGATCAGGACGTCGCCGCCGCGCGCGCCGCGTTCCTCGCCGCGGCCGATCTCGACGCGCTCGCGGCGGCGCACACCGCCCACCTCGGCAACCGCTCGCCGGTCGCGCTCGCCCGGCGCGAGCTCGGTGCGCTGCCGCCCGCCGCCCGGGCCGACGCCGGCCGCCGGGTGAACGCCGCGCTCGCCGAGGTCACGGCCGCGTACGACGAACGGCGGGCCGAACTCGAAGCGGCGCGCGACGCGCATGTGCTCAACGCCGAGCGGGTCGACGTCACGCTGCCGACCGACCGCCGGCCGCGCGGCGCCCGGCACCCGCTGACCCTCGTGCAGGAGCGGATCGCGGACGTGTTCGTCGCGATGGGCTGGGAGGTCGCGGAGGGGCCGGAGGCGGAAGCCGAGTGGCTGAACTTCGACGCGCTCAACGTGCCCGCGCACCATCCCGCGCGCGAGGAGCAGGACACGCTGTGGCTCGATCCGCCGTCGGCCGGTGTCGTGCTGCGTACGCAGACCTCGCCGGTGCAGGTGCGCGCGCTGCTGCAACGCGGCGCGCCCTGCTACGTCGTCGCGCCCGGCCGCGTCTACCGCAACGATCCGCTCGACGCGACGCACTCGCCGGTCTTCCATCAGGTCGAAGGTCTCGCCGTCGACCGCGGACTCACGATGGGCGACCTGCGCGGCACATTGGAGCTGTTCGCGCGGGCGATGTTCGGCGACGACGTACGCACGCGGCTGCGGCCGGACCACTTCCCGTTCACCGAGCCGTCGGCCGAGGTCGACCTGCTCTGCTGGGTGTGCCATGGCGCGTCGGCCGCCGGTGGCGATCCGTGCCGTACGTGCGGCTCCGAGGGCTGGGTCGAGTGGGGCGGCTGCGGCATGGTGCATCCGGTCGTGCTCACGTCGGCCGGCATCGACCCGACCGAGTTCACCGGCTACGCGTTCGGGATGGGCCTCGAACGCACGTTGATGTCGCGGCACAACATCGCCGAGATCCGCGACCTCGTCGAAGGCGACGTACGCCTCACCCTCGGTCTCGGGCTGGAGGCCTGACGTGCGCGCGCCGCTGTCGTGGATCAAGGAGTACGTCGACCTGCCGGCGGACGTGTCGGCGCACCAGGTCGCCGACCGCCTGACCGATGCGGGTCTGAAGGTCGAGCGGGTCGAGCGGATCGGCGGCGAGATCGAAGGCGTCGTCGTCGCGCGGGTCGAGGAGATCGAGGAGCTCACCGAATTCAAGAAGCCGATCCGCTGGGTGACGCTGACCACCGGCGACGAGACCCGCCACGTCATCTGCGGCGCGACCAACTTCGCGACCGGTGACGTCGTCGCCTACGCGCGCCCACCGGCGCGGCTTCCCGGCGGCTTCGAGATCGGCAAGCGGCCGGCGTACGGGCGCGAGTCCGACGGCATGATCTGCTCGGTACGCGAACTCGGCATCGGCGACGACCACACCGGAATCCTTGTGTTGCCAACGGATCTGCCGCTCGGCTCCGACGTCGTCGATGTGCTTGGCTTGCGCGACGACGTGCTCGACGTCTCGGTCAACCCCGACCGCGGCTACGCGTTGTCGATCCGCGGCATCGCGCGCGAGGTGGCGACGGCGTTCGACGTACCGTTCCGCGATCCGGGCATCGGCGCCGCACCGGCCGCGACTCCTGACGGCCCCGAGGTTCGCATCGAGGACGAGACGGGTTGCGATCGATACGTCGCGCGCGTCGTCACCGGGGTCGATCCGGCGGCCGCGAGCCCGCGTTGGCTGCAGCAGCGGCTGACCCTTGCCGGCATGCGGCCGGTGTCGCTCGTGGTCGACGTCACCAACGCGGTGATGCTCGAGCTCGGTCAGCCGCTGCACGCGTTCGACCGCGACAAGCTGCGTGGCGCGATCGTCGTACGCCGCGCGACCGCGGGCGAGCGGATGCGCACGCTTGACGATGTCGACCGCGCGCTCGACCCGGCCGACCTGCTCATCACCGACGACAGCGGACCGATCGCGATCGCCGGTGTCATGGGTGGCGCGGCGACCGAGATCGGCCCCGACACGACGGCGGTGCTGATCGAGTCGGCGCACTTCGACCACGTCTCGATCGCCTACACCGCGCGCCGCCACCGGCTGCCGTCGGAGGCGTCGCGGCGCTACGAGCGTGGGGTCGACGACGCGCTCGCGGATGTCGCCGCGCAACGAGCTGTGGCGCTGCTGGTCGAGCTGGCCGGTGCGACCGACGCCAACCAGATCACCGACATCGACGTACGCACGCCGCGCGATCCCATCTCCTTCGATCCGACGTTGCCGTCGCGCCTCGCCGGCGTCGACTACCCCGCCGAGACCGTACGGCGCCGCCTGGTCGACGTCGGCTGCGACGTCTCCGGCGATGACGCGCTCGCCGCCGTACCGCCGTCGTGGCGACCCGACCTGCGCGCGCCGGTGGATCTGGTCGAGGAGGTCGTGCGGCTCGAGGGTTACGAGCGGCTGCCGGCGACGGTGCCGGCCGCCCCCGCCGGGCGCGGGCTGACCAGGGCGCAACGGCAACGCCGGCTCGTCGGCCGGGCCTTCGCGTCGGCCGGTTACGTCGAGGTGGTGACCTATCCCTTCGTCGCGGCCGACATCGGCGAGCGGCTGATGTTCGAGGCCTCCGACGCGCGCCAGCCGGCCGTGCGGCTGGCGAATCCGGTGTCCGAGCAGGAGCCGTACCTGCGGCCCACCCTGCTGCCCGGCCTGCTCGCCGCGGCGGCGCGCAACGTCGCCCGCGGCACCGCCGACGTCGCGATCTACGAGGTCGGCCCGGTGTTCCGCCCCGCGCCCGGCCCGCCGATCAGCGCGCCGCCCGCCGGGACCCGCCCGAGCGACGAGACCGTCGCGGCGATGGAGGGCAGCGTGCCGTTCCAGCCGTTGCACGCCGCGGTCGTGCTGGCCGGCGACCGCGAGCCGGCCGGCTGGTGGGGGCCCGGGCGCCGCGCCGACTGGACCGACGCGGTCGACGCCGCGCAGGCCGCCGCCGCCGCGGTCGGCCTGGCGCTGACCGTCGAGGCAGACGTGCACGCGCCGTGGCACCCCGGCCGGTCCGCCGCGGTGTACGCGGACGGCCGCCTCGTCGGTCACGCCGGCGAGCTGCACCCGCGCGTGGTCGAGGCCTTCGACCTGCCCGCGCGGGCGTGCGCGATGGAGCTGCGCGTGGACGAGCTGCTGCTCGCGGCACCGGAGCTGGCGAGCGCGCCGACGATGTCGACGTACCCGCCGGCGACCTACGACCTCGCGGTCGTCGTACCGGACGGCGTCCCGGCCGGGGTCGTCGCCGCCGCGCTGCGCGGCGCGGCCGGCCCGCTGGTCGAGCAGGTCCGGCTGTTCGACGTCTACACGAGCGACCAGGTGCCGGCCGGGCACCGGTCGCTGGCGTTCGCGTTCCGGCTCCGGGCGCCGGACCGGACGCTGGCCGCGGAGGACGTCGCGGCGTCGCGGGCGAGCGCGATCGCGCACGCCGAGCAGGCGTTCGGTGCGCACCTGCGGGGTGCATGACCACACGGATGCCTGTATAGTCATACGCCATGGGCACGAGCGCGGCCGTCGTCGGCGCGAGCGGGTACGCGGGCGGGGAGCTGCTGCGGCTGCTGGCCGCGCACCCGCATCTCGACGTCGCCGCGGTCGCCGCGGGCAGCAACGCCGGCCGTCCGCTGGGTGAGCTGCACCCGCAGCTCGTGACGCTGGCCGACCGTGTCCTCGTCGGTGCCGACGACCCGAGCGTGCTCGGCGCCGATGTCGTCTTCCTGGCGCTGCCGCACGGCGAGTCGGCCGCGCTCGCAGCGCAACTGCCGGACGGCACGCTCGTGGTCGACCTCGGTGCCGATTTCCGGCTGCGGTCGGCGGCCGACTGGGAGCGCTGGTACGGCGGTACACCGCACGCGGGCACCTGGGTCTACGGCATGCCCGAGCTGCCCGGCGCCCGCGCGGCCATCCGCAACGCGCGCCGGATCGCGAACCCCGGCTGCTACCCGACGTCGGTGATCCTGGCGCTGTCCCCGCTGCTCGCGGCCGGCCTGGTCGAGCGGGACGACCTCGTCGTCGTCGCCGCGAGCGGGACCAGCGGCGCCGGCCGGACCGCGACGCCGCGGCTGCTCGGCAGCGAGGTGATGGGTGACCTCACGCCGTACAAGGTCGGCGGCGCGCACCAGCACCTGCCCGAGATCCGCCAGGCGCTCGACGCCGGCACGTTGTCGTTCACGCCGGTACTGGCGCCGATGCCGCGCGGCATCCTCGCGACGTCCACGGCGCAGCTGCGCCCCGGTGTCTCGACCGCGCAACTCCGGGACGCGCTGGCCGAGGCGTACGACGGCGAGCCGTTCGTGACGCTGCTGCCGGAGGGGCGGTGGCCGCACACGGCCGCGACGTTCGGATCAAACGCCTGCCAGCTGCAGGTGACCGCCGACGACGACGCGGGGCGCGCGGTGGTCGTCGCCGCGATCGACAACCTCGGCAAGGGCGCGGCCGGTCAGGCCGTGCAGAACGCGAACCTCGCGCTCGGGTACGACGAGACCGCCGGGCTGACCGCGAACGGAGTCGCGCCGTGACCGTGACCGCAGCGAAGGGCTTCACCGCGTCCGGTGTCGCGGCCGGGCTGAAGAAGAGCGGCGACCCCGACGTCGCGCTGGTCGTCAACACCGGGCCGGTGTTCGCCGCAGCCGGCGTCTTCACCACCAATCGCGTGCAAGCGGCGCCGGTCCTCTGGTCGCGGCAGGTGGTCGCCGGCGGTCAGGTGCGCGCGGTCGTCCTCAACTCCGGCGGCGCCAACGCGTGCACCGGCCCGGAAGGCTTCCAGGACACCCACCGCACCGCCGAGCACGTCGCGTCCGTGTTGTCGTGCGGCGCGGGCGAGGTCGCGGTCTGCTCGACCGGCCTGATCGGCGAGCGGCTGCCGATGCAGCGGCTGCTCGACGGCATCGGCAAGGCCGCGGCGGATCTCCACGCGGGCGGCGGCGACGCGGCGGCGGAGGCGATCCGGACCACCGACACGGTGCGCAAGACGGCCGTCGTACGGCGCGGCGACGTGACCGTCGGCGGCATGGCGAAGGGCGCGGGCATGCTCGCGCCCGGACTCGCGACGATGCTCTGCGTGCTGACGACCGACGCCGTCGCGACCGCCGAGACACTCGACGCCGTGCTGCGCGACGCGGTGCGGCTGACGTTCGACCGCGTCGACACCGACGGCTGCATGTCCACCAACGACACCGTGCTGCTGCTGGCTAGCGGCGCGAGCGGGGTCGAGCTCGATGCCGCCGAGCTCCGCGCGATAGTGCACGACGCCTGCGACGACCTCGCCCGGCAGCTCGTCGCCGATGCCGAAGGCGCGACGAAGGACATCGTCATCTACGTGCGCGGCGCGGCGAGCGAGGACGACGCGGTGACGGTCGCGCGTTCGGTCGCGCGCAGCAACCTGGTGAAGTGCGCCGTACACGGTCAGGACCCCAACTGGGGACGCATCATCTCCGCGGTCGGTACGACGGACGCGGCCTTCGAGCCGGACGCGATCGGCGTCACGATCAACGGCGTCGAGGTGTGCCGCAACGGCGCCGGCTACGGCGACCGCGCGCTGGTCGACATGAGCGGCCGCGACGTCGTCATCGACATCGCGCTGCACGCCGGCGACTGCGAGGGGTTCGTCCGTACGACGGACCTCACCGCGGCGTATGTCCACGAAAACTCGGCGTACTCGACATGACCGGCGAGATCGACGCCGCGACGAAGGCGGCCGCGCTGGTCGAGGCGCTGCCGTGGCTGGAGCGTTTCCACGGCCGCACCGTCGTCGTGAAGTACGGCGGGCACGCGATGGCTGACGAGTCGCTGCGCGCGGCGTTCGCGGAAGACGTCGTGTTCCTGCGCTACGCCGGCATCCGCGTCGTCGTCGTGCACGGCGGCGGCCCGCAGATCAACGCCGCGCTCGACCGCATGGGCATCGAGCCGGTGTTCACCGGCGGCTTGCGCGTCACGACACCGGAGACGATGGACGTCGTCGGCATGGTGCTCGTCGGCCAGGTGCAACGCGACATCGTCGGCCTGCTCAACGCGCACGGTCCCTTCGCCGTCGGCATCTCCGGCGAGGACGCGCGGCTGTTCACGGCCGAGCGCCGCGTAGCCCTGATCGACGGCGATGAGGTCGACCTCGGCCTCGTCGGTGACGTGACCAGCGTCGATCCGGGCGTCGTCGCCGGGCTGCTCAAGGACGGCAGAATCCCTGTCGTCTCAAGCGTTTCCCGCGGTGCGGACGGCGGCGTGTTCAACGTCAACGCCGACACCGCGGCCGCGTCGCTCGCGGTCGCGCTCGGCGCCGAGAAGCTCGTCGTCCTCACCGACGTCGAGGGCCTGTACGCCGACTGGCCGGCGAGCAAGGACGTCATCAGCCGGCTCACCGCGGCGGAGCTCGAAGTGCTGTTGCCGACCCTCTCCGAAGGCATGGTGCCGAAGATGGAAGCGTGCCTGCGCGCAGTCCGCGGCGGCGTCGCCGGGGCGCACGTGCTCGACGGGCGGGTGCCGCACGCACTGCTGCTCGAAGTCTTCACCGACTCCGGTGTCGGGACGATGGTGGTGCCGCAATGAGCGACAACGTAATGAACACATGGCAGCAACGTTGGGACGCCGTGATGGCGCGCAACTACGGCACGCCGCCGCTGACCCTCGTCAGCGGTTCCGGCTGCCACGTGCGCGACGCGGACGGGCGTGACTACCTCGACCTGCTCGCCGGGATCGCGGTCAACGCTCTTGGCCATGCGCACCCGGCCGTCGTCGCGGCGGTGAGTGAGCAGGTCGCGCGGATCGCGCACACGTCCAACCTCTACGTCAACGAGCGCGCGGTCGAGCTCGCGGAGCGGCTCGTCGGCCTGCTCGGCGTGCCCGGCACCCGCGTCTTCCTGTGCAACGACGGCACCACCGCGAACGAGGCGGCGATCAAGACGGTGCTGCGCGCGCGGCCGGGCCGGCGCCGGTTCGTCGCGGCGGTCAACTCCTTCCACGGCCGGTCGCTCGGCGCGCTGGCGCTGACCGGCAAGGAGGCGGCGCGCGCGCCGTTCGCGCCGTTCGGCATCGACGTGACCCACGTGCCGTACGGCGACGCGGCAGCACTCGCGGCCGCCCTCGATGACACCGTCGCCGCGGTGGTGCTCGAGCCGACCCTCGGCGAGGCCGGCGTCGTACCGCCTCCGGACGGCTACCTCAAAGCCGCGCGTGAGGCTTGTGACGCCAGCGGCGCGCTGCTCTTGATCGATGAGATCCAGAGCGGCATCGGCCGGACCGGCGCATGGTTCGCGCACCAGCGCGAGGGGATCGTCGCCGACGTCGTGACATTGGCGAAGGGCCTCGGCGGCGGCCTGCCGATCGGTGCCTGCCTCGCCAGCGGCGAAGCGGCCGAGGCGTTGCAGAAGGGCGACCACGGCTCGACGTTCGGCGGCAACGCGGTCGCGTGCGCGTCCGCGCTCGCCGTCATCGACACGATCGAGAAGGACGCGCTGCTCGACCACGTGGCCACTCTCGGCGAGACGTGGTCGGCTCAGCTCGCCCGCACGGTGCCGGTGCGAGGTCGTGGTCTGTGGCTCGCGCTCGTCGTCGCCGACGGGCTCGCGCCGGCCATCGAGACCGCCGCGCGTGACGCCGGTTTCCTTGTCAACGCAACGGGTCCGGACGCCGTACGTCTGGCTCCGCCGCTCATCCTCACCGAGGCCGAGGCGACCGCGTTCGCCGACGCGTTGCCTTCGATCGTCGCGACGGCCTCCGACGCCGTTAGTGTCAGCGCCGTGAACGCTGACGCGACCGCTGGGGAGAGCCGACCATGAGCGTGCCGCACGTCCTTGTCGTCGAAGACGATCCGAGTGTCCGTGGGTTGTTGCAGACCTTGCTCGCGGCGGAGGGCTACGACGTCGCCGTCGCGTCCGACGGCCTCGCCGGGCTCGTGAAGGCGAGCAGCCGCCGGCCCGAGCTGATCCTGCTCGACCTGATGATGCCCGACCTCGGTGGCATCCGCGTGCTCGAAGAGCTGCGCGGCGATCCCGCGCTCGCCGACGTTCCGGTCATCGTCGTCACCGGCAAAGTAGAAGCGGTGCCGGGCCTGCAGCAGGTGCTCGGCGAGGATTCGGTGTTCGCGAAGCCGTTCGGCGTCGCGGAGCTGCTCGCGCGCGTCTCCGAGGTGACCGGCGGGCCGCCGCCGCGGCCGGTCGCGGGCGGGGGAGAGGGACAGTCGCAGTGACCCGGCATTTCCTCGTCGACGACGACCTGACCAGCGCCGAGCAGGCCGCCGTACTCGACGACGCGGAGGCGATGAAGAAGGACCGCTTCGCCGCCACGCCGCTCGCCGGGCCGCGGTCGGTCGCGGTCATCTTCGAGAAGCCCTCGACCCGCACGCGGTTGTCGTTCGAGGCCGGCATCGCCGACCTCGGCGGCCACCCGATCATCCTCGACGCGCGCAGCACCCAGCTCGGTCGCGGCGAGACGATCGAGGACACCGCGCGGGTGCTGTCCCGTTACGTCAGCGCGATCGTGATCCGCACGTTCGGCCAGGACCGGATCGAGCGGCTGGCGGAGGCCGCGTCGGTCCCCGTCGTCAATGCGCTCACCGACTACGCGCACCCGTGCCAGGCGCTCGCCGACCTGCAGACCATCCGGGAGAGGAAGGGCGGCCTCGCCGGGGTCACCATGGCGTACCTCGGCGACGGCAACAACATGGCGCACTCGCTGCTGCTCGCCGGTGCGCTCGCCGGCATGCATGTGCGCGTGGCGTCGCCGCCGGGCTTCGAGCCGATCGAGCAGGTGGTCCGGCGGGCGAGCGAGATCGCGGTCGCGACCGGCGGTTCCGTCGAGGTGACCACCGATCCGCTCGCCGCGGCCGACGGCGCCGACGTGCTCTACACCGACGTGTGGGCGTCGATGGGACAGGAGGCGGAGGCCGCGAGCCGGCTGCTCGTGTTCCAGCCGTACATCCTCGACCAGCGTGTGGTCGACGCCGCGGACGACGACGTCGTCGTCCTGCACTGCCTTCCCGCGCACCGCGGCGAGGAGATCGCCGCCGAGGTCATCGACGGCCCGCACAGTGCCGTGTTCGACCAGGCCGAGAACCGGCTGCACGCGCAGAAGGCATTGCTCGCGTTCCTGCTGGCGGCGTCGCCGTGACGCTGCCCGCGGCGGCACCCGCGACGAAGGCCGCGCGGCAGGCGCGAATCAGTGCGCTGATCGCCACCAACCCGATCCGCTCGCAGACCCAGCTCGCCGAGCTGCTCGCCGCCGAAGGCGTCGCGGTGACACAGGCGACGCTGTCCCGCGACCTCGAGGAGATGGGCGCGGTCAAGGTACGGCGAGCGGGCGTCGGCACCGTCTACGCCGTCGGCGACGAGCTTCCCGGCCCGGTCCTCCGCGCGTTGAGCGAGCCGACGGACGCGCGCTTCTCCCGGCTCGCCGCGGAGCTGCTGGTCGGCGTCGAGGCGAGCGCCAACCTCGTCGTGCTGCGCACCCCGCCAGGCGGCGCGCAGCTGCTCGCCTCGGCGGTCGACCGAGCCGGCCTCGACGAGGTGCTCGGCACCATCGCCGGCGACGACACCGTGCTTGTCGTTATTAGGGATCCGAACGGCGGGTCGGCGTTCGCCGACCGGCTACGAAAGATGGCAGGAGCTGCTGACGATGACTGACCGCGTTGTCCTGGCCTACTCAGGCGGCCTCGACACTTCGGTGGCGATCGGCTGGATCGCCAACGAGACCGGCGCCGAGGTGGTGGCCGTCGCCGCCGACGTCGGCCAAGGCGGGGAGGACCTCGAGGTCATCCGCCAGCGCGCCCTCGACTGCGGCGCCGTCGAGGCGGTCGTGGTCGACGCGCGCGCCGAGTTCGCCGAGGACTACTGCCTGCCGGCGTTGCGCGCGAACGCGCTCTACATGGACCGCTACCCGCTCGTCTCCGCACTGTCGCGGCCGGTCATCGTCAAGCATCTGGTCGAGGCGGCGCGCTACCACGGCGCGACGATGGTCTCGCACGGCTGCACCGGCAAGGGCAACGACCAGGTGCGCTTCGAGGTCGGCATCGCCGCGCTCGCGCCGGAGCTGAAAATCCTTGCACCGGTACGGGATTCGGGCATGACCCGCGACAAGGCGATCGCGTTCGCGGAGGAGAAGGGCCTGCCGATCGACGTGACCAAGAAGTCGCCGTACTCGATCGACCAGAACCTCTGGGGCCGCGCGGTCGAGACCGGCTTCCTCGAAGACATCTGGAACGCACCGATCGAAGACGTCTACTCCTACACGCAGGACCCGTCGGTGCAGCGAGCGGCCGACGAGGTCGTCATCACGTTCACCGACGGCGCGCCGACCGCGATCGACGGCCGTCTCGTGACCATGCTCGAAGCGGTGCAGCAGCTCAACGCGCGCGCCGGTGCGCAGGGCATCGGCCGGCTCGACATGGTCGAGGACCGGCTCGTCGGGATCAAGAGCCGCGAGGTCTACGAGTGCCCCGGTGCGATCGCGCTCATCACCGCGCACCAGGAGCTGGAGAACGTCACGGTCGAGCGGGATCTGGCGCGGTTCAAGCGATCCGTCGACCAGCGGTGGGCCGAGCTCGTCTACGACGGCCTGTGGTTCTCGCCGCTGAAGAACGCACTCGACACGTTCGTCGCGTCCGCGTCCGCGAACGTCACCGGCGACATCCGGATGACGTTGCACGGCGGCCGCGCGACCGTCACCGGCCGCCGCGGCGCCGCCTCTCTCTACGACTACGACCTCGCGACGTACGACGCGGACGACACGTTCGACCAGAGCCTCGCGAAGGGCTTCGTCGAGCTGTGGGGCCTGCCCAGCCGGATCGCCGCGCGCCGCGACCAGAAGCTCGCCGAAGGGACCGGCGCGTGACCGAAACGGCGCCGCCGACTCGGTTGTGGGGCGGCCGTTTCTCCGGCGGACCGGCAGACGCGCTGTCGCGGCTGTCGACCAGCGTGCAGTTCGACTGGCGGCTCGCGCCGTACGACCTGCTCGCGTCGAAGGCACACGCGCGCGTGCTGCACGCCGCGGGCCTGCTCGACGAGCACGAGTTGCACCGCCTGATCGTCGCGCTGGACGAGCTGGATCACGATGCGCGGCACGGGTTGTTCCGGCCGTCGACCGAGGACGAGGACGTGCACACCGCGCTCGAGCGGGGGCTGCTCGAACGCGTCGGTTCGCTCGGCGGCAAATTGCGCGCCGGGCGCAGCCGCAACGACCAGATCGCAACGGATCTGCGGCTCTACCTGCGTGACCATGCGCGCCAGGTCGTCTCACGGTTGGTCGAGCTCGAGACGGCACTGAGCGACCAGGCCGAGCGCACGATGCACGTCCCCGCGCCGGGCATGACGCACATGCAGCACGCGCAGCCGGTGCTGTTCGCGCACCAGTTGCTCGCGCACGTTCAGGCGTTCGCGCGCGACATCGCGCGGCTGCGGGACTGGGATCGCCGTGCCGCCGTCTCGCCGCTCGGGGCCGGCGCGCTCGCCGGCTCGTCGCTGCCGCTCGACCCCGACCTCGTCGCGGCCGAGCTCGGCTTCAGCTCCGCCGCCGCCAACTCCATCGACGCGGTCAGCGATCGCGACTTCGCGGCGGAGTTCCTGTTCTGCGCGGCGCTGATCGGCGTCCACCTCTCCCGGCTCGGCGAGGAGGTCGTGCTCTGGACGACGAGCGAGTTCCGCTGGGTCGAGCTCGATGACTCGTTCGCGACCGGGTCGTCGATCATGCCGCAGAAGAAGAACCCCGACGTCGCCGAGCTTGCGCGCGGGAAGGCCGGCCGGCTCGTCGGCGACCTCACCGCACTGCTGACCGTGCTGAAGGGTCTCCCGCTTGCCTACGACCGCGACCTGCAGGAAGACAAGGAGCCGGTCTTCGACGCGGTCGACACCTTGCTCCTCGTCGTACCAGCCGTCGCCGGGATGATCGCGACGATGCGGGTCAACGAGTCGCGGCTGGCACAGACCGCCGCCGACGGCTTCGCGCTCGCGACCGACGTCGCCGAACACCTGGTACGGCGCGGAGTGCCGTTCCGCGAGGCGCACGAGGCGGTAGGGCATCTCGTCGTGTGGTGCTCGGTGCACGACGTCGACCTCGGCGACGTCTCCGACGACGACCTGCGCACGATCAGCGAGCACCTCACCCCCGACGTACGCAGCGTGCTGTCGGTCGAGGGCGCGCTCGCGGCCCGGGCGACCCGCGGCGGCACCGCGCCGGTGCGCGTGCAGGAACAGCTCGATGAGGTCCGCGCGCTGGTGCACGAGCACGCCGCATGGGCCGCGGGCGGCTGATAGTCCGGTCGTTCTACGACCGGCCGGTGCTCGACGTCGCCCGCGACCTGCTCGGTGCCGTCGTCGTCCACGGTGACGTCGCCGTACGGCTCAGTGAAGTCGAGGCGTACGAAGGCGCTGACGATCCGGCGTCGCACGCGTTCCGCGGCCCGACCGCGCGCAACGCGGTGATGTTCGGCCCGCCGGGCCATGCGTACGTCTACTTCACCTACGGCATGCACTTCTGCGTCAACCTCGTCTGCGGCGAAGCGGGCCGCGCCTCCGCCGTGCTGCTGCGCGCCGGCGAGGTGGTCGGCGGCATCGAGCAGGCCCGGTTGCGCCGGCCGGCCGGGCCCGACCGCGACCTCGCCCGCGGCCCGGCGCGGCTGACGAAGGCGCTCGACATCGACCGGTCGCTCGACGGAGCCGATGTCTGCGATCCGCGATCGCCGCTACGCGTGCTGCGTGGCGACGCGACACCGGCCGCGAGCATCGCGTCGGGGCCGCGGGTCGGCGTCAGCGCGGCGACGGACCGGCCGTGGCGTTTGTGGATCGACGGCGACCCGACGGTCTCGACGTATCGCGCGCACGCGCCACGCCGCCGCCGTGGCACAAACGGCTAGCGCGCATACGCAAGGATGCGGGCGTGGCCGCCGACATCCTCGACGACTTGACCTGGCGCGGGCTGATCGCGCAGACGACCGACCTCGACGCGCTGCGCGCCGACCTCGCGGCGGGCGTCGTCACGCTCTACTGCGGCTTCGACCCGACCGCGCCGAGCCTGCACGCGGGCAACCTCATGCCGTTGCTGACGCTGCGCCGGTTCCAGCAGGCGGGCCACCGGCCGATCGTCGTCGGCGGCGGCGCGACCGGGATGATCGGCGACCCGCGCGAGGTCGGCGAGCGCACCATGCAGTCCACCGACACCGTCGCGGAGTGGACCGCGCGCATCCGCGCGCAGCTCGAACGGTTCGTGGAGTTTGGCGACGGCCCGACCGCGGCGCTCACGGTCAACAACCTCGAATGGACCGAGGGCCTGTCCGCGCTCGAATTCCTGCGCGACATCGGCAAGCACTTCTCGGTCAACGTGATGATCGCCCGCGAGACGGTCAAGGCGCGGCTGGAGTCCTCGGGCATCAGCTACACCGAGTTCAGCTACCTGCTGCTGCAGTCCATGGACTACCTCGAGCTGTTCCGCCGGCACGGCTGCCGGCTGCAGATCGGCGGCTCGGACCAGTGGGGGAACATCCTCGGCGGCGTCGACCTCATCCGCCGGGTCGAGCAGGCGCCGGTGCACGCCCTCACGACGCCGCTGGTGACCAACGCGTCCGGGGAGAAGTTCGGCAAGTCGACCGGCGGCGGCAGCCTGTGGCTGGATCCGCAGCTCACCTCGCCGTACGCGTTCTACCAGTACTGGATCAACGTCGACGACCGGGACGCGGGCCGCTACCTGCGCTACTTCACCTTCCTGGCCCGCGAGGAGATCGAGGACCTCGACCGGCAGACCGCCGAGGCGCCGGCGCAGCGGGCGGCCCAGCGGCGGCTGGCCCAGGAGATGACGACGCTCGTGCACGGCGCGGAGGAGACGCGGCGAGTCGAGGCGGCGAGCCAGGCGCTGTTCGGCCGCGGCGAGCTGCGCGACCTCGACCCCGGCACGCTGGCCGCCGCGCTCGCGGAGACTCCGGGCGCGACCGTACGGCGACCACTGCCGTCGGTGGCCGACCTGCTCGTCGCGACCGGCCTGGACGCCAGCCGCTCGGCCGCCCGGCGCACCGTCGGCGAGGGCGGCGCGTACGTCAACAACGTCCGCGTGACCGACCCGGACGCGCCCGCCGACGAGGGGAAGCTGCTGCACGGCCGCTGGCTGGTGCTGCGCAAGGGCCGGCGGAGCCTCGCCGGCGTCGAAGTCGCGCCGTGAGCATTTGACTGCGGGCGCTCGGATTCTTAGTCTTTCAAGGCCCCCACGGGAGCCGGACGCGACAGCGGCCGGGCCGGGGAGGCTCCCCGCGACGCTCGCGAGATCGGGCCTGTCTTTGACAGCGAAGGCCTCGCGGACATAGCGTGGAGCGGTTGCCCCACGACAGGTCGGAAGACCTCGACTGGTGCGCGTCCGTTCCTTGAGAACTCAACAGCGTGCCAAAAGTCAGTGCCAAAAAACCCCGTCATCGGGGGTGCTTTCGAGCGCCGTCCGATGCGGATTCCTTTGGTGATGATGAAGACGATCAGCTACGAACGTCTGCTCATTGCCAGAGATCAAAAACGCAGCTCGCCAGAGCTGCACTTTCTGATGGTCGATGACCTCCGATTCGTCGGAGCATCAATAGACCTTGATGGAGAGTTTGATCCTGGCTCAGGACGAACGCTGGCGGCGTGCTTAACACATGCAAGTCGAGCGGTGAACCACCTTCGGGTGGGGATCAGCGGCGAACGGGTGAGTAACACGTGGGCAACCTG
>Ga0157369_10003545_pt1 | contig 18536 bp, 13 predicted proteins | sample C25metaG_FD_113461 | JGI IMG/M metagenome (GOLD analysis project Ga0157369, IMG submission 113461) | Corn rhizosphere microbial communities from Kellogg Biological Station, Michigan, USA - C2-5 metaG | ecosystem: Host-associated > Plants > Roots > Rhizosphere > Soil | place: USA: Michigan... | reverse complement strand
GCGAAGGCTGGCGGGAGCTGGCGCTTCGCCGCCGACGTGCGGCTGCCCGGCATGTTGTTCGCTTCGGTGCGGCTGGCGCCCCCTGCGGGCGCTCTTGAGAGCTTCTCTCGCGAGTCGCTCGCGCGGATGCCCGGCGTTCACCACGTCACCGCGAATTCGGGCTGGATCGCCGTTGTGGCGGATAGCTGGTGGGCCGCAGAGCAGGCGCTCAAGACCGCAGACCCCAAATTTTCCGGAGAGCGCACGCCGACCGACCTTCGCCCGATGTTCGAGCAGGCGCTCGCACAAGGCGACGCGCAGCATTGGTTCAGCCGCGGCGACTATGAAGGCGTCACGCGTGGTTCACGTCCGTTGGCCGCGACCTATTATGCCGCGCCCTCGCAGCATCTCGGCCTTGAGCCGCTAAGCGCGACGGCGCGGGTGAACGACGGCAATGTCGAACTGTGGGCGGCAACGCAGTCGCCGCGGTTCAGCCACGCCCAGGCAGCGCTTTATCCAATGCCGCCCGGAGAACCCGCCGGCCGCGCGATGGAGCCGGATGCTGTCCCGATCGCGATCGAGCTGGTGCGCGCGGTCGGGCGGCCGGTCCAGGTCATGCTGTCGCAATCGTCGAGCCAGAATCACGACCACCCGTCGCCAGGCGCGATGGCGCGGATGACGGCGCTGCCCGGTGCCGGCGGCATCACCGCGGCTTGGGCGATGAGGATTGCCACCTCCGATGGCCTGGGCTTGGCGCTGGCGCGGCTGGCGGACAAGAATCCGCCCGCCAAGCTAGATCGGCCGGCGCTCGAAGGGGCGGTGCCGCCTTATGCCATCCCGAACGTGCGGATCGAAGCCGTGAAGGTGCCCCTTCCTTTCGCGCCCGGCTATATGCGTGGGTCGCCGCAGCGGGAGCTCGCCTTCTTCACCGAGAGCTTCATCGACGAGCTCGCCCACGCCGCCGGGATGGAGCCGTTATCCTTCCGGATGTCGATGCTCGGGCAGAACGGTCGCCTCGCGCGCTGCCTGCAGGCGGCAACACGCCTTGCCAGCTGGGATGGAGGGGGGTCGGGAAGCATAATGGGGATCGCCGGAGCGTCCGCATACGGCTCGCATATCGGGCTAGTCGCCAGCGCGAGCATCGGCGAGGATCAGCGGGTGAAGGTTCATCGCCTGGTTGCCGCAGTCGATTGCGGGCGCGTGATCAACAGCGGCCTGGTCGAGCAACAGGTCGCCGGAGCGCTGATCTGGGCCCTGGCGGAGGCTGCCATCGCTTCACCCCAATGGATCGCCGGAATGCCGCGGGCGCGGCCCGTCGGCGGTATTGATTTGCCGCGCATCGGTGACACACCGCAAATCGTGGTGCAGATGATCTCCAGCAGCGAGGCTCCGGGCGGGATCAACGGGCTCGGCGCGCTACCGTTTGCTCCCGCAGTGGCGAACGCCATCCATGCCGGATCGGGCAGGCGAATGCGTTCGCTGCCGTTCGATTTGTCGGTCTCATGAAACCGTCGGATCACCCGGCAATTGCGGAACCGAGCGTCGGTGTTCTGCTGATCAACCTCGGTACCCCCGACGCGCCAGAGGAGCGCGCTGTCCGCCGCTACCTCGCTGAGTTTCTCAGTGACCGGCGCGTCATCGAAATCCACCCGTTCGCCTGGAAGCCCATTCTTCACGGGATTGTCCTGCGCACCCGCCCGAAGAGATCGGCGGAAGCCTACAACCAGATCTGGACCAACGAAGGCTCGCCGCTGCGCGCGATCGCGCATCGCCAGGCGGAAGCGTTGCGGACGCGGCTGCCGGGCATCTCGATCCATTATGCGATGCGCTACGGGCATCCCGGAATCGCCGGAGCGCTGGAGCGAATGGTGGACGAGGGTTGCACGCGAGCCCTCGCCGCGCCGCTATACCCGCAACATTGCGCGGCAACGACAGCGACGGCGAACGACGCAGTATTCGGCGCGCTCGCCCGGATGCGCTGGCAGCCGGCGTTGCGCACGCTGCCGCCTTATTACGACGACCCGCTCTACATCGATGCGCTGGCGGTTAACCTGAAACGGCAGCTGGCGGCGCTTGACTTTGCGCCCGAGCGGCTGCTGCTCAGTTTCCACGGAATGCCGGTTCGGACGCTCGAGCTCGGCGATCCCTACCACTGCCATTGCCGGAAAACGGCGCGCCTGCTCGGCCACGCGCTCGGCCGTCAGGTCGACGTCGCGTTTCAGTCGAAATTCGGCCGCGCGAAGTGGCTCGAGCCGGCGACCGACGCGAGCCTTGCCGCTTATCCGAAGCAGGGCGTCAAGCGCGTCGCCGTCGCCGCGCCGGGATTTTCCGCCGACTGCATCGAGACTCTGGAGGAGCTCGGCATTCGGGGCCGCGATACGTTCCAGCGCGCCGGCGGCGAACGGTTTGCCTTGCTCGACTGCCTCAACGATTCGCCCGAAAGCGTCGCCATGCTGACGCGGCTCATCACTCGCGAACTTGCAGGCTGGCTGCCGCGGTCATAAGCGCGCCGTTCGAGGAGAGGAGAGGCTTATGGCTCGAGTGGCGATCGTCACCGGCGGGACGCGCGGCATCGGCGAGGCGATCAGCGTCGCTCTTCGCGACATGGGCATGCAGGTCGCAGCCAATTACGCCGGCAATGAGGGGCGGGCGAAAGCCTTCGGCGAGCGCACCGGAATCGCCTGCTACAAGTGGGACGTCTCGGACTTCGACGCTTGCCAGGAAGGCGTCGGCCAGGTCGAAGCCGATCTCGGCCCGGTCGACGTGCTGGTCAACAATGCGGGAATCACCCGCGACACGACCATCCGCAAGATGAACCACCAGCAGTGGCAGGAGGTCATCGACACCAACCTCGGCGGCTGCTTCAACATGGCCAAGGCGGTGTTCGACGGGATGACCGGCCGCAAATACGGCCGCATCGTCAACATCGGCTCGATCAACGGCCAGGCGGGACAATATGGTCAAGTCAATTATGCCGCCGCCAAGTCGGGCATTCACGGCTTCACCAAGGCGCTGGCGCAGGAAGGCGCTCGGTTCGGGGTCACGGTGAATGCCATTGCTCCGGGCTATATCGACACCGACATGGTCGCCGCCGTGCCGGAGGATGTGCTGCAGAAGATCATCACCAAGATCCCGGTCGGGCGGCTCGGAAAGGCCGATGAGATCGCTCGAACGGTCGCCTTCCTGGTCGACGAAAATGGCGGGTTCATCACCGGCTCGACGCTGTCGATCAACGGCGGCCAGCATATGTATTGATGGCGGACTACGCGCCGCCGAAGAAACGCTCAGTGCTAATCGCTGGGCACCAGACCTCAATCAGCCTAGAGCCGATGTTCTGGCGCGCGCTGGATGCGGCGGCGCGGGAGCGCGGCTGCCCGCTCAACGCGCTGGTGGCTGAGATCGATGTCGCCCGCCTTGATGCCGACGAGCCGCCCAACCTTACCTCGGCGATCAGGCAGTGGTTGTTCGCCACGGCACTTGGCAATTGACCCAAGGAATGGGTTTGCCGAGATGAGCCAGCTCGAACAGCTTCGTAAGATCCTGTCGGTAGGGGACATGCGCACGACCGGCGCGGTCGCAGAATTGTCAGCCAACCTCACGCATGATGCGCGGCTGCTGGCCTACGCCATTTGTCTCATGGGAGATTCCGAACCCGGAGTTGCGATGCGGGCATCTGACGCCGTGGAGAAAGGCACGCGAGCCCGGCCGGAGCTGCTTTCCGGGCACAAGGAAGCATTGCTCGCCCTGCTGCGCGATAGCCGCCAGCAAGAAGTCCTTTGGCACGTGCTTCAGATGGTCCCACGCGTGACGTTGATGCCGGCCGAATGTCGTATGGCATTTGATCGCGCGGAAGAATGCCTTCAAGGTTCCAGTCGAATTGTCGCCGCGGAGGCGCTCACGGCGATGTTCGGCCTCGCCGAATTACAATCGAGCTTGCGGCGCCGCGCGATGCAGGCAGCAAAGGGCGCCGCACTTTCCAGCGCTCCGGCGGTTCGCGCCAGGGCGAGGGGATTGCTACTGAGACATAGATGAGCAGCAGCGCTCGAGGTCGCGGCAATAGTCAGCGACCCAGCAGTATCCGCGCCTGTCCCGCGATCTGTGCCAGCATCGGGGCGCTCACATGGCCCTCGCTGCGCGCGCGGGCGACCAGGGCACGGAACTGGGCGATGCGCTCGCTTTGGCTGCCAACCCATTCCTCGACGCCCTCGTCGACCTTCTTCCCGCGGCAGCGCCGCAGGAACTCGATCCGGAGCTGCTCGAAATCGCGCGCGAGTCCGGCCGTCAGCAACCGCTCCCAAGGGTCGGCGGGAACGAAGCGCGCTACCTGCTGCTGCGCCCAGTCCAGGCCAAGCGCCTCGCCCAATCGGGTGTAGGCGCGGGTCGCCTCCAGCTCATCGAGCTTGTTGCGCGCGGCGAGCGCCGCCACGCCGAACACGCCGTCGAGCTCAAATAACCGCACCAGCCCGCGAACGATCTCTTCGCTAGCGCCGAGCGCGATTAGCCGGTCGCGGCGGGCCGTCGCCTCGTTTTTGACCTCCGAGCGGATGAGCTTGGCGGCAGCGACCGAAATCTTGCGGACTCCTGGCTCCAGAAGTGCGCAGAGCTTGGCCACGCTGGTCCCGCCGCCGCCCGCTCGAATGATGTCGGAAAGGTGCGCCCGGACGCTTGCCGCAGCGATCGAGAAGAGTTCGATGCGTACCGTCTCGGGAAGCTCGTCCGCTTCGATTTCCGCCCACAGCCGATCGAGATCGAGCAGTCGTTCCGCGACCAGAAAGGCAGCGACGACCTGCTGGAGCGACACACCTTCTTCCTCCACCAGGTCATAGGCGACTCCGGGGCCGAGGCGGTTGACGAGTCGGTTGGCGACCTTGGTCGCGACGATTTCATTACGCAGCCGGTGGGCGCGGATCGCGTCGGTCTCGCTCTTGCGCATTGCTTTGGGAAAAGCATCGAACAGCTGCGGCCCGACGACGGCGTCCTCGGCGAGCTGCAATTCCTCAGCTGCGTCCTGGAGCACGAGCTTTGAGACCGACAGCACGACGGCGAGCTCGGGACGCGTGAGGCCGCGATTCTCCTGCGAGCGGCGCATCAGCTCTTCGCTCGTCGCCAGCCCTTCGACCTTGCGGTCGAGCCGCCCGGACGCCTCGAGCAACTCGATCGTCCGGACGTTCGCCGGAAGCGCGCTCGCTCCACCGGCTTCGGCGATCGACAGCGCCAGCGTCTGGAGGCGATTATCCTCAAGCACGATCTCGGCGACATCGTTCGTCATCTTCGCCAGCAACGCGTTGCGCTTGTCGAACACCAGTCCGCGCTCGCGCATCTCGCGGTTGAGCGGGATCTTGATGTTTACTTCATTGTCCGAGCAGTCGACGCCGGCGCTATTGTCGATAAAATCGGTGTTGATCCGCCCTCCGCCCTCGGCGAACTCGATGCGCGCGGCCTGAGTGACCCCGAGATTGGCACCCTCCCCGATGACCTTGGCGCGGAGCTCGTCGGCGTTGGCGCGGAGCGTGTCGTTCGAGGGGTCGCCGACGTCCGCCTGGCTCTGATTGGAGGCCTTCACGTAAGTGCCGATGCCGCCGAACCAGAGGAGATCGACGGAGCTCTTGAGGATGGCGTTGATCAGGCTCGCCGGATCGAGCGCCTTGGCGTCGATGCCGAGCGCGTCCCGCGCCTGGGGGCTGAGCGGGATGGATTTCTCCGTGCGCGGGAAGACACCGCCGCCCTTGCTGATCAATTTCTTGTCATAATCGTCCCAGCTCGAGCGCGGCAGCTCGAACATCCGCTTGCGTTCTTTCCAACTGGCCGCCGGATCGGGATTGGGATCGATGAAGATGTGGCGGTGGTCGAAGGCGGCGATCAGCCGGATCGACTTCGACAGCAGCATGCCGTTTCCGAACACGTCGCCCGACATGTCGCCGCAGCCGGCGACCGTCACGTCGTCGCTCTGCACGTCGACGCCCATTTCGAGGAAATGGCGCCGGACCGAGATCCACGCGCCGCGGGCGGTGATGCCCATCGCTTTGTGGTCGTAGCCGTTCGAGCCACCGCTGGCGAAAGCGTCGCCGAGCCAGAAGTTGCGCGACAATGCGATCTCGTTGGCGATATCGGAGAAGGTCGCGGTGCCCTTGTCCGCCGCGACCACGAAATAGGGATCGTCGCCGTCGCGAATGATGACGGCCTCGGGGTGGACGACCTTGTCGTTGACCAGATTGTCGGTGACCGACAGCAGCGAGCGGATGAAGGTCCGATAGCTTTCGGTGCCTTCCGCCAGCCATGCGTCGCGATCAGACGTCGGCGGGAGCTGCTTGGGATAGAAGCCGCCCTTCGCGCCGGTCGGGACGATCACGGCGTTCTTCACGACCTGCGCCTTCATCAGGCCGAGGATTTCGGTTCGGAAGTCGTCGCGCCGGTCCGACCAGCGAATGCCGCCGCGTGCGACCGGGCCGCCGCGCAGGTGGATGCCTTCCACGCGCGGGGAATAGATCCAGATCTCGCGCCAAGGCACGGGTGCGGGCAGGCCCGGAACCATCGAGCTGTTGATCTTGAACGCGAGCGCTTCCTCGGCTGACGGAGCAAAGGCGTTGGTGCGCACGATGGCCTCGACCAGGGCGCGCAGGCGCCTGAGGATCCGATCGTCGTCGATCGAGCGGATCTTCGCGAGGCTGCGGTCCAGCTGCTCGGCGAATTTGTCGATCCGGACCTCACCGCCATGGCGGGACGGATCGTGCGCGGCGATGAACAGGCCGATCAGGGCCGCTGTGGCATTGGGCGCCCGCCGAAGTGCGTCAACGACGGTGACGAGGCCAAAGCTGCTGCCCGTCTGGCGGAGGTAGCGGAACCAGGCGCGCAGCCAGACGACCGGACGCATGTCCAGGCTGGCGTAAAGCACCAGCTGGTTGAACTCATCGTCCTCTGCGGTTCCGCACAGGACCTTTGCGATGGCACGTTCGATCTCCGCGGTACGGGCTAGGATCGATCCAAGGTCGGTTTCGGTTCCGACCTCCACGCGGAAGTCGTGGATATAGCCGAGGCCGCCGGCGAGCGCCGAGGGGAATTCCTCGAGCACCCGAAATCCAAAGTTCTCGAGCACCGGGACGACGTCGGACAGCGGGATGAGACCGCCACGACGATAGGTCTTGAGCCGAAGCTGCCCCGGCGCGTCGGCATCGAAGCGCGAAATCCGAACGGCCCGATCGTCGTCGCCCTCGAGATCGCACAGGCGAAGGATGTCGGCGGCGCCTTCCTCGGGCGCGGTGCGGGCGCGATAGCTGTCCGGGAAGCTGTTGATGTAGGTGAGCGCTAGCCGCATCGCGCGTGGCGCTCCGGCAGCCTCGATTAGCTCGGACTCGACTGCCGGCGCCCAGCCGCGGACCATCTCGACCACGGCCGCGTCGAGCCCTTCCGCATCGGGCATCGGCGCGTCTTCGTCGATATATTGGGTGTAGCGGATCAGGGCGAGGTCGGCATCGCCGAGCTCGACCGACCAGCTGGTAATCTCGCGCCCCACCTCATTTTCGAGCAGCACCGCGATCGCCGTCCGACGCGCCGTGCTGAGTTCCTCGCGCGGCAGCCACACGAAGGTGAATAGCTGGCCCCTCAGGATCGAACGAACCTGCACCAGCGCCGGACGCGGGCGATCGGCGAGCGACATGGCCATCATCACCAGCTCGCGAAGGCAGTCGTAATCGATGGCGATGACCAGGTCGCGCGGAAGCGAGGCGACGGCGTGACGCAGCGCCTTGCCACTATGGCCCTTGGGATCGAAGCCGAAGTCCCGGTCGAGCTGCTTCAGCCGATCGCGCAGGACGGGCACGCCCTCGGGCGTCACGCGCAGCGCCTCGCTGGTCCACAAACCAGCATGGACGCCAATGCGGGCGACCTTGTTCCCCGACTTGATCGGAATGACAACCAGGTCGAGCGGGACGCGGCGGTGAACGGTGGCGATGCGCTCGGCCTTGGCCATTAGCGGAATATCGCCGCCGCGCTCGAAATAGCGCATCGCTCCGATCGCTCCGCCCTCGTCGGTCGGCGCCCCCGGAACGCTGAAGATGCCGAGAGTTTCACTCGGTTGTCCCGTCGGCTTTTCGACGTGATAGCCGAGCAGGGTCATGGCGCCGTCGGCGAACCAGTTGAGCAGCGCCGCGCCTTCGGGATCGTCGATGGCAGCGGCGTCCTCGCGCATCCGGCGCTGCAGCGCCTGCCAGTCGCGAACCGCCAGCCGCACATCTTCGAGCACTCGGCGCAGATCGGCGGCAAGCTCCTGGCGTCCGCGCGCATCGGCCCGGTCGAGCTCCAGGTACATCATCGATTCCCGTCGGCTCTTGTCGCCGCACAGCGGCTCGACGGATTGCAGATTGCCCGAGGAGTCGCGGTTCGCGCAGACAACGGGGTGAAGCAGCCGGTGAATCGTCAGCTGGCGCGCGGCGACGGCATTGGCAACCGAATCGACGAGGAAGGGCATGTCGTCGTTAATGATCGCGATGCGCATCCGGCGATTGCCCGCTTCGCCGCCGGTGGATTCGATCGACAGCGCAAGCTCGCCACGTTTGCGGCTGGCCGCGACCTCGGCGATGAATTCGGCCGCCTGGCGTTCGCCGTCGCGGCTCAATCCCTGGGTTTCGCCGGGAAGCGCATTTCCGGTCAGCGCCTTTCTGATTGACTCGACCAAGGGCGGGTCCAGGCGCGTGTGGGCCGTCATGAAGGAAGTTCGCTCCGCAAGACTCTGGGGATGCGCGGGCCTATAGACCCGGCCTCAAGCGGCGGACAACCCTCGGTCGGTGGAGTTCAAGCGACGCGGCGGATCGCGCGTTCGACCATCGCCTCGTCGTCGATAACGGCGACCGGCTCGTGTATGCCGTCGGCGCCGCGACGGGTCACGACCAGTGCGAACTCCTCGTCGAGGCTCGCCAGCGAGATGGACGGAGCCGAACGCAGGCGCGCGCGGGCGATCTCACCTCTCGTGTCCAGCTTTGGCTCGGGCCGGCGGGCCAGGCGTTCCGCCGCGACCAGGGCCTTGAGGCCCCCGCCCTGCTTCTCGATGAATCCCCGGAAGCCGCCGAGGGCGATGTCCTGGCGCCGCGCATAGGACAGAGCCGCGGCGAATTCGGTCAGGCGCGCCTTGTCGTAATCGATCCCGAAGACGAGCTTGACGATCGAGGTCATCGGCGCGCGGGCTTGAGCCTTGACCCCCGATTCCTCGAGCAGCTCGGCATATTCCTGTGGCTCGGCGTGCGCCGCGACCGCGAAATCATAGGCCAGCGATAACGCCTGGTAGAGGGCGGTGCGGGTCCGGCCCTCGCCTGCCTTGACCGATTCCGCGGTCTCGCGCGCAGCCCACAAGCGGTCGGCAAGCGCGGCATTCTCGTCAAGCTCGACGCCTACGAGCGCAATGCCATCTTCGTCTTGAAGCGGCTCCTCCTCCCACGAAAAGTGGACGGCCGGCTGCGCGTCGGCCTGGGGCGCTAGGTCAAACGCGGTCTCTTCGTCGTCACGCTCGGATTCGACCTCGGCCGCCGCTTCGAACCTAGGTTGCGCTTCGGCCTCGGGCTCCGCTTCGAACTCAGCGTCGTCGAAGTCCGACTCGGGTTCGAAAGCCGCTCCAGCTTCGACCGGCTCGGCTTCGAACGCTCCAACCGGATCGCTTTCGACCGCATCTGTCAGCTCAAGCGGCTCCTCATTGACGGCCGGCTGCGGTGCGAATTCGTCCCCGACTCCGGCGATCTCGATGCCGTCGAACCTCGCGGGCGACGAAGCCGCTTGCTCGCCGACATGCTTCCAGTTGATCACGCCGTAGATGAAGTCGATCGTGTCGCCGTCCGACGAGAAGGGCATGAGGATCCCACGGTAGCAGATGGTCTTGCCCGCCGGATTCTCGAACTCGGCTTCGAACCCGACCGGGGCGCGATTGGCGATGATCTGCATGTAATGATCGGTGAGGCGCGAGAGCAGTGAACGGCTCGGAACGTCGTCGATCGTGACCATCGTCTCGTCGAGCCCACATTCCTCACGGATCGAGCCGCCGACATAGGGGATGGCGGCATTGTCTTTGCTGCACGTAAAGTCGAGCAGCACGCTGTGAGCGGAGAAATCCTCGACGTCTTCCGGCTCGAGGTCCTCGATCGACGGGAAGTCGCGCCCGTTGAGCAACGACACCCAATAATTGTAGGCCCGCACGTGCATCCGCCGCTCATCCGTCCCGATCGCCGAGACGATGTCGGAGGGCATTTGCGACGGCTCGGATGCCGGTAGATCGAATTCACTCGGATGCTCGCGGTAGCTGTCCATGTCACGCCCGCCCCACTCTCCACTGGTGGTGGCAAAATGGCCGAGGCCCGTTACCAAAGCGTTAAGCATAAACGGTTAGCAAAGGGCGTGCTTGCGAGCCTGTCCAAGCGCTGATAGGGCGCGCGGCACCTTTCCCGGGAAGCCAAGCGGCTTTAGCTCAGCTGGTAGAGCACATCATTCGTAGCTAGCGGGTCTCCGCCAAATTGCCGAATGGTGGCAGGGGCTTGGCGAAGCGGGAGGTGAAGTTGGTACGGCGTTAGTAGGGTCAATTGCCGCTTTAGCTCAGCTGGTAGAGCATCGCATTCGTAATGCGGGGGTCGCGTGTTCGAGTCACGCAAGCGGCACCACTACACCGATATCTCGTAGGGTCTGCAAGACGCCATCACTCTGCGTCGGACCACGCTCCGGCGCCGCCGTACAGCGACTATGCGACAGAAGACTCGCCGCCATCACCAATTTGCACGCCGGCCATGGCGAGAATATCGACCATTCCACCGCCCATCCCTTGGATCTTCTCGATATCCCTCCACGTTTTGTACGGCCGATGTTCCACGAGCATGCGAGCCTTCTCGGGTCCGACCATCGGCAAGCCGGCAAGAGTCGCCTCGTCGGCCGTGTTCAGATCGATGATCACATTCTTGGCGTGACGCTCGGAATGCCGGGTGCTGGCTGGCGCGGTTGGATCGCTCATTGATCGCTCCCAACGGGAGAAAACGTGGCCCTCGAGTGGTTGTTCCTGATGTAAGCGAAGGAGATCGCCGCGTGATTCGAGCAAGACTCAGCTCACCGCCGTTCGAGGAATGCCGGTGAGTAAGGTCGCCGAGAGGATAGTCAGCATCGATGACCTTCGCCGGAAGGCGCATCGGCGTGTTCCAAAGCCGTTCATGGACTATGTGGAAGCGGGCTCGTTTTCCGAAGTCACGCTTCGGGAAAACCGGGCCGACCTCGATTCCATTCGCTTCCGCGAACGCGTCATGTTCGATGTCTCCGACCGCAAGCTCTGCACGACGATGCTGGGCGAAGAAGTCACCATGCCGGTCGCGCTGGGGCCGGTCGGGATGTGCGGCGCCGTATGGTCCAACGGCGAAATCCTCTCCTGCCGGGCAGCACAGGATGTTGGCGTGCCGTTCGCCTTGTCGACCAACGCCCTACTATCGATCGACGATGTCGCCGAGGGGGTCGATCAACCGTTCTGGTTTCAGCTGTACCTTGAGAAGGACCGCGGCTTCTCGAAGCATCTGATCGAGCGGGCGAAGGCCGTCGGTTGCCCGGTGCTGATTCTGACGATGGACCTGCACGTCGAAGGCATTCGCTATGTCGACGCGCACAACGGCCTCGGCGCGCCGCCCAAGCTGACGCCCGCGAACGTCTGGGCCATCGCGTCCCATCCGGGCTGGGCGTTGGCGATGCTTCATTCGAAGCGGTGGAGTTTCGGCAATTATACCGGGAGGGTCGGGTCTGGAAACATGAAGGAGATGGCCGAGTTGGTCCGAAGCCAGCTCGACCCGTCGTTCGATAGCAAAACGCTCGAATGGGTGCGCTCGCTTTGGCCCGGCAAGCTCATCGTTAAGGGAATCCTCGACCCCGACGATGCGCGCATCGCCGTCGACTGCGGCGCTGAAGCCGTCTTGGTCTCCAACCACGGCGGACGACAGCTCGACAGCACGCCGTCGACGGCGTCGGTGCTCAGCGGCATCGTCGATGCGGTTGGCGAAAGGGCGGAAGTCTATGTCGACAGCGGCGTGAGAAGTGGCCTCGACATCCTCAAGTTCCTCGGACTCGGCGCGCGCGGCTGTTTCATCGGGCGAAGCTACGTGTATGGCCTTGGCGCCTACGGGCAGGCGGGCGTGACCAAGGCACTCGAGATCCTGCGCGAAGAGCTGAGCATCGCGATGGCGCTGGTTGGGATAACGGACGTCGACGAAGTGTCGCGGGAAATCATTCTTCGCGGGCCCCCGCGTCCGGATCAACCGGACCGATGTTTGGCCCCGCGCGTTACCGGCAAGTAGCAGGAGAGGCACAAATCATGGCCCAGACAGCCGCCGACGTCCTCATTCAAACGCTGATTGACTGGGGTGTCGACACGATCTTTGGAATTCCCGGCGACGGGATTAACGGCGTCTTCGAGTCGCTTCGCAGGCGTCAGGACGAGGTTCGGTTCGTGCAGGTGCGGCATGAGGAGGCCGGAGCTTTTGCCGCCTGCGCTTATGCAAAATTCACCGGCAAACTCGGGGTGTGCCTTGCGACATCGGGTCCCGGTGGCGTGCACCTGTTGAACGGGATTTATGACGCGAAGCTCGACGGCCAGCCGGTCCTCGCGATCACCGGCGCGCAGCATCACGACCTGCTCACGACGCTGACCCAGCAGGATATCGAGCTCGACAAATTGTTCATGGATGCGACCGCCTATTCGGCGCGAGTCATGGGCCCGGCGCATGTCGAGAATGTCATCGAGATCGCCTGCCGGACGGCGCTCGCCTACCGCCAGCCGACGCACGTGATGATCCCGGTCGACATCCAGTCGATGCCCGTCGCGAAGAGCCACCGCTCGGAACGCAATGTCGAGCATCACGTGTCGAACCTGATGGCGCGAGGCGGTCAATTGCCAGACCCCGAAATGCTCCAGCGCGCCGCCGACATCCTCAACCAGGCGACAAAGCCGTTCATCCTCGCCGGCCGAGGATCGATCGGAGCGACTGAGGAGTTGCTCGCGGTCGCAGAGCGGTTGCAGGCGCCGATCGGCAAGCCGCTTCTCGGCAAACAGGCGGTACCGGACGAGAGCCCGTATACGACCGGCGGCGTCGGCCTGCTCGGCACCAAGCCGTCGCAGGAAGCGCTCGAAGGCTGCGACACCTTACTGATCGTCGGATCAAGCTTCCCGTACATCGAATTCTATCCGACGCCGGGCAAGGCGAAAGCCGTGCAGATCGAGCTCGATCCCAAGCGCGTCGGCTTGCGCTACCCGGTCGAGGTGGGGCTCGTCGGCGACAGCAAGCTCGTTCTTTCCGAGTTGCTCCCGCTCTTGAAGAAGAACGACAGTGGCAAGTTCCTCGAGGCGGCGCAGAGCAGCATGCGCGAATGGCGAGGGCTGATGAACGAGCGCGGCACCCGCAGCGACATGCCGATGAAGCCGCAGGTGGTCACGCACGAGCTCAACAAGCTGCTGGACGACGATGCCATCGTCATCACCGACAGCGGCACGATCACCGCGTGGACGGCGCGACACATCGACATACGTGGCTCGATGCAGTTCAGCTGCTCGGGCACGCTCGCGAGCATGGCGTGCGGCCTGCCCTATGCGATCGGTGCGTCGATCGCCTTCCCGGACCGGCAAGTGGTCGCCGTCATCGGCGACGGCTCAGCGGCGATGCTGATGGGCGATTTCGTGACGCTGAGGAAATACAACCTCAATGCCAAGATCATCGTCATCAAGAACAACGCCCTCGGCCAGATCAAATGGGAGCAGATGGTGTTCCTTGGCAATCCCGAATTCGGCTGCGAACTCGAGCCGATCGACTTCAACCGGGTCGCTGAGGGCTGCGGGATCAACACTGTGCGGATCGACGATCCGGCGCGTTGCGGCGAGCAGCTGCGCGAGGCGCTTGCAACTCCGGGTCCGTGCCTGATCGAAGCGGTGGTCGATCCCTATGAGCCCCCGATGCCGCCGAAGATCGAGGTCAAGCAGGCGATTCACATGGCCGAAGCGCTCGCGAAGGGAACGCCGCACGCCATGAAGACCGCGCTGACGCTCGCTTCCGACACCGTTCGCGAGCTCGTGTGACCCGAATCGGAGAGCGGGTCCGCAAGTACTCGTCCACCGGGCGGGTCGCTGCGGATTACCTGTTCTTCCCCCGCGAACAAGCCCGGTCGCTGGGGGAAGAACTCCAGCGCAGCTTGTCGTGTCCGGTCGAATTCGGGCCGCAGGCGCGCGCGCTCTACGCCGCCGACGCGTCAAACTATCGGCAGGTGCCGATCGGCATCATCATTCCCCGGAGCATGTCCGACGTGGTCGAGGCCGTGGACATTTGCCGCCGGCACGATGCTCCGATTGTCGCGCGCGGCGGCGGCACCGCTATTGCCGGTCAGACGGTCAACCTTGCGGTTGTGTTCGATTTCTCCCGCTTCATGAACAAGATCATCGAAATTGACCCGAAGAGGCGGATTGCGCGTGTCCAGCCGGGCTGCATCCTCGATCATTTGCGCAAGGAGGCGGAGAAGCATCACCTGACGTTCGGGCCGGACCCGGCGACGCACGATCACAACACACTGGGCGGCATGATCGGCAACAACAGCTGCGGCGTTCATTCGGTAATGTCGGGTCGGACATCGGATTACGTCGAGCGGCTCACCATCCTCACCTATGAGGGCGACCTGATGCAGGTCGGGCCAACTCCGGAGTCCGAGCTTCGGGAGATCATCGAAGGCGGCGGCAAGCGCGGCAAGATTTACCGCCAGATGATCGAGTTTCGTGACCGCTACGCAGCCCTCATCGAACAGCGATTCCCGAAAATCCCGCGCCGGGTCTCGGGCTATGACAATCTCGACAAGTTGCTGCCCGGGAGCGATTTCAACGTGGCACAGGCGCTGACTGGCACCGAATGCACCTGCGCCCTCGTACTCGAGGCCGAACTCAACCTCATTCACAGCCCGCCGTTCCGGACACTTGCTATCCTCGCATTTGACGATGTCTATCAAGCCGCCGATGCCGCACCGGGAATTCTCGAGCATAAGCCGTGCGGCCTGGAGGGCTTTGACGACCTTCTCTATGACGCCGTCAAGAAGAGCAACGCGCCACCGGAGGGACTTCAGTACTTTCCTGAGGGGCGCGGGTGGCTGATCGTTGAAATGGGCGGCGAAACTGCCGCAGAGGCGCTTGACCGGGCGAAGAAGGTCGCGAGCGGGTTCAAACGCAGCCGAATCGTCACCGACTCCCTCAAACAAAAGCAGGTGTGGATCGACCGCGAAGCGTCGCTCGGAGCGACCGCTTTCGTTCCCGACAAGCCGGTGACATGGGATGGTTGGGAAGACAGCGCCGTCCCTCCCGACCAGCTCGGCCATTACCTTCGCGATTTTCGAGCGCTTATGCACCGCCATGGCTACGAGGCGGCGATCTACGGACATTTCGGCGGCGGCTGCATCCACTGCCGGATCAATTTCGAGCTCGGCACCGAGGAGGGCCTCGCCAATTATCGTCGCTTCGCCACCGAAGCGGCGCATCTTGTTGTCTCCTATGGCGGATCGCTGTCGGGGGAGCATGGCGACGGCCAGTCGCGAGCCGAGCTTCTTGAGATCATGTACGGTCCCGAACTCGTCCAGGGATTTCGCGAATTCAAGTCAATCTGGGACCCGGGCGGACGGATGAACCCCGGAAAGGTCGTGGATCCGTTCCCGCTTGATTCCAATATCCGGCTCGGCCCCGAGTTCCAGCCGCCGCATCTCGACACATGGTTCGCTTACCCGCGCCTCGGCGATTTCGCCCGCAATACGATCCGCTGCGTCGGGGTTGGCAAATGCAGGCGCCAGAATGTCGGCAACGAGGTGATGTGTCCATCATACCTCGTCACCAACGAGGAGAAGCATTCGACCCGCGGGCGCGCGCACCTGCTGCACGAAATGATTCGGGGCGAAGTCATTCGCGACGGCTGGGACAGCGTTGAGGTCGAAGACGCGCTATCCCTGTGCCTCGCCTGCAAGGGGTGCCGGAAAGATTGCCCGACGGGCGTCGACATGGCGACTTGGAAGGCGGAGTTCCGAGCGCACCATTACCGCAATCGCAAGCGTCCGCGCTCGGCTTGGTCAATGGGGTTCATCCATCGCTGGGCGCAGGTAGCGGGACATCTGCCGTGGCTGGCCAATTCCATCACTCATGCGCCGGGGCTTGCCGCAATTTCAAAGTGGATCGGCGGGATCGACCAGCGCCGCTCAATTCCGCACTTCGCTTCGAGACCTTTCCGGAAGCAGTTCGGCGGTGCGCGTGGATCAGGCGAGCGGGTGATGCTGTGGGCCGACACGTTCAACAATTACTTCCGCCCAGACACTGCAATGGCCGCGACGCGACTCCTGGAAGCCGCAGGGTATGAAGTGGTCGTTCACCAAAAGCCGCTCTGTTGCGGGCGCCCGCTCTACGACTGGGGCTATCTCGATCGGGCCAAGGCGCTGTGGGAGGAAACATTCGCGGCGCTTGGGGACACAATCGCCGCCGGCACTCCGATCATCGGCCTTGAGCCCGCCTGCACGGCGGCGTTCAAGGACGAGCTTCCCGGGCTATTCCCCAAAAGCGGGCTGGCCGGGAAGCTGTCGCACCAGGTCGAGTACTTCGCCGACTTCGTTTCACGCAATTTCGAACGCTTCCCGAAAGCTTGGCAGGGTGGCAAGGCGCTGGTGCAGGCCCACTGCCACCATCATGCCATCATCGGCTTCCGATCGGAACTGGATATCCTGCAGCGCCTCGGGATCGAGGCCGAACGGCCGCCGCAAGGCTGCTGTGGAATGGCGGGGTCTTTCGGGTTCGCGGCCGAAACGCATGACGTCGGACAGGCTGTTGGGGAGAGAGTTCTACTTCCCGCGGTCATCGAGGCACCCTCGGACACGCTCATCCTCGCCGACGGATTCAGCTGTCGGGAGATGATCGAGCAGGGCACCGGCCGCGAAACCCTCCATATCGCCCAGCTTCTTGAGCGGCGAATGTTGCGCAAAAACTAAGCTCTGCTTTCCATATTTATAACGCCGCCGCTTCGAGCGCGGGATAGACGAGCGAAGCGCCGGCGGCGCGCACCGCCGGGTTCATGCTGGCAACGTCGACCCGATCCGTCCCCATCAAATGGAAGACGCTCCTGCCGAAGTGCAGGAGATAATCAGCGACGAAGCGCCGATGGCAGCGCCACCAGACCGCTTCCGAACACATGATCGCGCATCGCCGCTCACTGCTCAATTCTGTCAGGCGCGAGAAGCCGGCGCGAAACTCGTCGGACAGCGCGTAGTCCGCATAATTGTGGAAGCTTTGATTGATCCAAAAGCCGTTTATCTCAGGAGGGATGGTCTTCGACCTCGGTCTTCGGCCGCCCAACTCCGCGATCCGCATATAGCCAATCTGCCATGATGACAGCGCCTCGGGCAGCGCGTCGAGATTGAACCTGGGATTGGTCCGCGACCACGGAATGCTGCGGACATCGACAACCAGTTCGACCCGGCCCCGCTGCAACAATTCAACAAACTCGACGATGCTCCGCGTGGAGTGGCCGATTGTATAAACAGGCGGACATTCGGCCGATGTCATGCGAGGGCGTCTTGGACCGCCTGTCGAAGTGCGGGTAGAACGTCCGTGTCGAACCATGGATTGCTCGCCGCCCAGTGCCGCGAGCGCCACGATGGGTGCGGCAGCGGGAAAACGGCAGGCAAGTGTTCCCGGAAGCTCATCACCCGCTCGACCATCTTGCCCGCCCCTAAAGCGTGGATTTGGGCGTGCACACCGACCAGCAACGTCAGCCGCAGCTCGAGCGTATGCGCCAACAGCCGGTCGCGCCAGAGCGGGGCGCACTCCGGACGAGGAGGCGCGTCGCCGCCGTCTTGCACGCGCCCCGGATAGCACAATCCCATCGGCACAATCGCCACCTTGCTCGCGTCATAGAATTCGTCGGACGACACGCCCATCCATTCACGCAGCCGATCCCCCGACGCATCGCAGAATGGGATGCCGCTTGCGTGAACCTTCGTTCCCGGAGCCTGGCTTGCAATCAGAATGCGCGCGGTTGACGACAGCCGCAGGACCGGCCGCGCTCCGAGCGGCAGGACATCGGCGCAGGCCTGGCATGCGCGAACATCCGCGAGCAGGAGATCAAGGTCTTCCACGGGTTATAGATGGTGTCTTGCAGCGCGCTTGAGAATGGTCGAACGAAAGCGTCGGGAGACGAGCAGATGACCGAACGATTCAAAGTCGGCGATCGGGTCGCCTGGAACTCAGAAGCCGGCCACGTCAGCGGTACGATCATCCGGGTCCACACCAAGGATTTCGACTACAAGGGCCACACGCATCGCGCGACTGCCGAGTCGCCGCAATATGAGATCAAGAGCAGCAAGACCGACCATATTGCCGCCCATAAGGGTTCGGCGCTCACGAAGCTAGGCGACTAACAATCTAACAGTAAGGGCGATCAGGAAGCGAATGGCCGAGGGCGCCGCGCCGTCGTATGAGCCGCTCGAAGGGGCGCTCACTGGCGCGGACGATCGCCTTCGCTTGAACCGCTGGTTGCCGCCCCAAGACGGAATCGTGC
>Ga0157369_10003544_pt1 | contig 18538 bp, 18 predicted proteins | sample C25metaG_FD_113461 | JGI IMG/M metagenome (GOLD analysis project Ga0157369, IMG submission 113461) | Corn rhizosphere microbial communities from Kellogg Biological Station, Michigan, USA - C2-5 metaG | ecosystem: Host-associated > Plants > Roots > Rhizosphere > Soil | place: USA: Michigan... | reverse complement strand
CCGGCCTCGGCCCCGTCGCTTTCGCGGACCAGGGCTTTGCGCGCGTCGGCGATTTCGGTTTTTCACTGGAGACGAGCGGGACGGGTTGTGCCGCGGCCGAATCGATGATCGGCAGCGATTTCCTGGTCGATGCCCTGGCCCAGGGCACCTACCTCAGGATGCAGCCCGGCACCCCGCCGCTCGCCCCCGGCACGCCGTTCTTCGGCGGCGACGGGAGCGTGCTTGGAGTGGCCACCAGCACCGGCAACGGCAGCCTGCTTCCAGGACCAATTGCCGCCGGAATCGTCGATGAGATTATCCGCGACAGTCCAAGCCCGATCGCGAGCTTCGGCTTTCGCGCGACCGACTTCACCCCGGACCTCGCGGCGCGCACCGGCGACCCGCGCGCCCGCGGTGCCGGCGTGGCGCTGGTTCAGCCCAATTCGGCGGCGGCGCAAGGCGGGCTTCGCGCCGGGGACGTCGTGATCGCGGTCAATGACGAGCCGGTATCGAGCGCTTCCGAGCTCAGCCGGGCGCTCGACGCGGTGGTCGCCTCCGCCACGCTGCGGGTGGTCCGCAACGATCAGCAGCTGACGATCAACGTCGCCCGCGAGGTCCGGAAGCGGCCGACGTGACTTAGCCCGCCGCGGCTTCCGCCTTGCGTGCCGGCGGGAACATCCGGCCGAGCACCCGGTCATGCAGCGCATAATGATGGTAGAGCGCGGCCATCGCGTGCCCGAAGGCGATGACCACGATGCTGTACCCCACCCATTGATGGATTTCGCGGATCTGATGCCGAAGCGGCCGATCGAGCGCGCCGAACGGCCCGGGAATGGCGATTCCAAAGAGATGGATCGGATGCCCCGCCGACCATCCGATCGCAAACCCGAGGATCGCCTGCGCCACCAGCAGAACATAGAGCAGATAGTGGACGCCCTTGGAGGCAAGCCTCACCCAGCCGGCTTCGAGTGAGGAGGCCTGGTGGCCCGGGACGAGGCGCCAGACGACCCGTGCAATGATAACCAGAGTGAGCAGGATCCCGAACGAGACGTGCAGGCTCTGCATCCCCTCGCTCGTGTCACGCGAGAACCAGTCCCAGGTGAATGCGGTGACGAACTGGAACAGCACCAACAGCGCAGCCAGCCAGTGCAGGCTGATCGCAACATTGTCGTAGGTCGTGCCATCATCGCCGGCGGCGATCCGGGTCGCGGTATCGAAGGCGGTTCGGTCGGTCATTTCGGCTCTGTTAAGCGGGAATGGCTGCAATCCCGCTGAACGGGCAAGGTTCCAGGCCTGCTGGAGCACCGACGGGTTCACGCGAGTGTAGCCGGCCCGTTTTCCCCGAAACCCAGAGTGGCGAAATGCTCGATCCGGCGGGGCGCGATGATCAGCCCGCCCACGCCCGGCGTGTCGAGGACGAAGCGGAGGGCGGTTTCGGCCATGGGTTCGCGGCGCGCGTCGGCCAGCCGCCTCAGTTGCTCGATGGCCGCGAAGGACTCCTCGCTGAGGTAGGATGCACAGACTTCCGGCGCGTGGGTGAGGCGGCTGCCGGGCGGAGGCGCTTCGCCGACCCGATATTTGCCGGTGAGGAAGCCGCCGGCGAGCGGGCTGAACGCGGTGTAGTGGAGGCCGTGCTCGACGCAACAAGGGATCAGGTCTTCGGCATCCGCCGTGGCCAGCAGGTTGTACTCGTTCTGGACATAGCCGAAGCGCGCGGCGAGGCTCGGGCCGGCGAGGTCCCGGACCGCCTTCACGTCGGCCAGCGAAGCGTTTGAGACTCCGAAGGCGGCGATCTTTCCCGCCTCGACCGCGCGGCTCATCGCCTCCAGCGTTTCTTCGAGCGGCGTCACGCGATCGAACTCGTGAATGTAATAAAGATCGATTCGCTCCGCCCCCAAACGCCGCAGCGACTGGTCGAGATGCCAGGCGATCTGGGCCCGGCTGAGCGGCGTCTCGCCGGGCGGGCAGCCGTGCGGGTTGCCGACCTTGGTCGCGATCTGCGCGGTGTGGCGGAAGGAAGGACCCTGCGCGCGAAGCCACTTGCCGAGCACCAGCTCGCTCGCTCCGCCGCCATAGGTGTTGGCGGTGTCGAACCGCCGAAGCCCCAGACGACGGGCGTGATCGAGCAGCTGCAGGGCCCGTTCTTCGGTGTCGCCCGCGCTGCGAAGCTCGGGCGAAGAGCCAATCCCGCCGAAATTGCCGCAGCCGAACCAAATGCGGTCGACGTCGAGCTCGGTCAGCAACTGGTCACCTCCATGCCCGCGGCTTGCTCCTTCGCCACCACGGCGCGCAACACCCTCAGCGGAAGAATGGCCCGATGGGCCTCGGCCATTCCATCCGTCGAATGTGCGTCAGCGGCTCGAACGCCCGCGGTTGAACCAGCTGTCCTGGATAAGCACGGGCGACGCAAGACGAACATCCAGACAGTTTACACCTGTAATCGATACGGTTACAAGTGTAATCGCTATAGATGCGGAGGTGATCATATGAGACAGGTTGACCATCGCCCCCGACGATATTGGCTGATTGCCGTGGCGGAGTTGGCGGCCCTATGGTCCTTCGGCGGGCAAGCCTGGGCGGCACCCGCGACGCCTGCGATCAGGCTTGTCCTGGATCCAAGCGAGGCCGATCAGGCCATCCGCATCCTCGAAGATGAGCGCTCCGGCCGGCGTGTTACCGAAGACGACTGGAAACGATTGTTCGCGACGGCTCCCTACCGCAAGCTCAAGGCGCGCGAAGCAGGCATGGGCCGGGGCTTCACCGACGATCAGTTCAAGGCATTTCTCTCGTCGCGCGACGCTCTGGCCCAACTCGGCTCGTGGAAACGCACTGTCGCCGGCATGAAGTCGGCGGACATGACCATCATCGGCAAACATGTGCTGAACTGGCTTCCCGCAGGCGCGACCTTGCGCGCGAACGTCTTTCCCGAAATCAAGCCGCTGCAGAACAGCTTCGTTTGGAAGGAGCAGCCAGGCGATTCGCCGGCAATCTTCCTCGCGGTCCAAAAGCAATCGCGCGACAGCTTCGAAAACACGGTGACCCATGAGCTCCATCACATCGGGCTGGACAGTCTCGAAGCGCGTCAGGATGCGCTTCAGGCGGGCCTTCCCAAGCAGGTGAAGCTCGCGGTCAAATGGATGGGCGCCTTCGGGGAGGGCGAGGCGATGCTCGCCGCGGCGGGCTCGACCGAGCGCCACCCGCACTGGGAGGACGACGCGACCGCGCGCGCTCGGTGGGACAGCGACTTCATGCACTTCAACGCCGACCTGAAGTCGGTCCAGGCTCTCCTGCTCGACATTCTCAATGGAAAGCTGACCGCCGACGCGGAGATCCAGAAGCGTGCAGCACCTTTCTGGGGCTACCAGGGTGCCTGGTACACGGTTGGTTACGAAATGGCCGTGCTCGTCGACAAGCGCTTCGGGCGGAAGAGCTTTGACGAATGCTTGCTCGACCCCCGACTCCTGCTCCTGCGTTACAATCAGGTCGCGAAGGAGGCGAACGCAAACGGCGCTTCACTCGAAACCTGGGCGCCCGATCTGCTGGAGCAGCTGCAGCTCCACTGAATCACGGGTGCAAGTCTGCCGCCAACCCTGATGAATTGCGGCGCGCTTGCTCCGCAGCGGAGGCCTGTGCAAAGGCGCATCGAGAGTGAGTCGAATGCCCCTTAGGAAATTCGCGTTAGTCGCAGCAGCGCTCGCGTTTGCCGTGCCCGTTCTGGCCGAAACGCACGTCCAGCCGGCGGTCCAGCCGGGGGGCGATATTCCGCGGCAATTCCGTCCGGCCGTTCCGCCGATCCCCAGGGGCGGCGACATTCCGCCCCGCTTCACCCCGCCGCGGAGCGAGTTCCAGTACGTCCGCCGCGAAGTGACGATCCCGATGCGCGACGGCGCGAAGCTCTACGCCGTGCTGATCATCCCTCGCGGCGGCTATGCCGGCGCGGGCAAGTTCCCGATCATGCTCGACCGCACGCCTTACTCGGCCGACAAGGCGACCCAACGCGGGAGCTTCGGGCCGCTACCGGAAAACATCCTTTCGCCGCTCTACGCCGAACTGGTGCGCGCGGGCTATATCGTCGCGGTCGAGGATGTCCGCGGCAAGTACAAGTCCGAGGGCGACTACGTCATGAACCGGCCCTTGAAAGGCCCGCTCAACCCGACGGCGGTCGACCATTCGACGGACGCCTGGGACACCATCGACTGGCTGGTCAAGAACGTGCCCGAAAGTAACGGCCGCGTCGGCTCAATCGGCACCAGCTACGACGGCTTCACCGCACTGATGACGCTGGTCAATCCGCACCCGGCTCTGAAGGCGAGCGTCCCGATCAACCCGATGGTCGACGTGTGGAAGGGCGATGACTGGTTCCATAACGGCGCGCTTCGCGAGGAGATGATCGGCTACGTCTATGGCCAGACCGCCAACAAGAAGTCCGACGAGGAATGGTTCACATCCTCCTACGACGATTATGCGACCTTCCTCCGCTACGGCTCCGCGGGCTCGTACGGGCGGGCGATGGGGATGGAGCAGCTGCCTTTCTGGCTGCGGTTGACGCAGCACCCCGCCTACGACGAATATTGGCAGGACCAGGCGGTCGATAAGATCCTGGGTTCGAAGCCGCTGGCCGTCCCGACCCTGCTGGTCGACAGCGAGTGGGACCAGGAGGACATCTACGGCGCTCCGGCTGTCTTCAACGCCGTGAAGGGCAGCCCCAATGCGCACCTCGCGCTCGGCCCATGGCACCACGGGCAGGTGAACATCGCCGCTTCCTCGCTGGGCCCGCTCGACTGGGGTTCCGACGCCGCCAAATGGTTTCGCCAGAACGTGATGATCCCGTTCCTCGACGAACATCTGAAGGACGGGCCGCCGGCGAACATCGCCCGGGTGACCGCGTTCGAGGCCGGCGCCAACCAGTGGCAGCGGCTCGACGAATGGCCTGAGGCCTGCGCCCGATCCTGCCCGGCCAAGCTGACGCCGTTATTTCTGCGGCCGGATCACCGGCTAACCTTCCAGGCGCCAGTCGCGCAATATGACGAGACGTTCGATTCCTACGTGTCCGATCCGGCCAAGCCCGTCACGTATCGGCAGCGGCCGAACCTTCCGCCCTACGGGCCCAATTCGACCTGGCGCACCTGGCTGGTCGACGACCAGCGTTTTGCCGAGGCCCGGCCCGACGTCCTCACTTATTCGAGCGCGCCGCTGACCCAGCCGCTGCACCTCGCGGGCACGCCATTGGTCCACCTCGTCGCCTCGACCAGCGGCACCGACAGCGACTGGGTGGTGAAGTTGATCGACGTCTATCCCGACCAATATCCGCTAAAGCCGGAGCTTGGCGGCTACGAACTCGGGATCGCGATGGACGTGATGCGCGGCCGCTACCGAAGCGACCCGGCGCATCCCTCCCCGGTGCCGGTGAACGAGCAGGTCACCTACGAATTCGCGCTCCCGACCGTCGATTATGTGATCGAACCGGGCCATCGGCTGATGGTCCAGGTCCAGTCGAGCTGGTTCCCCCTCTACGACCGCAACCCGCAGACCTATGTCCCCAACATCTTCTTCGCGAAGGCGAGCGACTACCGCGCCGCGACGCAGAAGGTGTTCACCGGCCCCGAGGGCACCTGGATCGGGTTGCCAGTAGCGAAATAAGCCGGATCACTTCTGCGCGTTGACTACCGCTGGCTCAACCGAGCCAGCGACGGCAAACAACACGCACCAGAACGGATGGACTAGCTGCTTTTGTAGCGCTACAGTTGTAGCTTATCGTCACGAGAGGCGAGCTCACGGGAGGCAGCTGATGCGAAAACGGGTGTTGGTCGTCGCGCTTACTGCCACTCTCTCAACGGCTCAATCCGAAGCTTCAGAAGCGCTAGGTCCGACCACTGCGGCCTCCGCTTCGACAGAACGCGGCGATTTGATGACGCAAAACGCCGTGGTCGAGGATTTGACCTATTTTCGTGACGTTTGGGCGCCGAAAGAGCGTGCCTTCACGCCAGAGGCGCGCGCCCAATTCAACGCGTTCATCGCTGATCAGATCGCAAAAGCGAGGCCGATGAGTCGAGTTCAGCTGGCGTTGCTGTTCGCACGAGGCGAAGCTTACACTGGCAATGCCCACAGCGCGTCCAATTACTTCCAAGTCGACGGCCTCTTCCACACGCTTCCGATATCATTCTGGACATTCGCCGACGGCCCATTCGTCACTCGGGCTCACCCGGGATTTCAGGAGCTGCTGGGAGCACGCATTCTTCGGATCGAGGGACTTCCATTCGCGGAGGCCGCCAAGCGCGTCGGGCCACTCATTGTGGGCACTGCGGAGCGCAAGCGCTATCTCGTCCCCGCCTTCCTCAGCAGGGTCGAGGTCTTGGAAGCCGTCGGGCTCGCGAACAACGGACGTTCGTCGTTTGACTTTCTCTTGCCGTCCGGCCGCACTCAACGCGTGGTGCTGGGCGCCGCGCCTGGAGCGGATACCCTTGCCGCCAACAGCACCTGGGTAGCAGCCCTGGCGCCCCCCAAGGGATTGGACAGTTGGGCTCATGTGATCGACGCGACGTCCACTCGTCCTCACTATCTCGCCGATCCGACCGAATTCACGATGGACAAGATTGGGGACGGCTCGGTCCCCTATATCCGCAGCACGAGCCTATCCTCCTATACGGATGACGGCTCGCTGGTCATGGCTAAGTCTTATAAGATCATGGACGACCTCGTCAGGCGCGAGGAGCGGCCCCGCGACGCAGTGGTCGATCTGCGCTTCAACGGCGGAGGAAATCTCTTCAACATTCTGGCATTCGCGCGAGAACTGACGGAGCTCATCCCGTCAGACGGCAGAATCTATGTAATCACGGGCCGAACGACATTTTCGGCCGCGATCGTATTCGCCGCGCTGCTCAAGGCTGAAGCCAAGGGCCGGGTCATCATCGTCGGCGAACCCGTAACTGACAATCTCCACTGGTGGTCCGAAGGGGACACGCTGACGACGCCCAATTCGAAGCTGCCGCTTCACTACACGACCGGGTACCACGATTGGGCGAACGGGTGTTCAGACCTCGATCGCTGCTACTGGCCCGTGGTTTTCCATGGAGTGGCGGTGGGGACGCTCGACCCCGACATTCCGGTCGATGAGACGTTCGCCCAATATGCCGCAGGCGACGATCCGGCCCTCGACGCGGCTCTTTCGGACATAGCCCGACGAAGATCCGCCGGAAATCGTGGGAACCATTAAAGCCGGCCAGAACGAAGGCAGTACGCCTCCTACACGCTCATTACGCCAAGGCCCTTGCGGCAGGAGCCGAGATCATTCGCGAACCTCATGAAAACCAAGGGTTTCCCGGTCGAACTATGATGTGTGGGATCCGGAAGGATGTCTGAAACATCACCACCTACGATCCGTGGGCTAACAACCACTAACCCGTTCGACTTTGCTTGCGCCGGTCGCCCTCTCTAGCTACCTCGCCGGAGCGCGCTCGATAGGAGTGTAGCTCAGCTGGTAGAGCATCGGTCTCCAAAACCGAGGGTCGTGGGTTCGAGTCCCTCCACTCCTGCCACCGAGAGCGCGTTGAAATTAGAGATTTTTCCACCCGCGTTGGGCCTCTGTGCGACGAGCGCAGCTACGCGGTAGAACGTAAAGAGCAAAAACCCCAAGCGATCCCGCAGTGCGACTCTGACTGCTGGGTCATGGCTATTGCTCCCGCAATCGCCGCCCGATCAACTCCTTACGGTAAATTGCGTATTTGTGTCTGCGCGCGAGTGCAGACACACCGACCGCATGAACTGGAAATCCATTCGCCTGGAGCTTGGCGGCACCGGGGAGTTTCCGGCTGGCTCGGTCAGCCGTGCCTATCTCGTTCGCCTGCCCCTCGATGACCAGGACAAGCTCGACGAACATGCCCTGCGACTGTCGCCGGCGAAGGCCACGGTGCGACGGCACTGGTCGACCGAGCCGGACGAGAGAGGCTTTGTGGTTCGTGCCGACGGCCACTGGTCGCTGCGCTGCGAGGGCAAGGATCGGCTGCTGGAGCTCGATTCTCATGCGATCCGGCTGGGCGGTCGGATCGCCGTGGTCGAACCGAACGGCGACGTTCTCCCTTTCAAGATCGCCAGCGTCCGCTGACTCGGCCGACCGGCTGGCGCAATTCGGCCGCTGATCGTACGATCGATGCGGTAGGTGATCGCGTGTATCTGAAGTCACTCGGACAATCCGGCACCGAAGCCCATCTGCGGTCGACCTGCTCGAGGTCGGGCGTGGCTTCGGCGACGGTCATGACTGCACTCTCCAGCTACTAGCGCCGCGCGCCCGGGAATTACTGCTCAGGCGGCGTGTCCTGCTGCGTCTGCTCCTTGCGCTCCTGCTTCGCCTGGTTGATCGACTGGACGACGCAGCCGGTGAACCCGGCCGGCCCGACGTTGGTGCAGCTTTGCGCGCCGCTATTGCCCACGGTGGTCAAGGCTTGCGCCCTGTTGGCCCAGGATTCGCGCTGCTGACGAGTGCCCTGGGGGTTCTGGCTCTTGGGAAGACGATAACGTTCGCTCTCCGGCCGGTGCGAGCATACCACCACCTGGCTTTCGGTCGAACGCGGGCAGGGATCGCTGCCGTATACTGTGACCTCGAGACGCCCACCCTGTTGTGCGTCGGCAGCCGTCGGGAACGCCGCCAGGCCGCCGCTCATGGTTACGGCGGCAAGGGTGATCGTTAGCCTGCTCATGATGCGTCCTTTCAATAGGATTCCAGCGGCTGGGGCCGCGTTTCGTTCCTCAGATCCGCCTGGAAAGCTCGATCGCCACCCTGCAGCCGGCACGGATCATCGTAGTCAATAACGGATAGGCCGGGGCCCCGATCGCGCCGGCGCCGCGAGCGGCGTCCCGATGCTCGACCTCGTCGGCGCGGAAATCAGCGATATCGGCGGCAAGTTCCGGATCCTCATCGCCGAGCTCGGCCAGCTGCTTGCCATAATGCCTGTCGATCTCGGTCTCGACGGCGTCGGTGCAGGCCAGCGCCGCTTTCTCCGACATGAGCGCGGTTGCCGCTCCGAGCGCGAACCCGGCGACGTTCCACAGCGGCTGGAGCGCGGTCGGGCGCACCCGCCGCTCGGCGACCAGTGAGTTGAAGCGCTTCAGATGCCGCTCTTCCTGTGCCGCCATTCGCGCGACCAGCTTGGCTTCCGGGCAATTGCGGCGGAGCACCGCGAGCTGTCCGGCATAGATGCGCGTCGCGCCATATTCGCCGGCCTGGTCGACGCGCAACATCGACGCCGTATCGGCGCGCCGGTCCCCGGGGCGCCAGCCGCTCATGCGCGCCTGGACCGAAGCGAAAGGAGCAGGATAAGCGCCGCTCCACCCAATGACAGGATCGCGTTCCACCCGGCCATCGAGATGCCGAGAAAGCGGAACTGCACCTCATCGCAGCGCACGATCGGGGCATGCATGATCTGATTGAGCAGGTCGGCACCCTTGAGCCCCTTGCCCGTGGCCGTGCATTGGGTGACGCCCTCGAAAATCCTCGCTTCGACCCCGGCATGATAGACTCCGATCGCGCCCGAGACCGCTATTCCCAGCGCGGCGAGCAGGACCAAGGTGCGGGAGCGCGGAGACCGTGGCGGCGCGGTGAAGGCGAGCAGCGCGAGGACGATCGCGACGGCGTGCGGCCAGCGCTGCCAGTAGCACATCTCGCACGGGTGCAGGCCGCCGAGATATTGGGAGCCGAGCGCTCCGCCGAGGAGCGCGACCGGCAGCAGCAGCGCGATCAGCCGGGCGATACCCGCGGGACCGAGACCCGACGAGCTTTGGCGAGCAACAATCGCCTCGTTCATGTTGACCCTAGCGCGTATGCTTGGAGGTGGCCGCCGAAGCGATCGCCGCCGGGGCCGCGAGGCGCTTCAGCGTGTTGATCGCATAATAGAGCTGATAATCCTTGATGCCGCGCTTCTCGAGCTCTTCGGGCTTGTCGTTGAAGCGTGGATCGGGCGTATCGTCGGCCTCGAGCAATTTGTCCTCGACCTTGGTCTGGGCGAGCAGGTGGCGGCGGAGATCCGCCTCGCGCACCACCCGGCGGTCCTTATAATCCGGATCGCTGAGCTGCGGGACGGCAATATCGGGATCGATCCCGCCGGCCTGAACCGAGCGGCCCGAGGGCGTGTAATAACGTGCCGTCGTCAGCCGAAGCGCGCTGTTAGGTCCGGTCTGGACCACCGTCTGGACCGAACCTTTCCCGAAGCTCTTCTCGCCCATGATGATCGCCCGTCGGTGGTCCTGGAGCGCGCCGGCGACGATCTCCGACGCACTCGCCGTGCCGGCGTCGGTGAGGACGATGACGGGCAGACCGTGCGCCATGTCGCCAGGCCGCGCATAGTAACGCTCGATATCGTCCTTGCTTCGGCCGCGCTGCGAGACGATCTCGCCACTGTCGAGGAAATCGTCGGCGACGTCGACCGCCTGGTCGAGCAGCCCGCCCGGGTTCGAGCGCAGGTCGACGACATAACCGAGCGGATGGCCGGCGGTCGCCTTGTCGATCGCCACCAGCGCCGCCTTGGTCTGCTCGGCGACATTGCCGGTGAAGGTGTTGATGTTGATGTAGCCGATATTGTCCTTGATCTCCCATTTCACCGGACGGAGTTCGATCCGCTCGCGGGTGACCGTCACGTCGATCGGCTTGTCGCGGCCGGGACGGACCAGGGTCAGCTTGATGGTCGTTCCGGGGTCGCCCTTCATTTTCGCCACGGCCTCGTCGAGGCTGAGGCCGTAGAGCAACTCGCCGTTGATGTGGGTAATGTAGTCGCCGGGCTTGATGCCCGCGCGCCATGCCGGCGTGTCCTCGGTCGGGGCGATGACCTTGACCGCGCCGTCCTCGATCGAAACGGTGAGTCCGAGCCCACCATAATTGCCGTCGGTGGTCGCCTTTAGCTGGTCGAAGTCGCTCGCCTCGACATAGGAGCTGTGCGGATCGAGCGCGGCGAGCATCCCGTCGATCGCGCCCTTGATCAACGTATGGTCGTCGACCGGTTCGACGTAATTGGCCTTGACCCGCTCGTAGACGCTCATGAACTTCTCGAGCTCTTGGTAATTGGTCGTGTCGGCCGCGGCGAAGGAGCTGGCGGCCACCGGCACGAGGCCGAGCGCTCCGACGAGCGCGAATGAGGAGACAAGCTTCGGGTTGAATTTCATCGGTCGCGTCCTGATCCGGCGATAGATGTTGAATAAGACGGGTCTAGCCGTCTTTCGGTCCCTTTGACAGTGAGGGAGATGAACCGGCGATGAGAGCAGGTGAGATTCGCCGCCCATTCTGGGACAATTCGACCTGGATGGGGCCTAGCGCGCGGCCGACAGGATCGCCGAGCCGAACCCGGTCGCCGGGATGCAGCGTGGACGCGACATTGACGATCAGACTGAGCCAGCCGCCGCCATGGTCGATGATCAAAACGCCGTCATAGTCGCGGAACGGGCCTGAAAACCTTATGATTCCGTCAGCGGGCGCACTGACCGCTGCTCCTCGCAAGGTCGCAAGCGTCAGTCCGCGGGCGCGGACGCCGCTGTCGTTGATTGCGTCCAGCCCCTCCGTGACGGGGCCAGCGGCTGGAAGCTGATAGGCGAAAGGCGCGGGGGGGGGCTGACCTTCAGGAGCGAACGGACTTGGCGGCGCCGCTTCGCCCGCGGCGAACCGGTTGGCAACGGCGCGAACCGACTGGTTGCTCGCCTCCTGGCCGCGCAGTTTCTCGACATCTTCTCCGGCCGCCATGGCGAGGTCGCTCGCGCCGAGCGCCTCGCCGCCGGATGCCAGCACTCGTTGCACCGCCTTTTGCTCCAGGGCGGCATAACGCTGGCGGCGCAAGACCAGCGCATCGCGGCTGCGCGACAGCTCGGCCCGCGCCGCCGCCGCAGCCTGCTCGAGACGTTGGCCTCCGGCGAGTTGGGCGGAGAGCCGGCTCGTCCGATGGCGAATTACCGGCAGCGTCGAATCCAGCAGCAGGCGAACCTCGACCAGCTCGTCGGTGCCGCCGTGGCTTGCGAGCACCAACAACGGCGGCCGCTGCGCCATGGTCGCCAGGCCCGCGAGCAACGAGGAGACGGGCTCCTGCTGCATCGCGAGGCGTTGCCGATAGGCTGCCACAGTGGCCGAGGTCAGCCGAAGCCGGGCATCGGCCGCGCTGATCCGCGCCTCCGCCGCGTCGATCGCCTGCGCCGCGGCCGTCTGCTCGGCGTGGAGCCGAACGGCTTCTCCCTGCGCCCGCGCCGCGATCTGCTCGAGCTTCGCCGTCTGCGCATCGGCGGCCGCCTGTTCGGCCACCGCCTGCTTGAGCGCGGCATCGAGCGGCTCTCCGTCCTGCTGGGCAAGTGCGCTACCTCCTACCAGCGGGCAGAGTAACAGGGCGAACAAGGCTCGACGCATGCCCCTACCCTTCGCGATGATAGGGATGGTTCGCAAGGATCGAGGTCGCGCGGAACAGTTGCTCGGCGAGCATCGCCCGGACGAGCAGGTGCGGCCAGGTAGCCGGACCGAACGACAGCAAGAGATCCGCACCGGCGCGTTCCGCTTCGTCGTGGCCGTCGGCCGCGCCGATCAGGAAACGCGCCTCGCGCTTGCCGCCGTCACGCCACACTTCGAGCTTGTTCGCCAATTCCATCGACGTGAACGCCTGGCCCTGCTCGTCGAGAGCGATCGTGACACTGCTGGACGGCAGTTCCGGCAATTTGCCCCCGCGGTCAGGCAACTCGGTGAACTTCGTCGGCCAGGCGATGCGTTTCAAATAGCGTTCGACCAGCTCGGCCTCCGGAGAGCGGCCGATCTTTCCGCGAGCAACGATGTGGAGCAGCACCTACTGGGCGGTGCTGACCGCCGGGCCGCCGAACGGCCAGGCGAAGATCGACTTGAAGCCGTCGTAGATGGCGCGCGCGGTCTGCGCGATGGTGCTCGGCCGGTCCGTTCCGCCGCGCGTGAAGATCGCGACGGCTACTCTGCGCCCGTCAGGCATGGTGATAAAGCCGACGTCGTCGGCCAGACCATCGAGAGTCCCGGTCTTATGTTCGACTGGAACCCCGGGAAGCAGCGCCTTCATCCGGTTCCTGCCGGTCTGGCATTGCGCCATCAGTCCGAGCAAATAGTCGCGGCTGTCAGGCTTGATCAGCTCGGCCCGGTAAATCCGCCTGAGCAAGTCGACCATCGCCACCGGAGTCGCGGAATCGCGGCGGTCCCAGAGGTCGCGCTTGCTGTGCAGGAGCTGCGCGATGGTCCGGTCCATACGAAGGCCGCTCACTCCATTGTCGTGAAGCCAGCCCTCGACGGCGGAGGGGCCGCCGAGATCCTTGAGCAGGATGTCGGTCGCGATGTTGTCGCTGTGGATCAACATGCGCGCCATCAGGCTGCGCGCCGACTTGCCCGCAATCACATCGTCGAGCGAGCGGCGGCCATTGTCGACCTGCGCTAGATAGAGGGCGGCGACGGCGACCTTTACAGTGCTGGCCATCGGAAAGGGCGTGTTGCCTTTGATGCTGACCGTTTCGCCCGTGTTGAGATCGATCGCGGCGATGCCGACGTCGGCCGACTTGTTGGCGACCAGCGAGCTCAGCTGTTGTTCGAGGCTGGTGAGGCTCGGCGACGAGGCCGCAAGCGCGGGCTGCGCAGCCAACGCGAAAAGACACAGAAAGATCGCATTGAACCTCATGACCCTCACCCGCGTGCAGCCGCGCTGACGCCCGAATCATCACCAAATGCCCACATTCGTTCCAAATTGTAAAAATTTCTGACTTCGGGACGGAAAATGTGGACGATCACATCATCGGCATCGATCAGCACCCAGTCGGCGGCCGGGAGCCCTTCGATCCGAACGTTGGTCCCAAATCGCTCTTTTATCTTGTCGGCAAGCTTAACGGCCATCGACGCGACCTGGCGCGTCGATCTGCCCGAAGCGATCACCATATGATCGGCGATGTTGGACTTGCCCGCGAGCGGGATGGTCACGACTTCCTGGGCCTGGTCGTCGTCGAGCGACTGAAGAACGAGCTGGTGGAGATCGTCGACATCGATAGGCGCGCGGCCGGTCTCGGCGGCGGCTTCAACGGGATGTTCGGTCAAGGGGTCTCCTGGCGAACAATGGCAGGCCGGGACCGCACGTGCCGGGCACGAGGCTGCGATCGGCGATACCAATGGGGGTCTTGCGCGCGAATGGCGGTGGCAGAGGTCGGATCGGGCGGCGGGCGAAGGAACAGGATCGCCGGTGCACTCCATTCCGTCCAGTGTTTTGCCTGGCTCGAAGGATGGACGAACCTTCCAAGCCAGCCCATCGCGCGCGCCGCGCGGGCAGCCGAATCATAACCGGGACGGCGAATCACCGCAATCGGCACTTCGCGCGCTAACCCCCTCCAATCACGCCAAAAGTGAAAATTTGGCAGGTTGTCGCTCCCAAGCAACCATATGAAGCGGCACTCGGGATGCCGGAGCTTCAGGAGGCGCACCGTGTCGACCGTGAAGCGGGTGCCGGCCCGCTGCTCGAAATCGCTGACTCGGATGCGCGACCGGCGGGCCATCCACCGAGCGGCAGCCAGCCGGGCGACGTAAGGAGCCATGTCCTTGGCGCCCTCCTTGAGCGGATTGCCCGGCGAGACCAGCCACCACAGTTCGTCAAGCCCGAGCACCCGCATCGCCCACAGGCTGATGTGCCGGTGCACGCGATGCGCGGGGTTGAACGAGCCGCCAAGAAGACCGATGCGGGCCATGCCCGCCAGCTAGCACGAGCGCGAATGGCCGCCTATTCTGTCGCTCAAGGGGGAAGGAATGGCCGGCAATCTCGAAGCACTGGGCGATGCCATCACGGGCGGCGTAGTCGGCCGCGCAGTCGAACCGAAGGCGGGGGAAGCAGGCGAAGGGCACACGCAGGAGAAACAGTGCCTTAACTGCGGTGCGCAGCTGACGGGCCCCTACTGCCACCAATGCGGGCAACATGCGCACGTGCACCGCACGCTCGGCGCCTTCCTTCATGATTTTGCCCATGGCGTGCTCCATTTCGAAGGAAAGATCTTCCGCACGCTGCCGCTGCTGGCGTGGAAACCGGGCGAGCTGACACGGCGTTACATTGACGGCCGGCGCGCGAGCTTCGTCTCGCCGATCGCAATGTTCCTGTTCTGCGTGTTCCTGATGTTTGCGGTGATCGGCCTGGTCGGTAACCAGAATTTCGGCGAGATGCCGCCACAGGCCAAGGCCGACATCGCCAAAGAGCTCAGCACCAACCGGCAGAAGCTTGCCCAGCTGCAGGCACAACGAGATATCCTTACCAAAACCGGGCAGCCGACGGTCGGGCTCGATGCGCAGATCGCGAACCTCCAACAGGAGACGCTGGCGCTCGGATATGCCGAGCAGGGCGACTTCAGCCACGGCAGCATCGAGACTTCCAACATTTACACGTCCACCAAACTGCCGAACTGGCTCCGGCGAGCGGTGGGGAAGGCGAAGGCCAACCCGGAACTGCTGTTCTACAAGCTCAAGACCAACGCCTATAAGTTCAGCTGGGCGCTGATCCCGATCTCGGTCCCGTTCGTCTGGCTGCTGTTCCCATTCAGCCGGCGCTTCAAGCTCTACGACCATACGGTCTTCGTCACCTATTCCCTGTGCTTCATGATGCTGCTGCTGGCGGCGTCATCGCTGATCGGACTGGTGTCGGAATCGGTCGCAAGTCTCGCTTGGTTCGTGCCGCCGATCCACATGTACCGCCAGTTGCGCGGCACCTACCGGGTCGGCAGATGGGGCGCGATATGGCGGACATCGGCACTGACCATTTTCGCCTTCGTCGCCATCGGGCTGTTCACCAGCCTGCTCGTCACGCTCGGCGCGTTCGAATGAGCGCTAGCGTCGGCAGGGATATTTCTTCTGCAGCACTCGAAGCATCGCCTCCTTGACGCTCATCTGCGCAAGCTGGGAGCGTGGAATGGCTTCCAAGCCTCGGATGAATTCGAAGCTGCCCAGCTCCGCCCGGGGTGACGGCGAGCAGTAGAGGATTGGCCTGCCCGCTCTTTCGGCGGCAATACGCTCATCACCGATCGACTTTCCGGCTATTGTCGCCTCGGCCTTCAGGCGGCCGTAGTCGCTGTCGAAAAAGGCGAGGGGACCCTTGGCCTTGAGCCGCTCGGCGCGTTCGAGGAAATTCTGAGCACTGCCAGGCGCGGCAGCCGGCGCCGGACTGGCGACCGACAGGACCAGAAGAATAAGGCTAGTCTTGCGCATCTGAAATGGCCACTCCGCAGCTGATGCCACAGAGTGAACTTTCGGCTTGAACGGCTGGTGAACTAGGCGCCCGCCGCCGCGGGACCGCCGATTGTCCCAGCCTTGGGCCTCTTGGCCTTCGGGATCGAGGAACCGGCCGACGGAATCGCCGGACCCTTGCTGCCGCCACGGTCGATCGTCTCGCCCGCAAGCAGCTTCTTGATCTCGTCGCCGGACAGTGTCTCATATTCGAGCAGCGCCTGGGCGAGCGTCTCGAGCTCGGCGCGGTGCTCGTCCAGCAGATGCTTGGCGCGAGCATAGCCCTCGTCCACCACGCGGCGGATTTCCTTGTCGATCAGCTGCGCCGTCTCGTTCGACATCTGCCGGGTGCGATTGACCGAATAGCCGAGGAACACTTCCTCGTCCGGATCGGCGTATTGCAGCGGCCCGAGCGCATCGGACATGCCCCAGCGCGTGACCATGTCGCGCGCCAGCTGGGTCGCATATTGGATGTCGGAAGAGGCGCCGGAAGAAACCTTGTCGTAGCCGAAGATCACTTCCTCGGCGACCCGGCCGCCCATCGAGACCGCGAGGTTCGCGAACATCTTGTCGCGGTGATAGGAGTAGCTGTCCCGCTCGGGCAGCCGCATCACCAGCCCCAGCGCCCGGCCGCGCGGAATGATCGTCGCCTTGTGGATTGGGTCGGACGCCGGCTCGTTGAGCGCGACGATCGCGTGACCGGCCTCGTGATAGGCGGTCATCCGTTTCTCGTCCTCGGTCATCACCATCGACTTGCGCTCGGTGCCCATCAGCACCTTGTCCTTGGCATCCTCGAATTCCTGCATCGCGACCAGCCGCTTGCCGCGGCGGGCGGCGAGCAAGGCCGCTTCGTTGACCAGGTTGGCGAGGTCGGCGCCGGAGAAGCCCGGCGTGCCGCGCGCGATCACCCGCGGGTCGACGTCGGGCGCCAGCGGCACCTTCTTCATGTGGACGCCGAGAATCTGCTCGCGGCCGTCGATGTCGGGACGCGGCACCACGACCTGGCGGTCGAAGCGGCCCGGGCGAAGCAGCGCCGGGTCGAGCACGTCTGGGCGGTTGGTCGCCGCGATGATGATGATGCCTTCGTTGGCCTCGAAGCCGTCCATCTCGACCAGCAGCTGGTTGAGCGTCTGCTCGCGCTCGTCATTGCCGTTGCCGAGGCCGGCGCCGCGGTGGCGGCCGACGGCGTCGATCTCGTCGATGAACACGATGCACGGCGCCGACTTCTTGGCCTGGTCGAACATGTCGCGCACGCGGCTGGCGCCGACGCCGACGAACATCTCGACGAAATCAGAGCCGGAAATGGTGAAGAAGGGGACACCCGCCTCACCCGCGATAGCGCGGGCGAGAAGCGTCTTGCCGGTGCCGGGAGGACCGACCAGCAACGCGCCCTTGGGAATCTTGCCGCCAAGCCGGGCAAACTTGCCCGGGTCCTTCAAATATTCGACGATCTCCTGGAGCTCTTCGCGGGCTTCGTCGATCCCCGCGACGTCGGCGAAGGTCACCCGGCCCGATTTTTCGGTCAGCATCCGGGCGCGGCTCTTGCCGAAGCCCATCGCGCCCGAGCCGGCGTTCTTCTGCATCTGGCGCATGACAAAGAAGCTGATACCGAGGATGAGCAGGAAGGGCAGCGAGTTGTAGAGCATGTAGAGCCAGATGCTCGACTGCTCCTCCGCCTTGACCTGGACCGCGACGCCCTTTTGGACCATCTGGTCGGCGATGTTCGAGCCGGCGGGGGCGATGGTGTGGAAGTCTTCGCCACCGGCGAGCTTTCCGGCGATGGTCGAATTGCTGGTCTGTCCGCCCGCGGCCATGACGACCGTCCGGACATTGCCTTCATCGACCTGGCGGACGAATTCGGAATAAGGGAGCGCCTGGCCGGGCTGCGCTTTCGCGCCGCCGTCGATCATCTGGACGAACAGCACCAGCGCGAACAGCACGCCGGCCCAGATGAGCAGGCTCTTGGTCCACGGGTTGCCCGGCTTCTTCTCTTTGTCGTTCATTGCTCGTCTTTCAGGGGCTTGGCGCCCGTCGCGCCTAAAATAAGCGCATTGGCATCAATAACAATGCGACCCTTATACCTCCGTGAACGCGGCGGCCCGAAATGGGGCGAAACGCAGCAAACGCAGCGCTCTTTACGCGCCGAGCGCACACCCAATGCCGTCAGGCCGCGACGACGCCCTTCATGCGCTCGGGCATCGGCCGCACGATGCGATTGTGCAGCCGGAAACTGCGGCTGAAGAGGAAGTGGAACAGCAGCCTGGTCCATGACCGGTGGTGATAGAGGTGATCGTAGAATTCCGGCGCCGCGGCGCGGACCTCCGGAAGGCGCGACCACGGTATCTG
>Ga0157369_10003543_pt1 | contig 18547 bp, 20 predicted proteins | sample C25metaG_FD_113461 | JGI IMG/M metagenome (GOLD analysis project Ga0157369, IMG submission 113461) | Corn rhizosphere microbial communities from Kellogg Biological Station, Michigan, USA - C2-5 metaG | ecosystem: Host-associated > Plants > Roots > Rhizosphere > Soil | place: USA: Michigan... | reverse complement strand
GGCAAGCCTTTCGACCCTGCTTTAGCGATTGCACACTGAGGGGCGAAGACGGTATCTACCAGTCTGGTCGTAGGTTGGGTTGAGACGGCTCTTTCGTCGAAGCCCAACGGGGGCGCAGGCAACGCGGGATGTCGGGTTTACGCCCTGAGCTTACGCAACCACTCCAGCCCGGCCGAGGTATCGCCGCGGGGGCGGTACTCGCAGCCGATCCAGCCGTCGTAGCCGAGGGCGTCGAAGCGCTCGAACAGGTAGGGGTAATGGAGCTCCCCCAGGTCCGGTTCGTGGCGGTCGGGCACCCCGGCGATCTGCACGTGGCCGATGCCGGCGAAGTCGCGCTCGAAGGTCTTGCTGACATCGCCCTCGACGATCTGGCAGTGGTAGCAGTCGAATTGCACCTTCAGATTGTCAGCGCCTATGGTCTGGCGGATGGCCTGGGCGTCGTCCTGGCGATTGAGGAAATAGCCGGGCATGTCGCGCGGGTTGATCGGCTCGATGAGGATCGTCACCCCGGCCTTGGCCGCCTGCTCGGCGGCATGGGCCAGGTTGCCCAGGTAGATGTCGCGGGCGCGGGCCCGGTCGACCCCGGCGGGCAGCAGGCCGGCCATCACGTGCACCAGGCGATTGCCCAGCACGGCGGCGTAGTCCAGGGCGCGGTCGATGCCGGCGCGGCACTCGGCCTCGCGACCGGGCAGGGCGGCCAGGCCGCGCTCGCCAGCGGCCCAGTCACCGGGTGGGGCATTGAACAGCACCTGGGTCAGGCCGGCGGCGTCCAGCCGGGCCTTGATCTCGGCGGCGGTGTGCTCATAGGGAAAGAGGTATTCCACGGCCTGAAAGCCATCCGCCGCGGCGGCGGCGAAGCGGTCGAGGAAGGCATGCTCGGGGTAGAGCATGCTGAGGTTGGCGGCGAAGCGGGGCATGGCTTGTCTCCCAGATCAGACGAAGGGCCAGAGCAGCAGGGTGATGGCGAAGCCCAGGCACCCCAGCAGGGTGGTCAGGACGGTCCAGGTACGCAAGCCGTCGGCGACGCTCAGGCCGACCAGCTTGGTGAAGATCCAGTAGCCGGCGTCGTTGATGTGCGACATGGCCAGGCCGCCGGCGCCCATGGCCAGGCACAGCAGGGCCATGTGGTTGGCCGAGAGGTCCAGGGTGGCGATCAGCGGGCCGAGGATGCCGGCGGTGGTGACCAGGGCCACGGTGGTGGAGCCCTGGACCGCGCGCAGCAGCAGGGTCAGCACGAAGCCCAGCGCCAGCACCGGCAGGCCGGTGGCGCGCAGCAGTTCCGAGACCACCGCGCCGATGCCGGTGTCCACCAGCACCTTGCCGAAGACGCCGCCGGCACCGGCGATGAGGATGACCATGGCTACGCCGGGCAGCGCCGAGCCGATGACGTCCGAGACCTGCTCGCGCGACCAGCCGCGGCGGAAGCCCAGCACATAGGCGCACAGCAGGGTGTCGATCAGCAGGGCCACCAGGGGCGCGCCGACCACGGTGAGGATGTCGCGCAGCAGGTTGCCGGCGGGCAGCCAGCTAGTGGCCAGGGTACCCAGCAGGATCAGCACGATGGGCAGCAGGATCAGGGTCACTACCAGACCGAAGCCGGGGGCCGGGGCGGGCGGCAGACCGGCGGCGAGGCCGGCCGGGGTCTCGTCGACCTTGACCGCAGCGGCGCCGAGGCTGGGCAGGCCGGGGGCCATGTCCTGGCCGCGGCCCCACTGCTGCAGGTGGGTGTCGGTGATCTGCGGACCATAGACGTCGCTACGGATATCGTCGGTCATGGGGTAGTGACGACGGGTCATGCGCCCGGCCACCCACCAGCCGATCAGGGCCAGCACGGCGGTGATCGGCAGGCCGAACAGCAGCACCCGACCGAGATCCGCGCCCAGCTGGCCGGCGGCGGCCACGGCGCCCGGGTGGGGCGGCAGCATGGCGTGCACGGTGAGCATGGTGGCGCACATCGGCAGGGCGAAGACGATCAGCGGCTTGCGCGCAGTGCGGGCGATGCCATAGGCCAGCGGCATCAGCACGATCACGCCGACCTCGAAGAACACCGGGATACCGACCAGAAAGCCGGCCAGGGTCAGCGCCAGCGGCGTGCGTCTGTTGCCGAAGCGCTCGATCAGCGTCTTGGCCAGGGCCTCGGCGCCACCGGAGAGTTCGATGATGCGACCGATCATGGCGCCCAGGGCGATGATGATGGCGATGTGGCCGAGGATCTTGCCCATGCCGCCTTCGATTGTCGCCACCAGCTTGGACGGCTCGACCCCAGCGGCCAGGGCCACCAGGATGCTCACCAGCATCAGCGCCACGAAGGGCTGGAATTTGTACTTGAGAACCAGGAACAGCAGCAGGGCGATGCCCGCCGCGGCGATGAGGACCAGCAGCAACGGACTCATGAACGGGACTCCGGGCGGATGGGGCTGACGACGTGGGACATGGCACTTTCCTCGCTATTGTTGTTTTTCCAGGGCAAGCCGATCCCGCGACGGCCAACGAGGGCCATCGTGGGGGTATTGCGGTAACGCGGGCTTCAGGTCACCAGACGGCGCCGAAGGTCTCCGCCAGTTCGGCCAGCGCGGCGGCATCCAGCGGCGCCGGGCGCGGCTCGGTCAGCAGCCACAGCCGCGCGGTTTCTTCCAGCTCCTCCAGGGCGAAGCTGGCCTTGCTCACGCTGCTTTCCCAGACCACCGGGCCGAGGCGTTCGAGCATCACACCGCGGACCCGGTTGGCCAGCTGCGCCACCTGCTCGGCGACGCTGGCGGCGCCGGGGCGGGCGTAGGGAATCAGCGGGATATGACCGACCTTCATCACCTGGTAGGGGGTGATGGGCGGCAGGATGTCGTCCGGGCGCCACACGCCGGCCAGGGTCAGGGCCACCAGGTGGGTGGAGTGGGTGTGCACCACGCCGCCCACGCCGGGATTGCGGTCATAGACCTGGCGATGCAGGGCCAGGGTCTTGGACGGCTTGTCGCCGGAGACCCAGTCGCCGTTCAGGCCGACCTTGGCGATGGCCGCCGGATCCAGGCGACCCAGGCAGGCATCGGTGGGGGTGATCAGCCAGCCGTCTTCCAGGCGGGCGCTGATGTTGCCGGCGCTGCCCACGGTGTAGCCGCGGGCATAGAGGCTGGCGCCGACGGTGCAGATCTCTTCGCGTAGCCGGGCTTCGGCGCTCATGGCTGTTCTCCCGCCAGCTGGCGCAGGGCCTTGGCGAAGAAGTCGCGACTGCCGAAATTGCCGGACTTGAGCGCCAAGGCCAGGGGTTCGCCCTGCACCTGGCCGAGGGTGGCCGGCACGCCCGGATCGATCTGGGCGCCGATGCGCAGGGCCTGTACGCCCAGGGCCTGGACCACGGCGCCGGAGGTCTCGCCACCGGCCACCACCAGACGGCGTACGCCGCGGTCGAACAGTCCGCGGGCGATCAGGCCGAGGGCGCGCTCCACCAGTTCACCGGCGCGCGCCACGCCCAGTTCGCGCTGGATGGCCTTGACCTCGTCGGCGGGGCTGGTGGCATAGATCAGCACGGCCTGGTCCTGTTCGCGCGCCCAGGCGAGGGCGGCGTCGATACTGTCGTCACCCTGGGCCAGCGCCAGTGGATCCAGGCGCAGGGCCGGGCGACCGGCTTCCAGCCAGGCGGCGACCTGGCCATTGGTGGCCTGGGACGCGCTGCCGGCCAGCACGGCTTGCCACCGGTGGGCAACTCCAGGGCGGCGGCGTCGTGCGCCTGCAGTAGACCGGCGCGGCGGAAATTCTCCGGCAGGCCCTGGGCGATGCCCGAACCACCGGTGACCAGGGGCAGCTCCGCACAGGCCGCGCCCAGGGTGTACAGATCGGCGTCGGACAGGGCATCGGCGATGGCCAGACGATGACCCGAAGTCCGGAGCTCGGCGATGGCCGCGCGCACGGCCTCGGGGCCCTTGGCGACCTGGTCGTAGCGCAGCAGCCCTACCTTGCCGCGACTCTGGGCCTGCAGCACCCGCACCAGGTTGGCATCGCTCATGGGCGTCAGCGGGTGGTGCTGCATGCCGGATTCGCTGAGCAGCTGGTCCTGTACGAACAGGTGGCCGCGAAACAGGGTGCGGCCGGTCTCCGGGAAGGCCGGGCAGGCCAGGGTGAAGTCGCAGTCCAGCGCCTCCTGCAGGGCCTCGGCCACCGGGCCGATGTTGCCTTCCGCGGTGGAGTCGAAGGTCGAGCAGTACTTGAAGAAGAACTGCCGGCAGCCACGCTGGCGCAGCCAGGCGAGGGCGGCCAGGGATTCGCTCACCGCCTCGGCGGCCGGCGTGGTGCGGGATTTCAGCGCCACTACCACGGCGTCGGCGGCCTCCAGTTCGGCGTCCGCCGCGGGCACGCCGATCACCTGCACGGTGCGCATGCCGCCGCGCACCAGCATGTTGGCGAGATCGGTGGCGCCGGTGAAGTCGTCGGCGATGCAGCCCAACAGCGGGCGGTTCTCGGTCGCGCTCATCGGGTTCACTCCGCGGCCTTGGGCAGCTCGATGCCCGGGAAGATCTTGATCACGGCCGAGTCGTCCTCACGACCGTAGCCGGCGGTAGAGGCCTGCATGAACATCTGGTGGGCGGTGGCCGACAGCGGCAGCGGGAATTTCGAGGTGCGCGCGGTATCCAGCACCAGGCCCAGATCCTTGACGAAGATGTCCACGGCGGACAGCGGGGTGTAGTCGGCCTTGAGGATGTGCGGCACGCGATTCTCGAACATCCAGGAGTTGCCGGCGCTGTGGGTGATGACTTCGTAGAGGGCCTCCGGATCGACGCCTTCGCGCAGGCCCAGGGCCATGGCCTCGGCGGAGGCGGCGATGTGCACCCCGGCCAGGAGCTGGTTGATGATCTTGACCTTGGAGCCCTGGCCGGGGGCGTCGCCCAGGCGATAAACCTTGCCGGCCATGGCGGCCAGGACCGCCTCGCCCTTGGCATAGGCTTCCGCGGTGCCGGAGGTCATCATGGTCATCTCGCCGCTGGCGGCCTTGGCTGCGCCGCCGGAGAGCGGGGCGTCCAGCAGCAGGATGCCGCGCTCGGCCAGGCGCTCGCCCAGCTCCACGGCGTAGGCCGGAGCCACGGTGGCGCAGGCGATCACCAGGCTGCCCGGACGCAGGGCAGAGGCGGCGCCGCCTTCACCGAACAGCACGGCTTCGGTCTGCTCGGCGTTGACCACCACGGTGATGAGGATGTCGCAGCTGTCGGCCAGGGCCGCCGGCGAGGTACAGGCCACGCCGCCTTCGCTGGCGAAGGCTTCCAGCACGCTGGCGCGCACGTCACAGGCATGCACGGCGAAGCCGGCCCGCAGCAGCGAACGGGCGACGCCCAGACCCATGGCCCCGAGGCCGATGACACCGACGTTGTCTTGCATCTTGTTGTTCTCCGTAAAAGGTCAGGCGAAGCCGGCCTGCCGCAGGCGGCGGGCGGCGTTGTAGATGTGCTGGCGGGCGGCGTTGGCGGCGGCCAGGGGATCGCCGAGACGAATGGCGGCGACGATGGCCTGGTGTTCTTCGTGCACCTGACGGGAGAAGTCCTCGCGCCGCGCCTCGTTGGTACGGGTGATGCGGGTGGCCGTCTCCAGGTACTGGCTGACGAATTCCAGGGTCCTGATGAAGTAGGGATTGCCGGTGGCCTGGGCGATGGTGCGATGGAAGGCCACGTCGGCGCGCACCCCGTCATGGCCGTCGGCGACCTCTTCGTCGATGGCGGCCAGGGCCTCGTCGATGGCGACCAGATCGGTCTCGCTGCGGTTGATGGCGGCTTCGGAGGCGATCTCGGCCTCGATGGCGCGCCGCAGGTCCAGCAGGTGGAAGACGCTGCCGGGCAGGCTGGCCTCGTCGGCGTCGATGCGCAGCGGGCGGATGCTGGCGTGGGCCGTGACGAAGATGCCGCGACCCTGCTGGGGCTGCAGCACGCCTTCGTTCTTCAGCCGCGAGATGGCCTCGCGCACCACGGTGCGGCTGACACCGAAGGCTTCGGAGAGCAGGGCTTCGCTGGGAATCTTGCTGCCGGGGGCGAAGACGCCGGCTTCGATCTTGTCCAACAGCTGCTGAGCGACGCTGTCGCTCAGCACATTGGCGGGAACCTTGGCGAACATGGAGACCTGCTTATGTGGTTGTAAGGTTGTCATACAGGTTGTAACGCTACTTTCGCACAGGCTTTTGCCGTTGTGTAGTGGTTTTGACGGAGGCACTACGGAATTTTTGTGATGGGTTCTACGGCTGGCAGATGCAGGCTAGAGCCACTGATAAGTGTTATAATATAACATTTACGGATGGAGGGCTGCCTCATGACCCCTGAAGAACTCCTGGCACAACCTGCCGAGGACTATATGAGCGAGGTCCAGCGGGAATTCTTTCGTCGACTGCTGCTGACCCAGCGTGGCGACCTGCAACGCCTGATCGACGAGCAGGTGGAGGACCTGCGCGGCCTGGACACTCACGGCGATCCGGCCGATGTCGGCAATGCCGAGCGGGAACGCCAGTGGCAACTGCGCCAGCTGGAACGGGAAAAGAAGCTGCTGGACAAGATCGACGAAGCCCTGGAGCGCCTGGCCCGCGACGACTACGGCTGGTGCGAGGAGAGCGGCGAACCCATAGGCCTTGCCCGCCTGCTGCTGAGACCCACCGCGACCCTCAGCGTGGAAGCCAAGGAGCGCCAGGAGCAGCGCGAGCGGCATCTGCAGTCGTCGTGAGGGGGCGGTAGCCGGGCTTTCCCTCACCCCAACCCTCTCCCAGGGGGAGAGGGGGTAAAGCGGACCCGTAGGTTGGGTTGAGACAGCTTCATCGTCGAAGCCCAACAGGCGGGTAGGGTGGAAAACCGCGCAGCGTTTGCCACGCGTTCAGGGGTTACCCTCACCCCAGCCCTCTCCCAGGGGAGAGGGGGCAAAGCGCACCCGTAGGTTGGGTTGAGACAGCTCCACCGTCGAAGCCCAACAGGCGGGTAGGGTGGAAAACCGCGCAGCGTTTGCCACGCGTTCAGGGGTTACCCTCACCCCAGCCCTCTCCCAGGGGGAGAGGGGGCAAAGCGCACCCGTAGGTTGGGTTGAGACAGCTCCACCGTCGAAGCCCAACAGGCGGCTAGGGTGGAAAACCGCGCAGCGTTTTCCACGCGTTCAATGGCTCAGGCATGACGGCTTTCCCTCACCCCAGCCCTCTCCCAGGGGGAGAAGAGGCAAAGCGAACCCGTAGGTTGGGTTGAAACAGCCCCATCGTCGAAGCCCGACAGCGCCCGGCACCCTTGGGCTTCGCTGGCGCTCGACCCGACCTACGAAAGCCGCTGCGCTTCGAACAATTCGCCTGGCCGCACGATCTGCTCGCGGGCGGCGATCAGCGGCAGGTCGCGGCTGCCGGGGCCGGTGCGGGCGACCAGGGCGTAGAGGGCGCTGACCGCATGGGACGCCGCGGCGGGTGTGGACTGGCCGTTGAGCAACTGGCCCAGCAGCACCGCGGAGAAGACGTCGCCCATGCCGTTGGGCAGCGGCTGCAGGTCCAGGTAGGGCGTCTGCACCAGCCAGGCATCCACGGCTTCCACTACCAGGGTGCTGAGGACGTCGGTGGGCAGGTCCGGGGTGCGCAGGCTGGTGATGACGATGGTCGTGGGGCCCGGTTGGCCGCGGCGACCGAGCAGCAGCCGGGCGGCGTTCACGGCGTCGGCGGTGTCGGCCAGCGGCTGGCCGTGCAGCAGCTCGAATTCGTACTGGTTGGGGGTGATCAGGCTGGCCTGTTCGATGGCGCGGCGGCGCAGGAAGTCGGGGATGCCGGGGCGGACGAAGATGCCGCGGCCGACGTCGCCCATCACCGGATCGCAGAGATACTGCAGGTCGCCGCGCTGACGGCGGATCTCCTGCACCACGCCGAGGATCACCTCGCCGATGGCGGCGTCGCCCAGGTAGCCGGAGAGCACCGCCACGCAGCGCTCCAGCACGCCGCGGGCGCGCAGGCCGTCGAGCACGTCGTGGATGTGTTCGGGCGGAAAGACCTGGCCCTTGAATTCGCCGTAGCCGGTGTGATTGGAGAATTGCACCGTGTTGACCACCACCGGCTGCAGGCCGAGCAGTTGCAGCGGCAGGGTGGCGGCGGCATTGCCGACGTGGCCGTAGGCGACATGGGACTGGATGGACAGCACCAGCGGCGGCTGGGCGGGCAGGGCGGCGGGCATGGCGATCTCTCGGGCGGCGGGCTCGGGGCAGGAGCCGGAAAGGTGGAGGCCTGCAGCTTACCCCAGCCCTTCCGGCGAACCCTAACCCGCCTGCGGCGGTCTGCATCGGCAGTGCAGATCGCTCCCGGCGCTGGCTACACTGGAGCGGCTGTCATTCGTCTCTAGCCCCAAGGAGAAACGGGGAATGTCCGAGCTTCGCTTCGCACGTCTGGTGTTGGGTCTGCAGGCCCTGGTCTGGTTTGGCCTCGCCCTGGCGCATTGGTTCTATCCCTACGAGATGGCCAATGCCCGCGGCATGGTACTGATGGATTCGGCGTCGGTGGCCGAGGCGCGGGTCTGGTACGGCGGCATGCAATTCGCCCTGGCGCTGTTCGCCGTGCTGGCCTTTCGCCGAGCGGAATGGCTGTCGGCCGGCCTGCTGCTGGTGGCCTTCGTGCAGCTGACGCTGTTCGTGGTGCGGCTGATCAGCGGCGTACTGGGCGAGTCGGCCACCGCCGAGCTGGATCTCTATTCCCAGGGCTATCGCCTGGTGATCGGCATCCTGGCGCTGCTGGCGCTGCGCGCCCACCGCCGCCACGAGCAGCGGGAGCTGGAGAACCGCCGCCTCTACCAGGGCCAGTAAGCGGACCGGCGCCAGCCGCTAGCGTCCGGGACGGGGCCGCGCGGTGTCGATCTGATCGCTGCGGCTCAGGCCCAGGGTCAGTTGGCGACAGAGGTCGAGGAATTCGACCATGGCCCCGGTCTGGTACTTCTGCTTGTGCCAGATGAAGCAGAACTGGCGACGCAGATCCAGGGTCGGCGTCGCGATGGGCACCAGGGTGCCGCGGGCGAAGGCATCGCGTAGCGCCAGCCGCGACAGGCAGCCGATGCCCAGCCCCGACTCCACCGCGCGCAGGATGGCCTCGGTGTGTTCCAGCTCCAGGCGCACGTCCAGCGGCTGGGCATGGTGCCGCATGGCCTGGTCGAAGGTCAGGCGGGTGCCGGAGCCCTGTTCACGCAGGATCCAGGCCTGGGCTTCCAGCTCGGCCTGGGTGGCCTGTCTGCCTGCCAGGGCGTGTCCGGGCGCGCAGAACGCCACCAGTTCGTCCTCGATCCAGGGTTGCACCTCCAGATCCGGATGCTGGCAGTCGCCCTCGATCAGGCCGAGATCGATGTCATGGTTGGCGATGCGCTGCACCACGCTGGCGGTGTTGTGCACGTGCAGCCGCACCCGGCAGTCGGGATGGCGCTGCATGAAGTCGCCCAGCAGTAAGGTGGCCAGGTAGTTGCCGATGGTAAGGGTCGCGCCGACCTCCAGGGAACCGAAGCCGGTCTTGCCGCGCAGCAGGTTTTCCACCTCGGCGCTGCGATCGAGTAGGGCCACCGCCTTGGGCAGCAACTGGCGCCCCAGGGCGTTGAGCGTCAAACGCTTGCCGGCGCGGTCGAACACCCGGCAGTCGAATTGCCGTTCCAGTTCGCCGAGGGCGGTACTGGTGGCCGACTGCGACAGACTGAGCGCCTCGGCCGCCCGGGAAACGCTTTCCTGGCGGGCCACGGCGACGAAGACCTCGAGTTGACGCAACGTAAATCTCATATCTGCCTTTTGGATAACCTATATTCGAATTATTCATTTCACGGATATTTTCCCCCTCTATAAACTGTCGCGCAATTTCTATCCAGCCCCGGGCTGTACCGATTTTTCCTGGAGTCATCGATGAGCAACCTGTACACCGAGCGCGTCCTGAGCGTTCATCACTGGAACGACACCCTGTTCAGCTTCAAGACCACCCGCAATGCGGGCCTGCGTTTCGAGAACGGTCAGTTCGTGATGATCGGCCTGGAGACCGAAGGCGGTCGTCCGCTGATGCGTGCCTACAGCATCGCCAGCCCCAACTATGAAGAGCACCTGGAGTTCTTCAGCATCAAGGTGCCGGACGGCCCCCTGACCTCGCGCGTGCAGCACCTCAAGGAAGGCGACAACCTGATGGTCAGCCGCAAGCCCACCGGCACCCTGATCCTCAGTGACTTGAAGCCCGCCAAGCACCTCTATCTGCTGAGCACCGGCACCGGCATGGCGCCCTTCCTGAGCACCATCCAGGATCCGGAGACCTACGAGCGCTTCGAGAAGGTGATCCTGGTCCACGGCGTGCGCTACGTGAACGAGCTGGCCTACGCCGACTTCATCACCAAGACCCTGCCGGAGCACGAATTCATCGGCGACCTGGTCCGCGAGAAGCTGATCTACTACCCCCTGGTCACCCGCGAGGAATTCCGCAACCAGGGTCGTCAGACCGACCTGATGCGCAGCGGCAAGCTGTTCGCGGACATCGGCCTGCCGCCGATCAATCCGCAGGACGACCGCGCCATGATCTGCGGCAGCCCGAGCATGCTGGACGAGACCAGCGCCGTGCTGAACGAATTCGGCCTGACCATCTCGCCGCGCATGGGCGATCCGGGCGACTACTTGATCGAGCGCGCCTTCGTCGAGAAGTAACGCGACCCGGCTCCCCGAAAACCCGCCCTCCGGCGGGTTTTTCGTTTCCGCGGCCCGGTGGGCTGAACTCCCCCGGCGCCGGACCGGTCGGTTGCTGCAAGGCGTGTCATGGCGACACGCCATTGCCGGGAGCCCCCATGAAGCCCTATGTGATCTGCCATATGATGTCGTCGGTCGACGGTCACGCCCTCACCGACGGCTGGGACCGCGCTGTCAAGAAACAGGCCGATGCCACCTACGAGCGCCTGGCCGAGCGCTTCGAATTCGACGCCTGGGCCTGTGGCCGGGTGACCATGGAAGAGATCGCCCACGGCGAGGGCTATCCCACCGGCGTCGCCCAGGCGCCCATTCCGCGTACCCACCATTTCGCCCGGCGCGATGCCGCGAAGTACGCCATCGCCATCGATCCCCAGGGCAAGGTGGCCTGGAAGAAGAATGAGGCCCTGGATTCCCATGTGGTGGCAGTGCTCACCGAAGGGGTCAGCGACGACTACCTGACGCACCTGCAGAACATCGGCGCCTCCTATGTCTTCGGCGGCAAGGACGAACTGGATCTGAGCGCCGTGCTGGAGCTGCTGAACGCCGAACTGGGCATCGAGCGACTGGTGGTGGAGGGCGGCCCCCACGTCAGCGGCTCCTTTGTCGCCGCCGGCCTGGTGGACGAGATCAGCGTACTGATCATCCCGCTGGTGGATGGCCGCGGTGCCCATCCGGCCTCCTTCGAGATCGCCGAGCAGGCCTGGCAACAGCCGCTCTACCTCAAGCTGGACGCGGCCGAAGCCCAGGACGACGGCAGCGTCTGGCTGCGTTATCGCCGCGGCTAGCCGAGCGCCTTGGCCAGGGCCAGGGCGTCGGCATCCGCTTCCGCCTGGGCCTCTGCCTGGGCCTGCAACGGACAGACCCCGCTGGCATAGCGGGCGATCACCTCGGGCACCTGGGCCAGGGGCACCGGGCGGCTGATGTGGTAGCCCTGGATGAAGTCGCAGCCCAGGGCGCACAGCAGCCGTAGCTGCTCCAGGTGTTCGACGCCCTCGGCGGTGACCTTGAGCTTGAGCGGTCGGGCCATGCCGATGATGGCCTGGACGATCTGGTGATCGGCATTGCCCTCGGCCAGCCCGGTGACGAAGGAGCGATCGATCTTCACGGTGTCGATCGGCAGGCGCTTGAGATAGGCCAGCGAGGAGTAACCGGTGCCGAAGTCGTCGATGGACACCGTCACGCCCAGGTCGCGGATGCGCTGCAGCAATTCGGCGGTGGGCTGCACGTTTTTGACCAGGGCGTTCTCGGTGACCTCCAGCTCCAGACGTCGCGGCGATAGCTGGTGGTCGTCCAGGCGCCAGGCGATCTGCCCGGGCAGGGCGTCGTTGCTCAGGCTGAGCGCCGAGCAATTCACCGCGATGCGCAGGTCCGCCAGGCCGGCGGCGCTCAGCTCGGCCAGGTCCTGGCAGGCGCGCTTGAGCACCCAGGCGTCCAGCTCCTCGATGAAACCGTTGGCCTCGGCCACGCCGAGAAAGCAGTTGGGCGCCAGCATGCCCAGGCGCGGATGATCCCAGCGGATCAGGGCTTCGGCCTTGTCCAGCTGGCCGCTGGCGACGTCGAGGATCGGTTGGTAGTAGAGCTGCAGGCCGCGTTCCTCGACCAGCGCCTCGCGCAATTCGGCTTCCAGCTCCAGTTGCAGCGAGATCTTCTCGCGCAGGGTCTCGTCGAAGAAGCTGTAGGTGTTGCGGCCATTGCCCTTGGACAGATAGAGCGCGAGATCCGCGCTCTTGAGCAGTTCTTCGCAGCAGCCGCCGTCGCGGGGATAGAGGCTGATGCCGATGCTGGTGGTCATCACCAGGGTGCGGTTGCCGATGGTGACCGGATTGCGCAGCCGCTCCAGGATGCGCTGGGCCAGGTGCCGGGCTTCGTCGGGGCCGGCGAGGCTGGCGAGGATGCAGAATTCGTCGCCGCCGAAGCGGGCCACCAGATCGCCTTCGCGCACCGCGTCGCGAATGATCCTGGCCATGGCCACCAGCAACTGGTCGCCAGCGTCGTGGCCGAGGCTGTCGTTGATGCGCTTGAAGTGATCGATGTCGAGAAACATCACCCCCAGGCTGCGCCCCTGCTGGGCGTGGCGTTCGAGGATCTCGGCGAAGGCCTGGTTGAAGGCGCGGCGATTGTGCAGGTCGGTGAGGGGATCGTAGTGCGCCGCCTGTTGCAGCGAGGCGCGGGCTTCGTCGAGCTGGCCGACCAGGGAATTGACCCGCTCCAGGTCGTTTTCCTTGCGCTGCAGCTGGCGATCCGCCCAGGCCGCGCCCAGGCCGCCGATCCCCAGGAGCAGGGCGATGATGGCGATGCCGACGCCGAGCTGCCAGGAATTGCTGGCGCCCTGCAGGGTGCTTTCGGTCTCGGCGGGGGCGATCAGCACCATGGACCACATGCCGGTGAAATGCATGGCGGCGATGGCCAGGCCCATCACCAGGGCGGTGGCGATGCGCAGCCAGCGATAGATGCCGGTGTAGTGGCGGCGAAAGATCTGGATCAGTTGCAGGGCGGCGAAGCTGGCCCCTACGGCGATGCCGATCGACAACAGGAAGGGCAGCGGGCGATAGAGCACCACCGCCTCGGTATGTACCGCGGCCATGCCGGTGTAGTGCATGAGCACGATGCCCAGGCTCAGCACCGTGCCGGCCTTGAGCCGCTGACCCAGGGTGAGGTCGGGCTGACTGAGGGCGGGCATGGCCATGAGTCCGGCCAGCACCACGATCAGTAGCGAGGCCACGGTGATGAAGAGGTCGTAGTGCACCCGGGTGGGCACGGTGAAGGCCAGCATGGCGATGAAGTGCATGCCCCAGACACCAAAGCCAAAGCTCAGGGCGCCCATCAGACTCCAGGCACGCCGCCGCGCCAGGGTACGGGTCTGGCCGATGCGCTCGGCGAACACTAGGGTGACGTAGCAGGCACTGACCGCGACGAGATAGGCGAGCGTCACCAGCCAGCCATCATGCTGGCCGTGCAGGTGCACCTGCTCCTGGGCAAGAGGGGCGACAAGGAAGTCGAGTCCCAGCCAATTGTTCATTCCGTGGCCTCGGCAGGAAGTCTGGCGCGGCTGGATGAAGACGGCCCGGCGGGATCTCCGTCCGGGTAGGTTTCACCACGGCAACCTGCGCTCTGAGGTTAGCTTGCCTTGCCCTATCGGCGTGGTGAAGAGGGGCTTGAGGCCAGCGTCATGCAGTTAGCGCGCGAGGTGTTTTTGAAGCGGAAAAGTCACTTCGCCACCCGGCAGACGCAGGTCAGGGAAGCGCTCTGGATAGCTAGCTAGCGACTTTTTGATATCACCTGGCTAGCATGATGACCGTTCGTCGAACAGGGTGCTGACGAACGGTCACGGAAGCGGGAAACCGGCCAAAAAGGGCCGACGTGAAAGGATTCAGCTGACCACCCGGTAGCAGGGCTCGTAGGCCGCGCCGCCCGGCAGCTTCATGCGGTGCTGCTCGACGAAGGCCTGCAGCAGCCGATCCAGCGGACGCATGATGTCGGGATCGCCATGGATCTCGTAGGGCCCGCGCTCCTCGATCAGCTGGATGCCCTTGGCCTTGACGTTGCCGGCAACAATGCCGGAAAAGGCGCGGCGCAGGTTGGCGGCCAGCTCATGGGGCGGCACGGCATGGGTCAGCTGCAGCGCGGCCATGTTCTCGTGGGTGGGGTCGAAGGGACGCTGGAAGCTTTCCTCGATGCGCAGCAGCCAGTTGAAGTGGAAGGCGTCGTGGCGCTCGCGACGGAATTGCTTGACCGCCTTGAGGCCCTGGGCCATCTGCCGGGCCACCTCGACCGGATCGTTGACTACGATCTGATAGTGGCGCTGGGCGGCTTCGCCAAGGGTGGCACCGATGAAGGCGTGCAGCTGCTCCAGGTAGGGCGCGGCGCTCTGCGGCCCGGTGAGCACCACCGGGAAGGGGATGTCCCGGTTGTCCGGGTGCATGAGGATGCCCAGCAGGTAGAGGAACTCCTCCGCCGTGCCGGCGCCGCCCGGGAAGATGATGATGCCGTGACCCGCGCGGACGAAGGCCTCCAGGCGCTTCTCGATGTCGGGCAGGATCACCAGTTCATTGACGATGGGATTGGGCGCCTCGGCGGCGATGATGCCTGGCTCGGTAAGGCCCAGGTAGCGACCGCCCTGCAGACGCTGCTTGGCGTGGGCGATGGTGGCGCCCTTCATCGGCCCCTTCATCACGCCCGGGCCGCAGCCGGTGCAGATGTCCAGGCTACGCAGGCCGAGTTCGTGACCGACCTTCTTGGTGTACTTGTATTCCTCGGTGCTGATGGAGTGACCACCCCAGCACACCACCATCTTCGGCTCGACGCCCGCGCGCAGGGTGTGGGCGTTGCGCAGCAGGTGGAAGACGTAGTCGGTGATGCCTTCGGAGCTTTCCAGATCGATGCGCAGGCTGCTCTGTTCGCTCTCGGTGTAGACGATGTCGCGCAGGGCGCTGAACAGCATCTCGCGGGTGCTGGCGATCATCTCGCCGTCGACGAAGGCGTCGGCCGGGGCGTTGATCAGTTCCAGGCGTACGCCGCGGTCCTGCTGATGGATGCGGATCTCGAAGTCCTGGTAGGCCTCGAGGATGGTCTTGGCGTTGTCGCTGTGGGCGCCGGTGTTGAGGATGGCCAGGGCGCACTGGCGAAAGAGCTGGTAGAGGTTGCCCGAGCCGGCGGCGCTGAGCTGCTGGACCTCGCGCTGGGAAAGGGTCTCCAGGCTGCCCTTGGGGCTGACCTGAGCGTTGATGACCTGTCTGCTTGGAGCCATAGATGCTTCCCTATCGGTGATACGGCCGAACGGCGGCCGTAGCCGGGTGCGGATCGCCTCATGCGATCCGGCAATGTCATTGTTGGGGCCTTGGCCGCCGGAATGCAAACCGGGCGGCGTCAGGACGCCGCGGTCACATCCAGCACCCGGATCTGATGCGCGGTCGGATAGTGCCAGTGCACCTCCACATCCCAGAGGCGCACCCCGTAGCGGCGCTCGGGCGCCGGCACCTGGTAGGCCGGCCGGGGGTCCTGGGCCAGGCACTGCTCGATCAGCTCGGCCAGGGGCTCGCCCAGGCGCTGGCCGTGGGCCTCGGCCTGGACCCGCGCCGCATCCGCCCAGCCCACCGCCAGGGCTGGCGGCGGCGCCTCGGCGATGGCGTTGCGGGCGCCCGGCGGGCTGTCGGCGTAGGGGACATAGGGCTTGATGTCCAGCACCGGGGTGCCGTCGAGCAGATCGATCCCCGAGAGCAGCAGCCGCCCCGGTTCCAGGCCGTCGAGGCGGACTACCGACTGGCCGATGCCGTTGGGCCTGTGGGTGGCGCGGGTGGCGAAGACGCCCAGGTAGCGATTGCCCCCCAGGCGCGGTGGCCGCACCCGCAGGCGCGGCTGGCTTTCCAGCGCCTGGTGGAAGAGGAACAGCAGCCAGACATGGCTGACGCCTGCCAGGCCCTCCACCGCCTCGGGCCGGTCGAAGGGCGGCAGCAGTTCCAGCACGCCACGGGCGGCCGGGGCCAGCGCGGGTTGCCGGGGAATGGCGAATTTCTCCTTGAAGCAGGAGCGGACGTGGCCGATGGGGGTGACGCTGTACTGCATGGGGCGGGGCCGTCTGACGCAGGGCCGGTCATTATGCCCTGCCCGAAGCCTCCGCGACCGCCGCGGCCGACGCCTCGCCGGCGTTGCGGCGCACCCCGCGCAGATTCATCGCCGCCAGGCCCAGCTGCAGCACGATCAGGGCATAGGCCTCGGCCTGCAGGCCCCAGGCGATCCACAGGCCGTTGCTCAGCAGGAAGACCCAGAAGCCGAGGTTGCGCCGGCCCTGGCGCTGGGAGGCCACCAGCCAGGCGGCGAGCAGGGTGATGGCCATGGCCGGCCATTGCAGCAGATCGAGCGCTTCCATGGAGAACCTTCAAAAGAATGACTAATGAAGGTGAGCCTTGGAAAGCGTTTCGAGTTCCGGGCGCCGGATTCAGGGCGCCGGGTGGCGCGCTCGGGCGTAGGCGATGAAGCCGTCGATATCGGCGCTGCACAGGTGTTCGCCGGCAGCCAGGATCTCGGCTTCGGGCCAGTCCCACCAGGCGATGTCGAGCAGCGCCTGGCAGGTGGCCTCGGCAAAGCGCCACTTGATGAAGCGTGCCGGATTGCCGCCCACCACCGCATAGGGCGGTACGTCGCGGGTGACCACGGCACCGGCGGCCACCACGGCGCCATGGCCGATGGTGACGCCGGAGAGGATCAGCGCATCGGTGCAGATCCAGCAGTCGCTGCCGATCACCACGTCGCCGCGGGTGCCGCCGTAGTCCCTGATGTGAGCCAGATCGTCGACGAAGGCGGGGAAGGGATAGGTGGTCACCCAGTCCAGCCGGTGCAGGCCGCCGAGGAGGATGCGCACGCCCTCGGCGATGGAGGTGTAGCGACCCAGGCGCAGGGTGGCGCCTTCCTTGAGATCGAACACCTTTGGCGCACCATAGGTGCCGGCGCCGATCTCGTAGTCGGGCAGCTCGCGGCGCAGGCGCGCCGTGCGCTGATGCAGGCGGGGCAGGGCGGCCAGGGCCTGGCGTTCACGTTTCTTGCGCAGCTTGTCGAGAAAACCCATGGCGATGCCCTGGCGAAAAGTATCCGGCAGGATACCGAAGCGCCCGGGCCGCGCTCAATCGTCGGGGTCGGGTTGATCGCCCGCGAGCACCGGCAGGCCCAGCTGGTCGGCGAGATCCTGGAGATCACTGGCTTCCAGATCCCAGCCGCCGCTGGACACCTCGCCACCCGCCGGGCCCTTTTCCCGGGGGCGCTGGATGAAGGAGGTGGCCAGCCCCAGCTCCTTGGCCGCCTGCAGGTCGCCGTTGTGGGCAGCGCAGAGCATTACCTGTTCCGGTTGCAGGTCGAGCAGGGCGCAGGCGCCCAGATAGACCTCCGCGGCCGGCTTGTAGCGCTGGAAGAGATCGGCGCCAAACAGCATGTCCCAGGGCAGTCCGGCATGGCGGGCCATGTCCAGCAGCAGGCTGACGTTGCCATTGGACAGGGCGCAGACCGGATAGCCCTGGCGCAGCCGCGTGAGACCCGGCACGGCATCGGGCCAGGGGGTCAGCTGGTGCCAGAGGCGATTGATCCAGGCCACCTCGGCGGTGGTCAGGCCCACCAGCCCATGGCGTGGCAGCAATTCGTCCAGCGCCAGGCGATGGACCTCGTCGAGGGGCAGCCAGGGCAGGCTGCGGGCGGCGATCTGCGGCAGGATGGCCTCGTAGGCTTCGGCACGCCAGGCATCGGCCAGCCGCTCCCAGTCGCCCCGGACGCCATGCTTGGCCGACAGCCCCTGCAGGCCCTCGACCAGGCTGCCGCGCCAGTCCACCACGGTGCCGAAGACATCGAAAAGTAGCGCCCGAACGGTCGTCGTCATGGGTAGACTCCTGCGGAAGGTTGTCTCCACCAGACGGAGCACGCATGACCGGGGTTCCCCCGGAGTGCCCGAAGGTCACCTCTCGCCAAAGGATCCCTGCATGACACTGCGTCACCTCAGCCACTGGGTGTTCGACCTGGACGGCACCCTGACCCTGGCGGTACACGACTTCGCCGCCATTCGCCGGCACCTGGGCATTCCCGAGCAGGCCGACATCCTCCACCACCTGGCCGAGCTGCCGGCCACCGAGCGCGAGGCCAAGCACGCCTGGCTGTTCGAGCACGAACGCGAACTGGCCGTCGCCGCGCGCCCGGCACCGGGTGCGGTGGCCCTGATCCGTCGCCTGCACGAAGAGGGTCGCCCGCTGGGCATCCTCACCCGCAATGCCCGCGACCTGGCGCTGCTGACCCTGGCCGCCATCGGCCTGGAGGACTGCTTCGATCCGCCTGCCGTGCTGGGGCGCGACGAGGCGGCGCCCAAGCCCGATCCGGGTGGCCTGCTGCGGCTGGCCGACCTCTGGCAGGTGGC
>Ga0157369_10003542_pt1 | contig 18548 bp, 15 predicted proteins | sample C25metaG_FD_113461 | JGI IMG/M metagenome (GOLD analysis project Ga0157369, IMG submission 113461) | Corn rhizosphere microbial communities from Kellogg Biological Station, Michigan, USA - C2-5 metaG | ecosystem: Host-associated > Plants > Roots > Rhizosphere > Soil | place: USA: Michigan... | reverse complement strand
GCGGGGAGCGCCGGACGGCTTCATCGCTGCGCGGATACCTGTCGGCCTTACAGACACAAAAGACCGCGGCCGCGTTTCGGCTTGAAAACCTTCGCTACGTCGCGACGGCGCTTCCAGTCCGAACAGTGGCCGGGAATAACTTGCAGCGCGTGTACTGGCGCTATGGACTGGCTGCCCCAGCCCTGATGCCGTTCGTTGGCGTTCGGGTGCGTCGACGCCGAATCCCCGGTGAGGAAATGCTTCGACACGGACCAGAAGATGCCCTGCCCCTGATACCCCGTGACTCTAGCGCGCAGGAAGCCGTCTTCTTCGAGTTTATTGGCCAGGTATTGCGCCGGAGCCACCCGTCGATTGGAAAACAGACCGCTGTAACCCGACGGATTCGCCTCGAATTTGCGGCGCGTTTTGGCGTCGGCCGATTCCCAGGAAAGCAAACGGAAGGACCCGACGTGGGGCGCCTGGCCCTCGGAAATGAAGTGCTGGGCAAGGTCTTGCGATATATCGGCCAAGCGAGTTTCAGCCGGCGCTTGCGAGCGGTCCGTGCTCAACACATCCGATCCCGCGCTGCCGTACAGCGGGATATAGATCTTCGTATTCGCGAGCTGCCGCGTCACTATCGCCTGCCTTTGCGCTTCATTCCCCTGCTGGGCGCCAACAGTAGTCAGAAGGTCCAAGCCTTCGATTCGGGTCGCTTCCGCCGCCGCTAGATAAAACGAGCGCTCCCTGACGATGAAACGCTGCTCGTCGAGAGCGTTTTGAACTTCCTCCCGCTCGCCGTCGGACAGCGAATCGCTTTGCAACGCTTGCTCGCTCGTGCGGCACGCTTGGCGCGCCTCTTCTATCTCCTCGCGGAGTGCGCGCATTCGTTTTACGCGGGCCGCCTTTAACGCCTTTTTCACTTCGTCGTTCGGCGCGATCAACGGGATGGGACCGCGGGGCTTGACGGTGGACGCGTCGATCCACTTCGCTAGTCGACGCACGTTTTCCTCGAGCGCGAACTCGAACGTGTCGCCCTCGCCGCTCGGTGCATACATATAGGCGTGCTCGTAGCGCAGTCTTTTGCGCCGCCGATCGGGGTCGGTCGGCTCGAAAACCATCGCCACCTCGCTACGACGAACGACGTCCGTCGTCACGCCGTCGCTCTGGACAGCACTGCGCAAGGCGAAAGACGCTTCCGGCAGCGATACGTCCGCGTTCCATATCGATTCGACGTATACGCTGGCCTGGCGAAGATAATCGGGGATAGAAATCCCTAGTCCCTGATAGCCTGTCACTCGCGGGCGGGCGAACCCGACGGCCTTCATTTTGTCTGCGAGCCGCTGAGCCGGAATTTCTTCGGTATCCAAAGGAAACCCGTAGTATCCGCGCGGATAGGAGATGAACTGACGGCGCGGCGCCACGTCGCCGGATCCGCACGACAGAAGCCGAACAGAGCCGATCTTCCGACTCAGTCCGAGTGCCTTCCAATGCGCTGGTAGCGCGGCGATCAGAAAATGGCTCGAAGGGCCGCCATCCCCTGTCGACAGGTATTCATAGCCCCACGCGCCGTGGTGCACCACTTCAAGTTTGGTGTTTTCCGGCTCGTCGAGCGTTTTGAGAGCGCCTGGACCGAGAACGCGCGTAAGTTTCGCCGCATCCAGCCTTTCCTGAGCGTTGTTGAACTCCGCCGTCAGGCGGGCAGCCTCTTCGGCCCCCTGGTTCGCCCCCCGAGCGCACCGATGCAAGGCGATCTCTAGTCTAGTAAGCTTCTGCGCCTCGCTCTGAATCGACTGCAGACGCAGGTCTTTTAATACGGCCGCGGCCTCTTCGCTACCCGCGATAACAGGGATGGGACCGCGCGCAGCGGGTTTTCTCGTCCGTTTCGTCCGCAGGCGGCGCAGGTTTTCTGAAAATACCTGAAACCAAGTATCTCCTTCGCCTCGATGCGCATACATGAAGGCGTACTTAAAGCGCGGTTTGCTATCGCTACGCTGCGTTGCCGATGTCGGTGGCATACCGCCCCTCCCCAATCGCCTAGTCGTCGCGAGGACACGCGTCGCGCCGACATCCTCGGGCGCCCATGGCATCACCCATTCAGAGGTACGGCAACACCTGCTTTGGCCTCGGCGTAAAGCCTTTCGCTACCTCACTGCGGCGCCGGACCGTCTCCTCGTTGAAAACTGGGCCAACTTGCCGCAGCGCCGATCGACCCCGTGGCGTCATCCCAATGCTTTGAAGGTGCGAGCGACCGCTCGCAATGTGAACGCGCGTTTGGAACCCGGTTCGGTGGCTTAGCTCCCGGCTGCCGGCGGCGCCGTGACCCCATACGGAGAGCTTGGTATCCAACGGATCGAGCGAACCAAGTTCCTTAGGTTCGAGGATCGAGGTGGCGGAGATGACTTCGCGTTCGAGTGCGCGGTCATCTCGGCTGCCTCGGCTGCCTCGCCTGCTGCCAGCTTCGCGTCAGCGTTCGCGACCTTTGTGCTTTCGTAGCGGACGAGCATCCTCCGGCATCCCCTCTCCCGAAAAAGCGAGCTCAGCCGCGTCGGCATGCTTCACAGCGGCTCGATCCCACGGTCATCGCAACCCTCGCCGTCGAGTCATCGTACTCGGACAGCCGGCCGCTGGGGCACCATCGCGATCCGAGACACGCTCCTCATCCCACAGAGTGAGCGCAGACGCGACAGCAGCCCGTTGTCGCGAACCCAAGCGGGCCGCCGCAAACGAATCTCACTCCACGCTTGCCCAAGCCATTTCCCGCAGCTTGGAGCGCAGCCGCGCAACCGCCTGGCTATGCAATTGGCAAACGCGCGATTCGCTCACTTCCATCACCGCGCCGATCTCGCGCAGATTCATCCCGCGCTCGTAATACAGCGACATCAGCAACTTCTCGCGTTCCGGCAACTTGTCGATCGCTTCGACCAGCGCCGCGCGCAAGCTCTCGTCGAGCAGCGCCGAGAGCGGGTCCGTATGGTCGACGCAGTAGCGGTCGAGGAACGGTTCGTCGTCGGCCGAGCGGTCGAAGTCTTCGTAATAGATCAACTGGCTGCCGTGCAGATCCTGCAGCATCGACTGGTACGAGTCGAGCGGCATCTGCAGATGGTCCGCCACCTCGGTCTCGCTCGCCGAGCGGCCGAGCCGTTGCTCGACTTGATGCACGGCCGATTCCACTTCGCGCGACGTCTTGCGCAAACTGCGCGGCAACCAATCGTTGTTGCGCAACTCGTCGAGCATTGCCCCGCGGATGCGCTGACTCGCGTACGTCTCGAACTGCGCGCCCTGATCTTCCTTATAGCGACTCGCCGCGTCGAGCAAGCCGATCATGCCCGCCTGAATCAGGTCGTCAAGATCGACGCTCGCCGGCATTTTCGCCACGAGTTGCAAACCAAGCCTGCGCACCAGCGGTGCGTATTGCGTCAAAACATCCATCTGGGACATTTTCCCTTGAGCGTTGTACATCGAGGGCCCCCTTTTCCTTGTCCCTAACGTTTCAAGCATGTTGGCGCGCGGCCACGGTGTCGGCCAGCGCCGACGCCGGCATCGCCGTGCGCACCGAAGCCTCGGCGCGCGGCGAACACAACGCCGGGCGCATCGGCCAATACAACATTTCAGAAGCAACGTGACGGTAGTCACGCGCCGATTGCGCCGACGGATAGGCGTCGACGACGCAGCGCCGCAGCTCGAGCGATCGCTCCATCAACGGATCGGCCGCCACGCACCCGGCATCTTCGATCGACACCGACAAGTACCGCGCCGCCACTTCGGCGAGGTTCTCGAACGTCGTGTGCGCATCGGCCAAGCTCGATACGTGATTGACGAGCACGCGAAACTGCGCGATCGCATGCTCGAGATGCAAGCGCTTCATGCAGGCATACGCTTCCGTGATGGCTTGCGCCGCCACGCGCGTGACGATCATCACGTCGTGCGCCTGCGCCGCGAGCGGCGAGAGCGCCCCTTGCCGGTCGAGCCGCGCATCGACGAGCACGACGTCGGCCGGGCCGGCGAGCAGCATGCCGAGCTGTGCGCCGCTGTAACCCGCGCAGTTCTCGTGCGATGCAGCCAACACCGAAAAACCCAACTCGTGGCGCGCGCACGCCGCATCGAGCGCAACCTCGCCGTCGAGCACGGCGCGCAGCGAACCCGCCCCGCGCACGCCGCCGAGCATCGTCGACACGCTGTTTGCGCCCAGCCGCTCGTCGATCACGAGCACATCCTTGCCGAGCGCGGCCAGCGCCGCGGCCAAGTTGACCACCGTCGACGTACAGCCGACGCCCACCGGGCCGCCCGTAACCGCAACGACACGCGAACCGCTCTTAGCGAGCAGCCTGCGCAGCCCCTCTGCCTGATCGGTGACTTGTTTAACCAAAGCGGACCTCGTGCAGCTCGGCGCTCGTGCGGCTCGACAGCGCCGAGAGCAGTGCAGGAATATCGTCGTCTTGCGGCACGAACTGCGAGCCGTCGCGCGGAATGCAGAACGCGCTCTTGATCAAGAATTTCTTCGCCGCGACGTAAAGGTTCTCCGGCACTTTCTGCCCCGTCGACACGTAGTGCACGGGCAGCTTGTAGCGGATCACCGTATCGAGCACGCCGCCCAGATTCGTCGCTTCGTCGAGCTTGGTCAGAATGCACCCGGCCAATTCGGGCTGCCCCTCGGCGCTGCTGTAGGCCTGCACCACTTCGTTGAGCGTGTCGCCGTGGCTCGTCGCATTGAGCAGCAACAGCCGCTGCACCGGCAGCCCGGCGCCGCACAGCATGGCGATCTGGTCCGAGACCGTGCGGTCGCGCTGGCTCATGCCGATCGTGTCGATCAGCACGATGTGTTTGTTGCGCAGCTCGGCCAGCGCCAGTTGCAAATCCGCGCCGTCCTTCACCGCATGCACCGAGACGCCGAGAATCTTGCCGAAGATGCGCAGCTGCTCATGGCCGCCGATGCGATAGCTGTCGGTCGTCAGAAGCGCCACCTTGCTCGCGCCGAAGCGCATCACGCAACGTGCGGCAAGCTTGGCCGTCGTGGTGGTCTTGCCCACGCCCGTCGGCCCCATCAGCGCGAACACGCCGCCGCGCTCCATCAGCGAGTCTTCGTTTTCGAGCACGGGCAGGTTCGAGCCCAGCACTTGGTGCACCCACTCCATCCCGGCATCGAAGTTCTCGACTTCCGGCATGTGGTCGACCACCATGCGCACGAGTTGGGCCGAGAAACCTGCCGAGAACAGCGCCTTCGTCACTTCGCCTTGCACCGGGCTGCGCCGCTGGCGCTCGCCCCACGTCAGTCCGGCGAATTGCTCTTCCATCATGCCGCGCATCGCCGACAGCTCGCTCATCACCGTCTGGTTGACGATTTCCTCCACGCGCGCGCGGATCGCCTCGGCCATTGCCTCGGTGTCTTGCGCGGCCGGGCCTTCGAATGCGGGCTTGGTCACGCGCGGCGCCGCGCGGCGGGCTGCCACGCGGGCCGCTTCGTGTGCCCACTCGGGCACTTGCGCCGTCTCGAGTTCCTCGGGCGAGAGCACGCGGCCCGGCGCGCCGAGGCCCTTGGCCGCCGCTGCGGACGGCGTCATGGCGTGCGCGCGCGAGCTGTGCGCGGGGCGCTCGTTTTGGGTCGCGATGCGGTGCGCGTGATCGATCAGCCACGGGTTGGATTCGCCCAGCGTGCGGGCATCGCCGCCGGCATCGGCAGCGCTCGTCTGTGCGCCGCCCGCCGTACGGCCGGCTGCCGACGCGCCCGATGCCGCGGCGCGCTCGGCCATCGCGGCGCGCTCGTTCGTACGCGGCGCGGCGATGGCGCCTGCATCGGTTGCAGCCGGACGGCTCGTTTCGTTGCCGTTCGCGCCCACTTCGGGGCTCGCGCCGAACACGGCCGAGAACACATCGGGCATCCCGTTCGCGTAGGGGTTGGAGGACATCGCGCGCGGCTGAGGCGCGGCGGGCGCGGGCTGCGTGGCCGGGCTTGCCGAGCCGCTCGCGTACGGATTGGCGGTCGACGCGAAGCCGAGGTTGTGCGTTGCGCTTTGCGTCGTCGCTTCGCCCGCGTCGGGCGTAATGTGCGCGAAATCGGTGTCGGCCAGCGCGACGATTTCGACGGTGCCGTCCTCATTGGTCCGGTTCGACAACACGACGGCGTCCGCACCGAGGGCTTCACGCACGAGGCGCAGTGCGTCGCGGCTCGTTGCGCCGATGAATTTACGAATGTTCAAGCTTGACCCCCAATGAGGTTAACGACTTTGATCGTGCGCGTCTCGGGCACTTCGGCATACGAGAGCACTTTCAATTGCGGTAGGCTGCGACGCAGGAATCGCGCGAGCATCGCGCGAAGCGCGTGCTGCACGAGCAGCACCGGAGGCAGCCCGGCGTTTTGTTGACGGGTGATCGCCCTATGCGTCGCCGTCAGGAGCGTGTGCGCGAGGCCCGGCTCGAGGCCGGGGTTCGCACCCGTCGAGAGCGCTTGCGACAGCACGCGCTCGAGATTCGAATCGAGGCCCATCACCTGCATTTCGTTCGCGCCCGGATACCACTGCTGCGTGATCGCGCGGCCCAGGGCCAGGCGCACGCTCGCGGTCAGGTCGTGCGCGTCGGTCTGCTTGCCGGCGTGCTCGGAGAGCGCTTCGAGGATCGTGCGCATGTCGCGAATCGGCACCCCTTCCTCGAGCAGGTTCTGCAGCACCTTTTGCAGCGTCGTGAGCGAAAGGGTCTTGGGCACCAGATCTTCGATGAGCGAGGGCGCATCCTTGCCGGTGCGCGTGATCAGCGCTTGCACTTCCTGGCGGCCGAGCAATTCCGCGGCATGCTGCACGACCAGATGGTTCAAGTGCGTGGCCACAACGGTGCTGGCGTCCACGACGGTGTAGCCGTACACCTGCGCTTGCTCGCGCAAGTTCGTGTCGATCCAGATGGCGGGCAGGCCGAAGGCCGGGTCTTGCGTCGGTTGGCCCGGCAGCGCGGCCGTGACCTGCCCCGGATTGATCGCGAGCCACTGGCCCGGGTAGGCTTCGCCCACGCCCACTTCGACACCCTTGAGCGCGATCCGGTAACCGTTCGGGCGCAGCTCCAAGTTGTCGCGAATGTGGATGACGGGGGGCAGAAAGCCGATTTCCTGCGCGAACTTCTTGCGGATGCTCTTGATGCGCTTGAGCAGTTCGCCGTCGCTGTTCTTGTCGACGAGCGGGATCAAGCGGTAGCCCACTTCGAGGCCCAGCGTGTCGATCAGGGTGACGTCGTCCCAGCTCGCTTCGTTGTTCTCCGTGGGAGCCGCGATGGCCGGCGCCACATCGACGAGCGACACGCCCGCCTTGGCCGCTTCGCTGCGCTTTTTCATCGTGCGCCCGAGCTGGATCGCGCCGCCGCCGAGCAGCAAGAACGCGAAGTGCGGCATGTTCGGGATCAGACCGAGCAGGACGATGATCGAGCCCGTGATCATCAACACGCGCGGGTTCGTGAAGAGCTGGCCCGTGAGTTGGGTGCCGATGTCTTCGTCGGTGGCCACGCGCGAGACGATCACGCCCGCCGCCGTCGAGATGACGAGCGAAGGAATCTGGGCGACGAGGCCGTCACCGATCGTGAGCAGCGTGTAGGTCTTGCCGGCCGAGGCGAAGTCCATCCCGTGCTGCACGACGCCCACGATCAAGCCGCCGAACACGTTGACGACCATGATGATGAGGCCCGCGATCGCGTCGCCGCGCACGAACTTCGATGCACCGTCCATCGCGCCGTAAAACTCGGCTTCTTGCGACACCGACTGGCGACGCTTGCGCGCGCCTTCTTCGTTGATGAGGCCGGCATTCAAATCGGCGTCGATCGCCATCTGCTTGCCCGGCATCGCATCGAGCGTGAAGCGTGCGGCCACTTCGGCGATACGCCCCGCGCCTTTGGTGATCACCATGAAGTTGATAACCATCAGGATGGCGAACACGACGATACCGACCGCGAAATTGCCGCCGACGAGGAAGTGGCCGAACGATTCGATCACTTGGCCCGCGGCGCCCGGGCCCGTGTGGCCTTCGAGCAGCACGACACGCGTGGAGGCGACGTTCAGCGACAAGCGCAGCAACGTCGAGAACAGCAGCACCGCCGGGAAGGCCGCGAAATCGAGCGGCTTTTGCGTGTACATGCTGACGAGCAGCACCATCACCGACAGCGCGATATTGAACGTGAACAGCAGATCGAGCAGGAACGGCGGCAACGGCAGAATCATCATGCCGAGGATCATGCAGATCAGGATCGGACCTGCGAGCGCGCGCAGGTTCGTGCCGCTCAGCATTTGGCTCTTGCCTAACAGGGTGCCGACGCGGGCGTTCATGCCGATGCTCCTTCGTTGGGCTCGCCGAGCGCTTCGTCAGCTTCTTCACGTTCGTCGGACTCGGAAATCGGGCCCTTCTTGTCCAGTTCGGCGGGCACGTCGAGTTCGGTCGGCGCAGCGGGCACGTCGCCGCCTTCCTCGCGGAACTTGCGCAGTTGATAAACCCAGGCCAGCACTTCGGCCACGGCGTTGTAGAGCACGCCCGGGATTTCGCGATTCAATTCGACGTTGTGATAAAGCGCGCGGGCGAGCGGCGGCGCTTCGAGCACGGCGACGTTGTTTTCGGCTGCGATTTCGCGAATGCGGGCGGCGACGAGGTTCACGCCCTTGGCGACGACCTTCGGCGCGCGCATTTCGCCGTCGGCATACTTGAGCGCGACCGCGTAATGCGTCGGGTTCGTCACCACCACGTCGGCCGTGGGCACCGCGGCCATCATGCGGCGGCGGGCGATCGCGCGCTGCTGCTGGCGGATCTTGCCCTTGACGTGCGGGTCGCCTTCGTTTTCACGGTGTTCCCGCTTCACTTCTTCCTTCGTCATGCGCAGCTTCTTGTGGTACTGCCAGAGTTGATAGGGAACGTCGGCCGCGGCGATGACGAACATGCCGGCGACGGTCGTCGCGCAGCATGCGGCGACGATCGAGAGCCCATGGCCAAGCGCCTTGTGCACCGGCTCGCCGGCCAGCGCGAGGATTTCCGCTTTGCGATGCCAAATGGCCGTGGCGCCGATGATGCCGACGACGAGCGTCTTGGCGAGCGACATGCCGAGTTGGATGACGCCGTTGATCGAGAAGATGCGGCCCATGCCCGCGAACGGGTCGACCCGTTCGAACTTGAACTCGAATACTTTCGGCGAGAGCAGCCAGCCGCCGAGCGCCATCGGTGCCGCGATCGCGGCCAGGCCCGTCAACGCGAGAATGGGCGTGACCGCGAGGAATGCTTCGCGCCCGGCGTTGCCCGCGCCGATCAGCATGCGGTTGGTGTCGGTCAGGCTCGCGTGGTTGAACGTGAACGCACCGCGCAGCATGTCTTGCAGATGCAGGCCGATCGGGCCCGACAGGCCCCACACGCCGAAGAAGCCCGCGCCCAAGAGGGCGAACGTCGCCAATTCCCGCGAGCGTGCAACTTGCCCCTCCGAACGCGCCTTCTCCAGGCGCCGGGGGGTTGCCGCTTCGGTTTTGTCGAGGTCGCTATCCTCTGCCACGGGGAATTTCTCCGAAAGAATCGCGGCGACATGCCGTTATTCAGTGAGAGCGATTATTCCCGCACCGGTCAATCGACGATCGGCGGATAAGGCGGGGGAAACGGGTGCATTTCGAGTGATCGGCGCGGCGGCCGGGCGCGCGCCGCAGCGGGGGCGCAAGGGCGTGGCGGAAGCGAGGACGCGACACTTGAGCGCAGCGTCCGCCGCGCTCGAGTGCCGCAAGAAAGGTTACCGAAAGGAACGGCTCCGTCGGGGCGAGGAGCCGAGAACCCTCTTAGAACGCAACGAAGGGGCTTGCACCGCCCGAGCCGGTTTGGTCCATCCCGTAGTAGACGGTCTTGCCGTAGAAGAACGGCATGCCCAGATCGATGAAGCTGCCGCCGCCGCCGAGGCTGCCGGCAAGGTCGTTCAGTGCGTAATTGCCGTTCGCGAGCAGTGAGCTTGCGTTGCCGACCGACATCGACAGCGCGCTGCCACTGGGCGCGCCCGGCGAACTGCCGTTGTAGTTGGCGACCGTCACCGCGCGCGTGGCCGTCGAAGTCGGGCAATAGAACGAAGACGCGTTACCTGTGCAGTTAGGCAGCGTATTGTCGGTGAAAAAGTACGCATTCGACCCCGAATCGAAGAACGCCGGAAGCGCGCTGCCGTTGAAGGTCGCGTTTACATCGCCGAAAGCATTCGTCATGAGCTTTAGCACCGTGGTCGGCAGCCCATTGTTCGATCGGGTATTGATGCCGAAGGTCAGCATGCCGGAGACCGTGCTTTGGCCGCTCGGGCCGATGCTCGGCATCGATAAGATCACGCCGTTGTTGTCGGGCGCGAACTTGACGACGGGATTGGTGACTTGCTGCGCTTCGGCAACGAGCGTCTGCACGCAATTGGATCCGTTCGGACAAGCGTAATAGTTGCTGTTGCCTGCCGGCGCAGTCGCGCAGGTCGCGCCACAATCGGTGGGCGCAACACCCACGCCTAGGATGCCGTTCGCGCCGAGATCGGCTGGCGTCAATTCGAGCGTGCCCGTCGAACAGCCGCCTGTGGCCACCGCACTTTGCGGCATGTCGCCGACGATCTGAATCGGCAGGCTGCTGGCCGTTTCCTTGCCGATGGTCACGTCGGCCGTGCGGATCGAGCCCCAGGTGAAGCCATCGGCGAACGCCGTGCATTCGGCCAGTTGGCCTCCGGCGGCCGTCGCCTTCGGCAACGCGCTCAGCACTTGGCTCGCGGCCGAACTGGCAAGCCGAAGCCCGAACGATTCCGTATCGACTTGAATGTTGTCGACGGTTTGGCACGTGGACGAACCCGGTGCGCAGAGCGTCACGCTGACGGTCGGGATGTTTGCGACGCCCTCCACGCCCCGGGCCACCGTCACCACGGCTTGGTTGGCAGCCGGTTGCACGCCGCCCGCGCTGCCGCCCCCGCTTCCACCGCTATCGCCGCCGCCACCGCCGCACGCCGCGACCAAGGCCGCGAGGGTGGCCACACCGAGCGCCCTGAGCGCCCGAAAGAGTTTGCTGTGAGTGCGCAACATAGTTCTCCCTGATTCTCTTGCTCGCTTAGCATTCGTTTGCTTATGCGCGGCTTACTTATTTGATGTCGGCGCCTGTGATGCCGGCCGGCAGCGCGCTCGGCAGCCAGGCTTGGCCGAAGAACGAACCCATATGGCCTCCCGAATGCACGACGAGGTCGGATTGCTCGACGGCGACGGGCCCCCGTGCGTGACGGGCTGCGCGCTGTGCTTTCACCCCGCTTGCGTATTGCGGGAAATAGTTACCGAGCAACGTCTGTAAATCCGGCATGCGCGGACCGTTCCAGGCGATCCCGAACACGGCGCCGCCAGCGCCGATGTATTCGCGCACCTGGGTGCCGGTCGAGTAAGCCGTCGAGCGCACGGAATAGGATGAGGATGAGGAGGCGACCGACGCCGAGGCGCTTTGGGCGGCCGCGCGGGCGGTAGGATTCAGGGTGGTGGCAGTCGCGCCGGTCGGCGTGGGCATCGGGCTGCCGCCCAACGCCGCGAGCGCCGGCTGGGCAAGGCCGGCCAGCGCGCATAGAACGAGCGCCGCAGGCACTGCGGCGTGTAAAGGACGATTCCACATCGGATCGGTTCCTCCTGAGTTGGATTTGTGTGCGCGTGGCCATGCACGTCCGGCGGCAAGCGCCACCGTTTCCGGCATTGCTAAGTTGAAATCTAGTACATCCGTAAGCACATTGAAGGAGCAACGGGAGCGCAAATTGCGTGCCTACGCACAAGCAGCGCACCGAGCTCAACATATCGACTCGGCGTCTGAGCCTCGGGCCGCTGTCGTAGCCCCGGTCCGGCTGGCGCGCAGAGGGGCGGGCAAGCGTCAGGAGGAGAACGGAAGAAAAAACGGCGCGGCGCAGACGACCGATAGATCGTCTAGCGCCGCGCCGTCCGGTCATGTGCGATCGGGGGCGGACCGCCCCCGAGTGGCGCGCGGAACAAGCGCCGGTTAGAAGGCGACGAAAGCCGAAGAAGAGACGCCGGCGTTGCCGTCGACAGCGGGATCGTAGTTGACGTACACGGTGCGGCCATAGAAGAACGGCATGCCGAAGTCGAAACTCGTCCCCGACATCGTGCCGCCGACATTGTTATAGGCGTAGCCGCCATCGCGGAACAGACTTTCCGCATTGGCGATGCTGAGCGGGATCGAGGCGGTGACGCCGTTATAGCCGGTCACGGAAGGCGTGCGCGAGGCCGTCGAAGTGGGGCAGTAAAAGCCCCGGGCAAACACGCACCAAGTCAGCGAACCATCCAAGTAGAACAACCCGTTCGAGCCCGTGTCGAAAAACGCGGTCGATACGCCGGTGCCGCTCAGCGATGCGGTTTTCGCGGTGCCGTAGTGATCGGTCGTGATCTGCTGGATACCCGACGTAGGCAGCGCGTTGTTCGATGCCGTCCCAATACCGAAGGTCAAGAACCCGGAAGCGCTCGTCGACCCCGACGAGGTCACCGCCGGCATGTTCAAGATCACGCCATTGTTGTCGGTCGCGAACAAACGGATGGGGTTCGTCACTTGCTGCGACTCCGGCACGGCCAAATCCGTGCAACTCGTCACCCCGCCGCTCGTCGCGCATCCGTAATAGACGCCGTTAGCAGCGGTGTTCGCGCAGCCCAAGCCGCAGTCGAACTTCGCCGTGCCAACCCCGAGAATGCCGTGGGCGGCGATCGCCGAGGACGTATCGTTGAGCGTGCCGCTCGCGCAACTATTGCTCGTGCCGCCCGCCGCCGACTGCGGCAAGTCGCCGAGCACGTGGATCGGCACGCTCGAAGCCGTTTCGCCGCCGATCGTCAGATCGGCCGTGCGCACCGTCCCCCAAGCATTGCCGTCGGCAAACCCGGCGCAGTCGGCCACCGTCTTACCGCTCACCGTTTCGGCCGGCAACGCGCCGAGCATCGTGCTGTTTAGCGCATCCTGGGTCAGCCGCAGCCCCCACGACCCGGTGTCGAGCTGGATGTTGTTGATCGTCTGGCAGGTGCTCGTGCCGTGGACGCATACCGTCACGCTGACCATCGGGATATTGCGGGCGGAGCCGATTCCGGAGGAAACGACCACCGCGATTTGGTTGTTGGCCAGCGTCGCCGGCGTGCTCGATACCGCGGCGCCGGCGGCAAGGGTGCTCGTACTGGAAGTCGAACTGCCGGTGCTGCTCGTGCCCGTACTGCTCGTGCTCGCGCTGCTGGTCGACGTGCCGCTCGACCCGCCGCCACCGCCGCAACCCGCGACGAGCGCGACGACCGCCGCCAAACCGAACGCGCCGAGCGTTCGACCCAATGTGCTTTTGATACGCAACATGGTTCTCCTCGTTCTCGTTCGTTATTGGATGTCGTCGGCCGTGACACCGGCCGGCAGCGATTGCGGCAGGTAGGCCTGCCCCGAGAACGCACCCATGTGACCGCCCGAATGCACGACGAGGTCAGGCAAGGTCAAGCTCAGCGGGCCGCGGCCCGGGTGCTCCGCGCGCAGCGCCACGCGAGCGCTGTCGAATTGCGTGAAGTAAGTGCCGAGCAACACCGGCAGGTTCGGCATGATCGGGCCCTTCCATGCGATCCCGAACACGGCTCCCGCTGCCGAAACGTATTCCCGCACGATCGTGCCCGACGAAAGCGTCGTTTGCGTCACCGTATAGGAAGCGGTGCTCGTGCTCGCGGCGCTCGCCGCACCCGATGCGGCATGAACGACAGAAGAGACGGGAGCCACTGAAACCGACGTCGCGCCGGCAGGCGGCGGCGTGGGTGTGCCACCGAGCGCGGCGAGCGCGGGCGCGGCCACGCCCAATACCCCGCAGGTCAGCGCGGCGCAAAACGCGGCGCGCATGGTTTTATTCGACATTTTTAATAAGCCTCTTATGGGTTGACTTTTTTATCGCGCCCCTCGGCGCTTTAGCTTTCATGCCGGAGCCATTTTTAAACACCATCGGCGCTCACACCGACGCGCCGGGCGTGCGGGAAATGGACCGAGCGTCGTCCCGCGTCGCACGTGCACAGGGGCGGCGCCGCGTGCGGCGGCCCGCCCCTGGAAACCTGAACCCTGAAATTTGAAACTCAAACCCTGCAACGAAGCAATGCCGTCAGAAACCCAGGCTGGCGAGCAAATCGTCGACGTCGGATTGATCCTGCACGACGTCGGCACGTCCCTCGGGGTTGATCTGCGGACCATTGAGCAAGTGATCGGGCGTACCCGTCGCGCCCGGCTCGGCCGCGAGCGCGGCCGCCGTCTGCGCGAACTGCTCGCGCCGCTCGGGCGCGATGTTTTCCACGAGCACCGTCAAAAGCTGCTGCTCGATGATGTACACCATATCCATGATCTTTTTGATGACCTGGCCGGTCAGATCTTGGAAATCCTGCGCCATCATGATTTCGAGCAGCTTTTGATTGGTGGCGGAGGTGGCGTCGGGCACACGCGTGAGAAACGCGCGTGTGTCGTTCATCAGCGTGCGCACTTCCTCGCGCTCGATCGGGGCGGCGTACCAGCGCTCCCAGCGCGTGTCGAGCTCGGCCGCATCGGCTTGCAGTTGCTCTTGCAGCGGTTTGGCGATATCGATCGCCGTCAGCACGCGCTCGGCCGCCTGCTCGGTCATGTTCGCGACGTACTTGAGCCGGTCGCGCGCGTCGGGCACCGCCTCGGCGGCTTGCTCGACGTGCTTGTCGAGCCCCAGTTCGCGCATCGAATCGCGCAGCGTCTTCGTCAGTTGGCCGATGCGCGCGAGAATGCGGTCGGTCGTCAAATCGGGGCCGTCGGCGCCATCCGATTGCGGATTGGTGGCTTCGTTCACTTCAGCTCCCGGTCTTGGTCATCTTCTCGAGAATCTTCGTGAGTTTTTCATCGAGCGTGGCGGCGGTAAACGGCTTCACCACGTAGCCGCTCGCGCCGGCCTGCGCCGCCGCGATGATGTTTTCCTTCTTCGACTCGGCCGTCACCATGAGCACCGGCAAGTGCGAAAGCGACGCATCGGCGCGAATGCGCTTGAGCATTTCCAAGCCGTCCATGTTCGGCATATTCCAGTCGGAAATGACGAAATCGAAGCCTCCGCCTTGCAGGCGCGATAACCCCGCCGCGCCGTCCTCGGCTTCGTCCACGTTGCCGTAGCCGAGCTCCTTCAAGAGGTTGCGGACGATCCGGCGCATCGTCGGAAAATCGTCCACCACCAAAATTTTCATGCTTTTGTCCATCTTCGTTCCCTTTAACCTGAATTGGTCGGCGCAAGAAACCGGGCCCGCCCGGTCAGACGCGCTGCACTCGATCGCCCATCGCCGCGAGACGTGCCATCACTCTGCGGCTCATTTCCGATAAAGGCGCGATCTCGTCGGCCCCGCCCAGCGCGATCGCCTCGCGCGGCATGCCGAAGACGATGCAGCTCGCCTCATCCTGCGCGAGAGTGTATGCGCCCGCATTTCGCATGTCTAACAATCCAGCCGCGCCGTCGCGGCCCATCCCCGTCAGGATCACCCCCACGGCGTTCTTGCCGGCATGCTGCGCGGCCGAGCGAAACAGAACGTCGACGGACGGCCGGTGGCGGTTGACCGGCGGGTCGTCCGACAAGTGTGCAATGTAGTTCGCCCCGCTGCGCGCAAGCAATAGATGTGCATGGCCCGGTGCGATATAGGCGTGGCCCGGCAGCACACGCTCGCCGTGCTCCGCTTCCTTGACAGTGATCCGGCATAGCCCGTTCAGGCGCTGCGCGAACGACTTCGTGAAGCCCGGCGGCATATGCTGGGCGATTAGGACAGCCGGTGCGTCAGGCGGCAGCGGCGTCAGCACTTCGCGAATCGCCTCGGTGCCCCCCGTCGACGCGCCGACGATGATGAGCTTTTCGGTACTGACGAGCGGATTGTTGAACATCGGCGCATGAGCGCTCACGGCCGGGGCGCTGCCGGCGGCCGGCGCCGGCGCCACGGTGCGCGCGCTCACGCGTGCGCGGGCGGCGGCGCGGATCTTGTCGGCCAGCTTTTCCGCGTAATCGAGCATGCCGTCGCGAATCCCGACCTTGGGCTTCGTGACAAAGTCGACCGCGCCCAATTCGAGGGCGCGCAGCGTGATTTCCGAGCCGCGCTCGGTGAGCGAGGACACCATCACCACCGGCATCGGCCGCAACCGCATCAGCTTCTCGAGGAAGTCGAGGCCGTCCATGCGCGGCATTTCCACGTCCAACGTCAGCACATCGGGGTTGTGCTGCTTGATCAGCTCGCGTGCGACGAGCGGGTCCGGCGCCGTCGCGCAGACCGCCATGTCGGGCTGACCGTTGATGATCTCCGTCATCAGGCTGCGAATCAGCGCCGAGTCGTCGACACACAATACTTTGATTTTCTGCACAGCGATCATGCCTCCCGCTGGGCCGCCACGAGGGAGGCATGCGCCCCCTCGGGGGGCAGAGAACGAATGTGAACGTGGGGGTAATTCATTAAGCCTCCTCTACGGTCTTGGCGCTGTTGATCGGGGCCGTCGCGGCGCTGCGTGCGCTCGCGCCGAATAGCTCGACGCGCGGCTTGGCCGCAGGCGAGCCGAACAACTCGACCCGCGGCTTTTGCGCGGGCGCCTGGCCGTTGTTCGCGAACAATTCCACGTGGCCGCGCTCGCGGGCGGCGCGCGCGTGACGCGCGGCGCGCGCCTCGGCCACTTGCTTGGCGAGCGCCTGTTCGCGCTCGGCGACGTTCGGCTCTTGCTGCAGCCGCAGCTTCTTGACCATCGCCTGCCCCGTGTCGGGCATGAACGCGACCTTGCGCGGATGCACGCCTTGAAGATCTTCGGCAACGATGCGGATTTTTTCGAGGGCCAGGTAGCGCCGCACGAACTCGGCGTTGCGATCGCCGATGTTGATCGTCGTCATGCCCGCCAGCACCGCCGCCCCGCCAAACACCTTCGCTTCGAAACGCTCGCGCCGCCCGCCCATCTTGATCAGTTCGTTGATGAGCACTTCCATGGCGTAAGCGCCATAGCGCATCGAATCGGATGCGGCCTGCGAAGGTTGCTCGCCATCGTCGGGCAGCATGAAGTGGTTCATGCCGCCGATCCCGGCCGTCCGGTCGTGAATGCAGGCGGCGACGCACGAACCGAGCACGGTCACGAGCACCATGTCCTCGCGCGTCGTATAGAACTCGTTCGGCAGCAGCTTCACGCCGCGCCGGCCGAAGTGGTTGTCGAAATACAGATTCGTGGCGATCGGTAAGGCGCTCATGCTACGACCTCCCGGCGGGCTTTCCCGTGGGCGGCCGACGCAGGCTCGTCCATGCGCTCCTGGCGAGCGCCGGACGCGCGCCCGGCGCCGTTTGCCTGCAGATCGCGAGAGAGCTCGTACACCGTCTGGCCGCGCAAACGGAACGCCTGTGTGACGTAGGTGAAGTTTTCCGAATGGCCGGCGAAGAGCAACCCGCCCGGCTTGACGAGCGGTTCGAAACGCGCGAGCACTTGCGACTGCGTCGGCTTGTCGAAGTAGATCATCACGTTGCGGCAGAAGATCGCATCGAACGGCTGACGCAGTCCGTAATCGGCGTCGGTCAGGTTCAACTGAGCGAAACGGATCATCGATCGCAGTTCGGGACGAACCTTGACGAGGCCCGCATGCGCCCCGGTCCCCTTCAGGAAGAATCGCTTCAACCTCTCGGGGCTCAACTGTTTGACCTGATCGAGCGAGTAGACGCCCGCCTCGCCTTTGGCGAGCACTTGCGTGTCCAGGTCGGTCGCGAGCACCGTCGTTTGACGCGCCTGCGATTCGCCGAGCGCCTCGACGAGCGTCATCGCGATCGAGTACGGCTCTTCCCCTGTCGAGGCGGCCGAGCACCAAATCGAAACCGGCTGCTGGCGGCGCTTGACGAAATCGGCAAGGATCGGGAAGTGGTGCGATTCACGGAAGAAGGCCGTCAGATTCGTGGTCAGCGCGTTCGTGAACGCTTCCCACTCCGCGGCGCTGTTTTCCGATTCGAGCAGATCGAGGTAGTGCCGAAACGAGTCTAGGCCGCGCGCGCGCAGCCGCCGTGCGAGGCGGCTGTACGCCATGTCGCGCTTGTGCTCGGACAGCGAGATGCCGGCGCGCCGATGAATCAGCTCGCGGATGCGGGCGAAATCGGCGGCGGTGAACTCGAAATCGCGATCGGCGAAGCCGGAGCCGGAGCCGGCGGCTCGATCGTCGAGGCCGCCCGACTCGCCCCGCTCGGGCCGAAGAATTGCGCGCGCTGTCGTCATGGTGCTTCTCTCACGTCATGGATGCCGAGCCGTGCCGTCGCCTGAACAGCCCCCGCTCGCGCGGGCTCGCGCCGCGCAATGAATCGCCCGGATGCGGGCGGGGTGCCGAAACGCCACATGCTCGTCTGCCTTTCCTGCTAACGGCACGCGCAACGAGCGCGCGCCGCGGGTTCAAAACGTTTCCCAGTCGTCGTCCGACTTGCCGCTCGAGGCCGTGACGACGGGCGCCGGGGCGATCGCCGCCGGGGCGGCCTTCACGACCGGTTTGACGGCGGCCGAGGCGCTTCTTGCAACGGGCGCAGCCTTGGCGGCGAGCGCGGGCTTCGCGCTTGGCGCTGCCTGCGCGGCGCTCGTTGCATCGGCGGCCGCGGCCGC
>Ga0157369_10003534_pt1 | contig 18579 bp, 25 predicted proteins | sample C25metaG_FD_113461 | JGI IMG/M metagenome (GOLD analysis project Ga0157369, IMG submission 113461) | Corn rhizosphere microbial communities from Kellogg Biological Station, Michigan, USA - C2-5 metaG | ecosystem: Host-associated > Plants > Roots > Rhizosphere > Soil | place: USA: Michigan... | reverse complement strand
TTGAACGCATCCGGGTCGACCAGCGCCTTCGTGGCTTCGCGATCGAAGAACCACAGATGGCCGACACAGTCACCGACCGACCAACCCGCGGCCGCAGACGGCGCAGCGAAGTCAACCCCGTCCACCATCTGGTCGAGGTCGGCATGCTCGGCGCGCAGATCATCGAGGATCGGGGCAAGTTCCGGCGGCATGGCCGGAAACTAACACCGCGTCAACCGTCGCGTACGACGACGGCCGGGCGTCGCGGATCGTCGGCGCGCACCACGATGTCGGCGAGCTCGAGCGGGCGCACCTCGTCGTCGTAACGGGCGAATGCCGGCAGGTCGCGGGCCGCGTCCTCAGCAGGCACGCGCCGTTGCCGCGCTGCACCGGTCAACGACACGTGCACGGCAAGCTCGTGATCAAGACCGGCACCGAGCAGGAACCAGCCTTCGACGACGACGATCGCGGTCCCGGGCACGGTCACGTAGGCGGCGCGGATGGCCCGATCCCGACCGGCGTCCCACAACGCCGGCAGGATGCGACCCGATCCACCTGGACCGGCTGGCTCGAACACCTCGCGCCGCAACGCGGCGAGATCGATCCAGTCCTCGTAGAACGCATCCGGGTCGTCGCGGCCGCGCTCGAGGCGCAGCGACGCGGGCCGGAGGTAGTCAGCGGCCTCGACCAGCAGTGTCGGGCGCGACAGCTCCTGTAAGGCGGCCACCACCAGCGGCCCGAGCCGGAGGCCGGACCAGGACGGAGCGTCGATGACGAGTCGCACCGGATGGTCGGCCACCACGGCGTCGGCGCGCGACGCGATCAGCTCGGCGACGGCAGCCGGTGTCATCGGCTGCGGCTGCGGCTGTGGCCCGGTCAATGTCGCCAGGTCAGCGGCGCCCGGCAAGCTCCGGCGGCAGGGGCACCGACGGGTCGTTGACCGACGCCACCACCATGCGAGCCAGGTCATGCACTTTGCGACCGCGCGACCGCGCTGCCTTGCGAAGCCGTTCGAACGCCGCCCGCGGGGCGAGGTGTTGCCGCTCGGCCATCACGCCGATCGCCTGCTCGACGACGACTCGCGCCGCCAGCGCGTGCTCGAGCTGGCCGATGGCGAGCTGCAACCGCTGCACCTCGTCGGTGGCCTCGTCCGCGCGCGGCGGTCGGTGCGGTGGCGACATGTCCTCCGCCAGCAGGTCGGCGAGCACCATGGCCGTGGTGAGTTCATCCTCACTCTGACCGTTTACCCGCCAGCCGTCGGAAGTGCGCCTCAGCACCACGCGATCGTTGCCGTCGCCGATGTGCGCCTCGATGACGCCGGCGAGCGCGGTCAGGATCTGCCGGGACTCTTCGGGCACGGGCACGCTGCGCCGGTCGACTCCACAGAGCGTGCCGACGATCCGCCCGTTCGCGGAGCGGACGGGCACACCGACGTACGACGCCACCCCGAACGCCTCGCGCGCCGGCACGTCGGCGTACGCCGGGTCGTGCGCGGCGTCGGCGGTGGCCATCGGCGCCCCGTTGACCAGGCGATGGCAGAACGAGTCGCTGCGGGGCAGCCGCGCGCCCTCCTCGACCCCGGGCAACGCACCGTGAACGCGCTCGAAAGAGAACTCGTCGTCGGAGAGACCGCCGATGAAGACGACCTCCATCCCGAGCAGATCCGATGCCGTTGCGAGGGCAGCCGTCACCGCGGGATGGTGAAGATCCCCCCAGATCACTCCTGAATGGTGACCGACACTCGACGATCTTTGGCAGAAAAGCCGGGAAAGTCAGCCGTTCGGTCAGCGGTCAGGCCGCTTGGACCGCAGACAGGAGGTCGGTCACCGGCGGGTTCGTCAGCGCTCGCCCGTCCGGCAGGACCACGGTGGGCACGGTCGCGTTGCCATTGTTGATCGTCATCACGAACTCCGCGGCGGCCGGGTCGAGCTCGATGTCGACCTCGGCGTAGTCGACCCCGGCGCGATCCAGTGCTCGCTTGAGCCGCGTGCAGTAGCCGCACCAGATGGTGGTGTAGATCGTCAGCGTGCCCACGGGCGTCCACAACCCCGCCAATGGCCGATTTGTTCCGATGGCAGGATGTTTGGGTGCCGGAGCCGATCGATCTCGAAGCGGCCCAGGATTTCGAGTCGGCACTGGATCCTGAGCAGCGGGACGCCATTCACGCTCTGACCGGGCCGGTCTGCATCCTCGCCGGAGCAGGCACGGGCAAGACCAGGGCGATCACCTACCGGATCGCGGCGATGATCGCCGCCGAGGTTGCCGACCCCGGGCAGGTGCTGGCGGTCACGTTCACGACCCGTGCTGCGGGCGAGATGCGTGCACGGCTTCGGCAGCTCGGCGCCGGTTCGGTCCAGGCGCGCACGTTCCACTCGGCTGCGCTGCGCCAGCTCCAGTACTTCTGGCCGCGCCTGTCCCCCGGCGCCCGGCCCACGATCATCGACACCAAGCTGCCGTCAGTGCGCGCGGCAGCCGCACGATTGCGCGTGCCGCTGGATCCGCCGCTGCAACGCGACGTCGCCGGCGAGATCGAATGGGCCAAGGCCGCCCAGGTGCTGCCCGAGGCCTATGCCGACGCCGCCCGGCGGGCCGGCCGCCTCCCGCCGCTGGAACACGCCACCGTGCAGAAGCTCTTCGCCGCCTACGAGGAGGTCAACAGCGAGCGCGGCCAGTTCGACTTCGAGGACATCCTCGTCATGACCGCCTTTGCGATGGAGGAGCACCGAGACATCGCCGCGGAAGTGCGCACGCGCTACCGGCATTTCGTCGTCGACGAATATCAGGACGTCAACCCGTTGCAGCAGCGGCTGCTCGACGCATGGCTCGGCGACCGGGATGACCTCTGCGTTGTCGGCGACCCGCACCAGACGATCTACTCGTTCACGGGCGCAACGCCCGACTATTTGCTCGACTTCACCAAGCGCTTCCCGGACGCGACCGTCGTGCGGCTCGTGCGCGACTACCGGTCGACACCGCAAGTAGTCGCGCTGGCGAACAAGCTGATGCCGACGGCGGCACTGCAGGCACAGGCAGAGGAAGGCCCGCCCGCTTCGCTGCGGTCGTACGACGACGAACCGGCCGAGGCGACTGATGTCGCGCGCGCGGTCGCCCGGCTCGCGCGCGAAGGCGTGCCGTTGCGGGAAATGGCCGTGCTGTTTCGGGTCAACGCGCAATCGGAGGTCTACGAAGCCGCGCTTGCGGCGGCGAACATTCCTTACGTCGTCCGCGGCGGCGAGCGGTTCTTCGAGCGGCCCGAGGTGCGCGAGGCGGTGGTGCGGTTGCGCGGCGCGACCAAGGCCGCCAACCCGCCGGAGGGCGCGTTGCCCGCCGTCGTCACCGAGGTGCTTGAAGCGGTGGGCTTGACCGCCGATCCGCCGGCATCGGCGGGTGCCGCGCGCGAACGTTGGGAGGCGCTGCGGGCGTTGGTCGGCCTCGCGGAAGAAACACCCGACGCGACGCTGCTCGACTTCGTCGACGAGCTGGCGCGACGCGTAGAAACGCAACACGTGCCCGCTGTCGAAGGAGTGACGCTCGCGTCGCTGCACGCCGCGAAGGGCTTGGAGTGGGATGCGGTCTTCCTCGTCGGGCTGGCCGACGGCACGATGCCGATCACTCACGCGACGACGCCCGATCACGTCGACGAAGAGAAGCGGTTGCTCTACGTCGGCATCACCCGTGCCCGGCGGCACCTGTGGTTGTCGTGGGCGGCGGCGCGCGCAGCGGGCGGGCGCCGTAGTCGCAAGCGCAGCCGGTTTCTGGACGAGCTCTTTCCGGAGCAGCCGGCGAAACGGCCGAGCACGAAGTCAGCGCCATTGCCGGACGACCCCGTCGTACAAGCGCTTCGTGACTGGCGGCTGGAGCGCTCCCGGCGCGACGGCGTGCCGGCCTACGTCGTCTTCGACAACAAGACGTTGCGGGCGATCGCCGAGCAGCGCCCGACCGACCGCGAGGCGCTGGCGGACGTGCCCGGGGTCGGCCCGAAGAAGTTGGAGCAGTACGCCGACGACGTGCTGACAATCCTGCGCCGATAGATTCGCCGGTCGTGGGCACGGCGCTGGACGACCTCGTTGACCTGCTCGATCTCGAGCAGATCGAGGTCAACATCTTCCGTGGCCGCAGCCCTGACGAGGAGCGGCAGCGCGTCTTCGGGGGCCAGGTGGCCGGCCAGGCGCTGGTCGCCGCCGGCCGCACCGTCGAGCCGGAGCGGCACGTGCACTCGCTGCACGCCTACTTCCTGCGGCCCGGCGACCCGGAAGTGCCCATCGTCTACGAAGTGGACCGCATCCGCGACGGTCGCTCGTTCACCACGCGGCGGGTCGTCGCCGTGCAACACGGCCGGGCCATCTTCAACCTCTCCGCGTCGTTCCAGATCGTCGAGCCCGGCATGGAGCACCAGGGCGTCATGCCGGACGCGCCCGACCCCGAGTCGCTGCCGACGATGGATGAACGGTTCGAAGCGGCCGGCATCCCGCGCGACCCGTTCTGGTCGCGGCCCCGCCCGATCGACGTGCGGCATACCGCCCCGCCGGCCTGGCTCCGAGAGGGCTCGCCGCCCGAGGCGCAGCAGATGGTCTGGATGCGAGCTGACGGGAGGCTCGGCGACGACCCGTTGCTGCACGTCTGCCTCGTCACCTACGCCAGCGACATGACGCTGCTCGATTCGGTGCTCATGGCCAACGGGCTGTCCTGGCAGAGCGGCAAGATCAACGGCGCCAGCCTGGACCACGCGATGTGGTTTCACCGCCCGTTCCGCGCCGACGACTGGCTGCTTTACGTGCAGGAGTCGCCCACGTCGGCCGGGGCCCGCGGGCTGTCCCGCGGGGACCTCTGGACGCGTGACGGCAGGCACGTGGTGTCCGTCGTACAAGAAGGTTTGTTGCGCGTCGTGAACCGGACGCAATAAATCGCCGAGATAAATACCGTTGCCCCCGGATGCTCCGAGGGTTTACAGTCCGGCTCAGTTGTCCGCGAGCGCGTGAGGAGGTGCCCGATGTCCACGTACACGAATGGTCGGGCCGCCGCGTGCTCGCTCTCCCTCGTTGCCCATGAGGCCGCCTTTGGCGGGTCGAGCGTGCTCGGCGGCACCCGTGTGTCCACGTCCCTGCCCGCTGCCGTTATCGGCGCGCGCAAGCCGTGGATGACGGATGCGGGCTACGCCCAGGGTGACTCCCGAGCCTGGAGTCCGCCGGTCTGAATGAGAGAAAAACGACCGGCAGCTTCCAGGCCGCGGCACCCGACAAGGGCGCCGCGGCCTTTTTCGTTTCTCCGGACCGATCGTCCATCAACCAGAGCCCCACAAGGAGCCAGCCCCACAAGGAGGTGGAGCGCCAAATGACACTCACGGCAGTGGTCGAGACCGACCTGGAACAGGCGCTGCCCTGTCACCTGGTCGACCCGGACCTTTTCTTCGCCGAGTCCCCCGCCGATGTCGAGCGCGCCAAGGCGCTCTGCATCGACTGCCCGCTCCGCGCCAACTGCTTGGCAGAGGCGCTCGAGCGGCGTGAGCCGTGGGGTGTCTGGGGCGGAGAGCTTGTCCTTCAGGGCGTCGTCGTGCCGCGCAAGCGGCCCCGTGGCCGTCCGCGCAAGACCGAGGTAGCCGCGTGACCGGCCTCGTCGCGATGAGCGCCCTCGCCCAGCAGGTCAACCATGAGACTGGAGAAATCGAGATGTTGCTTCTTCACGAAAGCCTCGCACGAGAGCGAATGTGCGAGCACGAACGGCAGGTTTCGCGCGCTTCCGAGCGGCGTAACCTCCGCCGCCTTGCTGCCGCCCGCAGGTGGCAGCGCCGGGCCGACTCGGCAGCTCGCCGGGCTCGCGCCCTTCGCCTATCGGTTTGATGGGCTCGCCCGCCTGACAAATAAGGTCGCCGTATGACGGTGACCGACCTCGCGGCGCGGGATCGTGCAGTCGATGTGCTGTGCGATCCCGCGCTTGCGCATGTGGTGGACCTGGTGGCGTACGCCGACCGATCGGCCATCGTCGTCGCGAACGCCGACGGCGCGGCTCGGCTGACCGCATCCGATGCTGAGGTGCTGCACGGGCGCAACCCGGTCGCCGACCAGGATCCGCTCGCTTTCACACCGTTGACCACTGAGCTGGCGGACCTGTCGCCGGCCAATGCACTGAACGCGTATCCCTTTGCCTATGAGCGGCTGGCGTCGTTGTTTTCGGCTACTGCCGCACCGGACATCGCCGTCGTGCACACCGGAAAGCACCACTGGCCGGACCAAGGCGGGCACCTCGGCGAGCACGGTTCGCTCAACGTCGTGCAGTCCCGAGCGCCGCTCATCTTGTCCGGTGCGGGCGTCACCGAGCGCGGCATGCTGGGTGTCGCCGCGCGAACGATCGACGTGGGGCCGACCTTGGCATGGTTGGCCGGCGCGGCGCTCGGTGCGTTGAGCGACATGGACGGGCGGGCACTCGTCGACCTCGTGGTACCGGAGGCACAACATGTGGTCGGTCTGCTGTGGGACGGCTGCAACTCCAACTCGTTGTATGCGTTGGCGCAGGCCGGGGAGCTGCCCAACGTCGCACGGTTGATGTCGTCTGGATGCGCGCTGCGCGGTGGGGCGATCGCGGAGTTTCCCTCGGTCACTCTTGTCAACCACACGTCGGCGTTGACAGGTGTCGGGCCCGGTCGGCACGGCATCGTCAACAACGCCTACTTCGACCGGCGCAACGCCGCGCAAGTCCTGACCAACAACTCCGCGACGTGGCATCGATGGTCCGAGTGGTTGGCGCCGGGAGTGCGTACGGCGTTCGAGTTCGTGGACGGCCCGACCGCTTCGGTCAACGAACCGGTGGACACCGGTGCGTCGTACTCGACCTTTGCCCTTGTGCGTGAGGGCGGCTCCAGCGACGGCGCGAAGTCGATGCTCGACGATTTCCTGCCCGACCCGAAACTGGATCCGTTGGCGACGCAGGAGCACGTGCTCGGCAACAAGGAGTATGCGTTTTCTTCGTCGGTCGACGGCATCGGCTTGCAGCAAGTGCTCGACCTGTGGCCAGCTGTCTCCGAGGCGCCGCGGTTGATGTGGTGGAACACGACGCTGACCGACACCGGCCACCACGAAGGTGGCCCGCACTCACCGATCGCGCATGCCGCTATGCGGGATGCCGACGCACGGTTGGGCGTCTTTCTCGATCGTCTGGAGCACCTCGGCGTGCTGGACCGGACGATGTTCCTCCTCACCAGCGACCACGGCTCGGAAGGCGCCGACCCTTCCTGTGTCGGCGACTGGGACCAACCGCTGCGCGACGCCGGCCTGACCTTCCGCGACGAGGCCTACGGCTTCATCTACCTGGGCCACTGACCGCTGGTTTCGACCGAATCTGCCTTCTGACCTGGGCTTTTGCTTGATCCGCTAGTGCCCGTATGACACCGCTGTAGTCCGCAATTTCGCGGACTTTTTGCGGACCGACCAAGATCATGCGGACTGGATGCCGACTGAAATTGATTAGTTCAATTGGCCGGCGCGTCCGCCTATCAAGTCCGCTCAAGTTGATATGTTCATTTCGGTACGCCCGCAGCTACTCAACTAGCTGGGCGTGGACGGAGGGCGGCGATGGCGCGGGGACGGCCGAGTCGGGCGACCGTCTATGCCCGACTCGACGCGGCCATCGACGAACTGCGTAACCGTCTCGGCGGCCTTCCGTCTCCAAAGGAGTCGGAGACGATCTGGTCCGACATCTGGCACCTGGAGGCGCACCACTCGACCGCGCTCGAAGGGAACACCCTGGTCCTGCGCGAGGTCGAGCAGCTCCTCGAGCGAGGCCGGGCGGTCGGCGCGAAGCCGCTGAAGGAGTACATGGAGGTCAAGGGCTACGCGGACGCGGCGAAGTGGGTCTATGGACAGGCACTCCAGCCAGACCCGTGGAGCGACGGTGGTCTCATCACGCTCAACGAGGTACGCCGCATCCATCACATGGCGATGACCCCGGTGTGGGACGTTGCGCCGCATCCGGACGCTGGCGCGGAGGAGGGGCCCGGCAACTTCCGACGCCATGACATCCACCCGTTCGACGAGGGGATGACCCCGCCGGCGTGGACGGAGGTCCCTGCGCTGACGCAGGACTGGGTCGACCATGTCACGAGGACAGGAACTGCAGTGCGCGACGGTGCGGAGCTCGGGTGCCTGCTGCCCGAGCAGTTGGCCCGGCTGCACAACCGGTTCGAGCAGGTGCACCCGTTCATCGACGGCAATGGTCGGGCCGGCAGGCTCGCTCTCAACCTCGTGCTGGTGCGGCTGGGCTACCCGCCCGTCGTCATCTTCAAGAAGCAGCGAGAGGCCTACCTCGCGTGTATGCGCCGAGCCGACCGCGGCGACTTCGGGCCGCTCGGCGAACTGCTCGCGCGCGCCATGCTGGACAACCTCACCCGTTTCATCGTGCCCAACGTCGCCGGTCCGGCCCGGATGGTCCCGCTCGCCGCGCTGGCCGACGACGAGTTCAGTGTCGCCGCACTTCGCCAGGCAGCGCAGCGCGGCCGGCTCGACGCGGTGCAGGGCAGCGACGGCATCTGGCGCAGCTCGAAGAAGGCGGTCGCGACCTACAAGCGCACGAAGCACCGCCGTCGCCCCCGCGCCACGTGACGCATTCGGCTGTATTACTTCGTGTTGCCTGTGCGACGGTGGGCGCATGACCGGATCAGATTCTCAGCGCCCGGACGACGAGTCTACGTGCGCAGGTGAGGCGCAGGCCGGGCTGCGAATTGAGGCGGAGCGCTTGGCGGCGGATGCGGAAGACCGCGCCGAGGCCGCTCATGTGCTCCGCGAGATGGCCTTCCTGCGGACAGAAGACCCCGACTCCGGGAGACCGTAACGGCAGAAACCGCCGTGAATCGCCCCGAATCTGCTGTTGTAATGACTACGCCGGTGCGATCGCAGCCACCGCGCAGGCCCCCACTCGCCGCCACTGCCAGCGCATCGCCGCTTGTCCAGCGTCAATGTCAACGAACGCCTGCTTGCCTTGGGCTTCGGCGACGGTCGGATCGGGACGTCAATACGGGGTGACGACACCGGCTTGTGCAGTCGCTTGATCTTTTCTGGGCTCGTTGGGCATGTCGGGGTCGTCTTGGGTACGGCGACGGCGCGCATTGAAGATGGCGCGTCCCGCCAGGATCGCGACCACTGCTCCAACGCAGACAGCGAGCTCGTCGGTGGTGAGGCCGACGTACTTGAGCCCGGAGGCGAGGATCACGACGCCGATCACCGGACGCAGGTGACGGTCCGGGACGCGCGCGGAGAGCAGTGAACCAACGAGTACGGCGGGCACGCTGCCGACCACGATCGAGCTCGTGATCGGGACGTCGACGTGACCGAAGGCCAATGCACCGAGCGCCGCGGCCGCGGTCAACGGGATCGCTTGCATCAGATCGGTGCCGACGAGGCGGCCGGCGCTGAGTGTCGGGTAGGCGAACATCAGCAGCACGATCATCAGCGAGCCGGCGCCCACTGACGTCATGCCGACGACGATCCCACCGACGGCACCGATCGCGATCGTGCGGAGCGGCCGCGCAGTCACGGTGTGGACGAGGCCTTCGCGGGTCTGGCCGACGCGGCGGTCCAAGACGGCTCGGAGCACCATCGCGGCGGCACCCAGCAAGAGCGCGGCGCCAAGGGCCTTCTCGACGTTGGCCGCTGCGGCGGGGCCGTCGCTCAGTCGGTGCAGCAGGTAGGTGCCGGTGAACGCCGCCGGCACGGAGCCCAACGCGAGCCAGCCGACGAGACGCAGGTTGACGGTGCCGCGCTGGAAGTGAACGGCCGCACCGACCGGGCGCATGAGCAGTGCGGCTACCAAGTCGGAGGAGATCGCGGCGGTCGGCTTGACCGAGAACAGCAGGATGAGCATCGGCGTCATCAACGCGCCGCCCCCGGCGCCGGTCAGCCCGACGAGGAGTCCGATGATCGCGCTGCCCAGCACGATGTAGCCGTCCACCTGATATGTCCCAACGCCGCAAAGTCCAGTGAGTCAATTGACTATACTGACTAGGTCGAAGCATTGTCCAGTGAGGTAGTGCAGAATGCCTCGCTCTACGCTTGACGCATGTCCGAGCGCAAGCCGCCCGGGGTCACATGGGAGTCATGGATCGACCGGCAGATTCGTGACGCCGAGTCCCGCGGTGCGTTCGAGGATCTTCCGGGCAAGGGCAAGCCGATCGCCGACCTCGACCAACCGCTCGACGAGCTCTGGTGGGTCCGGCGCAAACTCCGCGAAGAGGGTGTTTCGTTCTTGCCGCCCGCTCTCGCCATCCGTCGCGAGCTCGAGGCCACCCGTCCACTGATCGCGGCGGCGACGAGCGAAGACGGCGTACGCCAGCTGGTCGAGGACATCAACACGCGGATCCGCGAGGTCAACCGGCGGGCGATCAGCGGCCCGCCGACGACGGTGATGCCGCTGGACCTCGACGAGGAGCTGACTCGATGGCGGGCCAGCCGACCCGCGCCCGTAACCGAAGCCGAGCCGGCCGAAATCACCACAGTTGGGACCGTCGATCCCCCCGTTGTCGGACGCGCGCAACGTAGGTTGCGGCGGCTTCTGCGACGGCGCTGACAACGCGCGAGATCCATGCCAGGCTGCGCCCTTACATCCACGCAAGGGGAGTTGACATGCCGCTTTACATGGACGTGCACAACATGGATGGTGGCGTCAGCGCGGCCGACGTCGCGAAGGCGCATGAGGCCGATGTGGCCACCCAGGGCTCGCACGGCGTCGAGTACAAGAAATACTGGGTGGACGAGAAGGCGGGCAAGATCTTCTGCCTCGTCGACGCCCCGACCGCCGACGCGGCCAACACGGTCCACCGGGAGGCGCACGGCCTAGTGGCCGATGAAATCTATGAGGTCAGTGAGCACTCCTAGTCCGGACTGGGCGCGGCCGGTCGTTCATTGGGAGATCGAAGCCCGCGATCCCGACCGGCTGCGCGCGTTCTACCAGGCTCTGTTCAACTGGAACATCGGCGACGGTCCGATCATGAACATCGCTCCTGGCATCGGTGCTCCGGAGATGGGACTGGCCGGTCACATTCGCGGCGGTGAACACAGCCGCGTGAACCTCTACGTGCAGGTTCGCGATGTTGCCGACTCGCTGGAGCGCGCACAACAACTTGGCGGTCGCGTCACGATCGAGCCGTTCGATGTGCCGGGCGGTCCGCGGCTGGCCGGCATCGCCGACCCCGAGAACAACCCGCTGATGCTCGTGCAGCAGTGATCACTCGAGCAGGGTGAAGCGTTTCGTCCGCGTGCTGTTCGGTGCCGCGTACGACGCGAAGTCGCGGGCCACCGGATCGTCGAGTGCGTTGCGCGCACAGGCGTCAGCGCTTGCCTCGTCCGACCACAACGTCAACACCAACCACTGACCGTCGTCACCTCGCGCCGTCGTACGACGCAAGAGGCCCGGCTGCTGATAGGCGAAGTCCGTCTGCATCCGAGCGTCGACCGCTCGGAACGCCTGTTCGTCGCCCGACAGCGTGAACGCCGTAACCTCGACAACCGCCATGCTGATCATTCTGCTCGCGACAAGCGGATGCAGACTTGTCCGGCCCTGAGAGCGCTATAGCGACCGCACCGCCTGACAAGTCCGCGTTTGCGGTTGACTTCGCGGCGTTCGTCGTCGTACTCGGAATTCCGGATGGCGCCCTTGGGGTCCTCTGGCCGGGCATGCGGGGCACGTTTCATCGAGCGCTCGGCGACCTTGGCTACGTCGCGATCGCCGGTACGTTGCTCTACCTGCTCGGCGGCGTCGCGTATGCATGGTTGGCGGGTCGCGTCTCCAACCGCGTGCTGATCGTCGGCGCGTGCGCGGCTTCGGCGATCACCGCCGGTGCGTGGGCGCTGGCCGGCGACTGGGCATGGTTGCTCATCGCATTCGGTGGTTTCGGTGTTGGCCGCGGGGCACTCGATGCCGCCGTCAACGCCGACGCGGCGCACCAGATCAAACGGTTGGGTTGGCTGCACGCCGGCTGGTCGGTCGGTGGCGCGATCGGCCCCTTGTTGGTGGCCGGCCTCGCGCATGTTGCGTCCTGGCGATTGCCGGTCGCGATCGTCGCCATCGCGGCAGTGGCGGTCACGGCTCCCGCTACGGTCTCGGCCGGCGCGGCGTTGTACGACGAAACCGGCGCCGATCCCGCTTCACCGGCGACTGACCTGCCGCTGCTGCGCACCGGACTCGTGCTGGCGTCGTTCGCGTTCTACACCGCCGCGGAGATCGGTCCCTGCGCCTGGGGCTATGTCTACTTGACCGATCATCGTCACCTGACGAGCACGGTGGCGGCGGTTGCCGTCGCGTTGTTCTGGATCGCGCTGACTGCAGGACGCGTCGCGTTGGGCGTCTTCGGCGAACGATCGGATCCGAAGGCGTTGCTGGTCGGTAGCTGCGCGCTGCTGGTCGGGGCACTCGCGTTGCTGTGGCTTGCCCCGGCCGGCGCGGGTCTGATCGCGATGCCGCTTGCGGGTCTCGGGTCGGCGGCGGTCTTCCCGGTGCTCGTCAACGTCACGCCATCCGTGGTCGGCGGCGGTGCCGCGTCTCGCGCGATCGGTCTGTCGATCGCCGCGGCGGCGATCGGCGGCCCCGTGGCCGTGCTCGTCGAGGGCTTGATCGTGAACGCGTCCGGTGCCGGCGTGCTCGCACCGGCGATGCTGGTCGTCGCGGTCGCGTTGCTCGCGCCGATCCTGCTGCTCGTTAGGGTTCTGCCTTCTTCGCCGTAACCTCGAAGGGTGCCCGATCGCTCACTTGTGCTCGCGTCCGCGTCGTCGGCGCGGCTGCGACTGCTGCGTGATGCCGGCTTCGACCCGAAGGTCATCGTGAGCGGCGTCGACGAGTCGATGGTCCGCAGTGCCGACCCCTGGGACAACGTGTTGCAACTCGCGAGCGCCAAGGCGCGATCGGTTGCGGAAGGCCTCGGCGCAGGTTTCGTCGTCGTCGGATGCGACTCGATGTTGTTGCTCGACGGACAGTTGTTGGGAAAGGCCGCGTCTCGCGCCGACGTCGTCGAGCGCTGGCGGCGCATGCGAGGCGGAAGTGGCGTGCTGCTGACCGGACACTGCGTCGTCGACACGACGACCGGCCGATCCGTCGAGGAGGTCGGTGACACCGTCGTGCGCTTCGGCAGCCCGACCGATGCCGAGATCGCGGCGTACGCCGAGACCGACGAGGCGCTTGGCGTCGCCGGCCCGTTCACCATCGATGGACGGGCCGCGATGTTCGTCGAGGGGATCGAAGGCGACGCCGGCAATGTCATCGGCATCAGCCTTCCGGTGCTCCATCGCCTGCTCGCCCAGCTCAACCTTGATGCGGTGTCGTTGTGGTGCTGAAGATCGGGCCGATTGCCGTCGAGCCGCCGGTCGTGTTGGCGCCGATGGCCGGCGTCACCAATCCTGCGTTCCGCAGCCTGTGCCGGTCCTATGGACCGGGTCTCTACGTCACCGAGATGGTGTCATCGCGCGCCCTCGTCGAAGGCAACCTGAAGACGCGCACGATGATGCAACGCGAGGGCGATGCTCCCGTGCACAGCGTGCAGCTGTCGGGCGTCGATCCCGATGTCGTCGGCACCGCCGTGCGGATCGCCGTCGACCACTTCGGCGCCGACCATGTGGACCTCAACATGGGATGTCCGGTGCCGAAGGTGACAAAGCTCGGCGGCGGTGCGGCATTGCCTGTGCATCGCGTGCTGCTGCGCGACATCGTCCGTGCTGCGGTGCGCGCGGCCGGCGCGGTGCCGTTGACGGTGAAGATGCGAAAAGGCATCGACGACGCGACGCTCACATATCTCGACGCAGGGCGCATCGTCGAAAGCGAAGGTGGTGCCGCTGTTGCGTTGCACGCGCGTACGGCGGAACAGCTCTACAGCGGTCGCGCGGACTGGAATGCGATCGCGGAGCTGAAGCACGCAGTGACCACGATTCCCGTGCTCGGCAACGGGGACGTGTGGGCCGCGCCCGACGCCGTTCGCATGATGCACGAAACCGGCTGCGATGGCGTTGTCGTCGGTCGTGGCTGCCTCGGTCGTCCCTGGTTGTTCGGCGACCTCGCGAATGCGTTCAGTGGCAACGAAGTTGCAGCGCCGCCACCGCTCGGTGTCGTGATCGGCGTGATGCAACGCCACGCACGCCTGCTCGCCGAGTTCAAGGGCGATGAGTTCCTCGGAGTTCGCGACTTCCGCAAGCACGTCGGGTGGTATCTCACCGGCTACGCCGCAGGTGCCGAACGCCGCCGCCGGCTCGGACAGGCGTCATCGTTCGCCGAGCTCGACGACCTCCTCGGCGAGCTCGACCCGACCGCGACGCTGCCGCCGGAGTCGGAAAACTTGCCGCGCGGTCATCTGCATGGCCCGCGTCCGGTGGCGCTGCCCTCGGGCTGGCGCGAGTGTGCCGACGACCCCACTCCGCCGGAGGGTGCAGACGTGGAGTCGTCCGGAGGCTAACCTCGCCCGCATGACGACCGCGCAGATCCAAGTGCGACGGGCCCGACCGGATGAGGCGCCGCTGCTCGCGACGGCGCTGGCTGACGCGTTTCGCGACGATCCCGTCGTGGCTTGGCTGATCCCCGCCGATGCGCGCGGGCGAGACGGACGAATGCAGGCGTTCTTCGGCAGCATGGCGCGCAGCTATCTGCGCCGGGACAAGCACGTGTTGATCGCGGGCGACGGGCAAGGCGGTGCCTTGTGGTCGCAACCGGGTGCCTGGCGGCTGCCGCCGGCCGAGATCGTCCGGGAGACGGCAGCGTCGATCAAGGCGTTCGGGCGCAACCTGCCGCGCGCGTTGAAGCTGCTGAACCAGGTCGAGGGGCTACATCCGATGGAGCCCAAGCACTGGTATCTCGGCTACCTCGGCACGCGTTGCGACAGCCAGGGTCAGGGAATCGGCTCGGCGATGCTGCGCGGCGTGCTGACCGACGCCGATGCCGAGCACGTCCCGGCCTACCTGGAGTCGTCCAACGAGCGCAACCTCACGCTCTACGAGCGGCACGGCTTCAAGGTCGTCGAGGAGATCAAGTGCCTCGGCGTCGGGCCGTCGATCTATCGGATGTGGCGGGAGCCGGCGAGCTAGCCGCGGCGCAGCTGGATTGCCGTCGCGAACTCGCCCAGCGCCGACAGCGCCGCGACGACGATCGCGACGACGCCGCGCTCGCGAGACAGCCGGCCGCGGGCCATCACCGCACCGATGAGTGCTGCATCGGTCGCGTCGGCGACGCCTTGTCGTCGTACTTGTTTGGGCACGTCACCGTCCGGTCGCGTGGCCGCGAGCGTGACCACCCCGAGCGTCATGTCGCGCACGCCGAAGTAGCCGAACAGCATTGGCAGCAGGTTGTCGTCCGGCGTTGCTCCGGCGAGCCGCTGTGCAAGCGGGCGACGCCAGCGGAGAAGCGATGCCCCGACGGCAACACGCAACAGGCCGGTTGCCACGCCGGTGTTCCACTCTCGGTTGGTCACCGTCGCATTGTGCCCGGCGGGTCACAATTGCCCGGTGGCCGACCCCGAGCCGAGCGAGCGAGTGAGCTGCTCCTGGTGCGGCACGTCCGTCGACGGCGTGCCGGTGACGTGGACCGTGCAGAGCGGCGCGCGTGGCGTGGAGTATCTGTGCGAGCGGTGCACCCGCGACAACGTTCGCAAGATCGAAGGCAGCCTGCCGACCGACTACTGGTGATCCGCTATCCGGCAAAGCCAGGAAGCCAGCGCTCCATCTCGGCGCGGAACGGGCCTTCTGCATCGAGCTGGCACAAGACGCCGATGCCACCCAGGGTCACGCGATGGATGAGCAGGTAGGTCGGCGGCAGGTTGAGCTGTCGCCCGAGCTGCGTCGCCGGCGAGCGTGGATCGGCGACGCGAGCCGCTTCCCGGCGCAGCCAGGCGCGGTTGAAGTGAAACGTCTCGGCGCGCACCGGTTCGAGCATCGGGTCGAGGTAGTCGAGGACGCCGTCGGCATCGACGTTGAACTCCGGCCGCACGAAGCCCTCTGCCCGAAGCGCGTCGAGGACTTCATCCGCCTTGCCGTCGAGCGCGAGCCGGATCAGCGGACCGATCGGTGCCGGCAAACCGCTGGGCAGCCGGTTGACGGCACCGAAGTCGAGCACGATCAGCTGACCGTCGTCGGTCAGCCGGAAGTTGCCCGGGTGTGGGTCGGCGTGCAGCAATCCGGCGCGTGCCGGGCCGGAGAACAGCAGCCGAACGAGCAAGAGACCGGCGCGGTCGCGGTGCTCCTTGGTGCCGTCCCGGATGATCGTCGCGAGCGGTGTGCCGCCGACCCATTCGGTCACGAGCACGCCCTCGCCGACATTGACAACCTTCGGTATGACGATGTCGGGGTCGCCGTCGTACGCTGCTGCGAACGCGGCTTGCGACTCCGCCTCGAGGGTGTAGTTGAGCTCTTCGGCCACCCGGGCACGCAGCTCGGCGAGGAGCGGCTTGACGTCGAGGCCTGGGTTGATGACCGCGAAAAGTCGAGCGACGCGCGAAAGCTGGTTGAGGTCGGACAACAGAGCAGACCCAGCACCCGGATATTGCAGCTTGACCGCGACTTCACGACCGTCGTGCCAACGTGCGTGATGCACCTGGCCGATCGACGCGGCGGCCGCGGGCTGGTCGTTCCAGTCGAGGAACAGCTCGTGCCAATCGGCGCCGAGCCCGGTCGCGAGCACTCGGTGCACTGTCGCAGGCGGCATCGGAGGCGCCGCTTCCTGCAGCTTGGTGAGCGCGGCGCGATAAGGCGCGGCGAGGTCTTCGGGCAGTGCGGCTTCGAAGACCGACAGCGCCTGGCCGAACTTCATCGCGCCGCCCTTGAGCTCACCGAGCACGCGGAAGAGCTGCTCGGCGGTGCGCGCTTGAAGTTCGCTGGCGACGAGTTCGGCCGGACGACCGCCGATGCGTTTGCCGAGCCCGATGGTGGCGCGGCCGGCGACCCCCAGTGGGAGTGTCGCGAGCTTGGCGCCGCGCGACAACGCCCACCGGGGGATATCACTCACGCATCCATTGTCGCCTCGGCGGACGCTGCGCCGCAGCCGCACGACGGATGCGGCCGCACCGATCGCCGGCGCAGTCGGCCGTCAGCGAGGTCGAACTCGAGCACACCGCCCAGAGCCGCCGCTTGTTGCGCGCTGCCGTCGATCTCGTTGAGCGCTTGCATCGCGGCGATGGCAGCGGCAAATGTGGCAAGCGTCACATCGCAAGCTTCGACGTCGCGACCGGATCCGGCGAGCTGCGCAGCGAGCTCGGTCCACGCCGGATCACGGTCGGCCCGGGCGAGATGAAGGCAGCGAAGGCATGCGCTGACACCTGGCTGCACCAGCGGGCCGACGTAGGCAGTCGTTTCGCGAACGGTGACGAGCAGGTGTGGTTGACGTCGTACGGCGGCGAGCACCTCGGGCGGCGCGATGCTGCCCGCTGGTGCGACCACGGCGAGATCAACGCGCGCTGTCGGCGTGCGTCCGGTGGTGATGCGCTGTCTTGGCGATCGGCTGCGAAACGGTTGCGTGGCCGCAGTGCCGCGGTGGCCGGCGCTGTGACTGCGAATGCCACCCGGAGCGAGATCGGCCGGCCGCACCGGCGCGTCGTCGACGACGGTCACCGAACCGAGCCCCGCGGCGACGAGAAGCCCGACGAGGGTCGCGCCGACGCGACCTGCTCCGTGCACGGCGACAGCGGCGACGCGACGCCGGTGCAACACCCGGGCAGCAGCGCCGGCTCCCCGATGCAACAGCGACAGCGAAAGCAGGTCGGGGGCCAGCCGCGGATCGTCCGGCGGTGCATCGTCGAGCGCATCGGCGGCGGCGAGCAGCTCGATGACGCGCACGGCGCGCTCCGGGCCGCATCCGGCGCGGTCGGCTTCGGCGAACACGGTCGCGACGTCGCGGCTGCCGTCGAGCAGGGTCAGCAGCCGGGAGTCGGCGTCCTCGAGCCCCGCGAGCACGATCGCTCGGGCCGGGTCGAGGCCGAGCTGGAGCGTTGCGGAGTCACGCCAGACTCGGCGCAAGGCGGGTTTGAGGACAGGGCGGGCTGGAAGCGGCACGCCGCCGAGCGTGGCAGCGTTTGGCCGACTCCGTCCCGGTCTGTCCACAGCCGATGGGTTCTGGACACCGATAGCCGCGGACAGGAAGGCGGCCCCGGGTCATCCCGGAGCCGCCCCCAAATCGTGCGCTTTGTTGCTGTTGTGCCGCTCAGGCCTTGCCGAGGATGCGGTTCATCTTGGTGCCGCAGACCGGGCAGGTGCCCTGCGCCATGCGGCGGCCCGAGTCGCTGACCTTCACTTCACCCTGGAACTGCCGCTTCTCCTTGCACTTCACGCAGTAGCCCTCATAGGTCTCGGCCACGAGTTCCTCCCTCGGTCGAGTGCCGGCCGATGGCCGGCCGAACCTCGGTTAACCCTACCGGTCTGAGCGTGGGAAGCCCGGGAACTGAGCGTTGGGGGTGTCGGATAGCGTCCGCGGCATGACCGAGGCCCCCCTTCGAGTTGACAAGCGTGACGACGGTGTGGTTGTGCTCACCCTGGCGCTGCCGGACCGCCGCAACGCCATGACCGCGGAGCTGACCGCGACCTGGGGGTCGACGATCGCGGGTCTGCGCGGCGACCGTTCGGTGCGCTGCATCGTCGTGACCGGGGAGGGCACGGC